>Ga0335070_10009438_pt1 | contig 11434 bp, 7 predicted proteins | sample Lox_Sample_13_FD_206722 | JGI IMG/M metagenome (GOLD analysis project Ga0335070, IMG submission 206722) | Soil microbial communities from Loxahatchee National Wildlife Refuge, Florida, United States - Lox_Sample_1.3 | ecosystem: Environmental > Terrestrial > Soil > Wetlands | place: USA: Florida... | reverse complement strand
CTTTGCGGGCAGCGATCTTGATGGTCGCGCCGGTTTGTGGATTGCGCCCGTTCCGCGCTTTTCTCTGCGACACAGAGAACGTGCCGAAGCCAATCAACGCCACCCGATCTCCTTTGCGGAGGGCAGCCGTAACGCTCTCAACGGCGGTATCAATGGCGGTCGTAGCCTGCGCCTTGCTGATTTCACATGCGCCTGCGATCTTGTCAACCAGATCGGCCTTATTCATAGTTTCTCCTCGCAGGTCTCGTTCATGCCCAGCCCTGACCGGGAGGCAAATTGGCGGGGGCTGAGTTGGGAAACCTGACCGCTAGGTATTCTCCTCCCTCTGTGGCGAATGTCAACTGTGAAAATCCGCGCCGGAAGCCTGTTTCACACCTATCTGGCCCGAATTGGGCCTAGAGGAGCGGCTTTTCGGACAATGCAGGTCGGTTTTCCTACCTCGTCCACAGTACAGAACCATAGTTCACAGGATGTACACAGTGAATCGGCTCTTCTGGCTTGCGCAAAACCCGTCCGCCGGTGCAAAGTCAAACCAGAGTCTTCAACGAGGGAATGCGTTGTCAGTGATCAAGGCCCCAGTTCAGGTTTGCCCGTTGTGCGAAGGGACAGGATGGAAAACTGTCTCGAGTGGCCCTCAAGGAACCCGCAGCATCAACGACCGTCGCGTCACCCGCTGTGACTGCCAACTGCAGGCGCGTGCGCAGACGACGCTCGCGGCTGCCCGTATCCCGCGCCGGTACGAACATTGCGAGCTGACGAACTACGACACGGATTTCCCGGGCGCACACCCGTCGCTGGCGGAGGCGCATTTCGTCGCGACAAATTTCGCCAGGAAATGCGATCCGCGCGGCGACAAGGGGCTACTGATTATAGGCAAAATTGGCACCGGCAAAACGCATCTTGCTGTGGGCATCATCAAGGAACTGATCCTAAACCGCGGCATTCCTTGCGTTTTCTATGACTATCGCGAACTGCTGAAGGAAATCCAGAATTCGTACAATGCGACCGTCCAAACGACCGAACTGGACGTCCTCCGCCCTGTCTTTGAGACCGACGTCCTGGTGCTTGACGAACTCGGCGCGGTCAAACCGACGGAATGGGTTTGGGACACCGTCAGCCTGATTCTGAACACTCGCTACAACGACAACCGCACAACCATTATCACCACGAATTTTGAGGATCAGCCGGCCGCCGCGGTCGCGGGATCGCTATCGTCGGCAAGAGCCGCCACCCGGGCCGAGAGCCTCGGCGACCGTGTCGGGGAACGCATGCGCTCGCGCCTCCACGAAATGTGCCGCATCGTCACCCTCGACGGCACAGATTTCAGGCAGAAGTTCCGCAGTGCCAGCTTTTAGTAGCAGCGGGGAGTTCGGAGCCGGAGAAGAAGGCGTCGTCCTTGGTGATTTTAGGACACTTAGCGGCACGGCTTGAAACCGTGCCCTATCAAAACAACTTCGCGCGGGAATTTTTCAGCGTTCTGTAAAGCCGCTGAGGGCAACCGCCGCATCCCATCAGAAGAAGTGCTCTAGAATCGAAGGAGTGCTTAGCGACCGCATAGAATTCACGCCGGAACGAGACTCGGAAGTGTTTGCGACGGTGCCCTCCGGCCCTGCTGTGTTTCTGCTGCGAGGTGAAGATGAGCTATGGGAGCCCTATGTCAGTAAAACGGCGAACCTTCGGCGGCGCCTGCAACGTCTGCTTGGCCCGGTGGAAGAGCGCACGAAGAAACTCAATCTGCGCGATCGCGTCCGCATCATCGAGTACACGCTAACCGGCTCCGATTTTGAATCCGGATTTTTGCTCTACCGCGTCCTGCGCGAAACCTTCACCAAGACCTACCCGAAGCGCCTCCGCTTTCGTTTTGCTCCATTTGTGAAGCTGCACCTTGAAAACGAATACCCGCGTGCCTTTATCACCACGCGCCTGAGCAAATTGAAGGGCCCCGCGTTCTACTACGGACCATTCGTCTCGCGCGTCGCAGCCGAGAAGTTCATGAACGACTCGCTGGATTTCTTCAAAATGCGCCGCTGCGTCGACGATTTGCATCCCGATCCAAAGTTTCCGGGCTGCATTTACTCCGAGATGAAGATGTGCCTGGCGCCGTGCTTTAAAGGCTGCACTGACGAGGAATACAAGGCAGAAGTAAACCGTGTCCAGATGTACTTCGATTCACGAGGCGACGGGCTGGTCCGCGAGCTGTCAGATCAGCGGGAAACGGCCTCGGCCAATCTGGCCTTCGAAGATGCAGCTGCCATTCATGTGAAGGTCGAAAGACTCAAGCCGGTTGTCAGCCAGCTTCCGGACATCGTGCAGCGCCTCGACCGTCTGTCGGCGCTGATGATTCAACCCAGCCACACACCGGAGTGCGTTACCTTGTTCCGAATCGAATCGGGCAGGATCCTGGGGCCAGTTCCATTCAACATTCAGCCGCAGGAACACGCGAAATCTCAATCCATGGAAGCACGGATAGAGCAAATTCTGCTGGCGTTCCCGCCACAAGCTTTGAAATCCACGCTGGAGGCCATGGAACACCTCGCCATCCTGAAGCGCTGGTATTACCGCGGAACACGGGTGGGCGAAATCTTCTTCGCAGACGGGAAAGGGGAATTACCGATGCGGCGCGTTGTCCGCGGGATCTCACGTGTCCTTCGCGGCGAGAAGCCCGAGCCATTAGCGGCTTCGCCTGCTCCCGCGCCTGAGAAGTGAGCAGTCAGCGCCGGTGCGACGTCACGACCAGATACAGCGCGCTAGCATGTGGCTTCAGACTGGTCCGGATGCCGCCGAGCTGTCCCAGCGATCTGTGGGTCCAGAGATCGCGCACAATTGCATGCGAGCCCGGAATCCCTAACTCACTCCAATTGAGCTGCACGTCTTGCGTGGCCTCGCCTAAGTTGAAGGTCGCTACATATCGCTCGCCTGGCTTCGCTCCTTCCGCAACCCACGCACGAATATTCCCCTTTTCCAGCGCCTGATGCCCGCCGCTGCTGTGCTGGTTTACTTCCAGCACTTCTTCGTTCGTGATCAGCGCCGTCGTGGCCGCGTCGTTGCTTGGCAGATCGCCGCCAAAGATCAGCGGCGAACGAAAAATGCTCCACAACGTCATTACCGTCTGTTGCTCATCGGGAGTGAACTTGCTCGGCGCTCCTCCGCCTTCTGCGCTGGTCACGCGCAGCTTGCCGAGGGGAAGCATGTCGGCGTCGGGCCAGGTATTGTTCTTGCCTACAAACGGAGCCCAATCGCGAGCGTAGTCAAACTGCTGCCGCAGGAGTTTCCAATCGTCCCAGAAGTCGTCAGAGATGCGCCACATCTGCGCGTACTTCTCGAAGAACTCGGCTTCCGGCAGAGGAGCCGGACCGGGCGAGATGCTCAGGACCATTTCGCGTCCCGTCTTGCGAATCGCGAGACTTAGTGCCTTCATCTCCGCGGGTTGATATAAATGGCTCCCCATATCGTCGGCCTTGATGAAATCCACGCCCCAAGATGCGTACAACTCGGCAATGGAGTCGTAATAGGCCTGCGATCCGGGTTTGGTCGTGTCCACGCCCCACATGTCCGGATTCCACCGGCAGCCGTTCTCTTTGTCCGCCACGTCGGCTGCGTGGTACTCCGTGCCCTTGATGGGTAGATTCTTTTCGACCGCCTGCCGAGGGATTCCCCGCATGATGTGAATCCCGAACTCCAGCCCCTTGCGGTGAACGTAATCTGCCAGCGGCTTGAATCCCGCGCCATTCGCGGAAGACGGGAAGCGATTCAGTGCCGGCATCAGCCGCCCGTACTCGTCCATCGTCAGCGGCGCTCCCGGCTTGTAGTCGTGTCCCTGCGCATTCGGCTCATACCATTGAATGTCGACCACGATGTACTTCCATCCGTACTTTGCGAGATGCTCGGCCATCCAGTCGGCATTAGCCTTCACGTTCTCCTCTCGGACAGTTGTGCCGTAGGAATCCCAAGAATTCCAGCCCATCGGTGGAGTAGGAGCGGGCGAGGACTGTGCCAAAGCAGAAACACAAAACAGAGTGATGCCAAGGAAGATGCATCCAGATTTCATGGAGCGCATTGTAAGCTGTGCGACGGCACGATGTCAGTGCGAAGAAAAAGGGCGGCCCTGAGCCGCCCAAAATGTTTTATCCGTGTTAACCCGTGAAATCCGTGGCGAAGAAGTTAGATATCCAGGTTCTTCACATCGAGCGCGTTGTCTTCGATGAACTTCCGCCGCGCCTCCACGTCCTCACCCATGAGTGTGGTGAAGATCGTCTCGCACTCGGCGATGTCTTCCAGCTTCACAGAGAGCAGCGTGCGCCGCTCAGGATCCATGGTGGTTTCCCAGAGCTGCGGAGCGGTCATCTCGCCCAGACCTTTGTAGCGCTGGATGGAGAAATCCTTTCGGCCTTCATTGATCACGTAATCGCGCAACTCGCGGACGTTCGTCTTCTCAACGACCTCGACTTCCTTGCGCTTCGGAGTCTTCGCCGCAGCCTTCTTCTCGGCCTTGTCCTCGCCGACCTCGGCATCGACCTCTGCACCATCGCCGTTCGACGCAGCCGGAGCCGCTTTCGTGATCGACTCCACCACGAACGGCGGCTCCATATATGCCTCGATCTGCTTGTACTTGGCGATCATCTGCCGGCACTCGGCGCTGGAAACCAGTTCCCAGTTGATGACGTGCTCGGCGCCGTGCTTGTTTACGAAGCTCACTTCCCACAGGTTGTGCTCTTCGTCGAACTTCGACGCAACGCTCTTGAAGCCTTCTTCCTTCTGGAGTCTGTTGAGCTCTTTTTCCAGGCGCTCGATTTTCTTCGGCGGATCTTTTTTCTCGCCTTCGAAATCGGCCCGCTTGGCCAGATCGAACCTGGGAATCAGTTCTGTGACTCTCTCATGGCGCACGCGCTTGTCGACCTTCTCAAAGAACCCGAGATACTCGTCGAGCACAGTCATGAACTTCGCGAGTTCTTTCCCTTCCAACTTGGCAGCGCCTTCTCCGTAGCGGATGGTGAGCCCGTCGGCCGCCTTCTTCACCATCACCTTGACGAACTCGCGTTCGTCCTTGATGTACTGCAGCGACTTGCCCTTCTTCAGAGAGAACAGCGGCGGCTGCGCGATAAAGACATTGCCTCGCTTGATCAGGTCCTGCATGTGGCGGAAGAAGAATGTCAGCAGCAGCGTGCGGATGTGACTGCCGTCGACGTCGGCGTCGGTCATCAGGATGATCTTTCCGTAGCGCAGCTTGGTCGCATCGAAATCGTCCTTCGCGATGCCCGTGCCGAGGGCGGTGATCATGGCGCGGATTTCTTCGTGCGCCAGCATCTTGTCGTAGCGCGCCTTCTCGACGTTCAGGATTTTGCCTTTAAGCGGCAGGATCGCCTGAAAGCGGCGATCGCGTCCCTGTTTGGCGGTCCCGCCTGCAGACTCGCCCTCGACCAGAAACAACTCGCAACGATTCGGATCGCGCTCGGAGCAGTCTGCCAGTTTTCCCGGAAGCCCGCCGGAATCGAGAGCGCCCTTGCGCCGCGTCAGGTCCCGTGCCTTACGGGCCGCCTCTCTCGCGCGCGCCGCATCGATCGCTTTGTTGATGATCTTCTTGGCGACCGTGGAGTTCTGCTCAAAGAACGCACCCAGTCGCTCGTTCACGAACTGCGTGACTGTGCCTGCGATATCCGAATTCAGCTTGCCCTTGGTCTGTCCTTCGAATTGTGGCTGCGACAGCTTCACGCTGATCACGGCGACCAGCCCTTCGCGGACGTCATCGCCGGTCAGGTTCTCTTTCACATCTTTGAACAAACCCATCTGCTGTCCGGCATAGTTGATGGTTCGGGTCAGGGCCGTGCGGAAGCCGGAAAGATGCGTCCCGCCATCAACGGTGTTGATGTTGTTCGCGAAGCTGAAGATCGTCTCCGAGTACGCATCGTTGTACTGCAGTCCAATTTCCATGTGGACGCCGTTGCGGTCATCCTCCATGTAGATCGGCTTATCGTGCAGCACCTGCTTGCCGCGATTGAGGTGCTTGATAAACTCCGCGATGCCCCCGTTGTACTTGAAATCCGTGCGTTTTGCCTCGCCGGTCTTCGGATCGATCGTGCGCTCGTCGGTGAGGGTGATCAGCAAGCCCTTATTGAGGAACGCCAGTTCGCGCAGCCGCTGCGCCAGGGTGTCGTAGTTGTACTCCGTGACGGTGAAGATGGTTCTATCGGGCAGGAACTTGACCTTGGTGCCAGTCTTCACCTTCGCCACGCCGGTTTTCTTCAACTTGCTGGTGGGCTCGCCCTTGGAATATGTCTGCTGCCAGGTGGCGCCGTCTCGCCAGATTTCCAGTTCCAGATCTTCGCTGAGTGCGTTGACGCACGAAACGCCGACGCCATGCAATCCGCCAGAGACTTTGTAAGTCGACGAATCGAACTTTCCGCCAGCGTGCAACGTCGTCATGACGACCTGCGCGGCAGAGACTTTCTCGCCATCAATATCCATGTCGTCGACGGGAATGCCGCGTCCGTCGTCAACGACGGTGATGGAGTTATCGTCGTGAATGGTGACATCGATCTTGGTGGCAAAGCCGGCAAGCGCCTCGTCAACGGAGTTGTCCACGACTTCATACACGAGATGATGCAGGCCAAGCTCGCCGGTCGATCCGATGTACATTGCCGGACGCTTGCGCACCGCCTCCATTCCGCCGAGGACTTTGATCGAATCGGCGGTGTAGTCGCTGTTGCTGTTCGCGTGCCCGCCATTAATCGGAGTCACTGTCCCGTTTTTTGTCTTGGTTTCCGTGATGGGGGTATTAATCTCTTTGGTGGCCATTCCGCTCCGCGCAAATGTCCCGAATTTTTGTCGCTAATGCCCTGGGAATTGGCTGGGATTTCGCAGCAGTCCCTTCCTAACTTGAGCGTGCCATTCTCCGCCTCAAGTTGTTGAAATTTAAAATACTTAGGACCAATTGCGACTGAAGTGATTATACCATAAAGGCCAGCGAAATTGTTGTCTCTGCCAGCCACCGAACCCACACGGTAACGGTTGTTCTAAACCGCCTAAATCCCAGCGGATTTCGGCGACTTTGAGATCCACTTCACGGCAAATTCGACGTGGTGTATAGTCGGGTCAACCGCGTTACTTCCCCTGTTTTGTCGTTTCAGCATCAGAACGACGTAGCTTCGTCACGATTTGATGGACGCTTCTGAGATGCCTGGCCCTCTCCAGGGCAGGTTCGCGCGCTATTTCCCCCCTGCGGATCCGAAATCGTCACCAGGAGAAGAAGATGAGCACACTCTACGACCAGGTCGCGGCGCTGGACAAAGGAATCGCCGATCGCTGGAAAGAGCGAACACATGACGATCCTAAACACAAGCTCACGCCGACCGATATAGACGTGATTGTGTCGCCCCTACTGAAGAAGTCTGATCTGAGAAGGGGAGTGGCGCGTATTACCGAGAAGCAAGCTGAGGCCATTGTTAGCCTTGTTAGAGCGACGAATTTCGACAAAGGTGGTGTGGATCGACTGCGGTTTTGGGTCCAATTGGCCCAAGACTCTCTTGCCCTCGACCTGACGCCCTTGGTCGCCGATGATGAATTGGTGCCGATATACAGAGCTCTCGCGATTGCTGCCACCTTCTCGTTTGCGAGTCCAGGTACAAAGGTGAACTATGCGCCACACCACTACGTCGGAATCGCGGAATTGGTCAAGCAGCACAAAATTAACGTATATCAGGCCCAAATGTCGGATTTGGGGGTGTTGACCAACGTTGAAGGCATCTACTACTCAGACCGCAACATGCTGATCGTTTACGACAAGCCAGGCACCGCAGCGTTTACGGCGATAGTTGTGCATGAAACCACTCACGCAGTTCAAGATTGGTTGGATGTAAAGACGCAGCGACGATTCTCTGAAGCTGACGCCTATATCGCGCAGGCGGCGACCATGGACAAGCCCATGTTCAGCGGCGATCTGAGCGCGGCCGCATTCAGCGCTTCCCGCTTCATACTGGATCGAAAAGCTGTGGTCTCGAACAGGGATTGGAATAAAGCTTATGACATGGTGGTGAAAGCCTACGATGCGAGCCACAACGATGGCCGAGAACTCCAAACAAACACCGCGACGGGAGAAATCGAAAGCGCAGAATACAAATCGATGATGGACTCTATAGATAAAGCCGCCCAAAATCTTAGAGATTGGGCGGCTGACACGATCGATGGCGCTGCCAAGCAGATTTCCGGCGCTCTGGAGCAGGTAATCCCGTAGGCCCAATTTCTACCGCTGTGTGGCCGACTCGCCCCTTAGGAAACCAAGGTGATGCCGTGCTTTACGCTGTCGCAGGCCGTTCGCCGCCTTTGGCGCGCCCCGGCTGCAAGTCGGGTTTGATCACGTGCTGCACGCCGTCATCTGCCTTGGCGGTGGGCGGTGGCATCGGCGGCAGTTCCTTGCCTTCGACCAGCAGCTTGATCTCATTCGCGTCCAGAACTTCCCGCACAATCAGTGCGCGCGCCACGTTCTCAAGCGTGTCACGATTCTCCGAGAGGATCTGCTTCGCGGTGTTGTAGCCGCTGTTGACCAGCTTTCGCACTTCCTGGTCAATCTTGATCGCGGTATCCTCGCTGTAGTCGCGATGCTGCGCGATCTCGCGGCCCAGGAAGATCTGCTCTTCCTTCTTCCCGAAGGTCAGCGGGCCGAGTTCGCTCATGCCCCACTCGCAAACCATCTTGCGCGCCATATCGGTCGCGCGCTCAATGTCATTGCCGGCGCCGGTGCTCATCACGCCCAGGAACATCTCTTCGGCGATGCGCCCGCCCATCAGGATTGCAATCTGCGTCTCGAGATAGTTCTTGTAGTAGTTGTGCCGATCATCGACGGGCAATTGCATGGTTACGCCCAGCGCCATTCCGCGCGGAATGATCGTGACCTTGTGCAGTGGATCGGAATGCGGCATCTTCGCCGCGACCAGAGCGTGCCCTGCTTCGTGGTACGCGGTATTCCGTTTCTCTTCATCCGTGAGCAGGAGCGACTTGCGCTCCACGCCCATCAGGACTTTGTCCTTGGCCAGTTCGAAGTCATACTGCAGCACGGCTTTCCGATTCTGCCTGGCGGCCGCGAGAGCGGCTTCATTGACCATATTGGCCAGATCAGCACCAGAGAATCCCGGTGTTCCGCGAGCCAGAACCGAGAGATCGACATCCTCAGCAAGGGGAATCTTCCGCGTATGCACACGAAGAATCTCCTCGCGTCCTCGCACGTCGGGCCGGCTCACCACCACGCGCCGGTCGAAGCGTCCGGGCCGCAGCAGCGCCGGATCGAGCACGTCAGGCCGGTTCGTCGCCGCCATCAGGATGACGCCCTCGTTCGACTCAAACCCGTCCATCTCGACCAACAACTGGTTCAGGGTCTGCTCGCGCTCGTCGTGACCACCGCCAAGACCAGCGCCACGATGACGTCCCACCGCATCGATTTCATCGATGAAGATAATGCACGGAGCATTCTTTTTGCCCTGCTCGAACAGGTCGCGCACCCGGCTGGCACCGACACCCACGAACATTTCCACAAAGTCGGAACCGGATATCGAAAAGAAGGGAACGTTCGCTTCACCGGCAACTGCCCGGGCTAACAACGTCTTTCCCGTTCCCGGAGGCCCGACCAGCAGCACGCCCTTCGGAATCCGTCCGCCGAGCTTCTGGAACTTCTGCGCTTCGCGCAGGAACTCGATAATCTCGCGCAGCTCTTCTTTCGCCTCTTCGACGCCTGCCACGTCCTTGAACGTGACTTTTTTCTGCTGCATGGAAAGCAGTCGCGCGCGGCTCTTGCCGAACGACAACGCCTTGTTTCCGCCGGTCTGCATCTGGCGGATCATGAAGAACCACAATGCGCCCAGCAAGATGAGCGGCGCCCAGGTCCCCAGTAGCGTCAGCGGTAAGCTTCCGCTGTTGACGTCGTGAAACTTGATCACCACGCCCTTGCTCTGCAAGTTCTTGAGCATTTCGGGGGTGAAATAATTCGTGGGAGCCGTCGTGTGGAACTGCGATCCGTCGCGGTGCTTGCCGCGCACTTCCATCCCGTTGACTTCGATTTCGCGTACGTTGTTCTGATCGATGTCACCCATGAACTGAGTGACGGTCAACTCTTGATCTTTCTGACCGTCCCGGGCGTTCTTGACCACCTCCCAAAGCAGCAAGGCCGATACACCGATCAGCAGCCAGAACAGCACAGTCTTAACAGTTGAATTCACCTAAAGTACTCCTAAAGTGTCGGCAGCCGACAAGGCTGCCTAATGGCATTAGATGCCCGAGACGAAAGCTTCGGATCAGCTAAATTCCCACTCTCAATTCTACATATTTCGCTGGAAAAGCACACAACCAGTTGAATATGACTTAAGTCACGGGCGCTGTTTGGGTTCCAGCGGCAAGGTACGGCAGATTCCGGCTCGTCTGCTCCACCGCCCCCAAGCCGTAACCCACCAGGAACGTCTCATCCACCAAAAACCCGAAATAGTCGGGCTGCAGCGGCACCCGCCTTGCGGACTGCCGGTCGAGCAGGGTCACCAGCTTCACCGACGCGGCGCCTCTAGCCCGCAGGTCATTCATCAGAAACTCGCTAGTCACTCCCGAATGCACCAGTCCTTCTACCAGAAGAATGTGCTGCCCGCGTATGTCCGGTTCATGGCTGAAGAAGATCTCCATCATGCCGCTATGTGCGCTTCCCTGCGGCCGGGTGTACTTCGGCTTGATGAACTGGCACACCACCGGCACCTCCAAGGCCCGCACCAGATCGGCCTGGAACATGAACGCATTCTCGAGCACGGCCAGGATCTGGATGGTCTGGCCGCGATAATCGTCGGAAATCTGCCGTGCCAGTTCCCTGACTCTCTTCTGTATCTGCTCGGCCGAAATCACCTGCCGCAGCGGTTCGACTCGCGATCCGTTCATTAAACTTGCCGCCTCCCGGCGTCCTGACAGTAGATTCTACGTCGACTCACCGTCCGGCCAACTTCTTTCCACGATCAGGACCGCTGTACCCCCAGACCGGGCCCGGAGATTCGCGTGGGTTGGGAATCCCCGAACCCAAACAATCTCGTCGCCACTCACAATCACCGGCCAAAGCGCACGTTGAGGGTGCGCCACGTGACGCTTCTGCAGCAGTTCCTTGATCTTCTTGGGGGATTTGGTATGCGCCGGCCAGAACCGGTCTCCTGCACGCCAGTTCCGCACCCGTAATGGTCCGGGCAGAGAATCTGCGTCCAGGAGTTCGTCGGGATTATACTCCGCGGCCTGCTCCGCAGGAACGTGGCGCGCTTCGATCACAATTCCAATCTCGGACACAGGGGCTTTTCCGGGCACTGGAAGGTCGTGCTCGTACTCCTGCCGTGGCGTTCTCTGGCGCAAGTCGGGAGTCACAAACAGCAGTTCTTCCGGACCGCACACGAGCTTCCACCCGAGGGGCAACGTGAGTTCGCCCGAGTGC
>Ga0335070_10009437_pt1 | contig 11434 bp, 10 predicted proteins | sample Lox_Sample_13_FD_206722 | JGI IMG/M metagenome (GOLD analysis project Ga0335070, IMG submission 206722) | Soil microbial communities from Loxahatchee National Wildlife Refuge, Florida, United States - Lox_Sample_1.3 | ecosystem: Environmental > Terrestrial > Soil > Wetlands | place: USA... | reverse complement strand
AACTAAAATGAAACAATTTAGCGCGTTGCCGGCGGGTTGCAGATTCTAGATCCGGTGAAACGCCTTCAGGATGTCCCGCATGGAGTACTGGAGCGCGATCGGCCGGCCGTGGGGGCAGCTCATGGGACAGTCGGTTGCCGCGAGCGAGCGTAGCAGCCACTCCATCTTGCTTTGATCCAGCCGCATGTTGATTTTGATGGCCGCCCGGCAGGCGATAGACGCTGCGATGGCGCGGCGGACATCATCAAGCGATATGCGCCGCAACTCCCCCTCGGCGATTTCCAGCACCTCGTAGAGGACCTTCTCGAGATCCGGAGGGGCGATGGCGGCGGGCGCTGCCTTCACCGCGATGGTGCGGTTGCCGAAGGGCTCCGTTTCGAAACCCATGGGTTCCAGCTCACCCGCGATGCGCGCGTATTCAACCTGCTGCTCCGCAGTCAGTTGCAGCACCAGCGGCATCAGCAAACGCTGCACTTCGACATTCCCGGCGGCGCGCTGCTTGAGAACTTTCTCGAAGAGAATTCTCTCGTGCGCCACGTGTTGATCGATGATCCACAGGCCATCGCGGCCGGCGGCGATGATGAAGCTGTCGTGGATCTGCCCGAGCGGCCGCAGATCGGAGAGCGCGGATAAAGAAGCAGATACCGGCAGCGCGTCGGCCGGAAAACTGCCGTGCGTCTCGGGCACGGGAAGGCGAATGCCGGAAGGCGGCTCTGGGTCGAGCGGAATCGTGGCGCCGCCGAAGTCGAGCCGTGGCTCGGGTCCGCGGGCCGGGCGCAAGTGAAACTCAGGCGCCGAAGCGCTGGCCTGGCCGTCGTCCGCCGATTCGAGGATGGGCTGAGACTCGACAGCCGGTGGTTGTGACGGCGCCTCCGCGGCAACCTCGTTTTCGAGCATTTGCGAGAACTCGGAATACGGCATCCCGGCCGCCGGTTGTGCGGGCGACACGGGCGGCGCGTGCACGGCTTGCGGAGTCGGGCTCACGGCAAAAGCAGGCGCGGGCCGCGATTCGATCAGCCGGCCGCGAATCGCATCGCGCACAAAATCGTGCACGAAGGATTGATGCCGGAACCGGACCTCGGTCTTCGAAGGATGCACGTTGACGTCGACCTCTTCGTAATCGCATTCCAGAAAGAGCAGAGCGAACGGAAAGCACGCGGCAGGCATCAGGTTGTGATACGCCGAGGAGAGCGCGTGCAAGAGCAGCCGGTCGCGAATCAGCCGCCCGTTTACGAAAATGAAAATCGAATTGCGGTTAGCCTTCTGCACCTGCGGCCGGGAAACGAAGCCTCGCAGCCGGAACAGCCTCGTGGAAGGTTCTTCGGGCTCGCGGCGGAATTCCGCAATCGCTTCCGACGGCGGGACCGAAGGCTGCGGCAGCAGGATCTGTTTTTCACAAGCTCCCAGGTCCACCAGGTCGTCCAGTGCCCCGGTGCCGAATACCTGAAAGACGCGCTCGCGCAGCGTGGCGACGGGCGTTGCGTGAAGCAATTCGCTCCCACCGCTCGAAAGCCAGAACGTTTTGTCGGGGTGCGCCAGGCTATAGTGCGTGACCAGCGAAGCGATGTGCGCCAGTTCCGTCTGGTCGGAGCGCAGGAATTTCTTGCGCGCCGGAACATTGAAAAACAGATCGCGAACCGTGATAGCTGTGCCGGCCGCCAGCGCCGCCTCTTCCGAGCGCAGCATTTTTCCGCCGGCAATCTCCACGCGCGTGCCCGTCTCCTCTTCCGCGGAGCGCGTTTCCAGAAGGAGCCGCGAAACCGAGCCAATCGAAGGCAGCGCCTCGCCGCGAAAACCCAGCGTGGTGATCGAGAGCAGATCTTTGACGTCGCGCAGCTTGCTGGTGGCATGGCGCTCAAATGCCAGCATGGCGTCGTCGCGCAACATGCCGCAGCCGTTGTCCACAACCCGAATCAGCCGCCGGCCGCCATTTTCAATTTCGATGCGAAACAATGTTGCGCCGGCGTCCAGCGAGTTTTCAAGAAGTTCCTTGACCACCGATGCGGGCCGTTCCACCACCTCCCCCGCCGCGATCTTGTTGGCGACCTGGTCAGGAAGAACGCGAATGCGGCCCATAAAAAGAGGTGTTAGGTCCTAGGTTTTAGGTGTTGGTGTTGGTTTTTTGCTGGCACCTGAAACCTGGCACCTGGCACCTATTGATGCTATCGTAGTCCTCAGTGTCGTCGTCTCTCAATTTTCATCTGGAACACTATGAAGGCCCGCTGGACCTGCTGCTCGATCTGATTCGCAAGCAGCAGGTCGATATTCGCGACATCCCCATCGCCAAAATCACCGGGCAGTATTTCGAGTACATGGAACAGGCGCGGCAGATGGACATTGACCTCAGCGCCGAGTTCGTCTACATGGCGGCAACGCTGATTTACATCAAGTCCAAGATGCTGCTGCCCGAAGACCCCATGCTCGCCAAGGACGGTGTGGATGAGGACCCGCGCCAGGAACTGGTCGATCGCCTGCTCGAGCACGAGCAATTCAAAAATGCCGCCGAGATGCTCCAGCAGAAACGTCTGATTGAGGAGAACGTCTGGTCCAATCCGCAGGTGAAAGCTTTCATTTCGGAGGACGAAGATCCAGGGCTCAGCACCACGCTCTTCGACTTGGTGAAAGCCTTCGGCGAGGTTCTGGAACGCGCCAGCAACCGGCCCATTTATGAGGTCGCCGGGGAGGACGTCAGCGTCGCCGACATGATTCTTTATTTAAAATCGGTTTTTCTTTCCGTCGGAGAAGATGAGCCGGTTTTCATCGTGCGCATTTTCGAGCGGCAGCGAAGCCGGCGCGCCATGATCGCTCTGTTTCTCGCCGTCCTCGAGATGGTGAAATTGCAGGCCGTCGAGGTCTGCCAACAGGATTTGTTTGGAGAGATTGCGCTGCGGCGACAGAAGTCGTTCGATACCGTCTTCGCCGGGGGCGATCCGGTTTCGGCAATCGAGAAGGACTACAGATAACCAGGAATGGAAGACACAGTCGCAACAACCCCGCAAGAAACTGTTTCAGCCGATGAGCTTTTGTCGCAACCCGCCGGTGATCGTGCGGCGCTTTCGTCCGCTGACGCGCAGCTCAAGGCCGTGCTCGAAGCCATCGTTTACGTGACCGAGGAGCCGCTCTCCGCCATCCAGATCGCCGATGCGCTGGGTGAGCCGCGCGAGCGCGTGGAAAAACTGTTAGAGCTTCTGGTCGGTGAATTTGACCGGCCCGAGCACGGCGTGACCATTCGCGAGGTGGCGGGCGGCTACAAGATGGCCACCAAGGCGGAACACCACGAACGCGTCCGAGCCTTCGTCAAAAGCCTGCGTCCACCGCTGAAGCTTTCGCTGCCCGCGCTCGAGACGCTCGCCGTCATCGCGTACAAGCAGCCCGTTACTGGGCCCGAGATACTCGAAATTCGCGGCGTGCAAGGCGCGGGTGTCCTCAAGACGCTTCTCGATCGCAAGCTCATTGCCACCGCGGGGCGCAAAGACGTCATCGGCAAGCCGATGTTGTACAAAACGACCAAGGAGTTTCTGGTGCAGTTCGGCTTGAAGGAGTTGAGCGAGTTGCCCACGCTGAAGGAGTTTGAGGAGATCAGGCGCCTCGCCGTTTCGGACGAGCCCCCGCCCGCGGAGACCGGCGAGGGTGCGGCGTCGTAGTGCCTGCGATGGCGGAAGAACGGCTGCAGAAGATTCTGTCCCGCGCGGGAGTTGCGTCCCGCCGCAAGGCTGAGCAGATGATTCTCGAGGGCCGCGTTGCCGTGAACGGCGCCGTGGTCACCGAGATGGGAAGCAAAGCCGACCTCGATCGCGATCACATCCGCGTCGATGGCAAGCTGCTGCACGCGCCTAAACACCTCGTATATATCGCGCTTAACAAGCCCACCAACTGCGTCACCACAGTCACGGATCCCCAGGGCCGCGGCACGGTCATGGACCTGATGCATGGCGTCAAGGAGCGCGTCTACCCGGTGGGCCGGCTGGATTACCACAGTGAGGGCCTGCTGCTCCTCACCAACGATGGCGAACTGGCCAATGGAATTACGTCCGCTGCGACCCATCTTCCCAAGACCTACCTGGTGAAAGTCAATGGCGCGCTGACGACCGAGCAGGAACAGGCCTTTCGCGAGGGAGTCGCCGTCGAGGGTCGCCGCACCGCGCCCGCGGGCCTGAAACTGGCGCGCCGCGCCGAAAATCCGTGGTACGAAGTGCGACTCTTCGAAGGGCGCAAAAACCAGATCCGGATGATGTTCAAACACTTCGGCAGGCTGGTGGAGAAGCTCAAGCGCGTCAAGATAGGCCCGCTGGATCTGGCATCATTGAAGCCGGGCGAATTTCGGCACCTGACCCGCGAGGAGGTGGACCAGTTGCGGAAAGCCATACGACGGCGAAGGGAAGTTGTTTTCGGCGCCTCCGCGTCTCGGCGGTAAGAAGATGGGCAATCTTGCCGACATCCTGCGCTCCTGCCACACCATTGCGGTGGTCGGCCTCTCCAGCAAGCGCTACCGCCCCAGCTTCGGGGTTGCGGAATACATGAAGGACGCCGGCTTCCGCATCATTCCGGTCAATCCATTCGAGAGCGAAGTTCTGGGTGAAAAATCTTACGCCACACTCGACAGCATCCCGGAGCCCATTGACGTCGTAGACATTTTCCGCAGATCGGAGTTCGTGCCGGCGATTGTCGAGGCTGCGATCCGCATCGGCGCGCGCGCTGTCTGGATGCAGGAGGGAGTCATCCATGAAGAGGCGGCGGAGAAAGCGCGCGCGGCCGGGCTTCAGGTGGTGATGGACCGGTGCATCCTCAAGGAGCACCGCCGCATGCTGGTCAGCTCAAATTCTTAATTTCCAGTTGATCGCCGCGTTGTGTCCCAGTGCGCGCGATGGTGCCCGCGGGCAGTTCAAGAACCGAGTGCGCCGTCAGACATGCGGACACGCGCCAAGGCGCCATTTCCGGACGGATTTTCTTGACGCGATGCTTGCGGTCAAGATAAATCACGTCAATTGTGAATTTCATAAAGAAACAGTGCACGGATTCACACGGCACAATCCACAGTCCTTCGCCCGGCTCCAGATGCGAGTGTTTCAGCAGCCCCGTGCGTCGCTTGGCGCTGGTATCCGCGACATCGGCGTTGTCTGCCAGCACCACATCGCGCGTCACATTGCGTACGCAAATCTTCAAACCTCGGTTATAGCACGGCCGAAAAACGGGGACTGGCCGAACGGGACCGCGTAAAACAGCGGGCTACTCCTCGACCGCCTGCAAACTCAGTGCTATCTTTTTCGCTGTCTCGCCTGGAATGTCCGGCAGGACGGTGACATGGCAACTGCACGTGCCGCCTTTACTCGGCACGCTGGCGCTGTATCCGTTCGGTTCTTCCGGATGCCTGGAAATCTTGTCCTGATAAAAGACGCGCCTCAGCGTATTTTCGAAAAGCCTGTCCTTGCGGATTTCCAGCAGCTTCTGCAACTGGTCCGAAAGCGGTTTGAAAGCCTGGCCGGGCTGGCTGGTGGCCACGGCGATAGCGGTTGTGGCCTCGCGAAACACGGCCGCGCCCGAGCTTTCGGAGAGCGGCTCCCAATCCGGCGGGACCGCGATTTGGCACAGGCCTTTGGAATCCTTCACGATCTTCCAGTCGGCCGGCGGAGTCTGTGCCGTGGCGCCTGCCAGCAACCAAAGAAGCAGGGTTGCGAGCATTTCTTCTCTCCTGGCTGGAGTGTAGCGCTGGGAGAACCCCGCGACAAGGGGGTTTCGGTTCTCTGACGATTGGGTGTAGAATCTACCGACGCCAGGACGCCAAGCTGGAAATCCTGGGTAAGAAGGAGAGAATATGTCTGCCGCCACAGTTCCCGGTTCAGTTATACCCGTGCGGAAAGGCCGGACGCTAAACTTCACGATAAAGCTCCTCGCCTGGGCGGCAATTCTGGCGATCGCGATCGCCTTTGTTCTCAAATACGTCTTCCGTTATTATCTGAACTACAACCAGGCGGCATTCACCGACCCCAATCTTGGCGCGCCCAACTACTGGGCTATGCGCGGCTGGCTCCTGATGCACATAACGGGCGGTACGGTGGCCCTGCTTAGCGGACCATGGCAATTTTGGACCGGCTTCCGCGCCCGCTATGCCCGCTTGCATCGCTGGACAGGCCGGCTCTTCCTGTGTGGCGTGGTTGTCGGCACTGTCGGTGCCTTCCGCATGGCGATCGGCACAAGCGCCGGATGGGCATTCGGCTTCGCGCTCCTTGTGTTGGCGACGGCCTGGCTTACAACGGCTGCCATGGCCTACTACGCCATTCTGCGAGGACGCATCCAGGTCCATAAGGAATGGATGGTGCGAGCCTACGTCGTCACATTCGCCTTCGTTACCTTCCGGGTGCTCAGCGACTACGGTCCAACGTCGCGCCTCCAGCCCGAGAATGATCGAGGCATCACGATCGCCTGGGCTTGTTGGGCGATTCCCCTGCTGGTCGCCGAAGTCATCCTGCAACTTCGTAACATGCGCTTGCCCATGATTTCGGTTAAGCGTGGATGAACGCTTAACCCGGACAGTCTGCTGACTGAGGGGGAGGAAAGCGGGGAGCCAAACGGTTCAGCCTGACCTGGCAGCGCGGCTCGCTACGCAGCCCCTACCGCACCACCACCTTCTCCACCGATTCATTCTCGAACTCGTCCTCAACGCGCACGGCAATCGTGTGCTCGCCCGGCGCAACGTCCGTTAGCGCGATCGCATAGTCGAGTTCGCTGGAATCGGAGAGCTTGGTGACCGGATCGACAACCATCCACTCTCCTCCGTCCACCGAGTATTCGGCCTTGGTGATGATGCTCTGGGCATCCGCCGCGTGCCAGCGCACTTCAATGCGATTGCCGTTGCGCGTGCCCGCAAGGCCCGTGATTCGGGGCGGTGTGTTGTCGATGACAAGCACTTCGCTTTCGAGCTGGCCGGTGAGCGCGTCTTCTTTGGTGTTGCTCGGCAGGTCGGATGCCGTGACGCGGATGCGGTATTCGCCGTCGGGAAATGCCGTCGAGTCCCAACTGACATATTTCTCCCTGACCTTATCCTTGAGCAGCTTCCACTCCGTTTCGCCAACCCCGCGAATTTCCACCGTGTAGATCAGGTTGTCTCCGTTGTCATCCACAGCGACCCAGCGCGCGCCGATCGCTCCCTTTGCATACTGCAAAGCCGGTGTAGAAGTGCTTTCCGCCGCCGGCGTGACGTTGTGAATGGCGACGGCTTTCCCCATCGGCGGCAGGTTTAATGTTTGTGGCGCGCCGCTTGTCGCAGCTCCGGATCCCGGCGTGGGAAATTTGTAGTTGGGCGCCGTGATTTCGATTTCCGCAACGTGTGGCGCGACGTTTCTCGGCAGATACGCGACTTCCACCGAGTCCAGCTGCGGCGGCTTCCCCGACTTGTTGGCCGCATCCACGGTGAGCGTGGCTTTCCATTGAATGAACCGCGCGGCGGGCGAGGTGACACGCGCGCCGTCTTCAGAGGTGATGGCGCCCGACCATGCGCTCCAGTTCTGCTGCGGCCGGTCGAGATTTCCGCTGCGCGTTTCAATGCCGATCCGCCCAGCGGGAGCGGACCCTTTGAAGCTCAGCCGGCCCCAGCGCGAAAATATCCCCGCATCGAAAACATCGGATTCGATCGATCCCTCGGGCTCCAGCCCCGGCCCGATCTCGTACACCTTCCCCACGTTGCCCGTGGCGGCGTACAGTTTTCCGTTCTCTCCAGCCACAAGCGCGGTGACCTGCGTCGGTGCGGCGTTCACCAGTTCGGTGTACAGCGAGTCCGAGTCCACGCGATAAATGCAGCCCTTGTTGCCGGTGCCGATGAGAGGCCTGCTCGCTGTATCGAAGCTAATGCTATAGACGATGTCGTGCGCGTGGCTCCAAACCTTCTCCGGATAACCATCCGGGTGAATGCGGTATAGATCCGAACCGCCGCTAATGGTGACTCCGCCCGCTCCGCCTGCCATCGACGGCGGCGCCGCCGGCGGCAAATGAGGCGCGCTCGCACCTGCCGCCTGTTCCCTCGGGGCCTGCGGAGGCGCCGGGGTCGGCGGGGGTGGTGCCTGCGTGGACGTCTGCTTGTTGCCGGCCCCGGCTGCGTACACCGACCCGTCTTTCGCGACGGCCACCGACGTGATCTCCCGCTTTCCCATTTCATAGAGCACGAACCCTTCGCCCGCGGGAGAAATTCTCAGAACCAGGCCGTTCGGCTCCGTGCCCGCGATCAGATTGCCGTGGCCATCAAAGACCATCGACCGCACGTGCGTCTCTTCGCTCTTGAAAAAAACCGATCCCTTGCCATCGGGCGTCACGCGGTGAATCTCGCCCGGATCGCCGGTTCCCACCAGAAGGTCGCCTTTCGTGTCGAACGCCAGCGCCCAGATGTATTTGGTTTTGGGGTCGTAGAAAACGTCGGCTTTGCCGTCGCTCGAAACCCGATACACCTTACCGTCCGGCGCCGTCGCCACATACACGCGGTCATTTTTGTCGACCACAATCGCGTGGATCTCGATGGCCTGAAACTCGGCGAGCGTCTTTTTTTCTCCTCTCGGCGAAATGCGGTACAGCTTCGCCCCCGGGCCGCCGCCCGTGTACAGGTTGCCCTTGGAATCCCGCGCCAGAGTCCAAAGATAGGCGGACGCAGAGTCGTACAATTCCTCGAATCGCGGAGCCAGCGTCAGTCGCCCGTCGCTGCGTAAAGATAAGTTCTTGATGATTCCTTTTTCGAAATCCGAGAAGTCGGTCTCGACCCACGTATGCGTCTGCCCGGCCCATGCGCAGACCGCAAGCGTGCCCAGATAGGCCAATCCGGTAATTGATTTTTTCATGATCAGGTAGCGTTGCTCTCTAACTACTTCACCGTGATCTTGAGCGAGTAGCTGCCGCTGATCACGTAGTCAAAGGGGATGGAGGTTTGTTCAAAAGCGCTTTCCGCCGTCGTGACCATGGGGCGATTCGATGTGCGTCCCGCCTGCATCACGTTTAACACCGACGCCGGCAGACCGGGCATGGTCTTGTCGTCGTAATACGCCGTCGGTGTGGATTCGAGTAGCGAGATGTACAGCTTGTCGTTACTGCGCTCCTGGTTGATCAGCGAAACCGTCTCGGAAAGATCCATGTAGTGGTTCATGTAGCCGGCTACGCTTTGCATGTGATTGAGGGTGTCGGCATCGCTCAGCAGGATGCGGTGCTCGCCCTTACTCAGCCCGTCGGGAATGTGCACTTTGAAATCGCGCTCGATACGATCGCCGCGATAAGGCCGCAGGAATACCTTCACCGAGGCATCGTTCCCCGGACGCACGTCGCTCTCGGCAATCCATGCGTTTTCGATGCTGGCCACGCGCCGTTCGGGCAGAAGGTCCACCATCACGCTGACGCGCTTCAGTCGCGGCGTTTTCACGGCGTTCAAATACAGCCGGTTGAACTTGTCACCCCACCAGCCCGCCAGCAGCATGGGAGCGGGCATCGGCATCTCGCCCGATGCCTGCATGGTGTTCAGTGAGAGGCTGCCGCCGCCGTCCAGGTCTACTTCGCCGGCCAGACGATATGTCGCTTCATCCATGAATTCGTTCAGCCCGGAAACGGAATTGAACAGCGTCAACATCATCAGGTAGGGCGTCCACTTCTGCTGATCGAAAACGTTGAACCGGAAATCCTTTTCGGTCTTCACCGTGTTATTCTCGCCGAAAGAGCGCACGCTGACGGTCACCGGAATCATATCTGTTTCCGCGCCCAGCACGCCCATGATGCCGCTGTGCCGGTCCTGGTGCAGAGCACCCACGATTTCCGTCGCGTTGGCGAATTTATTGGGTTGAAACGCCGACGCAAGCACCATGAGCACTTCCCCTTTGCTCATCGGCATGTCCACCGGCCCCAAATTGAAAAACGGATGGCCGAACGCCAGCACCCGTTTGCCGTCGTTGTAGGTCACTGTGCCGAGGCCCGTGATGCTCATGTCGCCGGAAACCAGCACCCCCGCAACGGCCTCGCCAGGCTTGAGCGAGTCTTTCCAGTCCGGCGCCGGCTTGGTCGTATAAATGGCGCCACTCGCGCCGCCTTGCACCGCGCTGATGCCCAGTTGCTGGAACAGCGGTCCAAACTCATTTAGCACATTCTCGTGGAAACCAGAAAATACCAGCGGAGTTTCAATCGGCGTCATCAAAGGCGCCTGGCGGGGCAGGTTGGGTGAGGCGCCCGCCGCCACCGCCTGCGCCAGCAGTTCGCTGGGTACACTCGCTTCGCGCCGCGCTGCGGCCTTATCCGGGGTGCGCGCATCCAGAGGACGCGACTGATCAAAATCATTAATCTCCAGCATCAGCTCAATGGGAGTGATACCGCAGATGGCATCCGGCGAAAACATGCTCAGCCGGAGCGCGATGGCCCCAACCAGCTTTCCATCGATATACACCGGGCTCCCACTCATCCCACCCGCGACGTTGGTGCGCTGCGCCTTGCCGCCGAGCTTGGCCAGAATAACGTCCTGTTTGGGCCCCCAGGCATTTTTCCATAAGCCAAGGATCTCTACCGGAATGGGTTCCGGCTGCGTCCCCTGAAATACCGTCCAGGCCACGCCTTTCATGCCCGGACGCAAATCAGACGACTTGAAAATTTCCACTTTTCCGGATTTGGGAGGTTGTGAAAGCAGTTCTTCGGGGTACGCGGGAAGCAGCGCGGCCGCAGCCAGTAACACTGCCGCGGCAATTTGTTTTCTCATTTAAAGCGGCTCCGTTAGATCCATTCTACTATGGGATGCCCGATTTTTCGGCCTAGTAGTACTGGTTGTCTATAATGGAAATAGAGAATGCACCAAAAGAAAACCGAACGAATCGACCTGGACCCGCAGGAAACTTCCGAGTGGCTACAGGCCCTGGACCAGGTGGTGGAGGAGGCGGGCCCTGATCGGGCGTCTTTCCTTTTGGAGCGCCTGGCCGAACGTGCTCGAACCATCCGTGTCGAGTTGCCCATCCGCCACAACAGCCCCTATGTCAACACTATAGACCCGGAGGACGAGGTACCTTACCCGGGTGACCGCTCTCTGGAGCGCCGCATCAAGAGCCTGACCCGCTGGAACGCCATGGCCATGGTGTCGCGCCAGAACAAGTTCGACCACGGCATTGGCGGCCACATCGCCACCTATGCTTCGGTGGCTACGCTGTTCGAGGTCGGCTTCAACCATTTTTTTCATGGCAGCTACGGGGACCAGCCCGGCGATTGCATCTATTTTCAGGGCCACGCGTCCCCCGGTGTTTATGCGCGGGCTTTTCTTGAAAGCCGCCTGAAGCCGGAGCACCTGGAAAACTTCCGGCACGAGCTGCGTGAGCATCCGGGTCTCTCGTCCTATCCGCATCCTTGGCTGATGCCGGGATTCTGGAACTTCCCCACGGTCTCGATGGGTCTCGCGCCGATCAACGCCATCTACCAGGCGCGATTCATGCGCTATCTG
>Ga0335070_10009434_pt1 | contig 11435 bp, 6 predicted proteins | sample Lox_Sample_13_FD_206722 | JGI IMG/M metagenome (GOLD analysis project Ga0335070, IMG submission 206722) | Soil microbial communities from Loxahatchee National Wildlife Refuge, Florida, United States - Lox_Sample_1.3 | ecosystem: Environmental > Terrestrial > Soil > Wetlands | place: USA: Florida... | reverse complement strand
GAGCTGTCACGGGCTGCAGAGCTGGACCCTAATAATGTGGACGCCCAGCTGAGACTGGGGGAACTGTATCTTCTCGCCAAGAAGCCTGCGGAAGCTGCCCAGAGAGCAGCCGTCGTCCTTGAGAAGCAGCCGGACAACCTTGATGCCTTGTTTCTGCAGGTGGGGGTATTGCTCCAGGAGAGGAAAGAGGACAAGGCGACGGAGATCCTGAAGCGGATGCTGGCGCTGGACAAAAAAAGCGCGAGGGCATACATCGCCTTGGCCCGGATCGCCGCGTCCCAACGAAAGTACCCTGAGGCCCGGGAGTATCTGCGGCAGGCGGTAGCGGAGAGCCCCCAGGATTACAAGGCCAGACTTGAACTGGCTCGGTTTTACGAACAACAGCGGGAGTTCAAGGAGGCGGAAAGCGAGCTGGAGCAGGCTGTTTCAGTCGCTCCGGACAAAGCGGCAACTCTCGCTGAGCTGGGAAGCTACTACGTGCGCCGGGTTGACATGGGCGCAGCCGAAAAGACGTACTTGAAGATGGTTGAGACGGCTCAGGACAAGGTGGAGCCGAAGATGATGCTGGCTGCTTTCTATGTTTCCCAGAAAAAGTGGGAGCAGGCCCTCTCGTGGCTGAAGAAAGGACAGGAGCAGCAACCGGACAACCTTGACATTCAGACCACCATTGCCTCGGTTTACCTGGACATAGGGCAATCTGACGAGGCGCAGAAATTGATCGACAAGGTGCTCGAAAAAGACCGCGGTAACGTGCGCGGCCGGGTTCTCAAGGCTCAGTTGCTCTTCAAGCAAAACAAGCTTAAGGAATCAGCTGAGCTCCTTGACGGGGTTCTCAAAGATCAGCCGAACTATGCCGACGGTCACTACTATCGGGGCCTCATCTATCTCGTCGAAAGAGACCAGACTAAAGCGCGGGCATCGCTCCTCAAGGCGGTGGAGTACAACTCCCAGAATACGAGGGCGCGAACTCTTCTGGCAGAGATCTACCTCTCCGAGGGAGCTGCCGATCTTGCCTCCGAGCAAGTGGCTGCAATCCTTGCCAGGGAACCTGAGAATTACCGAGCCTACTTGTTGAAAGGCCATGCCCTCCTCTTGAAGCGTGATCTCAAGGCCGCGGAGCAAGCTTATGAGAGAGCGGTGGGAATCAATCCGGAGGACCCCATAGGCTACTATCAGCTGGCGGCAGTCAACCGCTTGGAGGGTCGCTACGACCAAGCACAGGCCCATTTGGACAAGGTGCTCCAGTTGAAGTCGGATTACGTGCCCGCCGTGAGCATGAAGGTTGCGATTTACCTCTCCCGCAAGGAGCAACAGAAGGCGCTCGTCTTTCTCGACAGTTCAATCGAGAAGAGCAAGGATAACAAGGCCATGACGGCGGTTCTCTACGACTTGCGGGGAGGCGTGCTGTTTACTCAGCAGAACTACGGTGAGAGTGAGGCTTCGTTCAAGAAGGCGGTGGACCTCAATCCTGATCTGATCGCCCCTTACGTCTCCTTGGCGAGACTTTACCAGGAGAAGAAAGAAACCGACCAGGCCATCTCCCAGTACCAGGCAGTCCTTACGAGACAGCCCAAGTACCTCCCTGCCTATATGTCACTCGGCACAATCTACGAAGCAAACGGCAAGACCGCGGAGGCGCGGACGATGTACGAGAAGGCGCTCGAGATCAAGCCGGACTTCGCACCCGCTGCCAACAACCTCGCCTGGATGCTATTGCAGTCGGGACAGGAAACGGATAGAGCTCTCGAACTGGCAAGGAAGGCGAAGGCGCAGTTTCCGGATGACCCGAATGTGGCAGACACGCTCGGGTTGGCGCTCTTAAGCAAAGGGCTCTACCCCAGCGCCCTTACTGAGTTGACCGATGCGGCAAAGAAAATGCCCCAGAACCCGACGGTCCTCTATCATCTCAGCCTCGCGTACTGGAAGAATGGCGACAGGAAACCTGCGCAGGAGACGGTCCAGAAAGCCCTTAGCCTCAGGCGTCCCTTCCCCGAGGAGAAGCAGGCACAGGAGCTGCTCAAGGAGATCAGGAAGGAGGGGGCCTAGGGGCCCGAGTATGGGGAATCGTTATACGTTATACGGAAGAAACGAAGAGAGATCTGTGTAAATCCGTGTCTCATCCCAGTGGCGAGAAACGCGAGAAAGGCGGGAAACGGGGAGGACGAAGGCCTTCGGCCCCCCAGTGGTCAATCGCCAGTAGTCAATGGTCAGTGGCATCGGGGCAGAGAGCCCTTTGTCAGTGGTCACTAGACAGTGGTCCTTGGGGCAGAAAAGCGTATGGCTCAAGGTGCAAGGCGGAAGGGAGAGGTTGATCACTGATTGCTTGTCCCTTGACCATGGACAACCGGCAACTGACGACTGACCCGGCAAGGCCGCAGAGAACGAGTCCCGCAGCGCAGGACGATGGATTCCGGCTGGGTCCCACGGGCGTAACGCACTTTGATTTCATTGCTCACTGACATGACCTTTAGCGCTGGGCTTCACTTCAGTGCAGCCCTGTGCTGCATTGGCCTTGCCATATTCGGAGTGCTCCGAGCCTCGCGCTCTGCTGTCCATCAGCTGTTTGCGGTGGGCATGGCCGTGCTGGCTCTCGAATGTCTTCTGACCGGCATGAGCCTGCAGGCCCGCCTCTCGGAGCAGGTGATCTTCTGGCAGAGGTGGAGATCCGGTGCGGCCGCTTTCCTCCCCAGCCTCTGGCTTCTTATCGCTCTGGTAATACCGCAGGGCACTTTCGCTCTCATCACCACTCCTTGGCGCTGGTTAGTCTTCGTCGTCTTTGTCATCCCCCTCTCTCTCGTGACGATCTTCTCGCCGCATTTGTTCCAGGGGTCGGCCGACGGGGATCTGACGCGGGGGTGGATCCTGGGCCTCGGGTGGTCAGGGTACGCCTTTCAGCTCTTTATGACTCTTGCCACCATTCTGATCATGGTGCTCATGGAAAGGATTCTCCGATCATCCCAAGGGCTGAAACGTTGGAAGATCAAGTTCATAGCCCTCGGGATCGGTGGGGTCTTCGCAGCACGCCTTTATCTCGCCAGCCAGACGCTCCTCTACAGCGCCATGGATCTGGATTTCGAACGCATTAATGCCACCTCGATCCTTATTGCTGATGCCTTGATCTTCGTAGCGCTTCTTCGGGCGAAGGTTTTGGAGTTCGACCTCTATCTCTCTCCAACCATGCTGTACAACTCCTTTACCGTGCTCGTCGTTGGCATTTACCTCCTTGTCGTCGGCATTTCAGCGAAAGGCCTTAGCTCTTTTGAAGAGAGACTTGATTTTCCTCTTCGAGCGTTTGTCATCTTTTTGACCGCTCTCGGGGTACTCCTTTTTCTCCTTTCCGACCAGGTCCGCCATCGGACGAAGCGCTTGATCAGTCGGCACTTCCACCGCCCCATGTACGATTACCGCAAGACATGGATGGAGTTCACCCAACGAACCACCTCCACTGCCGAGATAGAGGGCCTCTCGCGGGTGGTGACCAAGATGGTCTCCGAACTCTTCATGATTCCCTGTGTGAGCCTCTGGCACCTCGATGATACGGACGGCAGCGTGAAACTGGGTGCTTCGACAGGGCTGCCTGATATGCAGGGCCGCAGCATTGCCGGCATGCGACAGGGAGCCTCGGATTTCATGCGATTCATGCAAACCCAGCGGGGCGTTGTCGACCTAGAGAGCCCTGCATCGTCCGTCTCGGGCACAATCAATGGGGCGCAGGTCGATTTCGTGCGGGAAGCCCGGATCCGTTACTCCGTGCCACTGGTTGCCGATGATACATTCCTGGGGTTCATGGCCGCCGACTATCGGGTAGGGCGAGTCGGGTTCACAGCCCAGGAGCTCGACCTCCTTGAAACCATCGCTAATCAGACCGCGGCAAGCTTCCTCAAGCTCAAACTTTCGGAGCGACTCCAGCAGGCAAAGGAGATGGAAGCCTTTCAAACCGTTGCAGCCTTCTTCGTCCATGACCTCAAGAACCTGGCGTCAAAACTCTCCATGATGATGGAGAACCTCCCGTTGCACTTCGAGGATCCGGAGTTTCGGGCCGACGCTCTAGGCGTGATGTCCCAGAGTGTCGCCAAGCTGAATAGCATGTGCATGCGTCTCTCTTCGCTGAAAGAGAAAATGGAGCTTCGGCTGGTCGAAGCTGACTTGAACGCCGTCGTGGAGAGCGCGCTCCACGATCTCGACGGTTTCTCCGATGTCTCCATTCAGCGAGAACTTGGACCCCTCCCGCAGGTGCTGGTTGACCCGGAGCAGATGCGGAAAGTGATACTCAACCTGATTCTCAATGCCTACGAAGCGCGGCGAAACGGGGGAGAGATCCGTATACGTACCGACGCCCGAAACGGCGAGGTGGAGCTCGCAGTGAGCGACAATGGCTGCGGCATGTCGCGCGAATTCGTTGAAAAGGACCTCTTCCGTCCGTTCAAGACCACAAAAAGGCAGGGAATGGGCATCGGCCTTTTCCAGAGCAAGATGATCGTCGAGGCTCACAAGGGCCGAATCGAGGTGGAGAGCGAGGAGGGCGTGGGGAGCACGTTCAGGGTGATTTTGCCGGCGCAGACGGGCAGAGAGCATAGGGCATAGGGCAGAGAGCACAGGGTGAAAAAGTGGTATCCCATTTCCCCCGGCCTTATACCGTACGCCCTCAGTCTCAGCTCTCAGCCTTAAGCGATCAGCGTTCAGCCCTATGCTCCATGCCCTATGCTGTAAGCCCTGCACCACGGACAACTGGCAACGGACAACTGACGCGGCACGGCCGCCCAGGCTAATCCATGGATAAAGCCAAACTGCTCATCGTAGAAGACGACGATGGTTTGCGCACCCAGCTCAAGTGGGGCCTTGCCCAGAGCTACCATGTGTTTCTCGCCGGCGATCGCGCGAGCGCCATGGAGATCTTCAGGAGAGAGAGCCCCGCGGTTGTCACCCTGGATCTCGGTCTCCCGCCGAGGCCTGCCGAGGTAGAGGAAGGCTTTCTCGCACTCACCGAGATGCTAGGGCATGATCCCCTCTGCAAGGTCATCGTTGTTACCGGCCGCGATGACAGAACACACGCCCTGGAGGCGATCGGCCAGGGGGCCTACGACTTCCTCTCCAAACCGGTTCAGTTGGAGGAGCTTCAGGTCATCCTCAAGAGGGACGTGCACGTCTACCGCCTCGAGAAGGAGCATCGGGAGCTTCAGCAGAGGCTGAGCCGCGACGCCTTCGAGCAGATGCTGGGTTCGAGCCCCCGGATGCTCCAGGTCTTTGACTCCATCCGCAAGGTGGCAAGTACCGATGCTCCTGTTCTCATCATGGGTGAGAGCGGGACCGGAAAAGAGCTGACCGCGCAAGCGATTCACGGCAGAGGTGCGCGGAAGGAGAAACCCTTTGTCGTCATCAACTGCGCCGCGATCCCGGAAACCCTCCTTGAGACCGAGCTCTTCGGTCACGAGAAAGGGGCCTTCACGGGAGCACACGTCCAGAGAAAGGGCCGTTTCGAACTGGCCCAGGGCGGGACACTGTTTCTCGACGAGATCGGCGAGCTCTCCCTTGCGCTTCAGGTGAAGCTCCTCCGCTTCCTCCAGGAGCACCGCGTCGAACGCGTGGGAGGGAGAGAAGAGATCGCCGTGGATGCCCGCGTCATCGCAGCGACGAGCACGAACCTGGAGCAGGCCATCGGGGAGGGGCGCTTCCGGGAAGACCTGTACTATCGCCTCGCGGTGGTGGTGATTCCCCTCCCCGCCCTGAGAGAGCGTGAGGGCGACTTGGAGCTCCTCGCGAAGGCCTTCCTCCAGCGATATGCGACGGAACACAAGAAGAAGGTCACGAGGTTCTCCGCCCAGGCACTGAGGGCGATGGCGCAACACACGTGGCCCGGAAACATTCGGGAGCTCGAGAACCGCATTCAACGTGCCGTGATCATGGCTGAAGGCTCGACGGTTAACCCGGCAGATCTGGAACTCAAGTCGACTCCAGGGACATATGACGGAAGGAGTTTGAAGGAGGCAAGGGAGGAGTTGGAACGAGATCTTGTGCAACGTTCACTTATCAGGCATAGAGGCAATCTGACAAGAGTGGCTGAAGAACTTATGATCAGTCGACCCACTTTATACGAACTCATGGAAAAGTTGGGGATCGAGAGAACTCCGTAGAGGCTCAGAATTGTCGGAAATCCTTACGATTGCGATCCAGGCACGGCAGTTGGTCTTACATGCCGTTCTGACTTCATTTTTCGATTATTTTGGAGATCGCCTTTACGGATGTCCTTTAATACTGTCGGAATTCTTTACACCACAGACGAGGCGAGGTTGCAGCAAGAGGGCAATCGATTTGTATGGCTCATCAAGAGTCATTGGTTAAAAAGCGAGCGCAAACAATATATTATCAAGAATCTTGAGCAACGACTCGTCGCGTTTTTCACGTTGGCATACGACCTGCTAGGAAGGCGAAGTGGTGGGGATAATTGGTTAGTCAATATCACTACTGAGGGGGAGACCTAGATTGACAGGACAAACAATGAGAAAGCTCGCAGCAGTGGCCTTCACTCTAGCATTTGCCACGCTTGTCCTTCCATCATCTGTATCAGCCTTGCCGTTCAGCTTCAACGACCCAGCGACTGGGTTAAGCGCGTCGGTAGATTTTTCTCTCGCGGGCAACACGCTCAGGGCGACCCTCACTAACACCTCGACCGAAGATGTTACGGTTCCCTCGCAGGTGCTGACCGCCGTCTTCTTCTATTACGATGGCAACGCCGTGTTGACGCCGACTTCCGCCACACTCGAGAGCGGCAGCGCCGTTCTCTTTGCCCCATCGGGTGGAAGCGGGCCGGATGTCGGGGGCGAGTGGGTTTACAAGACAGGCCTCTTAGGGGTACTTCCTTTTGGTGCAAACGAGGGAATCTCGAGCACTGGAGCGGGAGATATTTTTGGGGCGAACGACAAGTTCTTCTCGTCCAATCCAATGAACCTCCAGGGCCCTGTATCGCCGGACGGATTGCAATATGGAATCACCTCCGCAAAGGATGACCCTGGGACCGGGAATGCTCCGGTGACAGGGAACTATGCCTTAATCAAAAACGCGGTGGTCTTTGAACCCTAACGTTGCATAGGTTCTTCGGAGACCATGCGGTGCCATTAACCAGGGAGCCACGTTGCGTCGGATTTCGCCGGCCGGCTGGAATGCACCGTGGGTTCAGTCCTCCGCGCGGCGCTCAAAAAACGAATCTCTTACAAACAGAGGGCTTCCGCGCCATTGGGCTCATCCAGTTCTGCAACGTTAGGGTGAATTCAGAGTACCGGATGGTTTTGAACTCTCGGATATTTCAAAAGTAAGCTTCAACTACGGGACTGATCTGAATGCATATCCCGTTCCCGAACCCTCCACCTTACTCCTCATGGGCTCAGGCCTAACCGCTTTTGGGGCTTGGGGGAGGAGGAAATTCAGGAGATCCAAGAGCTAATTCTCCGACGCTACGGGTTGTTGCTGAAAGGCCCATCTTCCGTGGGGAGGTGGGCCTTGTTGTGTTTGGGGTAAGGATGATCGGAGATGAGCGTTAGGAGGCCGGCAGACAGTGACGGTCGGCCAGCGCCGCCGGTACTGAACCCGCCGGTTGGGCCCGCACGGTCCTGTCTCCGTCAGAGGCTCACGTTGCACACCAGCGTGACGGGAACGCCTGAGCCCCAGCCCGCGCGCAAAAGGCAAAAGCCGCTGCGGTAGTCCCGAAGCGGCTTTTTCGTCTTTGCTGTGATCTCACTGAGCAAGTGCGCCTCACCCCCACTGAGGAGGGTGGGGCGCGGATAATAATTCCGTCCCACCTAACTCCGCCGTCTATTCCCCAGCCACTCCCTTCCAAGTCGAGAAAGGCCCATGAGACCGCAGCCGACCAAGAGCATCGTCATCGGCTCGGAGAGGGAATCACCGAGGCCGCCAGAGGCGGCGGTTGCTGCCACGGGAACGAGGGCGACTACAAGCAAGGTCGACAAGGAGAACTTGTTCATGTGCGTGATCACTATACGCGCCGATCCGAGCGAAGAGAACGCCCCCCACCTTTGGGCGTCACCAAAATTGTCTTGACTAAAAGCAGTCGATTACCTGGTCAAGTACGTAGAGTGAGTGCCGTTGCAGTCCTATATCAACTTGTGTGCCACTTCTCGGGCCGGAGCGGGCTTGCGCCAAGAAAAAGTATTTTCCTTGCTATATCAATTTATTACGTGGTGCTATGGCAGGTGAGAGCGGCCTCGGTCACAATGTATTCCTCACGACTTGGGGGCGGAAGTGTGAAAATTTTTTCCCTTTCGGGGGTAAGTTCATGCCACAGGCACATCTTGATGCTCCTATCTCCAGTTGATCGCTCGGACAAAGGAGAATGCACTTATGCGTCCCCAAACCGGGAGGGCTTTGTCATGAGCCTCCTCGTGCTGCCCCCTGGAGGCCGATGAGCTCGGATCGGGGCGACGGGAAAGTCCTCGCCGCCGGAACCACCGCGTCGGTTTCGCGTTTAACTTTTTCTGGTAGCGGCTTTTCCACGGGCCGGATCGAGGAGAAGAAACGAAATCGTCGGAGCTGCTCTCCCTGTAGGATACTCCGCTTGCGTCAGACACCTTTCTTGGTAGATCCGTCATGTGGTGGGTTCCGGTCTAGTGCCCAGCGGCGGCAAGGCTAAGGGCGGATGCCGTTCAAAGAAGCCCGTAAGGCATGAGCTAACAGGTCCGCACACTGCCCCTCTTTCAGATGACCCCGACAGATTCTCCGGCTGAGAATGGGCGAGTGGCCCCCTTCAGAATTGAAATCGGAGAGCCGTCGGTCAGCTATTTCATCCCACAATTATCTAGCTTAACAACTAGATAGAATCCCCAAGGCAAATTAGAGAGCCGCTCGTGGGTGAGGTTAGCCCACCGGCGGCTCTTTCTTGTTGTGGACTTCTAACCGCTGGACCTCTTCTTTCGGCCATAGCTCGCTAGGCCAAGCAGACCAGAGCCGAGCAGGCGGACTGTCGCCGGCTCGGGCACGGGTGCGGATGGGAGATCGTAACCATTGCGGTCAAACACTGTAATCTGCCACGCGCTACCAGGCCAGTAAGCATGTGCAGCATCCACTAGAACGTTGTCGTTTCAAGCCAGAAAGTCAAAACCGAATGGTTCTGTGTTCTCCGCGGTAAGGTCTCAAATTGGGAAAAGGCGCGTGGGAACGATGCCCGTATTTCCGCGATGGGCTTTGTCCTTACACCAGGGTGACGGACGGGGTCCATCTCATCTCTGACTTCATCGCCCCGTCAGAGGTGGCAAAGGCACGGCAGACCTGTCTCAAGTGTGGGAAGTACCTAGACGAGAAGCGAAAGTACGGCCGGCTGAAGAAGCCGTGTAACGCGATCATACACCGAAAGACAGGAGGCGCACCGGCAGAGGGGCGGGTTGTCGACGTCAGCGGTGTGGGGGCACTGATGGTGTTGAACGAGTGGGTCGACTTGCCTGTGGGCTAAGTATTAGAGCTGGAGATCTTCCCGCGGCTCGAATCCACGACGCGATCTTCGCGCGGAATTCTCAAGGCCGACGGCCGGGTCAGCCGCACATCCAAGAAGAAGCGGGAGGGCGCCGTCACTTTTCTCGCGGAGATCGATCAGGGCTCGCTCTAATCCTTGTGAGTACCGTGAGGTTGACCCTTGCACCTCTTGCTCCCCGCTTGTCGGTTGTCTCTCCCCGAGGAAGACAGGTACTGAGATGTGAAATAGTACACACAGCGAGCCTCCCAGTTACTTTTCTCCCATTAGTGCAATGGCGGCCCGTGCGGGCATCTTTCCCGCCCCGAGGCTGTTGGTGCACCTCTCTCTCGCCTCGATTTGGTTACAACGAAGAGGAACGGAAATTGCACTAAGTTAGGATACGCACCTGACCAGACTGGATGCCCAAGTGGGTCGTTTGTCACCGCCTCTAGGGAAGAGGGGTTAAAACGGGTATGGTAGCTCGGGAGAGGAGAAAAGGTATCCGAGTCACCCAGTACTTCAGGGCCAAGCTCGCCAAGGCCGGCGTCCCGAACGGAGTCGAGGGAGAGACCGAGAACCTCAGCCAGGGCGGCGCCTTTGTGAGGACCTCAGACTGGCATTCCTTCCAGGTGAATGACCGGACCGTCGTCACCTTGTTCCTCCCCCCCGCGTTCTCCGGCCAGGAGTCACCGATCGGGCTGCGGGGGGCGGCGATTATCACGCGAATCGACGAGGAGAACGAGGGGGTTGCATTGGAGTTCGTAAGAAGCTTCAGGCAGTTCGAGCGCATCGATGAGCCGGAGGTCTCCGGGAAGTTCAGATACAAGAAGCTGGGGCACTATCTCGGGTTCTGCGGCGAGATGCCGCAGGAACTCTTCGTGGATACCTTCCCCGGCGGCTTCTTCGTGGAAAAGACGCAACGACTCCTCGACAAGGATGTGATCTTTCAGTTCAGCACCAAAGCCTTCGACGACGAGGAGCTCGTCGACCAGTTGAAGCAGGGGCTGGCACAGCCCGACGCCCTGGAGGCAAGAGTCATCGAACTGCAAAAGAGAAGAGCAGGCGCGGTGGAAGACGCGATTACCGTCGGCCGGTCGCCGCAAAACGATATCGTCCTCTACAACCGGCTGATCTCGAAAAACCACGCCCAGCTATTTGTTTCGCCGGACGAACGAGCGTGTCATCTTCTCGACCTCGACTCGACCAACGGAACGTTCTTGAATGGAAACAAGGTAAACCCCCACGAACGATACAAACTGACTGACGGCGACGAGATATCCTTCGGCCCGCAAGCAAAGGTCGTATACTTTTCCCCCAAGACCTTTCACGACTTTCTCCTCCATCTGAAGATGCAAGCGGCGTGATATCGTCCCGCACTGCGGGCGTCAGGGGAAATTGAATGGGACACGGATTTACATGAATAGGACACAGATTTACACAGATGCACACAGATTCTTTCGTATAACGAATAACATATAACGTATAACGGCTGACGATCAGCCTCTTCGTTACACCCTCCTGGAACCAATCGAACCAATCAGACCAATGGAACCATCCTTGTTTGTTGCCTCAAACCTTTAACCTCTGGCCTCCAACTCACCGAAGGTGCCCGCCTCCAACCTCGACCCTCGACCCTCCAACCGCGCAGCGCTTGCCTTGCGCCTTACGCCCTGCGCCTTGAGCCCTTACCCTCATCATTCCATCATTCCCCTATTCCATCAGCCCTCGCCCCCTGCCCCCCGGTCCGCTTGCCAATTGCGTCCAGCCTTTACATCCGGGGGGCACTGTGCTATAAGCCGCTACCGACAATCAAGCCTCATTTCGTAAGAGACTTCCAAGTCTCCTAAGGAGTTGTGCATGCATCGAACCGGTCTGGCAGTAAGACACCTAATCGGATGCGTACTTGTCGTCGCCCTCGTTTTCGTGGCCCCTGGCCAATCCCGCGCCCAGGATATGCCGCACAACTTCGAGGTGGACG
>Ga0335070_10009433_pt1 | contig 11435 bp, 10 predicted proteins | sample Lox_Sample_13_FD_206722 | JGI IMG/M metagenome (GOLD analysis project Ga0335070, IMG submission 206722) | Soil microbial communities from Loxahatchee National Wildlife Refuge, Florida, United States - Lox_Sample_1.3 | ecosystem: Environmental > Terrestrial > Soil > Wetlands | place: USA... | reverse complement strand
TGCAGGCGCAGTACGAGAAGTCGTACAAGGCGCTGGAGAACATGCCGCAGCCCAAGATCGTCACGACGACCGTGGCCGTGGACATCTTCCCGCACGAGCATCGCGTGCGATTCTCGGGCCGCTACAGGCTGGTCAACAAGACGCCTTCGCCCATCCGCGAGGTCTACGTGAACGTGCAGGAGCAGGCGCACATCGCCAAGCTCGCCTCCAGCATCGCGTGGAAGGAGGTGGAGTCGCGCCCCGAGCTCGCGTGGCATCGCTTCGCGCTCGACAAGCCGCTCGAGGCCGGGGCGGCGATGACGCTGGATTTCGACGTGGATTACGCAGCGCGCGGCTTCACCAACGGGGGCGCCGACCCCACCGTGGTGGACAACGGCACGTTCGTGAACAACATCCTCATGCCGCGCATCGGCTACATCGACTTCTTCGAGCTCCAGCAGGACCGCGACCGCGCCAAGCATGGCCTCAAGCCGCGGCTACGCATGCCCGACCTGGACGACGCCGCCGCGCGCAACCGCAACTACATCTCGAGCGACGGCGACTGGATCGACTTCGACACGACCGTGAGCACGGATGCCGACCAGGTCGCGCTGGCGCCCGGCTACCTGCAGAAGGAGTGGACCGAGGGCGGCCGGCGCCACTTCCACTACGTGATGGACCGCCCGATCCTCAACTTCTACGCCTTCCTCTCCGCGCGCTACTCGGTGAAGAAGGACGTGTGGCACCCGGGCGCGGAGAACGTGCCCATCGAGATCTACTACCAGCCGGGCCACGAGTACGACCTGCAGCGCATGGTCGACGGCGTGAAGGACTCGCTCGACTACTACACGAAGAACTTCAGCCCCTACCAGCACCACCAGGTGAGGATCCTGGAATTCCCGCGCTACCAGGCCTTCGCGCAGTCGTTTCCCAACACGATCCCGTTCTCCGAGGGCATCGGCTTCATCGCCAAGGTGGACGACAAGGATCCCAAGGACCTCGACTACCCGTACTACGTCACCGCGCACGAAGTGGGCCACCAGTGGTGGGCGCACCAGGCCATCGGCGCCGACGTGCAGGGCGTGACGATGCTCTCCGAGACGCTCGCCCAGTACTCGGCGCTGATGGTGATGAAGCACAAGTATGGCGACGCGAAGATGAAGCGGTTCCTGCGCTACGAGCTGGACAACTACCTGCGCTCGCGCGGGGCCGAACGCCAGCGCGAGCTGCCGCTCTACCGCAACGAGAACCAGCCCTACATCCACTATCGCAAGGGCAGCCTCGCGATGTACGAGTTCCAGGATGCGATCGGCGAGGAAAACGTGAACCGTGCGCTCGCCTCGTTCCTGAAGAAGGTCGCGTTCCAGGAGCCGCCCTACACCACCTCGCGCGAGCTGCTGGCCGAGTTCCGAGCGGTGACGCCGCCCGACTACCAGTACCTCATCACCGACCTCTTCGAGACCATCACGCTCTTCGAGAACCGGGCTGTCGAGGCGAGCGCCAAGGACGCGGGCAACGGCATGTGGGACGTGACGCTCAAGGTCTCGGCCAAGAAGCTGCGCGCCGACGAGACGGGCGTGCAGAACGAGGTGCCGATGGACGACTGGGTGGACATCGGCGTGCTGGACGCGGACGACAACCCGCTGTCGCTCGAGCGCCGGAAGGTGAAGAGCGGCGAGTCGACCTACGCGATCCGCGTGAAGGGCAAGCCCGCCAAGGCCGGCATCGACCCGATCAACAAGCTGATCGACCGCCGGCCCGAGGACAACGTGACGACGGTCAAGTACTGAGGAATCGCGATATTCCGCCCGAAGCGGGCCAATTCGCGTACATTGTGGGTGCGGGACCATCCGGCAGCGAGTGCTTTCGCTTGTCAGTCTCAACACATGCGAAAGGAGGCACTTCGATGCCGAAGGAAGACATGATCGAAATGGCGGGCGTGGTGAACGAGGTCCTGCCCGATACGCGGTTCCGCGTGGCGCTGGACAATGGACACGTTGTCATCGCGTACATCGCGGGCAAGATGCGCAAGCACCGCATCCGGATCATCGCCGGCGACAAGGTGAACATCGAGCTCACGCCCTACGACTTGAGCAAGGGACGCATCACGTTCCGGCACAAGGACGAGCGTGGGCCGAACGCAGCGGCCCGGCGTCCCGGGTTCTTCGGGCGGCGCTGAGGGTCGCTACGTCACCACGATCTTCCCCGACATGCCTTCGTGGCCGTCGCCGCAGAAGATGTCGCAGAGGAACGGGAACGTGCCCTTGCGATCGGGCGTGAACCTCACGCGCGAGACCTGCCCCGGGATGATGTCGGTGCGCAGCTTGTAGTCGGGCAGGTTGAAGCCCATGACGACCTCCGGCGCGGTGAATTCCAGCACCACGGGCTCGCCCACCTTGAGCTCGATCTCGCCGGGCAGGAACACGAACTTGCGCGCCACCACCTTGATGACCCTCTCCTCGGCGGCGGCGCGAAGCCCCAGGCCCGCGGCGACGAGCGCCGCGCTCCCCGCGAGGATGTTGCGTCGTGTCTTGTCCATGTCCTAGGCCTTCACCAGGGGCATTTCGTTGATCTCGTAGGGCTTCTTCTCCTCGGCTTCCACCTCGCGGAAACCCAGGCCGCGATAGGGATGCTCCGCGTCCCACTTGATGGGATCGCGCTTCGGCTGCGACATCGGCGCAGGCAGCGGGAACATGAGGCCCTTGGCTGCGTGATGGGCGATGTGCCCCGTCATGTGGTGGTTCTCCTGGTGGATGTGCCCGTAGAACACGGTGACGTTCGGGTACGGCATGAGCATCTCGATCGCCTTGTCGCCGTCGCGCGTGGCCCAGTCCCAGGCGGGCGCGAGGTCGAAGAGCGGGCGGTGCGTGAACACCACGATGCGCGCCTCCTTGGGCTGCTTCGCGAGGTCGGCCGCAAGCCACGCGAGCTGCTCGTCGCCGATGCGCGCCGCCGGGTCCGAGACGTTGTCCACCACGATGAAATGCACGCCCTTGTGGTCGAAGGCGTAGTGCGTGTCGCCCCAGAACTCGCGGAAGGCCTCGCCGCGGTCGAGCGACGCGTCGTGCTCGCCCGGCATGTAGTGCACGTTCCTCACGTTGAGCGTCGCGGCCACCTCGCGGAATTCCCGCATGCGCTTGCGCCGCTCGGCCGGGTCGTCCGTGGTGTGCGTGAGGTCGCCCGTGAACATGATGAAGTCGGGCTGCACCGGCAGCGCGTTCACCGCCGCGATGGCCTTGGGCAACGTGCCGCGTGGATCGGGGTTCACCACGGGGCCGTTGAAGCCCCAGTGGGTATCCGAGAGCTGCACGAAGTAGAAGTCCTCCTGGCCGCCGTAGCCCATGGAGGCGCAACCGGGAAGGCTGGAGGCGAACACGGCACCGCCGCCCAGGGCGGCGAGCTTGAGGAAATCGCGGCGATCGATGCTCATGGGGGACTCCTTGGGAGGGTGGCTCTCACCCCCCTATACCGGCCGGGGGCGCCTTCCATTCCCGGGGAATAAAATGCCGATGTGCCGGGTCTATGCATCCGGAAGGGAGCCATGGGCCGCCAGACGCAATTCGACCAGCGCGTGATGCCCCACCTGGACGCGGCGTACAACCTCGCCCGGTGGATCACGCGCAACGACAGCGATGCCGAGGACGTCGTGCAGGAGTCGTTCCTGCGCGCCTACCGCTTCCTCGAGTCGCTCAAGGAGACGGATGCGCGGCCCTGGGTGCTGGCGATCGTGCGCAATACCGCTTACAGCTGGCTGCGCAAGAACCGGCCCGCGGACGTGGTGCCCATCGACGACGCGGGCGTGCTGCCCGACGACATCGAGACGGCGGGACACCTGTCGCCCGCCGAGACGAACCCGGAGGTGATCCTGCTGCAAAGCGCCAACCGCAAGCTCGTGAACCAGGCCCTCGAGGACCTGCCCGTGGGGTTCCGCGAGGTGCTGGTGATGCGCGAGCTCGAGGACCTGAGCTACAAGGAGATCGCCTCGGTGGCGGGCATCCCGATCGGCACCGTGATGTCGCGCCTGTCGCGCGGGCGCGACCTGCTGCGCCGGGCGATCGACGTGCGGCTGCGGAGGGCTTCGTGACATGAGCTCGAAACCCGGAGGCCCGATGGAACCCGAGATCGCCCGCGACGCGACCTACTACCGCGCGCCCGATGCGCTGCGCCAGCGCATCGAGGCTTCGGTCGGCGGGCTCGCCCGCCAGGAGCGCGTCCCCGCGATGCGCCGCGGCTTCCTGATGGCGGCGGCTTTCGCCGCGGTGGCGCTCGTGAGCTGGAACCTCGCGCTCCTCCACGTCGCCGCGCGCGCCGACGATACCGCGCACGACGTGCTTTCGGCGCACATGCGCTCGCTGATGGCGCCTGGTCGCGTCGTGGACGTGGAATCTTCGGACCAGCACACGGTGAAGCCGTGGTTCGCGGGCAAGCTCGATTACGCCCCGCCGGTGCACGATTTCAGCGCCGACGGCTATCCGCTCGTGGGAGGCCGCCTCGACTACGTCGATGGCCATCCGGTGGCGGCGCTCGCGTACAAGCGGCGCATGCACACGGTGAGCCTCTTCGTGTGGCCCGAAGCGGGCACGGCCGACACGCAGCCCAAGGTGAGCACCCTGAAGGGCTATTCGCTCGCCACCTGGACGCGCGGCTCGATGCGCTACTGGGCCGCGTGCGATGCCGCACCCAGCGAGCTCGCCCGCTTCGCGGACCTGATGTCCTCCGCGCCCGGCTAGTTATTGTGGAAAACCCCGCCGTCGAGCCATCACGGCGGGGCGCTTATCCCCAATCGCACCCGCCCGTATCCCCGCGAGCAGCGCGCCGCTACGATGGCCGCATGAAGGTGCGCGTATTCACCCTGCGATCGCGAGGCCGGCGCACGCCGCGTTCCGAGGCGAACGAGGGCGTCCCGGGCGACCTGCGCATGTACTCGATGATGCACGGCTCCGAGCTGCACTGCGTCGCGCGCCTGTGCCATCGCGCCGACCGCAGCTCCAACGACCGCGAGCTCCTGCCGCCGCTCTACTCGCCGAACCTGGTGGCCCTCGGCGAAACCTCGCTGCTGCTGCGCGGCTTCCAGTCCGTGGACGGCGTGGCCTACGTGCAGGAGTGGCGCTGCGTGATCGAGCGCTGAGCGCAGGGCGTACGGACTAGTGCGTGATGAGCACGAGCCGGTCGTTGCCCGATTCCGCGGCCCACGTCTCGCCGCGCCGGCCCAGGATCTGGCGGACCGCGGCGCCGCGCTCGCTGCTCTCGAAGCGGTCGAACTTGCCGGTGGCCGGATCGAAGCGCAACAGGCTGTTGCTGCTCCATTCGGAGATCCACGGCGTGTCATTCTCGTCCACGTACACCGCGTAGGTGTGCGGGTAGCGTCCCGGCGCCTTCCACGATTGCCACGAGCCGTCCTTCGGGTCGTAGCGCGAGAGGTTGCCCGAGGTCCACTCGCTCACCCAGATGCGCCCCTTCGAATCGGACCATACGCGGCGCGCGCCCTGGTCCTTGGTGGGCGGGTCGATGGGCGTGGCCTTGCCGGTGGCGATGTCGATGCGCGCGATGTGGTTGCCCGCGAGCGACGCGTAGTACACGTCGCCCGAAGGCGTGGCCGTGATGCCGTAGGTGCCGCGGCCGCGCGGCGACTCCCACACCTTCACCTCGCCCGTGGCGGGATCGACGCGCCCGTAGTAGCCCGACTGGCCCGTGTACCAGAGGATGCCGTTGCGGTCGAAGGCCGCGGTGTTGAGGTTCGTGTACGGCGTGCCCGCGGGCAGCGGGAAAAGCTTCACCGCGCGCGTGGCGGGATCGACGCGCACGATCGCGTTCTGCCCGCCATCCGTGACCCACGCAGCGCCGTCGGGACCCACGATCACGCCGTGCGGCGCCGAATCCTTGCCCAGGGGAATGTGCTCGGTCTTGCCGGTCCTTGGATCGAGGCGGCCCAGCTCGCCCTTCATCTGCGCCGTGTACCACACGGTTCCGTCGGGCGCGGGCGCCACGTCGTGCGGATGCGAGCCGCGCGGGACGTCGAAGTAGCGGACCTCTGCGGCACAGGCCGCGAACGCAGCGAGGCCGGCCGCGACAAGCATCGGGATACGGGGGGCGCGCATAAGGAATATCGTATACCCGCCTCACATCCACTGGAGACCCGCCATGGCAACCTACATCGTCCTCAGCACCTTCACCGACCAGGGCATCCGCACCGTCAGGGACACCACCAAGCGCGCCGACGGCGTGCGCGACGCCGCGAAGAAGCTCGGAATCACCACCAAGGACATCTACTGGACTCTCGGGAGCTACGACGTGGTCGCCATCTTCGAGGCGGATGACGAGGCTTCGGTGACCGCGATGGCGCTCACCCTCGGCTCGGGCGGCAACGTACGCACGCAGGTGATGCGGGCCTTCACGAAGGACGAGATGAACGGCGTCCTGAAGAAGATGGGGAAGGGCTAGTTCGACGCCGAGCGCGCCTCGGGCGGGCCCCAGCCGCCGCCCAGCGAGTTCATGAGGTCCACGGTAAACGAGAGATAGTTCTGGCGGTTGCGGATCAGCAGCAGCTGCGCGTCGTTCAGCGTGCGCTGCGCGTCCAGCACCTCGAGGTAGGCCGAGTAACCGGTCTCGTAGCGCAGCGACGCGAGGTGGAACGCCTTCGCGGCCTGCTCCACGTGGACCTTGAGGTCCACCTCGGCTTGCTGCGAACGCGTCACGTTGGACAGCGCGTCCGAGACGTCGCGGAACGCGTTCTGCACCGTGCGGATGTAGGCGCCCTCGACCTGCTTCGCCTGCGCCTCCGCCTGCTCGGTGCGCGCCTTGTAGCGGCCGCCGTCGAGGATCGGGCCCACGAGCCCGGCGCCGATGGACCAGGTGCGCGCCGGCGTGGTGAAGAGCTTGTCCAGGTCGCCGCTCGCCGAGCCGTAGGTGCCGGTGAGCACGAGCGCCGGGAACTGCGCGCCCTTGGCGACCCCGATGCGCTCGGTGGCCGCCGCGAGGTCCGCTTCGGCCTGGCGCACGTCGGGACGGCGCTCGAGGAGCTCGGACGGCAGGCCCGGCGGCGTGAGCGGCGGGATGGGCAGCGTGTCGATGGTGCCGGGCGCCAGCGTGAGGTCGAGCTTGCCGGTGAGCACCGCGAGCTCGTGCAACGTCAACGAGCGCAGGCGTTCGAGCTCCGTGGTCTGCGCCGAAGCCGCGGTCGCGAGGCCGCCCGCCTGGTACACGTCGAGCTCGGGCGCGACGCCCGCGTCGGCGCGCTTCTTCGCGAGCGCGAGCGACTCGTTGGCCGCCGAGAGCGTCTGGCGCGAGGCAATGAGCGCGGCGTCGGAGGCGCGCAGCGCAAAGTAGGTGCGGGCGATGGTGGCGGCGAGCGTGACGGCCACCGTGTCGCGGCCGTACTGCGACGCGAGCAGCTGGTCGCGCACCGAGCGCTCGCCGCGGCGCAGCCGCCCCCACACATCCACCTCGAACGACGTGGAAAGGCCCACCCCGAAGCCGTTCGCGGTGACGAAATTGGTGGCGGACGTTCGCCCGCGAGCCGCCGAGGCGTTGAGGTCCACCTGCGGGAAGAAGAGCACCGCGTGCGCCTCGCGAAGCGCCGCCTCGGCCTCTTCCACGCGCGCCGTGGCGATGCCGATCTCCACGTTGTTCTGCAGGCCGGAGGCGACGAGCTCGTCCAGCACCGGATCCTTGTAGAGCTTCCACCAATCCTGCGGCACGACGGGGCTGCCCGAAGTGGGCGCGGTCTCGCCGTAGGCCGAAGGCAGCGGGCTCGCGGGACGCTGGTAGTCCGGCCCCACCATGGCGCAGCCGGCGGCGGCAAGGAGGAGCGTGAATGCAACGGCGCGGCGCATCAGTCGGCCTCCTGCGGGCCCGGCGAGACGTGCGGCGCGTGGGTCGCCGCTTCCGTGCGCCCGCCCATCTTCTGGCGCCGCGCGAACACGGTGAAGAAGAGCGGCACGAAGATCGTCGCGATGAACGTGGCCGCCAGCATGCCGCCCACGACACCCGTGCCCATGGAACGGCGCGAAGCCGCGCCCGCGCCGCTCGCCACCGCGAGCGGCATCACGCCGAACACGAACGCGAGCGAGGTCATCACGATCGGCCGGAAGCGCAGCCGCGCGGCCTGCACCGCGGCGTCCTTCGCGCTCATCCCCGAGAGCAATCCCTGCTGCGCGAACTCCACGATCAGGATCGCGTTCTTCGCCGCGAGGCCGATCAGCACCACGAGGCCGATCTGGAAGTAGATGTCGTTCTCCATGCCGCGCACGAACACGAGGATGAGCGCGCCCATCACCGCGAAGGGCACCGCGAGCACGACGGCCGAGGGCAGGCGCCAGCGCTCGTAGAGCGCCGAGAGGATGAGGTAGACCATGAGGATCGCGAGGCCGAAGGCGAGGATCGACTGCTTGCCGGTGCGCTTCTCCTGGAATGCCTGGCCGCTCCACGCGAGCGTGTAGCCGGGCGGAAGGCTCTGCGCGGCCACGCGTTCCACCGCCTCGATCGCCTGGCCGGAGGAAACGCCCTGCCTGCCCGAGCCGAGCACCTTGGCCGCGAGGAAGCCGTTGAAGCGGTCCACCTGCTCCGGACCCACGTCTTCGGTCACGGTGAGCAGCGCCGAGAGCGGAATCATCGAGCCCGTGGTGGTCGAGCGCACGTACACGTTGCCGATCTGCTGGGGCTGCGCCCGGAACTGGCCCTCGGATTGCACCTGCACCCGGTAGGTGCGCCCCGCCATGTTGAAGTCGTTCACGTAGAGCACGCCGAAGGTGCTCTGCATCGCGTCGAAGACGTCGGAAATCGGCACGCCGAGCGACAGGGCCTGCTCGCGGTTGAGCTCGACGTGCAGCTGCGGCGTCGTAGGCCGGTAGAACGTCGTGATGCCCTGGAGCTCGGGATCCTTCACGAGGGCGGCGTTCAGGTCCTGGATCACCGTGCCGAGCTTCCTCGTGTCGCCCTCCGCACGCGACTGCACGTAGAACTCGAAGCCGCCGGCGCTGCCCAGCCCGCGGATGGCCGGCGGGTTGAACATGATGGCCATGCCGTCGGTGAAGCCCTGGCCGCGCTTGTTGAGGTCGGCGGCGACCTGCTGCGCGGTGCGCTTGCGGTCGTCCCAATCCTTGAGGAGCACGAACGTGGTGCCCGCGCTCGACTTGTTCGCGCCGCCGATGAAGTCGCGGCCCGGCACCACGAACGCGTGCTGGACGGCATCGTCCTTCGAGAGGATGTCCCAGAGCTGCTCGCCGGTCTTCTGCGTGCGCTGCAGCGACGCGGCGTCCGGCAGGATGATGGAGCCGATGAGGTATCCCTGGTCCTCGGCGGGCACGAAGGACGTGGGCACCCGCCAGAAGAGCAGGGCCACGACGGCGAACACGACCACCGTCGCGACGAGCGAGAAGAGCCGCCTTGCGAGCGCGAAATCGACGCCGCCCAGGAAGAACCTCGTGGTCTTCTCGAAGGCGACGTTGAACGGGTGGAAGAGCCTCGACTCGTGGTCGCCGGCCTTCAGCAGCAGCGCGCAGAGCGCGGGCGTGAGCGTGAGGGCCACGAAGCCCGAGATGACCACGGCCACCGTCACGGTCACGGCGAACTGCTTGTAGAGCTGGCCCGCGATGCCGCCGAGGAACGCGACGGGGATGAACACCGAGCACAGCACGAGGATGATCGCGATCAGCGCCCCCGAAACCTCGCGCATCGCCTCGATGGACGCCTCCAGCGAGTTCATCTTCTCGACCCGCATCAGCCGCTCGACGTTCTCCAGCACCACGATCGCGTCGTCCACCACGATGCCGATCGCGAGCACCATGGCGAAGAGGGTGAGCACGTTGATCGACAGGCCCAGGATGAAGAGGCCCGCGAACGTGCCGACGATCGAGACCGGCACCGCGAGCATCGGGATGATGGTCGCGCGCCACGACTGCAGGAAGATGAACACGACGGCGAGCACCAGGACCGCGGCCTCGAAGATCGTGACTTCCACCTCGTGGATCGAGGCCTTCACGACGATGGTCGTGTCGAACGGGATGATGTAGTCGAGGTCCGCAGGGAAGCTCTTCCTGAGCTCCACCAGGCGCGCCTTCACCGCGGTCGCGGTGTTGAGGGCGTTGGCGCCGGGCGCGAGGAACACGGCCATGCCGATGGCGGGCTTGCCGTCCACGGTGGGCGCCGTGTCGTAGTTGAGGGCGTCCAGGCCCACCGTGGCCACGTCCTTCACGTGCAGCGTGCCGTTGGGGCCGTTGGCGCGCACCACGATGTTCTCGAACTCGTCGACCCGCGTGAGGCGCCCGCGCGCCGTCACCGTGAACGTGAGCGCCTGGCCCGGCGGCGCCGGCTCCGCGCCGATCTTGCCCACGGCGAACTGCGAGTTCTGCCCGCGGATCGCGTTGGCGACGTCGGTGGGGGTGACGCCGAGCTGCGCCATCTTGTCGGGCTTGAGCCACACGCGCATCGACGAGCCCGCGCCGAAGACGAAGAGGTCGCCCACGCCGGGGATGCGCTTCATCTCGTCCACGATGTTCGTGTTGGCGTAGTCGGCGATCGTCGTCGTGGCGACCGAGCCCTTCGGCGAGAACATCGCCGCGACCACGAGGATGTCGGGCGAGCGCTTGGCGACGATGATGCCGTTGCGCCTCACCTCGTCGGGAAGCGTGGGCTGCGCCACCTGCACGCGGTTGTTCAGCTGCACCACCGCCCGGTCGAGGTCCGTGCCGACCTCGAAGGTGCAGACGATGGTGAGCGAGCCGTCCTGCGAGGCGCTCGAGACGTAGTAGATCATGCCCTCGGTGCCCGAGAGCTGCTGCTCGATGGGCGCGGCGACGGTCTTGGAGATCGTCTCGGCGCTGGCGCCGGGGTACGCCGTGGTGATGGTCACCGTGGGCGGGGAGATCTCCGGGTACTGGGACACGGGCAGGTTGAACGAGGCGATCACGCCCGCGAGCGTCACCAGGATCGCGATCACGCTCGCGAAGATGGGACGCTCGATGAAGAACCTCGAGAAGTTGCCCATGGGGGCCTCCTAGCGCTCGGAGGTCTTGGTGGCGTCGGGCTTCGCGCCGTCTTTCGCCGCGGCGGCGGCCTCGTGCGGCTGCACCGGCGTGCCGGGGCGCACCTTCACGAGGTTGTCGAGGATCACCACGTCGCCGTCACTGAGGCCCGCGGTGATCACCGTGTCGGAGCCGATCCAGCTGGCGATCTTCACCGGGCGCTGGACCGCCTTGCCGTCCGGCCCAACGGTCATCACCACGCGCGACTGCTCGCTCTGCAGGATCGCGCTCTGGGGAACGAGGATCGCGTTCTGCTCGCCCGCCAGGATGCGCACCTTGGCGAACTGGCCGGGCAGCCACTTGCCGTTCGGGTTCGGGAACTCGGCGCGCAGCTGCACGGTGCCGAGCTTCGTATCGACCGTGCTCGCGGAGAAATAGAGCTTGCCGATCTCGGCGATCCCCTCGTTCTGCTCGTCCACGAGCTGCACCCTCGCG
>Ga0335070_10009431_pt1 | contig 11436 bp, 9 predicted proteins | sample Lox_Sample_13_FD_206722 | JGI IMG/M metagenome (GOLD analysis project Ga0335070, IMG submission 206722) | Soil microbial communities from Loxahatchee National Wildlife Refuge, Florida, United States - Lox_Sample_1.3 | ecosystem: Environmental > Terrestrial > Soil > Wetlands | place: USA: Florida... | reverse complement strand
ATGATAGTTCACCGATGCGCTGTACCAATGGATAGATGACCCTTTCAACGAAGGGTTGCGACATTTCGATTTCTTCCAGACTTACCGTTTCACCCCGTTGGCTGAATTCTGCCAGACGGGCTTCGAGCGGGTCCACGTCCTGAGCTTTAATTTTACGCAAGCCGCTGACAACCAGGACGACGGCGCCTGCAATTACACCAATGACGACAAAAATGATGACGTACGCCATGCTACACCTCGATATTGGCAATCCGGGTCATGGTAAAGTACCCAACGCCAATTAAAACGGCTGCTATGCCCAAGGCAATAACCCCGCAAACCAGATTATCTGCGGAAAAGAATTCCATGATGTAGGAACGATTGAGAAACCAAAGAACCAGCATCAAGGCAATCGGCATCAGGGCGAGGATTCTACCCGAATACATTGCTTGAGAGGTCATCACCCGAATTTCACCTTTAATGCGAATCCGTTCCCGAATGGTATACGAAATCACATCCATGATCTCAGCCAGGTTACCGCCCACTTCACGTTGGACATTGATGGCAGTGACAAGGAAGTCGAGATCACCGCTCGGGATTCTACGCAGGAGATTTTCGAGGGCTCTTTCCATGGGAATCCCCAATTGCATCTCCTGAACCACTCGCCGGAATTCGTCGCATATAGGAGCGGGTAACTCCTTGCTGACCGCTTCCATGGCTTGCAGGGTCGAATAGCCTGCCCTAAGGCCATTCACCATCAGGTTAAGCATATCTGGTAATTGATCATTGAAATGGACCAGGCGCTTGGATTGCTGCCTTTTTACATAATATCTCGGCAGGAACCCCCCGATCACAGCACCGATCAACGCGGAAAATGCGACTCGACCTCCCAATAAAAATGCGATCAGCGCGCAGCCAAGGACAGAGATAACATATGAAGCAATATATTCCCCAGGCTTGAATTTTAAATCTGCACGTGCCAAATCGCGGGCAATGCGCTCGCCCAAGGTGGATTTTTCAACCCGTCTGTTAACCCAATCTGTTAGTAGAGTTTTTGACTCTTTGGTTTCTTTTTTCTGTTCTTCTTCAAGATACTTGTTCAGGCGATCATCGACTAACGATCGATCGCCCGAGGTCGAAACTACAATCCCGATAATCAGCAAGACTAGGGCAACACCACTACCGACAATTAGGATTGTTATCATACGATCACCTACTGGGTACTAGGAATAAGATGAATTAATAACGCTGACGATTTCCGACTCCAAATATCGAGGGCGGTAAGTGAATGCCAGCACCCTCAATCTTATCCATAAATTTTGGCCGGAGCCCTGTCGGTCTGAGCCGGCCCAACACCTTGCCGTTCTCAAATCCGGTCTGTTCGAATATGAATATATCCGTGGTGGTGATCACGTCCCCTTCCATTCCGCTGACCTCGGTCACATTGACAACCTTGCGAGATCCATCGCGCATACGTTCCTGATGGATGACCAGATCTATGGCTGAAGTAACCTGCTCTCGGATAGCTCGGACGGGCAATTCCATACCTGCCATAAGCACCATCGTCTCCAAACGTGACAGCGTATCTCTCGGGGAGTTTGAGTGCAGGGTTGTCATCGATCCATCATGGCCGGTGTTCATTGCCTGCAACATATCCAAGGCTGCATCATCGCGGATCTCGCCTACGATAATTCGGTCGGGCCGCATTCGCAGTGCATTAACCACAAGTTGACGGATGGTAATTTCCCCGCGTCCTTCAATGTTTGGAGGGCGTGACTCAAGGGTCACCACATGCTCCTGACGTAATTGGAGTTCAGCCGCATTCTCGATAGTAAGAATACGTTCATCAGCGGGGATGAAACTGGAAAGGATATTTAGCAAAGTGGTCTTCCCCGAACCAGTACCTCCGGAGATGACGATATTCAAGCGGGATTCCACGCACGCCTTAAGGAATTGAAGGCATTCTGGGGTCAGTGTACCAAATTGGACCAATTGCTCAATGGTCAGCGGCGTCTTGAAAAATTTTCGGATGGTCAGCGTAGGTCCGACCAGGGATATCGGGGGGATAACCGCATTAACACGAGAGCCATCCGCCAAACGTGCATCCACATATGGACTGGACTCATCGATGCGGCGCCCAAGAGGAGCCACAATACGGTCAATGATGCGCATAACATGATCATTGCTCTCGAAAGTTACCGGCACCCGATGGATCTTACCCTTACGCTCGATATAGATATTCTTGGCACCATTCACCATGATTTCAGTTACAGTTTCATCTTCAAGGAGAGGTTGCAAAGGACCTAACCCAAGAATTTCTGCCGAAATCTGCTCAAAAAGGCGCGCTCGTTCCGGCCTGGATAAAACAATATTTTCCTCGCTTAGAATCTGTTCAAATAATTCTTGAATGGTCTTGCGGACATCCTCGGTTTTGGTTATGTCCATTGATGGATCAAGTTCCGCCAGGAGTCGATTCTGCACCCGAGTTTTCAAGTCAAAATAGGTGCCCGCCTGGGGAGCCGCGCTGGGCGCGCTTACGCGTCTGGCCTGAAGGGTGGATAACCGAGATGCGTCCCCGGGTGTCGAGGGAGATGCCCCGGCGCTACTAGCCTGATCCGGGGGTTTTCCTTGACCTTGTTCGATACGTTTCAATAATGACATTAATACCTCCTAAATAACTTTGATGACGATCAGTGTTTGACAACTTTTTCGACCGACTCTGCATCCCGTTTTAGAATTCTGGCTCTCAGCGCTTCTGCCAAGGTGTAAATTCCCCGCGCGGCAGGTTGTGTCTTATTATCAAGCATGAACGGTACGCCGCGATTAACGGCTGGGATCACAGTGCGCTCATCCAAGGGAATTACCGCCAGCACTTCTTGCTTAAGGTTTTCCCCTACCTTTTCAGGCGTGATGGCAATCCGCTTGTCATACTTATTCATGATAAAGGCGATTTTATCCACCGGGATGCTGAGCGTGAGCATTAGATCAAGGAACAAACGCCCATCCTTGATGGAAGGGATGTCCTGGGTGGTGATAAGAATCACGACATCAGCAGCATCGAGTACGGATAAAGTGATATCGGTAAGATAGGAGCTGGTATCTACCACCACATAGGCATACATCTGGCGCAAGTATCGCAGGACGCGCGTAAATTGATCCGGGCTTACCTTTTCTGCGTTTTCCGGTCTGGAAGGTGCAGCCAGTATATGCAAACCAGAGGCTGCATGCTTGATCATGACCTCTTCAACTATTTCCGGATCCAATTCCTCTGCGCGCGAGGCAAGGTCCAGAACGGAGTTCTTGCCCTGCTCGTTTAGAAAAACCGCGACATCCCCAAATTGCAAATTGGCATCGACCAGCGCAGTGTGGGTCTCATCGTTATGCATGGCAACTGCAAGGTTTACCGCTAACGTCGTACACCCGGTCCCGCCCTTGGGGCTATAAACCATGATAATTTTACCTTGCGTGCCAATTCCGGTCACATGGGACTGAACCGTACCGCCGGCCGGTACGGCGACGGCCTGAGTGGTCTTTTGCCGCTCCTCACGAGCTACTTTGCCTGCACCCCGGATTGCCGTGATCAATTCATCCGGCATCGGAGGTTTGGTCAAGAAATCACGCGCGCCGACCAGCATCGCCCGACGCATGTAGTTTTGATCGCCCTGTACGGAAAGGATCACAACCTGGACAAAGGGCATCTTCTGACGGATGGCTTCTGTCGCCGCTATTCCATCCATATCCGGCATATTAATGTCCATCAAAACGACATCCGGGTTGGTCTCCTGAGCTAGCTGGATCGCCTCACGGCCAGTCCGTGCAGCAGAGACTACCTCGAGATCTGCCTCGAATTGTAATAACTTGCGGATATTCTCGCGTGTCTCAGCGACATCGTCGACAATCAAAACACGGATTTTATCACCATCTGCCATGCAAACACTCCATGGGGAATCAACAGGTCGGGTCAGATTTCTTCATAGATCGAATATGGTTCTTTATCTTCAATCCAGCCTTTCACCATTATGGGACAGGTGTAGCTACGATGTCGTTCGGTAAATGAGGCTGCTGGAGCTGATTTTCGCGGGGTTCAACCGAGTATGGCAGCTTGGCAGGAATTGGGATATTGTATTGCGTCAGGAGATATTCTAGATTGGCTGCTTCGGGTTGTGTAGTAGATTTCTGATCGTTGGGATTACGCAGTGTTAGGGTTACAAATGCACCATTGTAAATCAGATAAGTTAATGTCACCGCATCCTGGGGGGTTACCATAAGGGTAATAATGTCCGGTCGCTTAACTTCCCCGGCTGCTCCTGCCGGCTGTGGTGTCGGAGTCGGTCCCGCACTAGGGGCCGAGGCATTCAATTGGTCGCTGACGTTCTCTCCAGGCAGGGGGAAACTCCCAACGTGTAGAACTTGTACATTTTGCATGATCATCTGAGTAACCATGCGGGGTCGTTGTAACTCGGACGGAACAACGTAAAAAGGCTGCTTGAGAGTGTCATCCAACTCCGTACGGCCTGTTTTCGACGAGTTGTTGCTCGTTGAGACACTTCCAGTGAGTAGCACTCCACTGCTCGACGGACCGGGCGCAAGCACATCCGCGGTTAAATTGGGTAAAACACTCTGAAAGGTCGGATCGATATCAACCAGGAGCATCGTCACGATTACATTGACATAATCACCATCTCGGATTCCATAAGCTACCGAAGACAGACGGGTAATTGGAATCGCCACCGCAGTCATTCCTTGCGGAATGAAAGGTGACCATGACGATCCGGGCAGGTTCACACTTCCTGGCGTATCGGAGACCATGGATGTCGTAATGATGATTCCTTGGGCGATTTGAATCTTCGCATATTTGTTGACGAGATCAGTCTTGTTAGTAATTTCGCCTTCAACAAGCTTGTCTTCAGGGATTTGCACCGAGCTTAGCATGTCTTCCGTAATAGGCGCCCCAGGATAAATATTCTGGCCGGCTGTGATGATTTCAATATAACGCGCCTGCGGAGTAGGCTGTGTCCCCGAAGGCCCCGGTTTGGCGGCAGGTCGGCGAGTCCAAAAATATAATCCCACGGCAGCTACGCCGAGGATAATAATTAGCGCCAAATAAATGAATATTCGTCCGCGACGCATAAGAGACTCCTTTGATCCAGATGTGTTGCTATCATTATACAGTCAAAACGAATATTGCTTACCCCAGATTATGCTCAAAAAAAGTGGGACTCTGACGATAGTACAGAGTCCCACCAACCTGCTTTCGGTACCTTGTTACATGCCGTTGGTCAAATTCGAGTTGATCTTCGTAAAGACGTTGCCGATGATTGGGCCGAGGATCAACAAAACCGCAATGACGACGACTGCTACTAGGACCAGAATTAAAGCATACTCAACAAGACCTTGACCTTTTTCCTTAGGGGCGAACAACATGGGAAATCACCTCCTTTCCGTGTTTAGATTTCACTAAGGTTCATACTATGACATTATTATATACAGGTCTCAACTGAAGAACAAGAAATTCTAGTTACAAACACTTTACAATTATTTGATACTATCCATGAGCCGGAATCGCCAAGGAAACACGTGAGCCTTTACCCGGGGCGCTATCAATCTCGAATGTGCCCCCAAGCAATTCAGTACGCTCTTTGATTAATTTCATGCCTAGATTGGCTTCCTTTTCGATTGCTTCGGGATCAAAGCCCTTACCATTATCGTCGACGGAAAGTTTAACCACGCTATCTCCCATATCAGCCTGGATCTTCACCAATGTTGCTTGATTTTGATGAATCGCATTACCAAGAAGCTCCTGCATGGCTCGGAATACGGTGACTTCTACGTATGGCTCCAGACGACGTTCATTGCCGGTGATGGTAACACTCAATTCGACACCTGATTGCTCCTTGAAAGAATCGGCATAACGACGGATCGTCGGGGAGAGACCTAAATCGTCAAGCATCATCGGCCTAAGTTCAAAGATGAAATTACGGATTTTTTGGAATGTGCTCATCGCCGCCACCTTCAAGTTGCTTAATTCGTTGCGGGCCTGAACAGGGTCCACGTCCAGCAGACGCATGGCGATTTCGGTTTGCAGGATGAAGTTCGAGAGGGCTTGGGCGGGACCATCATGCATTTGACGGGAAAGTCTCTGGCGTTCGGCTTCCTGAGCATTAACCAGCATCTCCACACTGGCAAGAGAGCCTTTATCGGTCTTCGTGGCGCCACTCGGGCCGCTGGCGGTACGGCCCTCTTTCAGTTTATCCAACATGCCCTTATAACGTTCAAGATTGGAATGATCGCTCTGCAATTTTTCCAATTGGCCGCGCATTACAAATAGACGTTGTTGGGCATCCAGGGCTGAATCATAAGCCGTACGTACCTCATCCACAGGAAGTTTGTCAATTTGACTTTGCACTTGCTGTAAATGGGCTGTTACTGCGGCATTACGCTGGGTTAGTTTACCGACCTCGACCCGGCTCTGCTCCAACATCAAGGTGATTTCCTTTAGCGCACGGTTTGCCTCGTCAAGTTCAGTTTGGATCATCTGGTCCGGGTCAATGATCGCGCTGCTCGGTTTCGGTTCTTCGGGCACAGCCATATTTCACTCCTGACGCTTCTGGTCTTTTTCGTATAACTTTACCCAGCCACGCTTAAGCGCATAAACGACCGCCTGGGTACGGTCCTCGACATTAAATTTACGCAAGATGGAAGTGACATGATTTTTGACGGTCTGGTGGCTGATACCCAACGAAGCGGCAATCTCCTTGTTGCTCAAGCCTTTGACTACATAGGAAAGCACTTCCATTTCGCGTTCTGAGAGCGGATGAAACGGACTGCCTGGCTCGCTGTAAAGGTGTCGCGCCTTTTCCATCTCTTCATCCAGCCAGCTTTCAAACTCCTTCTGGGTGAAAGTGCGTTCACCGATGATTATTTTCCCCTGCATCACGTCTTGGACTGTGCGGATGAGCCGCCGAGGATCCAGGTCTTTGGCGCAATAAGCTGCAGCGCCTGCCCAGGCAGCGTGGATGACTTGTTCATGATCATCATAGGCAGTCAACAGCACAATCCGGGTCCGTAATTTCTCCTGCACTACCTGGTGGGTGATCTGCTGACCGTTCATCCCCGGCAGGTTGATATCGACGATCGCGACGTCCGGCTTCAACTCTCGAATCATCTTTATGGCTTCTATGCCATCGGATGCCTGTCCAATCACGGTCAAATTTGCTTCCAGGGAAAGCGTATTTACAACCCCCTGCCGAAATAACGGATGATCATCAACAACGACGATATTTATTGAATTCATTGGTACTCCCCAACCGGAGGCGAGTTTAATATGAGTATAGCACAGGTCATCCGGAGCGACAATTAAGCCGTGTTGACAATCGGATAACAGTTCCTAATTGCAGTTTACGACCTAGTGGGGAGTCGACCAGAGGTAAACAGCCATATTATCCTCACCCAATGCCGGGGCAAAGGGAGCACGCGTGGTAAATACCGGCAGGCGATCACGCGTCAGGCGCGGATACCACGAAGGGAAGGTGACCAGGTAGTCGACATGTCGCTGTTCCAGATAACCGGCAATCCGGTTTTCATCTCTCAGAAATGGGATGACCTCTGGGGAAATCAGCCCAGCCAGGTCCACCAGGTTGTGCTGTCCGAAATATCCTAAAGCGCCAATGTCGTGTGCCGCGACCAACGCTCCTGGCGGAACGTTCACCGAGACCCAGCGCGCCGTTGTGACCATTTCACTCTCGATCACCGCCACGTCCTGGGCGTAGGCGTAGGCGCCCCGCCCCCAGAAAGCCAGCAGGATCAAACCCGCAGCCAGCTCAGATACAGTCGAGAGCACCCAGCGCCAACCCTGCCTTCGGACGGTCACCAGCTCGAATAGTCCAGCCAGCCCCAGCACGAACCAGACCGTCATCGCAGGGATGATATAGCGGGCATGCTGATAGGTCACCGGCAGACGCCAGGCATACAACCCAAGATAACCTATAAACCAAACCAGCATCGCCAGCACTCCCCAGGACCGCCTGCGAATGGCAATGACCAGGCTGATCAACACGCCGGGCAAAAGGGCAATCCCGACCCCGATTAGTGGTTGAAGGGCTTCCATGCCCAGCCTTTTCATAAAGGGAATTTGCTGCAGGACGGCATACTCCGCTTGTTTGGCGTAGAAGGTGTTGGGGAACGGCGAACCGCTCAGGATCAGATTGAACAAGACATAGAACGCCAACAAACTGCCGCATCCTAACGACACATTAACCAGGCCGCGGATTCTTTTTCCCCAGCTTTGTTCCAGAAGTAGGAGAGGGACGGCTGCCGCGCCATACAGGGTGATCCCGTCCGGTCTGACCCAGGCACTCAAGCCGATCAAGAGCCCCAAGCCAAATGGCTTGCGCGACCCGCGGATCAACAATGCCATGATCAGGCTGATCATCAAGGCATAGAGGACAGTCTCCATGCCGGATACCGCCGACCAGACCAGGTGCCATTCCAACGTCATCACCGCCCCAGCCCATGGAAAACGCGGCCGGTAAGCCGGCACCAGCTCGCGCACCGTCGCCTCCGTGCACACGGCGATCGCCCATAACGCTGCTGTGCCCAGCAGATAGGTCCAGATGTAGGGGCCCAGCCGAAGCCAGAACCCGATTGCAAGTAAAACCGACCAGAGCGGCGAGGTCGAACCGCCGGATGGATGTCCGGGCAGGAACGCCCAATCACCGTGCAAGGCCAGGTTGCGCGCGTAGGTTTGGTGTATCCAGGCATCGTCCAACGGGAAACCGATGCGGTAATACAAACCGCTGGCCAACAGGTAGGCACCAGCCGAGAACAACGCCAGGCCGGCCAGGATCCAGATTGTCGAATAGCCCAAACGGGTGTCAGGGTTGGATGACAAAGATGCGTGCCTCCTCGACCTCCCCCAGGTACCGCAGCCCGGTTTGCCCGTCAGGGTGAAGGTACACCGGCTCCAACCTCGCCGGAGTGCTGTTTTTTTCCAAAACCAAATATTGCGCATCATAACGGCCGGCCAGTTCCCTGATCGTCTCAATATCTCCATCCGGAACTGCGATGGCCGGGTGACCGCTTGCCAGATAAAACCCGGGTGGATTGGCGACGATAACCACCGACTCCAGCTCGGCACCCTGAGAAGCGAGGTATTCTCCGACGAGCTGATAGGCCGCATTCTCCCGACCCCAGGCCGGTGCGCCGCTAAACCGGCCGATTACCCGCCCATACACCACCACAACAGAGACCAGGGCAACGGCAATGAGCAACGCCCATCCAAACAACGTGCCCGACTGCCGCCTGTTCCACCCCCGTAGATGCGCGGCCCAATCCACCAGACGGTCCAAGCCAATTAAAGCAACCGTCCACCAGATCGGCTGGAGGGCAGCACCGGAATGTAAAAACCCGCCGCGCGCCCCGGCAAACGGAAACACCAACGTCATTGCCCCAATCGTCAATAGCCAGCCCAGGATGGCGAGCTGTACGCGCCGGTCCCGGCGTAAAACCCACAGACCGACTCCGATCAGCGGCAGCAGCAGGATTTCAGCCTGGACGGCGAGGGCATTTGCCAGGTTCATTCCCAACGCCCAGAGCCGGGCTTTTAAAATGGCTGCTAAACCCGATGCCCACCAGGATGAAAAGTTGAGCGGAAGAGCCGGGTAGGAAAACAGCTGGTCATAGCGCGTCAGCCAGAGTGAGCGGAATCCTCCGGGAGCGAGCGCCGTGCCAAAGACGGAGACATTGCGGTACAACCATGGCCCCATCACCACCAGGTAACCCGCCAGACAAAGGAAGAGAGATAACAGCAAGGCTGGTAATTGCCTTTTCTGCGTTTCCGATTTGAGGCATATGACAGCCAGCAGCCCCATAGCCAACCAGAGCAGTCCATCGGCACGCGACAAATGCATCAGGCCGGCGAGTAAGCCGAGGATCAAAGCCTTGAAATGCGCCGACCGTATGTTGAGGCTCAGGAAAAAAAGCCCGCCCAGCAGCATGTACGGACCGAAAGTATCCGTGGTTGACAGGAAGGGAAGATAGAAAGCCGAAAAAACCGCCAGCAGACCGGAAGCCAGCGCCAGGTCCCGGCGCGAGCTCCAGGAAAAAGACAGGGCGGTTGTTACCGGCGGGATGCAAGCGGCTAGAGCCAGGAATCCGATCCGGAGCGCGGACCAGGACGAGGTCCGGAAGAGAGCCGCTCCCGCCGCGGCGAGGAGCGAGGCCAAAGGCATCCAATACGCGTGGGAAGGGTGCGGCAGTCCAGAGGGATTGTCCAGATAATTCCACAGGAAAGGTTCGGTGAAACCACGGCCGGAGGCGAGCTGCAGGCCATTGGCAGCGTAATAATCCGCATCCATGTAACCGGGTACAGGTTGGAACACGGCAACCCCCGTGCCGACCACAAGTCCCAAGAGCCCGAGGAGCAAATAATGACGCCAGGTCATCTCAGCTTGCCTCGTTCTTGATCGTCTCCAGCCAGACGCGCGGCGGCCGGGTTGCCCACCATCGTTCCCAATACAACAAAACCAGCAGGAGGGCAGGCAGGATTAACAACAAGGTGGCAATTTTAGCGTTATTCATCGCCGCGTAGAAAACCGCCCAAGGAACAACAAACGCAAGCGCCAAAAGACCCGGACCGACCAACTTCTGGCCGTCACGTGACCAACGCTCGCCAAGTATTGTCAATGCGAAAATCAACGGAATGAACAGGACGACATAATCCTCCAGTCTAACCGGAATTCCAAGGAGAGGCGTGGCCGATAACGTCACACTGGTCACCCACAGGGTGTGGCGGAAATCCTTCCCCCGAACAATGCGCCATTCTGGGAGGAGGATAACGGCCACGCCTATGTTCAGTGCCCAGGCAAGCTTATCCCCGATCGCCGGCCACCAGGACACAAAGATGCGTAAGGGGGTGATCCCCGGATCGTAGAATCTTTGTGAGATCAATCCGCGCAGGAATGGAATGAACCAGGATGGCAAGAGGACGAAAGAGATAATCAGGAGCAGGAATAGGGCCAACAGGAAGCCGCCGACAACACGCCCGCGGCGGTGGACAAGCACCCACCAGAGCAGGAAGAGCATGAACACCCCGCAGATATCCGGCTTGAAGAACGGCAGGACAAAAAGTGCCCCTGCTAGCTCATCTTTTCCGGCCTGCAGGTTGAGCAATCCTCCAACCAGTGTCAGCGCAACCAGGGCGATCCCGCTTCCACTCGCCAGGGACAGCAGGGCGAAAGCCCACAGAAGTGAAAACAGGATGACTGCAGTCAGCAAAATCCGCCCGGGCTTCCAGGCGGTCAACCGCAGGGTTAGAATTCCTAAAAACGCCAATCCAATTTCGAGGACCGTCATCCACAAACCTCGTGCGAGGATGTAATCGGGGATGAGCGCAAATGGAAAATAGATCAGCTCCAGCGGAAACGGAAGGCCGAGCCGGAGCGGGTCCTCACCTTTTTC
>Ga0335070_10009430_pt1 | contig 11438 bp, 6 predicted proteins | sample Lox_Sample_13_FD_206722 | JGI IMG/M metagenome (GOLD analysis project Ga0335070, IMG submission 206722) | Soil microbial communities from Loxahatchee National Wildlife Refuge, Florida, United States - Lox_Sample_1.3 | ecosystem: Environmental > Terrestrial > Soil > Wetlands | place: USA: Florida... | reverse complement strand
GAACGCGGGGCAGATCTCGCAGATCGTCGTGAACCCGACCAACCCGAACCTCGTCTGTGTCTCCGCTCTCGGGCACGTCTGGGGGCCCAATCCGGACCGCGGCGTGTTCCGCACCACCGACGGCGGCGCGACGTGGCAGAAAGTGCTGTACGTGGACGACACCACCGGCGCCAGCGACCTCGCGATCGACCCGTCGAACCCGATGGTGCTGTTCGCCGGGATGTGGGAGTTCGTGCGCCACCCGTGGATGCTGGTGAGCGGCGGCGACAAGGGCGGGATCTACCGCTCCACCGACGCGGGCGCGACGTGGACGAGGCTGGCCGAGGGGCTCCCGAAGGGGCCGCTGGGGCGGATCGGGCTGTCGGTCGCGCCGAGCAACGGCAACCACGTGTACGCGCTGATCGAGGCCAAGAAGGGCACGCTGTGGGACTCGGCGGACCTGGGCGAGCACTGGAAGATGGTCAGCTCGGACCCGCGCTACATCAACCGCGGCTTCTACTTCACCACGCTGCAGGTGGCGCCCGACAGCGAGGACCACGTCTACCTGATCTCGTACCAGGTGCTGGAGTCGCGCGATGGCGGGAGGACCGCGAAGGTGATCGGGCGCGGCGTGCACGTGGACCACCACGCGATGTGGATCGACCCGAAGGACGCGCGCCGCATGATCGACGGGAACGACGGCGGCGCCTACGTCTCCACCGACGCCGGCGCGAGCTGGCGCTACCTCGACAACCTCCCGATCGAGCAGTTCTACATGGTGGCGTTCGACGACGCCCGCCCGTACCTGCTGTGCGGCGGACTGCAGGACAACAACGGCTGGTGCGGTCCGTCGAACAGCCTGTCCCGCGGCGGGATCGTTGGCGCGGACTGGTGGACGTCCGTGGGCGGCGACGGCGAGTACGTCGTCCCGGCGGGAGGCGGGTCGAACGTCGTGTACGGCGACTCGCAGAACGGCTCGATCGTCCGCATGACCCTGCCCTCAGGCACCTCGGACTTCGTGCGCCCGTACCTGCACGGCGTCACCGACATGGCGCCGAAGGACCTGAAGTACCGGTTCAACTGGACGTCGCCGATCGCGGTCGCGCCGAACGACTGGCGCACGGTGTACCTGGGCGGCAACGTGCTGTTCAAGTCGGCCGACGAGGGCCGGACGTGGGCGCCGATCAGCCCAGACCTCACGCGCAACGACAGGTCGAAGCAGCTGCCCAGCGGCGGGCCGATCCAGCTCGACATGAGCGGCGCGGAGACGTTCGACACGATCCTGTCGCTCGCGGTCTCCGCCTCCGATCCGAACGTGATCTGGGTCGGAACCGACGACGGCCTGGTCCAGGTCACGCGCGACGGCGGCCGGACCTGGGCCGACGTCACGCCACCGAAGGTGCCGGAGTGGGGCCGCGCGCAGCAGATCGAGGTGTCGCCGTTCGCGCCGGGCACGGCGTACGTCGCGCTCGACTACCACGAGGTCGAGGACAACAGGCCGTTCGTTTTCAAGACCCACGACTTCGGCAAGAGCTGGACGGCGATCGCGAGCGGGCTGCCGGCGGACGACCCGGCGCACGTCGTCCGCGAGGACCCGAACCGGCAGGGGATGCTGGTGCTCGGCACCGACACCGGGCTGTTCTACTCCTCCGACGAGGGCGCGCACTGGACGCCGGTGAAGGGCAACTTCCCGACGGCCCCGATCTACGACCTCAAGTTCCACAAGGCGACGGGCGACCTGATCGTGGCGACGCACGGGCGCGGGCTGTTCGTCCTCGACGACATCACGCCGCTGGAGGAGACGACGCCCGTGGTGCTGTCCCAGGCTTTCCACCTGTACTCGTCGCGCCCGGGCGTGAACTGGCGTCTGTGGTCGGGCGAGAAGCACGGATTCAGCGCGCTCGGGGAGTTCTCGGCGCCCAACCCGCCGCAGGGCGTCGTGATCTCCTACTACCTGGCCGCCGCGATCGAGCTCGAGCACGAGCACGGCGGAGCGGACGGGAGGCGCGCCGCGGACGCCGCCCCCGGCCAGCCGCCGAAGGGGCGCGCGGGCGCGTCCGCCTCGGCGGCCGAGGCGGCGCGGGGAGAGACGCCGGGCGCCGAGGAGCCCGAAGAGGCTCGTGAGGGCGGCGAGAAGCGCGGCCCCGTGAAGATCGTCGTGACCGACGCGAGCGGGCAGGTCGTGCGCACCCTGTACGGCCCCGGCAAGCAGGGCATCAACCGCGTCGCATGGAACCTGCGCTACGACGAGGCCGTGCGGTTGAACTCGGCGCGCCCCCCGGAGACAGACAACCCGTTCTTCTCCCCCGGCGGACCGACGGCGCTGCCGGGACGGTACAAGGCGACGGTCACGGCGGCCGGGAAATCGGCGACCGCGGAGGTCGCGTTCGAGCCCGATCCGCGCATGCCGTTCGACACGGCGGCCGCGCGCGCGCAGCTGCAGCAGGCGCTCGAGCTCCGGAGCTGGATGAACGCGATGAACGAGTCCCTCAACCGGATCGACGACCTCAAGGCGCAGCTCGCCGCGACGCTGAGGCTGCTCGGGCCGGAGACCGAGAGGACGGGCGTGGACAAGGCGCCGTACGAGCCGGTGGTGACGCAGGCCCGGGCGTTGAACGAGAAGCTGAGCGCGGTCGAGGAGAAGGTGCTCAACGTCGCCGCGCTCAAGGACCCGGAAGGCGGGCTGCACAACCTCGCGCTCTTTCACGACCGCCTGCAGAGGGCGAGCCGCGTGGTCTCGATGCCGTACGGCCAGGCGCCGACGCCGCAGATGATGGAGGACGTGACGGCGGCGAAGAAGGAACTCGACGCCTTTCTGGCGGAGTTCAACGAGCTCGTGGGCACGGACGTGCCCGCGTTCAACAAGCTCGCGCTCGAGAAGGGCGCCGCCACGGTGTTCGCCGGCGGCCCGATCGAGCTGAGGGAGCCGGCGGCCGGCCCTGCTCACTGATCGAACGGTGCTCCGGCGGGAAGCCCGGGGCGGACGGCACTGTTGACGTGCACGGTGCGGCGACGATGCACGAACGTCCCCACTCTCGCGGAGGATTGATGAAGACCAAGGTCCCAGCGTACGCGGCGCCGGCAGCGAAGGCACCCCTGGCGCCGTTCACCGTCGAGCGACGCGAGCCCGGCGAGCACGATGTCGTGATCGACATCCTGTACTGCGGCGTGTGTCACTCCGACATTCATCAGGCCCGCGACGAGTGGGGCAGCTCCGCGTTCCCGATGGTGCCCGGCCACGAGATCATCGGACGAGTGGCCCGGACGGGCGCCCGTGTGAAGAATTTCGCCAAGGGAGACCTCGCCGGCGTGGGGTGCATGGTGGACTCGTGCCGCTCCTGCGAACCGTGCCGCCGCGACCTCGAGCAGTTCTGTGAGAAGGGCGCTGCCTTCACCTACAACGGTACCGAGATGGACCGCAAGACGCCGACGTTCGGCGGCTACTCCACCCAGATTGTCGTGGACGAGCGTTTCACGCTCAAGGTGCCCGGGAGCCTCGACCCGGCCGGCGCGGCGCCGCTGCTGTGCGCCGGGATCACGACCTACTCGCCGCTGCGCCAGTGGAACTGCAAGGCCGGCGACCGGGTGGGCGTGGTCGGGCTCGGCGGCCTCGGACACATGGCGGTCAAGCTGGCCGCCTCGATGGGCGCGGAGGTCACGATGCTGAGCACCTCCCGCAGGAAGGAGGCGGACGCGCGGCGCCTCGGAGCACACGCGTTCGCCCTCACCTCGGAAGACGCGACGTTCACCAGGCTCGCCGGCCGCTTCGACCTCATCGTGGACACGATCTCGGCCCCGCACGACTACAACAGGTACCTGGGGTTGCTGAGGCCCCAAGGTGCGATGGTGGTCGTCGGCGTCCCGCCCGAGCCGACTCCGGTGCACGCGTTCTCCCTCATCGGCGGCAACAGGCGGCTGGCCGGCTCGCTCATCGGCGGGATCGCCGAGACGCAGGAGGTGCTCGACTACTGCGCCGAGAAGAAGATCGTCTCGGAGGTCGAGGTCATCCCGATCCAGGAGATCAACGAGGCGTACGAGCGCATGATCAAGGCCGACGTGCGCTACCGCTTCGTGATCGACATCGCGAGTGTGAGGTAGCGCGGCAGGCGCGGCCGGACTCCGCGGTCGCCGTTTCCCGCGCCGGACCTCTCGTCGTCGCGCACGCGGCGGGGACTCTCCGAGAGACCGACAGGCCAGCCCGACGGCAGGCGCGGAGCGCGTGCTCTCCCGCACGACACCGGGCGGCCGCAACGTCCGCCGCTGTGATCGGGCTCCCGAGTTGTCTGACCTACACGCGGGCGAGCGCGGCGTCAGCGCCTGGCGCGCTTGACCAGGGGGCGCACGGGCTGTGCGACCCAGCCGCGGACGTAGTCCTCGGCGCGGGTGACCTCCCACATCGCTCCGGCGAACTCGAACCGCGTTCCTACCCGGAGGGGGCGCCCGACGTCGATCGCCGCGACGTGGACGGACGTGCCGCTGTCGAGGATCACCGGAACGCCCCAGCCGATTTCGCTCACGTCTCGTACCGCTGACGCCATTGCCGCCCCCCTTTCCGGCGGCCGCCGACTGCCGGCCGTGCCGCCGTCCGACAACCTGTTAAACGTGGTATACGCCGGCTTTGTTTAGATGCGATTGCGTCGCCGCCACCCTCTCGGTGCGCGCCGTCACATCTCGGGCCGTGCACGCGTTGGCGCGTCGCTCGAGGCGGCCCCGGTGCGGGCCCACTCGGAGACCGACGGCTGAAGTAGGATGCCGGCGGCGCAGCGTCGGGCGGCGCGGGCGGAGGAGTTCCACGTGTTCATGGCGATGCTGTTGGCGGCCGCCACCCTGGTTGAGGCATACGTGCTCTGGCGGGTGGCTCGCGCGCGCATCCTCGGGCGCAGGATCCCGACCGGCCGGCTCCTCGTCGGTGCCGGCGCGCTCTGGGTCGTCCTCCTGCTCGGCATGTTCGTCGCGCGCGGCGGAGCGGGCCCGTTCGCGGCCGCGCTCGAGCTGATCGGGATGGACCTCTTCGCGACGCTCTTCCTGCTGGCCGTGTGTCTGCTGGCAGTGGACGCGGCGACTGGCTTCGGATGGTTCGCTCGGCGCCGCGTGCCGGCGCTGCGCGGATGGGGCGTGCTCGCCGGGCTCGCGCTCGCCGCCGTCGCGGTCGTCCAGGGCGTGCGCCCGCCGGTCGTCGTCCCGTACGAGGTGCGGCTCGCGGGACTTCCCGCCGAGGACGACGGCACGGTGGTCGTCGCGGTCTCCGACACGCACCTCGGCACGCTGATCGGCCCGCGTTGGCTCGACGCGCGGGTCGCGCAGGTGGAGGCGCTCCACCCCGACATGATCGTGTTGCTCGGCGACATCACCGAGGGGCACGGCGCCGCCGCCGGGTCGTTCCTGCCGGGGCTGCGCCGCCTTTCGGCACCGCTCGGCGTGTGGGCGGTGACCGGCAACCACGAGTCGTTCCGCCGTCCGGGCGGAGGCTCGGACGTGCTCGCGGCGGCGGGGTTCGAGGTGCTCCACGACCGATGGGCCGAGGTTCGTCCCGGGCTCGTCGTCGCCGGCGTGGACGACCTGACGTCGCGGCGTCGCGCGGGGCTCGGCGGCGACCCGGTCGCGAAGGCGCTCGCCGGCCGGCCGCCGGGCGCAACGATCCTCCTCTCGCACACGCCCTGGCAGGCGGACGAGGCCGCGCGCCTCGGTCTCGGGTTGATGCTGGCGGGACACACGCACGCCGGGCAGGTGTGGCCGTTCGACCTCATGGAGAAGTGGCTGTACCCGCTGATGGCCGGACGCTACGACGTGGCGGGGATGACCGCGATCGTGTGCCGCGGCACCGGCACGTGGGGGCCTCGCATGCGCCTGTGGCGGCCGAGCGAGATCCTGCGGATCACCCTGCGCTCGGCGCCGTGAACCGGCGGACCGCGGGCCTCACTCCGGTCCCAAGGTAGCGGAGGATCCTCAGACAGAAGGACAGGGCCGGGACGAGCCCGGCCCCCGCGCCTGCACTCCGTCGCCGGCGTGTGATGCCGGCGGCTACATCTGCTTGCTGGACGGCGGCACCTGGCCCTTCAGGCGCAGGTAGGTGACGATGTTTCCGTAGTGCTCCCAGTTGTGCGTGGCGCCGAGCATCAGGACGCCGGCTCGGGTGAAGTCCTGGCCGAACAGCGTCACCTTCGCCCCCGTGTCGGCGTCCGGCATCGCGTACGCCCGCGCGCAGTACTCGTACGACCCCTTCAGCGCGGCGACGATGTCCGCCTTCGCGGTCTTGGTCTTCTCGACGTTGGGCGACGGGTTGGCCTCCCCGAGCAGCGTCGAGCAGAAGAAGTAGTTCGCGTCGGCGACGTGGGCGATGATCTGGCCGAAGCTGCGGACCTCGGGCGTCGGCTTGAACGCGTAGTCGGCCTCCGGCATCTGCTCCGCGCTCTTCACCAGGTAGCCCTTCGCGTAGTCGAAGCCGGTGCGGATCGTCTCGACCAAGCCGGGCGCGGGGGCGCCCTTCATCCCCTGCGCGAGCGCCGGCGACGCGACGAGCAAAGCGAGCAACAGGACTGTCTTTCTCATTACTGCCTCCTCCCTTTCCGACCGACAACACGAATCCAGAGCCGGATCTTCCGGCCGAGCGCGTAGCACACCAGCACGGAGGTTCGGGCGGCGAGGTCGAACGGCTCCCCTCTGCGTTCGTCGCCCTCTCCCGCGAGCGGGAGCGGGCCGGGGCGAGGGCCCGGATCGCCCCTTCCTCGCCTCCCCCGGGAAGCGGGGCAGGGACGGGCGAGGGGCGGCCGCAACGGCTGCGGTGACGGCTTGCCGCATTCGCCCGGACCGAGCCTGCGGGAGTACGCCCGGGCTTGACCAGGTTGTTGCCTGCAAAGGAGGACGACGATGACGCGGCGGGAACGTGCACGGCTGATCGCGCAGTACGCGGCGGGGTACGACGAGGTGGTGCGCGCCCTCGAGGGGTTTCCGCCGGGAAAGCTCACGGCGCGCCCGTTCCGCGGCAAGTGGACCGCCGCCGAGCTCGTCCACCACCTCGCGGACGCCGAGATGACGGGCGCGATCCGGCTGCGGCGCATGCTGGTCGAGGACCGACCGGTGATCTACGGCTACGACCAGGAGGCGTTCGCCTCAGGGCTGCGCTACCAGGAGCGCGCGATCGCGCCCGCCCTCGAGGCGTTCCACGCGGCGCGCGCTACGACGCTGCAGCTCCTCGAGACGATGAGCGACGCGGAGTGGGCGCGGCCCGGGTGGCACACGGAGCGCGGCCCGTTCGGCCCGGAGCTGTGGCTGCGGCTGGCGGCCGCGCACGCCCGCAACCACGCGGCGCAGATCGCGCGGCTCCGCGCCGCGGTCACGGGGAAGGCGAAACCGGCGAAGCGGAGGCGCGGCGCCCGGCGGTGAAGGGGCCGTCCTCAGCAGGACCGACGCAGGCAATTCCTCCGATGTCATCCTGAGGAGGGCCGCCGAAGGCGGACCGACGAAGGCGGACCGACGAAGGATCTCCCCGAGACGGCACCGTTTTCGATCAGGGCTTGGGGGGATCCTTCGCTCGCTGCGTTCGCTCAGGATGACAGCGAGAAATCGCTGTCATCCTGAGGAGGCACGCCGGAGGCGGGCCGACGAAGGATCTCCCCGAGCTCTGCAGCGCGGCCCGGAACGGCTCGGGCGGGTTCTGCGGCCGCTGTACGGCCTCAGAACGACACGGCGGCGAGCGCGCGCCTACGTCTTCTCGGAGACGGGCCGTTCGTCGAGCGCGGCGCGCACCTCGGCGGTGAGGGCGCCGATGTCGAACGGCTTCTGCAGGAAACGGACTCTCCCTGCGGTGACGCCGCGCCGCACCGACTCGTCGTTGGCGTACCCCGACATCAGGATCACCCGGAGGGCGGGCCAGCGCCTCGTCAGCTCGTCGGCGACCTGAGGCCCGAGGCTGCCGGGGAGCATGACGTCCGTCAGGAGCAGCTCGAACGGCGGGTCGTCCGACAGCGCGGCGGCCTCCTCCCCGTTTCCCACCGCCGTCACGCGGTAGCCGAGGCTGACGAGGACGTCGCGCAGCGCGTCACGCGCGCTCACCTCGTCCTCCACGACCAGGACGCGCTCGCCCGCCCCTCGCGCCGGCGGCGGCGCCGTCTCCGGCGCCTCGCGTGTCTCGACGGCCCCGCGAGCCGCGCCCCTCGGCAGGACGACCCTGAACGTCGTGCCCTTCCCCACCGTGCTCTCGACCTCGATCCGCCCGCCGTGGCTCGCGACGGCGCCGTGCACGACCGAGAGGCCGAGCCCCGTCCCCTGCCCGGGCTCCTTGGTGGTGAAGAACGGCTCGAAGATGCGGTGGCGGATCTCCATCGGGATGCCGTGCCCGGTGTCTTCGACCGTGAGGCACACCTCGGCGGCGCCGCGCGCCGCGGTCCGTATCACGAGGCGACCGCCGTCGGGCATCGCGTCCGCCGCGTTCAGAGTGAGGTTCATGAGCACCTGCTGGAGCTGACCGCGGTCGGCCTCGACCGGCAGAGGCTCGGACGCCAGCTCGGCCGCGAGCGAGATGTTCGCCCTGAGCAGGCGCAGCAGGATCTCGGTGGCGTCGCGGACCGCATCGTTGAGGTCGAGCGGCTCGCGCTTCGTGGTCTCCCGCCGCGAGAACAGCAGCAGCTGCCGCGTCAACGCCGCGCCGCGCCCGATGTGCTGCTCGAGCTCACGCAGCAGCGCGACCGCCTGCTCCGGATCGCGTGACTGGCTCAGGAACAGGTGGGCGCGGCTCGCGATCACCTGCAGGAGGTTGTTGAAGTCGTGGGCTACGCCACCCGCGAGGTGCCCGACTGCCTCCATCTTCTGCGCCTGGCGGAGCTGCTCCTCGAGGAGCCGGCGATCGGTGATGTCCTCCACGATCCCCACGCCGCCGATGATCGTCCCGTTCTGGTCGCGGAGAGGCGCGGTCCGCAGCGTGGCGAACGGCTCGGCCGAACCGGTCGTGGGTCGATACGGCCCCTCGTACACGCCGAACTCTCCGTCCAGCACAGCGCGGAACGCCGGCAGCACGCGCGTGTCGCGCAGGGCGTTGATGTCGAGTCCGATCAGGCGGTCGCGGGTGCTCCCCAGGATCTCGGCCAGGCGGTCGTTGCACTCGGTGACGTGGAGGGTCGCGTCGTAGTGCAGCACGCCGACCGGGGCGTGCAGGAACAGCATGCGGTAGCGCTCCTCGCTCACGCGCAGCGCCTCCTCGGCGCGCCTGCGCTCGGTGATGTCGCGGACGAACCCCTCGGTGCCCGCGATCTCGCCGTCGTCGTTGCGATAGAACTGGGCGTTGAGCGAGACGATGAGCTCGCTCCCGTCTCGCCGGCGGCCGATCCCGATCCGGTCGTGGCAGCGTCCGCGCGCGCGGATCTCGTCCACGACCGACTCGCGCTCCGCGGGGTCGGCGTACAGGTCGCCGGCCGACATCCCGACCATCTCGTCGCCCGAGTCGTACCCGTACATCCGCGCCGCGGACGAGCTCGCCATGCTCACCCGGCCGCGGAGGTCGACGCGGAGGTAGGCGTCCTGCGCGTTCTCGAGGATGCCGGCGAGGCGCCTCTCCTCCGCGAGGAGCCCTTCCTGGGCGAGCCGCCGCTCGCGGTGCCACAGGCCGTACCCGACGCCCGCGAGGCCGACGGCCAGCACCGCGAGCAGCGAATACGTCGTTCGGAGCCACTGCCGGAAGCCGGCGAGCGCCTCGGCGCGGTCCACCTTGACGATCATGGCCCACGGGACGCCAGCCACCGGTCTCGTCGCCGCGAGCACCGTGACGCCGCGGTAGTCGTGGGCCTCCGTCAGGAGGCTCTGGCCGGCGAGCGTCGCCGCGAACGCGCCGGGGTGGTCGAGGGGACGTCGGAACGTCATCGGCGGGTCGGGCCGGTGCCGGAGCGGGGTGATGAACTCCGCGTCCGCCCCGACGCGGCGCACCAGGAGGGTCTCCGCCGTCTCCGAGAGGACGGCCTGGTGCTGGAGGAACGGGTAGAGCCACTTCACCGGGTCCCTGATCAGGACCACCACGCCGCTCGGCTCGACTGAGCTCGTCGCGTAGATCGGGGCGGCGACCTCCACGACCGGCACTGTGCCGGCGTACAGGCAAGCGTCCGTGAGCGGCTGGCCGCCCGCGGCTGCTGCCGCCAGTTCCGGGCACGCGAGCGCGGGGGTCAGCGCCGCTCCGCGCGCGAGCAGCGTCCGCCCTCCCCGGTCGAGGATCAGAACGGAACGGTAGCCGTAGTCCGTGAGAACGGCGTCGAGGAGCGCGGTCGCCCGCGCGACCGCGCGCTCGCGGCGCGCCGCGGTGGGGGGCATCGTCGCGGCGCCCCCGGCAAGCGCCGAGACGTCGGGGTTGGTGGCCATGACGGTGGCGTCGGCGAAACGCTCGAACACCCACCGGTCCAGCGCCGCCTTCCGGTCGTCGGCCACGGCGGAGAGTTGGTCGCGCCAGTGCGCGAGGAACCTCGCCCGCTCGCGGGGAGCGGCGACCAGCGCGATCCATCCGCCCGCGATCACAGCCGCCGCCGCGAACGCGACGCTCGACCACAGCCACGCCAGACCCGTGCGGCGGGAACCGATAGGACGGCGCCTCAATTCGCCCCCAGACAAAGCTCTTGTAGTGGCTCGCCGGAGGCAAGTCAAGCGCAGCCGAGAGCCCTGTCGCGTCGCCGTCCGCGGCGGTCGCGGGTGCTCCTCACGCGCACGGCTGGCGCCCGGCGGCTCCCCGTGCGCGAAGCGCGGCTCGAGGCGCGCCGTGGCGGGCGCCTTGACGCACCTGAGAATGGGGCGCACTCTTGTCCCCGATCCGGGGAGGCCGTGGGCCGGCAGCGCATGGCGAGGTTGCGGCGAACGGGCGCGGTCCTCGCGCTGGCGCTGGTCGCGCGAGCGGCGGCGGCGCAGTTCGTCCAGCAGGGGGGCAAGCTCGTCGGCACGGGCGCGGTCGGTACGGCCAACCAGGGCGACAAGGTGGCGATCTCGGCCGACGGCTCGACCGTGATCCTCGGTGGTCCCAACGACGACGCGGTGGCGGGCGCCGCATGGGTGTTTACTCGGAGCGGCGGGGCGTGGCTCCAGCAGGGCGCCAAGCTCGTGGCCGCGGGCTCGATCGGCGCCGCACGCGTGGGGTCGTCTGTGGCGCTCTCCGAGGACGGCGACACGGCGATCGTGGGCGGTGAGTACGACAACGCGTACACCGGGGCCGCGTGGGTGTTCACCCGCAGCGCGGAGGCCTGGTCGCAGCAGGGCGGAAAGCTCGTCGGGTCGGGCGCCGTTGGAGCGGCGTTCCAGGGCGTGTCGGCGGCGCTCTCCGCCGACGGGAACACCGCCGTCATCGGAGGCCCGGAGGACGACTCCGGCACCGGGGCCGCGTGGGTGTTCACGCGCGGCGGCGGCGTGTGGTCGCAGCAAGGCGCGAAGCTGGTCGGGACGGGCTCCGTCGGGGGAAGCGCGCAGGGGTGGTCGGTGGCGCTCTCGGCGGACGG
>Ga0335070_10009429_pt1 | contig 11438 bp, 8 predicted proteins | sample Lox_Sample_13_FD_206722 | JGI IMG/M metagenome (GOLD analysis project Ga0335070, IMG submission 206722) | Soil microbial communities from Loxahatchee National Wildlife Refuge, Florida, United States - Lox_Sample_1.3 | ecosystem: Environmental > Terrestrial > Soil > Wetlands | place: USA: Florida... | reverse complement strand
GAGCTCCTGCCGGAGGCGGCCGTCGAACCCGGGCCGCGGCTGGGCGCGCGCGATGACACCGCACGAGGCCTGCGCGCCGTCGATCCGGCCCTTGCAGCCAAGGATGAAGAAGGCCCTCGCGCTACGGGCCCGCACGGCTCGCTTGGTGGCTGGCGAGCGGCTCCCGGAAGGGCTGGATCAGCATGCGGTCGAGACGCAGGTCTGTCGGGTCGCGGAACTGCTCCAGCCCGATCGTCATGCGATCGTGACCGGCCATCGGCTGGGCTCGGTAGGTGCCGAGCAGCCGATCCCACCACGGAAGGTTGAAGCCGAAGTTGCTGTTCGTCTCGGCGGAGACGACCGAGTGGTGCACGCGATGCATGTCCGGCGTCACGACGATCCAGCGGAGCCAGCGGTCCAGGCGCTCCGGAAGGCGCACGTTCCCGTGATTGAACATCGCCGTCGCGTTCAGCAGCACCTCGAACGCGAGCACCGCCACGGCCGCTGGCCCGAGCGCCGCGACGATCGTGAGCTTCCACCCCATCGAGAGGACGATCTCGAGCGGGTGGAAGCGGCTCCCCGTCGTGACGTCGAAGTCGAGATCGGCATGGTGCATCCGATGCACGCGCCAGAGCGCCGGCACGGCGTGGAAGAGCACGTGCTGGAGGTACACGGCGAGATCGAGCGCCACGCAGGCGACTGCGGCGGCGAGCCAGCCCGGCAGACCGAGGCGCGGGAGGATTCCCCAGCCGCGCGCCTCTCCGAGGAGGGCAGTGCCGACCGCGGCGGTCGGGAAGAGGAGGCGGACGGCCAGGGTGTCGAGTGCCACGATCGCGAGATTGCTCGGCCAGCGCCGTCTGCGTCCGATCGCGAGCGGGCGACGAGGCGCCAGGAGCTCCCAGAGCGCCATCAGCGCGAAGACCCCTCCGAAAGCCGCGATCCGGATCGCGGGCTCGAGGGCAAGGAGGCTGGTGGCGGAAGCAGGCTCCACGGTCTCGCCTTCGGCCAGGTCTTCCGGTCTACTGGAGGCCCGATCCAAGCTAGCTGGAGCGGGCCTCTCGGCGAGCTGACATGGGCAGGTGCCGAGGGCGGCACCCGCGCGCAGCGCGGTCTGCACTTGCGCGGGCGTCAGCGACGGATCCTTCTGGAGGAGCAACGCCGCCACGCCAGACGCCCTGCGCTCCTCATGCGTTCCGTCGCCATCCTCCGGTCCTCCTCCTGCGTGCCGTGGGTCCCCGCGCTCGTTCAGCCGCCCTTCGCGAGCGGCATCACGAGGAGCGCCAGGGACCGGGGCTCCACCCGGTAAGTCGTTTCGATCAGTCGAGGCGCCTTCTCCCACGCCACCAGGTCGTTCGGCGAGGGGAGTGACGTATCGACCCAGCGACGCCATGCGTCACCGCCGCCACTCGCCGGCGGCAGCTCGAAGCGCAGCGCCTCCCAGAACGCATTGATCATGCCGTGCAGGCGGAACCGCTCGTGAAGGCTCGTGATGGTGAAGGCCAGCGAGTGCGAGCTCTGGCTCCAGTCGGGCCGGCGCAGCGCGACGCCGTGCCACTCGATCCGGGCCAGGCGCAGCAGCTCGTTCAGCGTGAGCTGGGGGCGCTCCACGATGACGTCGCGCCGCCGGCGGAAGGCGAGCATCTCCTTCACGAAACGATGGACGTCGCGGTGGCGCTCGAGCAGCGACCAGTCGAGCCAGCTGATCTCATTGTCCTGACAGTAGGCGTTGTTGTTGCCGCGCTGGGTCCGCCGCATCTCGTCGCCCATCGAGAGCATCGGCGTTCCCGCCGCGAGCACGACCGTCACGAGAAAGTTCCGGATCTGGCGGCTCCGTAGCGCCTCGACCGCCGGGTCGTCGCTCGGGCCTTCGACGCCGCAGTTCCAGCTCGCGTTGTCGTCGCTCCCATCACGGTTCTGCTCGCCGTTGTCGTCGTTGTGCTTGCGGTCGTAGGAGACGAGATCCTCGAGCGTGAAGCCGTCGTGGCAGGTGACGAAGTTGATGCTCTGCTCGGGCTCGCGCTCCTCGTGTCCGTAGACGTCTGGGCTGCCCAGGAGGCGATTCGCGAGCCTGCCGACCATTCCCTCGTCGCCCTTGAGGAAGCGGCGCACGTCGTCGCGGAAGCGGCCGTTCCACTCCTGCCAGCTGTCGCCGATGAAGCTGCCCACCTGGTAGAGCCCGGCGGCGTCCCACGCCTCGGCGATCAGCTTCGTCCCGGCGAGCACCGGATCCGACTCGATGTCCCAGAGGATCGGGGGGTTCGGCATGGGCCGGCCCGCTTCGTCGCGCGCGAGGATCGACGCGAGGTCGAAGCGGAAGCCGTCGACGTGCATGTGCTCCACCCAGTAGTGCAGGCTGTCACGGATCAGCCGCCGCACGACCGGGTGGTTGGCGTTCAGCGTGTTCCCCGTGCCCGTGAGGTCCGAGTAACGGCTGCCGCCGTTCTCGAGCAGGTAGTACGCGGCGTTCTCGAGACCGCGGAACGAAAGGGTCGGGCCGTCCTCACCCCCCTCCGCGGTGTGGTTGAAGACCACGTCGAGGATCACCTCGATCCCGGCGCGGTGGAAGGCCTTCACCAGGTCCCGGAACTCGTCCATCGGACCGAGCGGGTCGCGCCGCGAGCTGTAGGCGCGGTGCGGCGCGAACAGCGCGACCGGGGCGTAGCCCCAGTAGTTGACGCGGCCAGCGGGCGCATCCTGCGCGTCGAACTGGAAGACCGGGAGCAGCTCGACGGCCGTCACGCCGAGTGCCTGCAGGTACGGGATCTTCCCGATCAGCCCTGCATAGGTGCCGGCCTCCCCGGGCGCCACGCCCGAGCTCGGATGCCGGGTGAAGCCGCGCACGTGGAGCTCGTAGACGACGGTCTCGGCGCGCGGGCGCTGCAGCGGGCGATCGCCCTCCCAGTCGTAGCGGCGGGCGTCCGCGACCACGCCCTTCATCGCGATGGCGGTGTCATCGCCCGCCGCCGATGCCGCCGCGCGCGTGTACGCCTCGGGGACGACCACCTCGAGCGCGTAGGGGTCGAGGAGCAGCTTCTGCGGATCGAAGCGAAGCCCCCGCTGCGGCTCGAACGGCCCGTGAACCCGGTAGCCGTAGAGCTGCCCCGCCTCGAGCCCCGGCACGAAGACGTGCCAGTAGTGGTAGGTCCGGTGGCGGGCGGCATCGAGCGCGATCGTCCGGGACGGCTGCGCCGCGTCCTCCCGGTCGAACAGCAGGAGTTCGACGCAGGTCGCGTGCTTCGAGAAGAGGCTGAAGTTCACCCCGCCCGGCTGCACCGATGCGCCCAGGGGAGCGCTCGCGCCCCGCCGCACGCCGTCCGTGCTCACGTCCATTCCCCCCCGTGTGGGCTCCTTCCCCGCGCACCGCCGTCCCTCACACGTTGTCCGCTTCCGTCGAGCTGCCGCGGGCGGCCGCGGAGCCCTCCTGGCCCCAGCGCCAGCCGCGGATCTCGGGCATGTCGTCGCCGTAGCGCCGGATGTACTGCGAGTGCTCGAGCAGCTTGTCGCGGATCGCCTGCTTCGCGTAGGCCGCGCGCGCGCCGAGCTTCGGGACACGATCGATCACGTCGCTGACCAGGTGGAAGCGGTCGAGGTCGTTCAGCACCGCCATGTCGAAGGGCGTCGTGGTCGTGCCTTCCTCCTTGTAGCCGCGCACGTGGAGGTTCGCGTGACCCGTGCGGCGGTAGGTCAGCCGGTGGATCAGCCAGGGATAGCCGTGGAACGCGAAGACGATCGGCTTGTCGGTCGTGAACAGCACGTCGAACTCGCTGTCCGAGAGGCCATGCGGGTGGTCGCTTCGGGGCTGGAGCGTCATCAGATCCACGACGTTCACGACGCGGACCTTGAGCTCCGGCACGTGCCGTCGCAGCAGATCCACGGCGGCCAGCGTCTCGAGCGTCGGCACGTCGCCGCAGCACGCCATCACGACGTCCGGATCGCCGCCGCGATCGTTGCTCGCCCAGTCCCAGATCCCGATCCCCGCGCTGCAGTGCGCCACCGCCTGCTCCATCGTGAGCCACTGCGGCGCGAGCTGCTTGCCGGCCACGATCACGTTCACGAGATTGCGGCTGCGCAGACATTCGTCCGTCACGTAGAGCAGGCAGTTCGCATCGGGCGGGAGGTAGACGCGGATCACCTCGGCCTTCTTGTTCACCACGTGGTCGAGAAAACCCGGGTCCTGGTGGCTGAAGCCGTTGTGGTCCTGGCGCCAGACGTGGGAGCTGAGCAGGTAGTTGAGACTCGCGATCGGCCGCCGCCACGGGATCTCGTTGCAGACCTTCAGCCACTTGGCGTGCTGGTTGAACATCGAATCGATGATGTGGATGAAGGCCTCGTAGCACGAGAAGAAGCCGTGGCGCCCGGTCAGCAGGTAGCCTTCGAGCCAGCCCTGACACTGGTGCTCGGAGAGCACCTCCATCACGCGCCCGTCGGGCGACAGATGGTCGTCCTCGGGGTAGATCTCGGCCACGTAGCAGCGATCCGTCACTTCGAGAACGTCCTGCCACCGATTCGAGTTGCTCTCGTCCGGCGAGACGATACGGAAGTTGCGCGCGTCGAGGTTGCTCTTCATGACGTCGCGCAGGTAGCTGCCCATGACGCGCGTCGCCTCGGCGTCCTTCGCGCCCGGTGAGGGAACCTGGACGGCGTAGGCGCGGTAGTCGGGCAGGCGCAGGTCGCGCAGCCGCAGCCCGCCGTTGGCGTGAGGGTTGGCGCTCATCCGCCGCGTTCCCTTCGGCGCGAGCGCGGTGAGCTCCGCCTTCGGGCCGCCGTTCGCGTCGAAGAGCTCCTCGGGCCGATAGCTCTTCATCCACTGCTCGAGGATCGCGACGTGCCCCGGGTGATCCATGTCGCCCATCGGGACCTGGTGGCTGCGCCAGTAGTCCTCGCACTTCTTGCCGTCGATCTCGGGCGGACAGGTCCAGCCCTTGGGCGTGCGCAGCACGATCATCGGCCACGCCGGACGCCCTTGGAAGCCGCGCGTGCGCGCTTCGCGCCAGATCGCGCGGATGCCCGCGGTCGCGGCGTCGAGAGCCGCGGCGAGCGCCTGGTGGACGACCGCGGGGTCGTGGCCTTCGACGAAGAGCGGCTCGTAGCCGTAGCCCTCGAAGAGCTTGCGCAGCTCTTCCTGGGGGATGCGCGCGAGGAAGCAGGGGTTGGCAATCTTGTAGCCGTTCAGGTGCAGGATCGGCAGCACGGCGCCGTCGCGGACCGGGTTCAGGAACTTGTTGCCGTGCCAGCCGGTGGCGAGCGGTCCGGTCTCGGCTTCGCCGTCGCCGACGACGCACGCGACGATCAGCTCGGGGTTGTCGAACGCCGCACCGAAGGCATGGGAGAGCGCATAGCCGAGCTCGCCGCCTTCGTGGATCGATCCGGGGGTTTCGGGCGCGACGTGTGACGGGATGCCGCCGGGGAACGAGAACTGGGTGAAGAGTCGCTTCATTCCCGCTTCGTCCTGCGTGATCTCCGGATACACCTCGCTGTACGTTCCCTCGAGCCAGGCGTGGGCGACGATCGCCGGCCCGCCGTGCCCCGGACCGATCACGTAGATCACGTCGAGGTCGTCGCGTGCGATCACGCGATTCAGGTGCACGTAGAGGAGGTTGAGGCCGGGGGTGGTGCCCCAGTGGCCCAGCAAGCGCGGCTTCACGTGCTCGCGTCGCAGCGGCTGGCGGAGCAACGGATTGTCGAACAGATAGATCTGCCCGATGGAGAGATAGTTGGACGCGCGCCAGTATGCATCGAGCTTGCGGAGCTCATCGGCTGAGAGCGGCTTCGAAGTCACGGCGGTCATGAGATTCTCCCCTTGGAGCAGCTGGCATTGAAGTGTCAGGTTTGCGGCGCGGCGAGCGAGCTTCCGATCGTCGCGTGGAAATCCGCGAGGTCTCGGCCGTCGACGGTCACGCGCACGAGCGGTCGGGGCAGCGGCGAGCGCACGACGATGCCGCCGGGCGGCAAGTCCGGCTCGGGTCCCTGCGGAATGGTCGTGAACTGGAGCAGGGCCTGGTCTGCGTCGGTCGGCAGCCGGTCCAGGTCGTCGTCGCTCCACGGGATCTGGATCATGGCTCGATCGCTCCCCCGGACCGAATGGCGTGGCACGGCACGCCGGTCGATCGTCGCGCAGCGAAACCCCTTCGACAAATCATGGGCGAGCTCGCCGCAGCGTCCGACCGCTCCGCAGCGGGCACGCTCTGGATCGAGGAGCTTCGCGTCGAACCGCGCCCGCCGGCTTCGGCGCCGCTGCGCGCTCGGCGCGCGTGTCGAACGCGGCGCTGGTCCACGGGGCAGGGCGCGCGCTCGCGCGCAACGAGCGGACGTGCTGGCGCGCGGCTCCCGACGACGACTCACCCGGGCTCGAGCTCGATCTGGGCCGGGTCAGCGAGCCCCGGGCCTCGGCTGCGACTCCGAGACCCGTGACGTTCGCATCAGAAGCACTTCTTCGCCCGTGCGCCAGCCTCGAGCGTGCGATAGCCGCCTTCGTAGTAGACGAGCGGCGCTCCGCGCGCGGGGACGTCGGCGTCCATCACCTCTCCCACGCAGATCACGTGATCGCCGGCCTCGTGCAGCGAGACGGTGCGGCAGTCCAGCGCGACGAGGGCGCCGGGCAGCCTGGGCGTGCCGGTCTTCCCCGTGGAGCAGACGAGCCCCTCGAAGCGCATGTCCTCGTTGCCGGCGGCCGCGAACCGGCTCGAGAGCGCCTCCTGGTCCGAGGCGAGCACGTTCACGGTGAAGACGCCGCTCCTCCGCAGAAACGGCAGCGTCTTCGATCGCCGGTCGGGGCAGACCAGCACGCGCGGCGGATCGATCGACACGCTGCTGAATGCGGAGGCCGTCATGCCGATGCGCTGCCCGCGCCATTCGGTGGTGACGATGGTGACGCCGCTCGTCCAGCGCCGCAGCGCCGCCTTGAACTGCTCGCGCTCGATCGCCATGGAGCCCCTTTCGCGACGCAGTCGCAGCTCGTCACAGGACCGCTTCGATCAGGTACGGCCCCCGCTGCGAGAACGCGCGGCTGAGGGCGTCGCTCAGCGCGTCGGCGGTCTCGGCGCGCACGCCGGGGACTCCCATGCCGCGCGCCAGCGCGGTCCAGTCCAGAGCAGGCTCCGACAGCTCGGTCAGGGCGCGCGCGTTCCGGCCGGGCTCCCGCACTCCGGCGCGCGCGAGCTCGATCTGCAGGATGCGATACCGGCGATTCGCGCAGATCACGACGACCACGTCGAGGCTCTCACGCGCGAGGGTCCAGAGCGACTGGAGCGTGTACATCGCTCCGCCGTCGCCGTGGAGCGCGATCACCTTCCGGTCGGGACACGCGATCGCTGCACCCGCCGCGCACGGGAGGCCCTGGCCGATGGCGCCGCCGGTGAGCGCCAGCACCGAGTGTGGCGGCGCCGTCCACGCGAGCTCCGCGTACGCGAGGCCCGACGTCGCCGACTCGTCGACCACGATCGCGCCCTCCGGTTGGAGCGCGACCAGCGCTCGAGCGAGCGCCTCCGTCGTGAGCGGTCCGGCCGGCCGCAGAGGCCGCGACCGCGGGGCCTCGCAAGCGGCCGCACGGGGCGCGTCGAAGGCCTCGGCCAGGGCTTCGAGCGCGGCGGCCGCGTCCTCGTCCGGATGGGTGAGCGCGAGGACGCGCGCGCCCTCCGGCAGCAGCCGGCTCGGCTGGCCGGGATAGCCGAAGAAGCTCACCGGCTCGCACGTCCCGGCGAGCACGACGCTGCGGACGCTCGCGAGCGCCGCCGCCGCCTGCTCTGGAAAGTAGGGCAGCCGCTCGATCGCGGGCAGCGAGCCGCCGCGCTCCAGGCGGGCGGGAAACGTCTCGTGCAGGCATCGACACCCGGTTGCACCGCGCACCCGGACGACGGCGCGCAGCGCCGGCTCGGACAGTGCCTCTCCGCCCAGGAACAGGACGGCCGACGGGTCGCTCCGGAGCAGGTCTGCAGCAGCCGACACCCGATCGGTGTCGACCGCCGTCCGCGCGGACGGCGGCACCACCTCGGTTGCCTCGGGGACCGGCTCCCAGCTCGCGTCCTGCGGAACGATCAGGGTGGCGACCTGGCGATGCTCGCGCGCGGCGCGGATGGCCGCGGCCGTGTCGCGGGCCACGTCCTTCGCCGACGCCACCGTGTGCACCCACCCGACGCTGCGCGCGAGCGACTCGATGTCGGACGTGAGCGGCGTGTCCAGCGGCAGATGCCAGGTCGCGTGGTCCCCCACGAGGTTCACCACCGGCGAGCGGGCGCGGCGGGCGTTGTGCAGGTTGGCGAGCGCGTTGGCCAGGCCGGGACCGAGGTGCAGCAGCGTGAGCGCCGGCCTCCGGGCCATCCGCGCATAGCCGTCGGCCGCCCCGGCGCAGACGCCCTCGAAGAGCCCGAGCACCGCGCGGATCCCGGGTCTCGCGTCGAGCGCGTCCACGAGCTGCATCTCCGTGGTGCCCGGGTTCGCGAAGCACACCTCGATGCCGGCGTCGAGCGCGGTACGGATCAGATTGCCGGCGCCGTTCGTGAAATCGCCGCTCATGCGCCCGCTCCCGTATCGGGAAGCAGGGAGCGGAGCAGCGCGCGCGTGCGCAACGCTTCCTCGGCGTTCGCACACAGCACGGAGGCCCTGAGGTCGGTCACGCCGGCCGCCTCCAGCGCCGCGACGGCATCGCGAACCTCGGCTTCGTCGCCCGCGAGCAGGACCCCCTCCGGCCCGGTGACGCCCTCGCGCTCGAGCATCGCTCGATACGCGGGCAGGGTCCCGTAGACGCCGAGCTTCTCGGCGGCATGGGCGCGCGCGCCCGCGACGTCGTCGGTGACGCAGATCGGAAGGCCGGCCACGACGCGCGGGCGCCCGCGGCCCGCCTTCTCGGCAGCGGCGACGACCGCGGGGACGATGTGATCGCGCAACGTGCGGGCGCCGGCCATCCACGTCACGGTGCCGTCGGCCGCGGTCCCCGCGAGGTCCAGCATCCTCGGGCCGAGCGCGGCGAGCAGCACCGGACACGGCTCCGCGTCGATCGCGAGCTGGCCACGCGCGACGAGCTGCTCGCCCGCGAAGGAGACCGCCTTGCCCTGGAGCAGATCGCGGAGCACGGCGACGTACTCGCGCGTGTGCGAGAGCGGCTTCGCATACGAGAGGCCCCAGGCGCCCTCGACCGCGATGCGGTGCGACGGGCCGATGCCCAGCACGAGCCGGCCCCCGGTCGCCGCCTGCGCCGTGAGCGCCTGGATCGCGAGCGCGATCGGATGACGCGGGTAGGTCGGGACGATCGCGGTCCCGAGCTCGATCCCGGGCGCCTCGGCGCCCACGACCGCGAGCGCCGTGAGCGCATCGGGCCCGTTGATCTGCGAGAGCCAATAGCTCGCGAAGCCGTCGCGAGCGGCGGCCCGCGCTTCGTCTCGGATGGCTTCGAGGCTCCTGTGGTGGCCGCCGCCGTTGATGCCAATGCGCATGCCGTATCTCCTTGCAGAAGGATGAACCCCCGCCGCTCACGGCGCCGGCGGGCGGTGACCCCACTCGCTGAGCTCGCCGTAGACGCGTACCTGCCAGGTGGCGTCGTCGACCTCCCGGGCGCCCCAGCCGTACTCGACGTCGAAGCCGGACGGAGTCCTCGCGTAGAACGAGAGCATGCGGTCGTTGGGGTGGCGGCCGAGGGTCTGGGCGATCGGAACGCCCGCGTCGAGACAGCGGTCGTAGGCGCGGCCGACGTCGTCGAGCGATCCCACCTGGAGCATGAAGTGGTGCATGCGCTTCGGCAGCGGCGCCTCGGCGTAGGCGAGCGAGTGATGCCGCGGGTTCGCGTGGAGGAAGACGATGTCCACGGGGAGGACACCGCCCAGTCGGGTCTGGATGCGGTCGGAGAGGCGCAGGCCCAGGAGCTCGCGGTAGAAACGATCCGTCTCGCGCAGGCTCTTCGTGACGAGGACGAAATGCCCGAGCCCCTGCTCGCCGGTGACGAAGCCGGACAGGAGCCGGCTCGAGCGGAACGGCTCCGTCGCGACGCGGGGCCCGACGAACAGCTCGACCGGGTTGCCGTTCGGGTCCGCACAGCGCAGCAGGGTCGCGACCCCTCGCTCCGCAGCGTCCGAGGCGCTCCCCTCCCGCACCGCGACGCCCGCGGCCTCCAGCCGGCCCGCCAGCGCGCGGAGCGACGGCTCGTCGCGGACCTCCCAACCGGCGTAGGCGAGGTCGTCGCGCGGACCCTCGTGCAGGAGGATGCGGCGCTCGAGCTCGTCCATGCGAAGCGGCAGGGCGCCGGAGGGCGTCCGCGCCCCCGCCTCGAGTCCCAGCACGTCGGTCGCGAACGCCTGCCAGGCGGCGAGGTCGCTCACCTCGAATCCGAGATAGCCCAGTCGTGCGATCACGGTCATGGGGGAGACTCCTTTCGAATCAGACGAACAGGTCGGTGGGGGCGCCGGGCGCGCCTTCGATCCCGAGCTCCATGCGCGCGTAGAGACGCGCGCTCTTCTCGGGGCTGTTGAGCGCGTGGGCGCGCATGGCGTGCAGGTCGCGGAAGACGCGCTGGATCGGATTGTCGAGGAAGATCGCCCGCCCTCCGCTCGCCTCGAAGAGCCGATCGCCGGCATCGACGCACGTGGCGACGGCGTTGGCCGCGTCCCACCGCGCGCGCGCCCGCCGCAGCAGCGGGATCTCCCGGCCCTCGCGCGCGCACGCCATCATCTCGTCGAAGGTGGCGAAGAGCCTCGCGCGCGCCGCGTCGATGCGCGCGGCAGCCTCGGCGAGACGGGTCTGCTGGAACGGATCCTCTGCGACCCGCGCGGCGTCGTACGCAAAATGTCGCTTGCGCGACTGCTCGGCGTAGAGCTCGAGCGCGCCCCGCGCCGCGCCGATCGCGGGCGCCGCGAGCACCCAGGCGAAGATGCTCGCGAAGGGCAATCGGTACAGCGGCCCCGGATTCGTGCGCTGCCCGGGGTTCGCGAGCCTGTAGGCGTCGAGGAAGCGGTGAGTGCGGTGCTCGGGCACGAAGGCACCGCCGACCACGATGTCCTTGCTGCCCGTGCCGGCCAGACCGGCGACGCGCCAGGTGTCGTCGATCTGATAGTCGCTGCGCGGCAGGAGGAAGCTCCGCAAGTCCGGGCTGCCGTCCTCGTTGGTCGCGACGCCGCCGAGGATCACCCAGTCGCAGAGGTCGCAGCCGCTCGAGAACGCCCAGCGCCCGCTCAGGCGATAGCCGCCGGGGACGCGCTCCACCCTGCCGGTGGGCGCGTACGACGAGGCCGCGAGCGCGCTCGCGCCCTCACCCCAGATGTCCTGCTGCGCCTCCTCGGGGAACTGCGCGAGCTGCCACTCGTGCACGCCGAGCACGCCGACCACCCACGCGGTCGACGCACAGGCGCCGGCGAGCTCCATCACCCCCTCGTAGAACGTCTGCGGATCGAGCTCGGATCCGCCCCAGCGCGCCGGCTGGAGGGCACGGAAGATCCCGGCCTCGCAGAGCTCGCGGGCCGTGTCGTCGCCGACGC
>Ga0335070_10009427_pt1 | contig 11439 bp, 7 predicted proteins | sample Lox_Sample_13_FD_206722 | JGI IMG/M metagenome (GOLD analysis project Ga0335070, IMG submission 206722) | Soil microbial communities from Loxahatchee National Wildlife Refuge, Florida, United States - Lox_Sample_1.3 | ecosystem: Environmental > Terrestrial > Soil > Wetlands | place: USA: Florida... | reverse complement strand
CTCGATCAACCGGTTCCGGTAGATGACCTTGCCCGGCGTCACGGCAAGGTTGCTGCCGACTCGATACTGCTCCATGCCCATGGCCGGCCGGTTCGCCATCAGCCGCAGGGCGTCCTCCCAGATATTGGCGGCCCCCCGGGCCAGATTCGATCCGTTCTCCTTCAATGTCTCGCGCAGCACCTCGGGATTGGTCGGCGCGAAGTTCGAGGGCGAAAGCACGTCCAGCAGCTGCCGCGTGATGAACGTCACCACCTGCTCGTGGTGGCGCGAAACGCCGTGCACGTCGCTGGTGGCATTCCACCACCACTGTTGCAGCAGGAGAAAGGACTGGTAATACAGGTTGAAGGGCCAACGCTGCCAGTCCGGATCGTCGAAGCGGCGATCCTGGGGAAGCGGCTCGATGCACGGCGGGCACTCGCCGGTCATGGAGTTGGCGACGTACAAGAGCAAGCGGGTCCATTTGCGCAGCGCCTTCTCGCCCAGCTCCTGCATCTTGCCCGGGGACGCGCTCAGATGGGCGAGCCAGTCCATGTAGGCGCCGATGACGGCGGTGGGCGAGATGCCGTGCGTGAACCTCGCGACTGCCGCGTGAATCAGGGCATCCTGGGGGTGGGGGATGTGGGTGGGGACGTCTTCGATGGCGACCAACGGCGGCCTCCCGGCATGAGTTCGAAGCACCCTGTGGGGCGCGCGTGGCAGTCTCCCATGGGCTGGGTGGTGCCGCTTGATCTGGCTCAAGGATGACCGGCGCGAGCGGGAGGAGCAGGCGGGTTCGAATTCATGCGGCCCGCGGCGCGTAACGGAACAGGCTCGTCACCGCCGGCGCTTACCCGTTGTCTAGGCCTGGTCCGCCGCCGGTCAGCCCGTTGCATCCGCCCGGTGCTGCGCGCTGAAGCGATCCAGACTGGATAGCAGGTCGCCGTCGTTGATGACGCGTGGAACCTTGTGTTGACCGCCGAGCCGTCCCTGGGCTCTCATCCACGCAGCGAAGGCGCCCGGCATCAACGCCACCACCCGGGGGGCCTGCACCGCGAACGCACCGCTACGGTGAGCGCGGTAGTCGTCGTTCCTGCTGCACAGTTCCTGATCCAGCAAGCGGGCGAAGCCTGCGAGCCGCTCCCCGGTGACCTGCACTTCGAACTCCACGTAATAGATGTGGCGCCCGCGCGGGTCGGCCGGCCCCGGGAACAGCGCTCCCACGGCGTAATCGGTGACATCGGCGCCGATCTGCGCCGCGGCGGCGCTCACGGCGCACTCGATCTCCTCGCCGATCAAGTGCTCGCCGAACGCCGAGATGCTGTAAGAGGTGCGGCCGGTGATGAGCACGCGCGCGGGCTGCCGGGTTACGAGCCGCACGGTGTCGCCGACGAGGTAGCTCCACAGACCCGCACAGGTGCTCACGGCGAGCGCGTAGTTGACGCCCGGCTCCGCATCCCCGACCCAGTGCCGGGTAGGCGTTGCACCGCCCAGCTCTTCCACCGGGACGAACTCGAAGAACACGCCGTGCTCGAGGTTCAAGCGCAGCCCCGCCCCGAACCCTCGATCCGCCGCTGCGAAGAAGCCTTCGCTCGCCGGGTACACCTCTCGAACGTCCGGATTGCTGGCGGCGAGCAGCTCTTCGAAGCGACGGCGGTTCGGGGCGAAGTTCACGCCCCCGTGAATCAGCAGCTCCAGCTGGGGGAACGCGGGTCGGGGATCGCCGCGTTGCGCGCGCAGCGCCAGGATACGGTCGATCAGAATCAGCAGCCAACTGGGCGTGCCCGTCAGCACGCGGATATCCTGGTCGAGGCACAGGCGAGCGATGCGCTCGAGTTTCTCTTCCCAGTTCTCGAGCAGCGCCAGATCGCGCTTGGGCAGCAGCAGGGGCCGCACCCACCGCGGCGCGGTCGCGGCGACGATCCCGCTGAGGTCGCCGCTGCGCACGCCGGGCGCAAGCTCGCTCAGCGCGGTGCTGCCGCCCAGCATCAGCGTGCGCCCGCCGAGGATTCGGCTGCCGGGCCGTGCACGGAAGTGAAACGCCAGCACGTCGACACTCGCCCGGCGGTTCGCGCGCAGCATCTGCGTGCTGAGCGGAATGTACTTGGTTCGCCCCGTCGCCGTTCCGGACGTGAGCGCGAAGAACGGGATGCGGCCGGGCCAACTCACGTTCTCCAGGACTGGGAACGCAGGGCTCCAATACTCCCGCCAGCAGTCTTCATACGTGCGCAATGGCACGGCCTGGCGGAAGTCCGCCAGCGTACGGACCGAACCGAACCCGTGCGCGCGGCCGAAGCGCGTTCCCGCGGCCGCCCGCAGCAGGCCCATCAGCAAGCGCTCCTGCCGGCGCTGGAAATCGAGTGCGTCGAGCCGGCGCGTGCGGGCTTCGGCCAGGGCACGGACGAACCACCCGAGCGGCCGGCTCATCGGCGCTCTGCTTGGGGGTCCGCCGCGGGCTTCGCTGGCGCCAGGGTGATCACCCGGCGGAACTCGCGAGCCACGCAGTCCAAGCGAAGCGGCAGGCGCATGTATTCGCCCGATAGCCACAAGGGCACCTGGTCGTCGAACGTGGTGCTGCCGGGCCAGCCATCCTGTCCGCCGAGCAGCACGAAGTAGTTCGCGTCCAAGTCTCCCAGATCGGTGAGGAAGCGCGCTTGAGAGCCGTAGGTTGCGTGGTGGCGGCGGCGAACCAGATCATGGGCCGTCTTCATGAGGGTTTCGCGGGAACCTCCGATCGCTAGATCGCGAAACACGAAGCGCGAGCCGGCCAGGGGTAGCTGCGACAGGAAGTGGGCGAGCCGCAGCCGGTGCATCTCGCCCCAGCTGCGGTATCGCGCCGAATCGCGCGCGGCGCGGGCTACACATCTGCGCAGCACGGCCGCACGCCGCTTGGGCGGCAGCACCTGCAGGTCGGGAACCAGATAGTCGCTGAGCAGGCCCCACTGCACGAAGCCGCCGGGCAACGACGCCGCGTGCTTGCCCCCATACAGCGACGACGCCACGTGATAGAGCAGCGCCTCGAAGGCCACCGCACCGCTGGAGGCGGCATCGTAGCTTCCGTCCCACTGCTTCAGGCGTGACAGGAATTCCGGCACCTCCTCAGCCGCACGCGCTGCCTCGATCTGCGCCACAAGCGCGCCAGCCAGCGCTGCCGCCACAGGCGAGGCCACGTCGAACTGCAGCCGGCGCAGATCGTCCAGTCCGATGCGCTGTTGCGCGCACAGCCGCTCGCGCAGGCGCTGCACGCGCTCTTCGGGACTGAAGCAGAAACCGACGGGAACGCGCCCCTGCGGCGGCCGGTTGTTGGCGCTGACGATGAGTCCGTCGGCCGGGTCGACCAGGAAGGGAAGCTCCGATGCGCTCGCGAACTGCTTCCAATGCGTGGAGGGATCGCGGGGGTCCAGCACTGGGTTGCTCTCGGGGAACGCGCCGCGGACTGGCAAGACAGCGGCCACGACCAGTCCGACGTGGCCGCTGCGGTCGGCAAACACCATGTTCTGTCCCGGTACGCCGAAGGTGCGCAATGCTTGACGGAACTGCTCAGCGGAGCTCGCCCGCGCCACGTTCAGCAGTGCAGTGACCTCATCGGTCGGGTCTTGCCCAACCCAGCGCAGCGCGAGGCTCTCGCTCACGCGCCGAGACAGCGCTCGGCAGTCGGTAATCACGGGACCGAACGCGGTGCGCCGGATCTGGCGATGCCGATCCGACCAGAAGCGCACGCCGATCTGAACGCGTGCCGTGCGGAACTGTTCGGCCGGCAGCGCGGACACGTCGTACAGGTCGCTGCTGGCTGCGTGCAGGTTGGTGCCGCTCCAGGCCAGCTCGGGGTTGCGCCCCACGCCGATCAGCGGCACGCCGGGGATCATCATGCCCACTGCATGGTACGAGGGCGAGTGCATGCCCACCAGCAGCCAGAAGTTGGGCAAGCTCAGCCCGAGATGGGTGTCGGCGGCGAGCAAGGCGGAGCCCGAGGCGCTGCGATCGGCCGATACCGCGACCGCGTTGCTGCCAAGGCGGGCCGCACCCGAAAGCAGTCGAGCGAGCGCTGTCTCATCAGCGGCCGAGCGCCCGGTGGCTGGGTCGCCAGTCCCTGCGCGCAACAGCCGGGACCACCCGTCACGGCTACCTTCACGCAGCAGGCTGAAGTACAGCAGCCAGTTGACGTCCGCGGCGGCGAGCCGGCCGATGGCGAGCACATCGCGCACCGTGTACGCCTCGGGCTTCAATCCGAGCAACGCGAACTCGGACGGCAGGCTGCGCTGCAACGCCTGGTAGCAATTCAGCCCGTCGACGAACGATCGGACCCACGCGCGTGATTCCTCCGGCATCGCGCACTCCAGCGCCTGCGCGCTGGCGCCGAAGTCCAACATGCGTAGCACGTAGTCGATGTCCACGGCGAAAGGTCCGACCATTTCCGACAGGCGCCCGCTCGCGACCCGCTTGAGCACTGCGATCTGTGCGCCGCGCAGGTGAGCGTGCACCGCGCCCAGAGAAAACGCCAAGTCGCGATCGCTTTGTGCGTCGATGAACGGCACCTGGCGGTCGTTCCAGTAGATGCGCACTGTCCCTTCCAGCGGCAGTCCCGCCACCGGGAAGGAGGAGAGGCGCGCGTCCAGGCTCACCTTGCGCGGGAACAAGACCCGGCACGCGGACAGGATCAGGGAAAGCATGGCCGAGGCGCCGCGCGCGTCTCCACGCCGTCAGCCCGGCGTCGCGCGCCGGCGGCCCCCTACGACGCAGCGCTGCGTCACTGGTTCTGCGCCTGTAGAGCGAACTGGGACTTATCGGGTAGCAAGGCGCCGCCTGCGTGTGCATGTCATTCGACGGTCCGGAAGTCACGCGCTAGCTGCGGCGGTTGCGAGGAGGGCTGACGTACTCGCCAGCCGGTACATCTGCGCGGTCCGCCGTCACTTCACAATGCGGACGCTTGCTGCTCATTTCGAAGTGGTTGCGCACATGAAATGCGCGCAGGTTCTGCAGGATGTCCGGGCCTCCTCCGGAGACGTTCTCGATCCTCCAACCGAACTCGGCGCCCTCGTGCCCGAATTGGTCGCGGCGGATCCATGCGCCGCATGCATCCTGCCGCCAGAGGGATGCGTCAGCATCGGGCGCGACACGAGTATGCTGCCAAACATCTTCGATGAGATCCTGCTTCCACTTCATGGCTTCCTCCTCCGTGCCCGGTCGACACCGCGATGGGTTTCGGGCCAACGGCTAAATCACATTGCGTCGCACCGGCAAGCCAGGCGCCGCCCCGACCCCCGGGGCTGCACCAGCACCGGCAACTCTAAGCGCGCGAACGTTTCCTTTTCGAGGAGCAGCTTCGCCTTTTCGCTTGGCTGTCGGCGGCACTTGCGGAGGATGCGGAGCGTGTTCTCGACGGCCGAGCTAATCAGCTCACGCAGCGCTGCGCCTTGCGCACCCGCTAAGCCGCTTGGTCCAAGCTGCCCGGAGCCGGTCGCGCGCGGCGGGATCGTGCACGCTGGCGCGAAGCTCGTCCGCATCGACCGGCAACGTCACCGTTTGCCAGCCTCCGTCGCCTGCGCATTCCACTGTGAGTTGCCAGCCGCTTTCCTTCGGCTCCAGAGTGAACAGGAATGCGGCCAAGCCCAGCTCGTCTAGCACGCGCTCCACCACCACTCGCGTCTGTGCGATGTCTGCTACCCTCTGGGGCATGCCGCTCACCGTTGTTTCGCGTCGCGAGACGCAGAGCTGGCGACGGGTGCGAGGTGACGAAGGAACCAGTCGCGCGCCAGGCGCGCCACCTCCTCGAGCGTGCCGGGCTCCTCGAACAGGTGGGTAGCGCCGCTCACGATGGCGACAGCTTTCTCGCACTGAAGGAGGCGCTGCGCCGCTTGGTTCAGCTCGATGACGCCATGATCTCTGCCGCCTACGATAAGCAGTGTGGGCGCCTTGACCCGGGACAGCGCCTGGTCGCCTGTGAGGTCGGGTCTGCCGCCTCGTGAAACCACCGCCTGCACGAGGTCGGGTGCGGCCGCTGCAACGCGCAGCGCAGAGGCCGCACCGGTGCTTGCTCCGAACAGACCGACCGGCAGCGACTGCGTGCCCGCGTCCTGGCGGACGAAGCGTACTGCATCGCCCAGGCGCTCCGTGAGCAGCTCGATATCGAAGCGCATCTCGTAGTCCGTGTCCTCCTCGAGCGTGAGCAGATCGAGCAGCAACGTGGCAAGACCGGCGCCGCGCAACTCCTGAGCCACGTAGCGATTGCGCGGCGAATGCCGCCCCGAGCCGCTGCCGTGGGAGAACACCACTACGCCCGCCGCCTTATCCGGCACGTCGAGCACACCCTCCAGCATCACTGCACCGGATGGGATCGACACCAGCGAGCCGCCGCGCGCCGCACTCATCGCTTAGCACCTTTCCGGGCCCGAAGGAAGAGAGTCCGCTGCGTAACTGTCCGCTGGCGTAGCACGTCACGCTTTGCGCTGGATCAAGTCAAACGCACAACGGTTGTCCGGCCAGACCTGGTGGCCGATCCAGAAGGAGCAGCCGATGGGGCCGATCGAACCCGGATGCCGATTCCCGTGATCGGAGAGGATCCAAGCGGATCGACGAACTCGCTGCACGACGCATCCTGGGCTGACCTGCATCAAATGCCGGCGCCGCGAGCGGCCGTAAATTGACAGCATTCTCTCACCCAGGAGGAATCATGCCGGAGCAGGCACCGCAGGTCGGCGCGCCCGACCCCGAACTCAAGAACTCCCCCATCATCGACGAGGACGAGGAGCCGTCCCTCGATCTGGAACTCGAGGCGGGCACGTGCTACTTCAACAACGTCGCCTATCCTATCGGTCAGTATCTGCGCAGCGGGAGCGAGCTTCTGCGCTGCGAAGAGCGGGGAGTGTGGGTGCGCAAGGGTGAGCTGCGTCCCGCGCAGCATGAGCCTGATTAGTAACCAAGAATGCCTTTGACATCGGTCAATATGAAGACTGCCAATGGGCGCCGAGTCATCGCTGTTTCCGCAACGAGCGCGCTGGTCGTCGCGGCCGCCATCGTCGTGACCGCGGCGGCCGGGAACCGACTCTTCAGCAAGGCCCCTGCTCCTTGTCCGGTTAGCGGGTCGGTCGTCGCCCCCGCAGAGCAACTGGGAAAGGCTTTCGCAGCGGTCGCGGCGCACATCAAGCCGGCAGTTGTCAGCGTGTACTCGGAGAAGATGGTGAAGGTCGAGCCGCAGGAATTTCCCTTCGACGAGGACTTCTCCGGCCCGTTCTTTGGGCAGCGCTCGCCACAGCCGAAATCGCGTGGCCAGCCAAAGGAGTACAGGGTCCCTCAGCGCGGCATGGGTTCGGGCATGATCCTCGACACCGAGGGCCACATCCTCACCAGCTACCACGTGGTGGGCGAGGTCGACGAGATCAAGGTGCAACTCGCAGACAAACGCACTTTCGAGGCGAAGCTCGTGGGTGCAGACCCCAGGACCGATGTGGCAGTGATCAGAATCGCCGGAAAGGTTCCCGAGGGGCTGCCTACCGTGGAGTTAGGCGACTCCGATGCGCTGGAGGACGGCCATCTGGTCATGGCGGTCGGCGCGCCCTTCGGGCTCACGCAAACGGTCACCACCGGGATCATCAGCGCCAGGGGCCGCTCGGACGTGGGCCTCGCAGCCTACGAGGACTTCCTGCAGACCGATGCCTCGATCAATCCCGGTAATTCCGGCGGGCCGCTGGTCAACATGCGGGGCGAAGTCATCGGCATGAACAGCGCGATCGCCACCGGCGGGGGACCGCAGTCCGCCGGTGTGGGCTTCGCCATCCCCTCGAATATGATCAAGACCATGCTGCCCACCTTGACCCGGGGCGGCCAGATCACCCGCGGCATGCTCGGGGTGATCATCCAAGAGATCAGCGAGGAACTGGCGACACAGTTTCATCTATCCGATACCCAGGGTGCCCTCGTCTCGCAAGTCAATAAGGACTCTCCGGCGCAGAAAGCGGGCTTGAAGCCAGGCGACGTCATCGTTCGCTTCGACGGCAAGAAGGTGCGCGATACCCGTCAACTGCGCAACCTGGTAGCAGCCTCGGCGCCCGGGACCCGTGTGAAGATCGACGTGATGCGAAACGGCAAGGAGGAGAGCGTCACGGCGACGATCGGGAAGCTGCCCGCCGAACCGCTGGCTGCGGCCGAACCGGCCCCGGGCCGCGCGGCCGATAAGCTGGCCGCGCTCGGCCTGAGTGTGCAGACTCTGACCCCGGCGCTGGCCGAGCAACTGGACCTGCGAGGTGAGAAGGGGGTGATTGTCGCCGATGTGGAAGAGGGCAGTCCGGCGGCGGCTGCAAACCTGCAGCCAGGCGACTTGATCGTGGAGGCCGATCATCGGCCGATCAGCAATGTAGGCGAACTGCGCAGCGCGCTTGGAAAGGATAGGGATCGGGTGCTGCTTCTGATCAAGCGGCAGGGCGGAAGCCTATACGTCGTGGTTAGGCTGCGGTGATGCAAGCACGGGCCAGGATGAGGGCCGACGTGAAGGCGTTTGTACTGAGCTGCGCGCTGGGAGAGAATGCCTTGCCAAGAGCGCGATCCCGTAGGTCTGAATCCGGTTGCTTGGCAGCGGGATGCGCAACGCGCGCGCGATGATCGCAAGGTCCGGCGGGCCGCACACAGTCGTCTTCGACGTCCTGGAGGAGCCGTGGGACGCGATTCGAGCATCGCCCGAGGAACAGGCCCAGGCGGCGCTGCCCTGAGCGGGCCGCCCGAGGCGGCGCTCCTCGAGGTCGTCGCGGAGCTGATGCGGGAATCGCAGCCCGCGGAGGGCGCCAGGGCGGCTCCGCGGCTCGACAGCTCCCTCGAGCGCGACCTCGGCATCGACAGCCTCGCCAGAGTGGAGCTGCTGCTGCGCATCGAGCGTCGCTTCGACGTGCGGCTTCCCGCGCACCTTCTCGGCGCGGCCGAGACGCCGCGCGACCTGCTGCAAGCGGTCCTCGCGGGCGCGCCGCGCGCGATGCAGGCGCCCGCAGCGGCGCCGATCGTCCTGCCTGGCGCCGAAGCGGTCGCGCCCGAGGAGGCGTCCACGCTGCTCGAGGCGCTCGAATGGCACGTCGCACGCCATCCCGACCGAACGCATCTCGTTATTCTCGGCGACGAGGAGGCGGAAGGCGAGCCGGTCACGTATGCGGAGCTGCGCATGGAAGCGCTCGCCGTGGCGGCGGGGCTCGCGCAGCGCGGCATCGGCGCGGCCCAGGCGGTGGCGATCATGCTGCCCACGAGCCGCGACTTCTTCCGCGCATTCCTCGGCATCCTCCTCGCCGGCGCGGTCCCGGTGCCGATCTATCCGCCCGCGCGCTGGGCGCAGATCGAGGAGCACCTGAGGCGCCAGGCGCGCATCCTCGACAATTGCCGCGCGGCGCTCCTGGTAACGCTCAGCGAGGGCAAGCGCGTCGCGCGTATGATGCAGGGGCTCGTCCCGACGCTCGCCGATGTGGCGACGGTGGCGGACCTCACGCTCCCGGGCGCCGCGCCGCTGCATCCGCGCCTGCGCGCCTCCGACCTCGCGCTGCTGCAGTACACCTCGGGCAGCACCGGCGATCCGAAGGGCGTGGTCCTCACCCACGCGAACCTGCTCGCGAACATCCGGTCGATGGCACAGGCCGTGGCCGCAAGTCCATCGGACGTGTTCGTCAGCTGGCTCCCGCTCTACCATGACATGGGCCTAATCGGCGCGTGGATGGGCGGGCTGTACTGCGGATTCCCGCTGGTCGTCATGCCCCCCACCGCATTCCTCAGCCGCCCGTCGCGCTGGCTTCGCGCGGTTCACCGCTACCGGGCAACGTTCTCCGCAGGCCCCAATTTCGCCTACGAGATCTGCGCCACGCGCGTGGACGAGCGCGACCTCGCGGGGCTCGACCTCGCGTCCTGGCGCATCGCGTTCAACGGCGCCGAGCCGGTGAGCCCTGACACGCTCGAGCGGTTCGCGAGACGCTTCGCCTCCTACGGGTTTCGGCGCGAGGCGCTGACCCCCGTCTACGGCCTCGCCGAATGCGCCGTCGGGCTCGCGTTTCCTCCGCCGGGGCGCGGCCCCCGGGTGGACCGCGTCCAGCGCGACACGCTCGCGCGCTCGGGACGCGCGCTCGCCGCGCGCGAGGAGGAGGCGGATGCCTTGCGCTTCGTAGGTTGCGGCGCACCCATCCCGGGTCACGAAATCCGCGTCGTCGGTCCCGACGGGCGTGAGCTTCCCGAGCGTGCCGAGGGGCGCATCGAGTTCCGCGGACCCTCGGCGACGAGCGGCTATTTCCGCAATCCGCAGAAGACGAGCGCGCTGTTCGACGGCGAATGGCTCGACACCGGCGACCTCGGCTACGTCGCCGGCACGGACCTGTTCATCACGAGCCGCGCGAAGGACGTGATCATCCGCGGCGGCCAGCACGTGCATCCCTACGAGCTCGAGGAAGCGGTCGGCAGCCTTCCGGGCGTGCGCAAGGGATGCGTTGCGGTCTTCGGCGTGCCCGACCCCGCGACGGCAACCGAGAAGGTGGTGGTACTCGCCGAGACGCGGCTCGCCCCGGGGCCGGCGCAGGAAGCGCTGCGCGCCTCCATTGCCGGCACGGCGCTCGCGCTGCTCGGCACGCCCGCCGACGACATCGTGATCGCTCCGCCCCATGCGGTGCTCAAGACCTCGAGCGGCAAGATCCGGCGCGCGGCGAGCCGCGAGGCCTACGAGCATGGACTCGCCGGCAAGCGCGTGCCCGCGGCCTGGCGCGGGCTTACTCGCTTCGCGCTCTCGCTCTTACTGGGGCGCCTGCGCCGAGGTGCACGCAGGGCGGGCGCCTTCCTCTACGCCGCTTACCTGTGGACTGCGGCGGGGGCGCTGGGCTGCGCTGCGCTCGGCGCATCGCTCCTGCCCGCCGCGTGGCGCTGGCCGGCGTTGCGCGCCCTGGCACGCGCCCTGGTCACGGCGTCCCGCATTCCCATCGCAATCCACGGCCTCGAGAACATTCCGGCGAAAGGTCCCGCGATCGTCGTGGCGAACCATGCGAGCTACATCGACTCGCCACTGCTGTTCGCGCTTCTGCCGCGCCGCGCGCGCTTCGTGGCGAAGCGCGAGCTTGCGCGCCACCCTGTGGTGCGTTTCGTGCTCGGCGCGGCGGGCGTTGTCTTCGTCGAGCGCTTCGACATCGAGCAGGGGGCGGAGACCACGCGCGATCTGGTGCACCTCGCGGGCGAGGGTGAGGCGCTGGTTTTCTTCGCCGAGGGCACCTTTACGCGCGCTCCCGGCCTGATGCCATTCCACATGGGCGCGTTCGTCGCCGCCGCGCAAACCGGCGCGCCGGTGGTTCCGCTGGCGCTGCGCGGCACGCGCTCCATCCTGCGCGACGGCCAGTGGCTGCCGCGACGGGGTGCGATTCACGTATCCATCGGTGTGCCGCAGGCTCCCTCGGGCGCCGACTGGCGCTCGGCCGCGCGGCTTCGCGATGCGGTCCGGGCGGAAATCCTTGCCGCGTGCGGTGA
>Ga0335070_10009425_pt1 | contig 11440 bp, 6 predicted proteins | sample Lox_Sample_13_FD_206722 | JGI IMG/M metagenome (GOLD analysis project Ga0335070, IMG submission 206722) | Soil microbial communities from Loxahatchee National Wildlife Refuge, Florida, United States - Lox_Sample_1.3 | ecosystem: Environmental > Terrestrial > Soil > Wetlands | place: USA: Florida... | reverse complement strand
CGTGACGCTGGCCGCAGCGTACTGGTGGAGACGCTCCGATCCGAAATGGCACAGAAAGATTGCAGTTGCAGCTGTCGTTTTCGCTTGCCTGTCGTTGCCATTGATCTTACTGCTCTCGAAACAAAAAGGCAGATTCACATTCGGGGACTCAGGGCGAGTCAATTATGCGTGGGCCGTGTCACCGCGAAGTCCAACCCGAAACTGGCAGGGCCGAGAGCCGGGCAGCGGAAACCCGGTTCACCCCACGCGTCAACTGCTGCAGCATCCTCCTCTTTACGAATTTGATGGACCGGTCGTGGGGACCTATCCCCCGTGGACCGACCCTTCCTTCTGGAATGAAGGATTAAAACCACATTTTCGGCTTAGGCCGCAAATCGAGGTTCTGCTTACGACTGTTTCCAGCGAACTTCGGCTGCTTACGCGGGCGCAGCCGGCATTGGTAGCCGGCATCACCGCGCTTGCCCTGTTGGGCGGATCAGCCTGGTGCTTCAATCTCGCGACGGTGTGGCCGCTTGCCGCTGTCGCTGTGGCCGGAATGGCGGCGTATCTTCCTCTGGTGGAAAACGATCGATATCTTGGCGGATTCCTGCTCGTACTCTTTCTTCTGCCGTTGTGGGCTGCTCAATTCTCAGGTGGAGACATGAAGGTGATTTCCTATGTCTTGCTGGGAGTGTTTGTGAGCATGGCGCTTGGGACGGCAGACTACACAGTTCGTGTACTGACAGGTCATTATGCAACTTTCGGAGTTGGACCGAGCTCGACAGTCAATGACTCGGCAGCAGCGGAACAACTGTGGCAGCTTGGCGTACGCCCTGGGCAGAAAGTGGGAATTATCGGTGATGGCACAGGGGCGTACTGGGCATATCTAGCAAAGCTACGAATCGTCGCTGAGATCATGGACAGCGGACACGGCTCGCGTGAGTTCTGGAGTTCCTCACCCGATGTGAAGAACGATGTATATAAGACGTTCGCCGCAGCGCATGCAATCGCGGTCGTCGCGGTTTGCCCGAGGGAGATGCCCGAGGACTGGCGACAGCTCGTCGGAACTCCTTATTGCATGCGCTCGGTCCCGTAGTTGAAGGATTGGCACAGACCCGGCTTACGCCACCGGCAGCGTCACGGTAAACACCGCCCCGCCATCGGAAGCATTCGCTGCTTCCACCGCGCCATTGTGTTCCTTCATCACCGATTTGCAGATGCTCAGTCCCAGCCCCGTTCCACGCCCGGGGCGCTTGGTCGTATAGAAGGGATCGAAGATGCTTGGCAGACTCTCTTTCGGGATGCCGGGGCCATCGTCATGGAAGCTGACCCACACTGTCTTATCGCCTTTCCCGAGCCGGATGCGCAAAGTCCCACGGTCGCGCGCCTCGCGAATCGCCTGCTCCGCATTTACGATCAGGTTCAAGAAGACCTGCATCAGCTGGTGCGGATCCCCTAACGCGTACGGAATTCCGGTCTCTTTCAGGAAATCGACCGTGATGTTGTTCTTGCGCAGCGAATAGGCGTGCAGATTCAGCGTACGCTCGACGATCTCCAGCAGATTGATGCGGCTCTTCCCCGGCGCCGGAGGCCGCGAGAAGTAGGTCAGGTTTTGCACGATTTCGGCCGCGCGGCGCGCCTGCTGCTGCAACATCGTGAGTTGTTTTCGGGACGTTTCGTTGGTCTCGGTATCCTGCAGCAATTCGCTCACGCCCAGGATGCTGGTCAGGGGATTGTTGAGTTCATGCGCGACTCCGCCGATCATCGCTCCCATAGCTGCCAGGCGTTCGCTCTCTACGATCTGTTGCTCCAGCTTGCGTTCAATGGTGATGTCGCGCAACGAGAAGATCACACCGCTGATCTTGCCTTCTGCGTCGACCAGTTGGCTGCCCGAAGCGCGCATCGTGTGTCCGCTGCCATCGCGATGGCGGGCCGCATACTCCGCCGCCCCGAAAGACTGTTCCCCTGAGACCAGTGTGCGATAAAGCGAAACCAGGTCGGGTGAGTGATTCTCCAGCTCTGAGATCTTCTTCCCCAGCATCTCCTTCGGCCTGTAGCCGAGAACATCGGGCGCCCGTGAGCTCACGAACGTGTACCGCTCGTCAAGATCGACCACCAGAATCAGGTCGGGAAAGCTTTCGAGCAGGCGGCTGCGGAACTCTTCCTGCTGCTTGAGTTCCCGCTCCATGCTCCGTTTTTCGGTGATGTCGACCAGCGTTCCCTGGTAGCGAATGATGTTGCCGGATGCATCCCAGACAGCCCGCGATGAATCGAGAAAGATCGCAGGCTTGCCATCCTTTCGCCGCAGTTTGATCTCGCGCGTGCGCACGCCACCGCGATCATCGAGGGCGCGCCCCAAGACCGGCGCCCCACCGTCGAAACTCAGCTCCGCAGGTTCCACCGACAGCAGTTCCCCCTTGTCCGTGTATCCCAGCATGCTGACCAGCGCCGGATTGGCGTCGAGTAGTCGCCCTTCGGGCGTGCTGAAGTACACGCCTTCCTGCAGCGTCTCGAATAATTCGGTGAAGCGCAGCTCTTTCTCACGCTGCTCGGTGACGTCCCGGCCCAGGATGCTGATGCCGACGACCTCGTCGCCCTTGAGGATCCCGTTGACTACGCAATCGAAATAAAGCGGGCGGGAATTGTTCTTCAGCCGGAGGCGGGCCGTTCCAGCCCAGCGCTTCTTGTCCAGAAAACGTGCCAGGCCGCGTTCCAACTCTTCACGCGCGGGCTCTTCCATCAGGTCGTACAGCTTGCCGCCAACCAGTTGTGAATAGGTGAGCCCGGTCAGTTCCGTGACCCGCCGGTTCACCGTCCGCAAGGTGCCATCGAGAGAGACCGCGCAGGCCGGATCATCGAGCGAATCGATCAGCTCCTTGAAGTTGCGCTGCGAGCGCATGATGACCTGGCTGAGCTGGTCGAGTTGTTCTTCGGAAGGCGCGGCCCCCACGTGCTCCTGCAATCCACGCAGCACGCCCTTGAGCTCAGTTACCTCCCGGCGGCGTCCGTACGCATAGACCGCGAACAGGACGGACAGGGCCAACACTCCCACCGGAATGGCACGGAGCGAAAATGGAACGCTCTCCAAGCGCTCCCACAGCAACACCGCAAGAGCGAACGCCAGGAAGATCATGAACCACAGCGCCCATCGCCAGAGTTGAGACTCCTCGCGGTCGAGATTTCCTAGAGGACGAGAAGGTCGTGGGGACAGACTTGGGTCCTGACTCATGATGGTGGGTGCATTTTCCTGAACGCACCCATCCTAATTCAGCGGAATCGGCTCCAACAACCGGTTTGGTTGACTTCAGGGGTACCAACAGAACGATGCACCATGGCGCATCTCCCAGGCGGATCGTCTGGCATTCCGACGAGCTATCCCAATTTGGGACTTTCCACAGCTAATGGTGACATCCGTCACAGCCAGCGGTCCAAACGTGTCCGTATGGTAGATGCGAAGTATCGAGCGGCAATTCGGTCCCCTCGTGTGCCCGGAGACGGGTGCCCCATTTCTCGTGTGTGGTTACCCCGAGAAGTGGGGCTATTAGGCCGAATCCGCGGAACCGTCCGCTTCTATGCTCTACAAGACTCTCAGTGCTGCGGTTTATGGCATCGACGCCAGCATCATCCAGGTGGAAGTGGACTGTTCGGGCATCAAGTGTGACCAGGATCACTTCCACACCGTAGGCTTGCCGGACGCCGCCGTCCGGGAGAGCCGCGATCGCGTGCGCGCGGCCTTGAAGAATTGCGGCTACGATATCCCGCCCACACAGATCACCATCAATCTGGCCCCGGCAGACATTAAGAAAGAAGGATCTGGATTTGACCTTCCCATGGCGCTGGGCATTGTGGGCGCTTACGGCGGGCTGACGAAGAAAGAAATTCCCGATTGCCTGTTCGTGGGCGAGTTGTCGCTGGACGGGGGCGTGCGTGGGGTGCGGGGGGCGCTGCCGATCGCCATCGAAGCGCGCGGGCGGAAGATCTCACGCCTGATCGTTCCCGAGGCCAACGCAAAAGAGGCGGCCATGGTCGGCGGCGTGGATGTGTATCCGGTGCGCTCCCTGCTGGACGTGATCCAGTTTGTGAACTCGGGCAATGGAATCGTTCCCATCAAAGCCGATAGCGATTCCCTGCTGCGCGCATCGCAGCAATTCTTCGTAGACTTCAAAGACGTCCGCGGCCAGCAGACGGCCAAGCGCGCCATCGAGATCGCCTGCGCGGGTGGCCACAACATCCTGATGATCGGGCCACCGGGTTCCGGAAAAACCATGCTCGCCAAGCGCATGCCGACGATCTTGCCGCCATTCACGTTCGAGGAGGCCCTGGAGACAACGAAGATTCACAGCGTCGCAGGAGTCTTGGACTCAGGGACGGGGCTGGTCGGAACGCGTCCCTACCGCGCCCCCCACCACACGATTTCCGATGCTGGATTGATCGGCGGCGGTGTGATTCCCCGCCCCGGGGAGGTTTCGCTCGCCCACAACGGCCTGCTCTTTTTGGATGAGCTCCCGGAATTCCCGCGAAACGTGTTGGAGGTGTTACGTCAGCCGCTCGAGGATGGAACCGTGAGCATTGCGCGTGCGTCGATGTCGCTGACCTTCCCGGCGCGTTTCATGCTGGCCGCCGCGATGAATCCCTGCCCCTGCGGATTCCATAACGACCGCACGCGAGACTGCCAATGCACGCCGCCAATGATTCAGCGCTATATCTCAAAAATCTCCGGGCCGCTGATGGATCGCATCGATATCCACATCGACGTTCCCGCAGTGAATTACAAAGAGATGCGCTCCGGCGCCGAACCCGAAGGCTCGGCCGCGATCCGGGCACGAGTGATGCGCGCACGGCAGAAGCAACTGGAGCGCCTCGCTTCCTCGCAACAGAAACTCTATTGCAATGCCCAGATGACTTCTCGCCTCATCCGCACCTTCTGCGAACTCTCGGCCGATTGCGAGCGCCTGCTCGAGCGCGCCATGACACAGCAGGGCCTCAGCGCCCGTGCCCATGACCGCATCCTGAAAGTGGCGCGCACCATCGCAGACCTGGAAAATGCAGCCAATCTTGAGCCCAAACACATTGCGGAAGCGATCCAATATCGCAGTTTGGACCGGACGTATTGGGCGTGATTGAGAGGAGAGCGGCAAGCTGGAATGCCAGAAGCCGCGAAGGGGCGCGATACGTTGCGTCCGCGACCTCAACGCAACTAATGAGAGTCCCCGCCAGCTCTCACCGCGCCACCGACTGCTGCTTACGACTCTCCCACTCCGTACTCCGAAACAGGTGGGGCCCGACCTCAATCAGCCGCGGCAGCATCTCGAATACTGATATCGGAGTCCACTTCTCGCCCTCGCGCGTTCGACATCCGCGCCGATTCAATTCGACGGCGATACGCGAATACGACCCTTCCTGAACGATCAATTCCATCATCTGGAACAGGGTCTCCCGTTCCTTCGGGTCCTCTTCGAGGCGTTGTGTTTCCGGCGCGATCCGCAGCCCGAACGGGACCTCCCCAGGCAGTGGTTCCTCGGCAGATTCGACCTCCCGCTCCCACTCGAGCGCCACCAGTCTCCATCCCTTTTCGGACTGCCGTTTCAGATCATCGTCTGACACAACACCCGAGACAACTTGTCGCACCCGCTCCGTCTTTTTCATGGAAAGACACCTCACCCCCCGATTTTTGCAACACAGCGGCACCCCAAGTTCCAAAATAGCAGCGGAGAAGTCCTGTGCCTGCAATATGGGCAGATTCCTAAGGTCAAGAATGGCGTCCACCGCTGGACTAAAGTGTCCAAAATCAAACAGCAGGTAAAGCGATCTCCAATGCAGCCTTCCAGATGGACATGCCACAACCGCCGGTCGACTATAACGTCTGGCTGGATCAGGTGAGCCTGACAGCGTGGTGAGGAGCGAGTCTTTGACACGGATTTTCACGGATAGATCATTTGATCCGTGTGATCCGTACCTAGAATCCCTTCGCCTTTAGCAGCGTATCCAGATCCTCGGGGTGCAGAGCTCGAGTCATTGCCTCTTCGCGCAGAAGGTCCTGCTGAAACACCAACTGCGCCAGCGACTCTTCCAGGGTAAATGAGCCCTGCTTGCGCGTGATTGTGATCTCCTGATGCAAATGCTGCAAGGCATTCTTGCGGATGTGCTGCCTTGCGCCGTAGCCCACCATCAGCAATTCCGCTGCGGGAACGCGGCCGCCATTACGCTTGGGGATCAGGGTTTGGGTGAGCATCGCGGCCAAAGCCATCGCCATCTCCGCCCGCACCGTGTGTTGACGCTCTTGCGGGAACGAATCGGCGATGCGCGAGACGGTAGACGCCGCGTCGGTAGTGTGCAACGTCGTGAATACGAGATGCCCGGTCTCCGCTGCCGAGAGCGCGATTCGGGCCGTTTCCGAATCGCGCATTTCGCCCACGACAATCACATCGGGCGCTTGACGCATGGCGGCTCGCAGCGCCGTAGGGAAATCCGGCGCGTCGACACCGATCTCCACCTGCTCGATCACGCTCTTGTTGTGCGCGTGCTCGTATTCGATCGGATCTTCAATGGTGACGATATGCCGGGCCTCCCGCTGATTGATTTCGTTGACCAGCGCCGCCAGAGTCGTTGTCTTTCCTGAGCCAGTCGCTCCCCCAATGATGACCAGCCCGCGTTGCAGGGCCGCCAATGCATTCACGCCCGGAGGCAACCGGAGTTCGCTCAACAGCGGCACTCTCGACGGGAGAGCGCGCACGGTTGCCGCCGCGCGGCCGCGCTCGCGATGCAGATTGATACGGAAGCGACCGACTCCCTCCACTCGATACGAGGAATCCGCGATCCCGTATTGCTGATACTCCTCGCGGGCGTGCACGGCCATCACGGGGAGCACCGCCGCCTCGATCTGCTCGCCGCTCAGAGGCGCATCGGCTATGGGCGACACTGTTCCCTCGAAACGAATCGACGCGGACGCGTCCGGTACCAGCAACAAGTCGCTACCATTGCGCGCAGCCAGTTCGCTCAGCCAGTGTTTAAGCTCACTGGATTCCTGGGTACGGCCTTCCGAATGAATTACTTGAACACGGGCGGAATTGGTCTCGGCAGTCATTGTCCTCTCTTGGATGCAGGAACCGTACACCCGGAACCTGCAGAAAAGGCTCAGTAATCATAAGGAACGCCGCCAAAAGAATTCTTGCCCAAAATCAAACTTTTTGCGTTCTCGGGCCACTTCCCCTCCGTATATGTCAGTGAGGCAGTCAGACACCGTGGCTTTGACAGCGTCCACCATCGCCGCTATTCCGAGCTCGCGGAAGCCGACGTTGAGGATATCGTGCGCTTACGCGTTGCTAACAGCGGGAACTTTTGGCTGGCTCTGGCCGAGATAGGATTTCTGTAGGGGCGGACGCCGTAGCCTGCGCTGAGCGAAGTGAAGGCCACATGCGGTGGCGGTCGATCGCGTTCCCCGTTACTGAGTGCCCGGCGGAACGGGTTTGCTTTTGTCTGGTTGAATGATTACCAGATCCAGATTGCGATCGGGGCGGAAGTCTGACAGGTCGAGTTCATAGTGAGTGCGTGATGTCTGCTTGATGGAGGGCATGCAGGTCAGAGCAATATCGTCGGGCGCGTCGGAATCGATCTCCAGGTGAAAGTGGCGAATCGGCCCACTCCAGTTGTTCGCCGTAGTCAGAATATATCGGAGACTGCGCCACCAGAGAGTAGACTCTGGCACCTCTTTTTGGGGCAGCTTGGCCTTCAGTTCTTTGATCTGCTGGAGAGTAGAGGCAGTGCCGCAATAGCGTTGGGCAATGTGGGATCCGTCATCGTCGATGTAGCTGCCGCCGACCACCGGCAGGTAAGTGTGTGAAACCCGCACCGTGCCGTTGGCGGGAAAATGTTGGGTCCAATAAAACTGGATACGGGTCTGCCACCACGGCCAAACCCATCTCCCCGTTTTGCCAGCCGTCTCCGTTTCTTCCTCGACAATCAACTCCTCTTTTTCGAGCTGGCTGAGGTGGGCCTTTGGGAGCCTCTCGATCGCTGCTTTCATTCGTGGGTCCAAGACGGAAACGGGTAGGCCCAGCGACTTTAGCCGTTCGGTAATGTCGTCGTCCTTCTTGAAAGCTCGAATTTCAGCCTTCGGAGACACCGCCTTGCCGTCTACCGTCAGTTTGAAGGACATGAAATTTACAGGGTCCTTCGAAGGCAGCTCGATTGGACTGACCTCGAGGGTGGCACCGTCAAGTTCGGGCAGAGGAAAAGCGACCACGGCATCGACGTCCTGATTGCCGGTGTTGCGGAAGACGTAGTCCACGGTGATGCGATGGAGTGTGATGTGCAGTTTCTCCGATTCCATTACGACGTTCGAGGATTTGACTGGAACCAGGCCGCCGGCGGCAAGAGTTACGAGCGTATCATTGGCGCGAGTTGATGCGGCGAGCAGGAGCGTGAACAGAAGCTGAATGCGTAAAACGAGTCGTGAACGCGCCATGGGTTAGTCGGCTTTTGATCAACGAGTATGTTACCTGTTTTCGGATCGAATCATTGCAATGGGCTCACCTCCGCAAACTCCGATCTTGGTCTTTGAAACTTTGAAACTTTCTTTACGCCTCTTCCCGCGGGCGCATATTCCCGGTCCGCAGATAGCGGCTGTGCCAGCCCAGCGACTCGGTCAGCAAATGCGGTGTATGCTTCCCATACGAAAGCAACTCGGACCGCCATAAATAATCCTTCAACAGCGGCTTGTATTCCGGCGATGCGCACTTCTCGATAATCAGCTTGGCCCTTTCCTTCGGCGAGAGCCCGCGCAGATCCGCCAGCCCTTGCTCAGTGACCAGCACCTGCGTGTCGTGCTCGGTATGATCCACGTGCGAAACCATCGGCACAATGGTTGATATCGTTCCGCCCTTCGCCGACGATGGCGCCATGAAGATCGAGAGATACCCGTTGCGCGCGAAGTCTCCCGAGCCGCCAATCCCGTTCTGAATGCGCGATCCCATTACGTGGGTCGAGTTGACGTTGCCGTAGATGTCGGCTTCGATCATGCCGTTCATCGCGATTACGCCCAGTCGCCGGATAATGCCGGGATTGTTTGAAATCTCCTGCGGGCGCAGTACAATCCTCTCGCGGTACTTCGCCATGTCGGCGTTCACCTCGTCGAGCATCTGGGGACTCAGCGAAAACGCCGTCGCCGATGCTGACGTCAGCTTGCCGGACTTCAGCAACCGGATCATGCCATCCTGTATCACTTCCGTGTACGACGTCAGATTTTCAAACGGGCCTTCTTCCAGACCGAACAGCACCGCATTGGCGATATTGCCGACGCCCGATTGCAGCGGCAGCAGATTCTGTGGCATGCGGCCCTTCTTCACTTCCCAGCTTAAGAATTCGAGGATGTGTCCGGCAATCTTCTTTGATCCCTCATCCGGCGCCTTGAACGGGCTGTTGCGATCGGGAGAATCCGTCAGCACGATTCCGACGATCTTATCGGCCGGAATCTTCAAATAGGGCGTGCCAATGCGCTCTCCGGGCTTGAGCAGTGGAATTGGCCTGCGGTTCGGAGGCGGCTCCAGGCCATAGTAGATGTCGTGCATGCCTTCGAGCGCCATCGGCTGCCACGAGTTCACTTCCAGGATGATCCGCTCGGCGCAGTCGATCCACGTCTTGTTGTTGCCGATCGACGAACTCGGCACCACTCGGCCGTCCTCGAGAATCGCCGTCACTTCGATCAGAGCCACATCGAGTTTGCCGAGAAATCCATATTCGACAAACTGCGCCACGTGGCTGAGATGGATGTCCATGTAATCCATCTCGCCCGCATTGATCCGCTTCCGCGTTTCCGGATCCGACTGATACGGCAGCCGTAGATGAATGCCGCCGGCCATCGCAAGAGCGCCATCGAGTTCGGGACCGGTGGAAGCTCCCGTGAAGACGCTGACCTGGAATTTCTCCCCCCGGAAGTGCGCATCGGCGATTCGCTTGGCCAGTTGGATCGGCACAGCCTTGGGATAGCCGGATCCGGTAAATCCGCTCATCCCAATCTGATCGCCCGACTGGATGAGCCCAGCGGCGGTCTCGGCGCTCATGATCTTGCGTTCCAGCCGGGAGTCCAAAATACGGGAGGTAGTTGCAGACAGAGTAGTACCCATGAATGAAGCCTCGCAATCTATGAAAAGGGTTCTCTTTTACAGTAGGCGGAGCCGCCGGGAGGGTCTGTGATCTGAATCACAACCCGCTGTGGCGCGCGCGATAGCCCAATCAGTAGACATGTCGGCGGGCTGCGGGTGCAGGTTGCCCCACCCTTCCCGCGTCTTTTGCGGGAGGGTGGGCCTTCCCAACCGCAGAAATCCCAACTGAACCGCCTGCACAACAGTCGAAGGATCCCCGATCTGCGGCTCTGAAATCAGCAGGTGCACGTGCTCCGGGCATCACAACATACCCGACGACGCCAAGCGATAACGCTCGCGCATCAGTTCCAGCACGGCCGGGGTGGCCCACTCAAGCCTGATGTTGGCTTGAGTGGGGCATTTCGACAGCCGAACAGAGTCTTCCCGGTGGGTGGCCCGGGCTTTTGATCTTCGCCGACGCAACCAATATGCGGGTGCCCCGTCCTTGCGTTTTTTGGGGGCTGGCCCAACCTTCTCGATGGAAATTCCCAATTTGGGGTTGCCCCACCCTTCCCGCGCATTTTGCGGGAGGGTGGGCCTTCCGCGCTGACTACAATCTGCATGAATGCACGTCAAACCAGTCCGCTATCAGAACCAGCGCTGCCTGCATTTCATTACGTTCAGTTGCTATCGCTGCATGCCACTGCTCGATAGTGTGGCGGCGAAAGAGACCTTCGAGGCAGAACTCGAGCGAGTCCGCTCCTGGTACGGCTGCTACGTCACGGGTTATGTCGTCATGCCCGAGCACGTGCACCTGCTGATCAGCGAACCTGAACGCTCGCAATTGTCCGTCGCGATACAGATGCTCAAGCAGATCACGTACAAAAGCTGCGTCCGGAACATCTCCCGCGCTTTTGGCAGGTCCGCTATTACGATTTTCCCGTATGGAGCGAAGCCAAACGCATTGAGAAGCTGCGCTACATCCATCGCAACCCGATCAAGCGAGGACTGGTGGAGAGGCCAGAGCACTGGAAATGGAGTAGTTTTGTTCACTACGCGACGGGGACAGAAGAGATTGTCGAGATCGAATCGCAATGGACCGCGCGCAGGCGAGAACAGATGGGTGTCGTGGTCCTAGCCAAGGCCCACCTCCCGCAAAGAACGCGGGAAGGGTGGGGCAACTCATTTTGAGAACTTATGAAAGGGGGGCCAGCCCCCATGACGGTCCGAATTCAACTCCTCCGCCGACCGCACGTCCTATTCACACGCCGTTAATCTCTGAGTGTAAAGACAGAGGAGAAGGGCGTCAAACGAGGGAAGGGGTATATGTGTATGTGATGTCGAGATGTACACACTTGCGAGGTGGGTGAATTTCACGTCAG
>Ga0335070_10009424_pt1 | contig 11440 bp, 10 predicted proteins | sample Lox_Sample_13_FD_206722 | JGI IMG/M metagenome (GOLD analysis project Ga0335070, IMG submission 206722) | Soil microbial communities from Loxahatchee National Wildlife Refuge, Florida, United States - Lox_Sample_1.3 | ecosystem: Environmental > Terrestrial > Soil > Wetlands | place: USA... | reverse complement strand
CGGCCACGACGCGCGAAGGCCTCTCGCGGGCGGCACTCACGCGCAGGGCGCCGAGGTCGCGCTGCCGGTCTTCATGAAGATCGCCGAGCGGATGAAGGCTGCGGGGATCCTGAGCCCGGCGGACGACTTCGACATGCCGCCCGGCGTCGTCCTCGTGCCCGTCGACGAGGCGACCGGCTACCGCGCGACGCCGAGCTGCGCGAAGACCGTCCTCATGGCGTTCGTGAACGGGACACAGCCGACGGAGATGTGCGGCGACCAGCCGCACGCCGTCGCGAGCCTCCCGCAGTACCTCCAGCGCGCGATCTACGCCCCGAAGCGCGGCGAGGCGAAGGGCGACGAGGTCACGCTCACGGACGCCCCGAAGCTCGCCGCGCCGCCATCGATGCCGAAGCCCGCCAAGGACGGCGGGCCGCCCGGCTGAGGAGTCACCTCAGCCCTTCGACGACGTAGAGGTCCGACGTGAGGACGCGCTGGTACGTGTAGGCGTAGGCGGATCCGTCCGGCGCAAATGCGAGGTCGGGCAGACTCGGAATGCTCGCGGAATCCGGCGGCGTGAGGGTTTTCCACCTCTTGCGCGCGAGCGTCGTCACGTCGAGCGTGTAAATCTCACGCCCTTGCCCCGGGCTCGGACGGACGTAGAGTGCGCGGCCGTCGGGAGTCCAGCCGAGCGGATCGTCGTACTCGGTCCCGACGAGCGGACGAACGGGGCCGCCCTCCAGCGGCAGGATGCCGAGAACGGATGTGTCGGCGGACCAGCACACCGCCGACCGTCCATCCGGAGAGAGAAGGCCGGCCGTGCCAAGCAGCGTCTCGGGCGAGACCGGCCGCGGAGGGGCGGGCGGCTCGACCACCCAGTGGCGCATTGGCCTTCCCTTCTCGGAGCCGTGCACGAATATCCCCTTCCCGTCCGGAAGGAACGAAGCGTTCTCGACTTCGGCGATCGGTCCGAGCGCGACCGGGACCGGCGTTCCGGCGCCCACGGGCGCGATCGTGAGGCCCTCTCCCGTGCGCAGGAGAACGCGGGTCGCGTCCCTCGAGAGGGCGAGCGCCTCGCCATCCGCGAGGCGCACGGCGGGCGAGCCGTCCGTCTTCCGGAAGAACGCCTGGGGCCGTTCGCCCATCGCCTCCCCGGCCTCGTTGAAGAGAATCGCGTTGCCCCCGGCCGCGACGGCGACGATCCGCGAGCGGTCGAACCACGAGAGGTCCGTCTCCGCCTTGTCTCCGAGGCGCGAGAACATGATCCCGCGCACGCTTTCCGCGTGCTCGATCAGCATCCGTCCGTCCGGGAAAACGTCGTGGACGAAAAGAGATCCCGTCGAGCGATAGAGCGTCCGGACCCTCCCGTCGAGATCGACGGCCCTGAGCGCCGCATCCTGCCGGTCGCGGCCACCGAAGTACACGATCTCGCGGCCCGACGTGCTCCAGGCAAACCGCCCCGAAAACACGGCCATCGGACCCAGGAGCGTCCGGACCTTCCCGGCGCGATCGACCACCCGGAGCGAAGAGCGATCGTTCTCCTCCTCCAGTTCGAAGGCCACGCGCGAGCCGTCCGGAGACACGCGCAAAAAACCGATCCGGTTGGGCGACTCGTAGAGGAGCTTCCCCTCCGGCATCTCGATCCGTCGGCCCCCTCCGTCGCGGGTCCGGATCACGGCCAGGTCCTTGCCGTCCGGCGTCCAGTCCGCGTCCGTGACCTCCTCGAGAAGCGGGCGCGGCGCGCCGCCCGAGAGCGGCACGCGGGAGAGCGTCGCCCAACGGCTGTTGTCGTTCAGGCCCTCGCGCGACAGGATCGCGAGCTCGCCGCCGCTCGAGACGGAGGCCACGGTCGCGTTCGGAAGGCCCAGCGGACGCGACTCCGGGCCCTCCGTCCTCACCGTGAAGACCTCCGAAGGCGCGCCGCCCCAGGCGGCGCCGTAGACGATCGTGCGGCCGTCGGGCGCGAACCGCGCCGAGAGGATGTTCCCCCTGCGGAACGTGAGGCGATGGAACGTCGGCGGCGCGGGGGCTGGCCGCTTCCACAGCAGGGCGCCCGCGGTGACGCCGATCCCGAGGCACGCGGCCGCCGCGAGGACGACGCCGAAGCGCGGCGCGCGGATCGCGATCCGCGAACCCGGCGCCGGCGACGGCCCCGACGACGCCGTCGAGAACGACTCGAGGTCGAACGCGAGGTCGTGTGCGGAGTGGGCGCGCTCGTCCGGGCTCTTCTCGAGGCAGTGCCGCACGACCCGCTCGAGGGCGGGCGGGATCGTCCGGTTCGTCGCGGAGAGCTCGGGGGGGTCCTCGCGAAGGATCGCCGAGACGGTGTCCGCCGCCGTGTCGCCGCGGAACGCTTTGCGTCCGGACAGCATCTCGTAGAGGACGGCGCCGAAGCTGAACAGGTCGGTACGGTGGTCCGCCGGCAGGCCGCGGAGCTGCTCGGGCGACATGTACCCGAGCGTCCCGAGGACCGCCCCGGGCTCCGTGCCCTTGGACTGCGTCGGGAGGTTCGTGCCGCCACTGCCGATCGCGCTTTCGATGCTCTTGGCAAGGCCGAAGTCGAGGATCTTGACGCGCCCGTCCTTCGTGACGAAGAGGTTCTCGGGTTTGAGGTCGCGGTGGACGACGCCCTTCTCGTGCGCGGCCGCGAGGCCCCGCGCGATCTGCGCGCCGAAGTCCACGGCCTTGCGCACGGGCAGCGCGCCTCCGGCGAGGCGCGCGCGGAGCGTCTCGCCCTCGAGGAGCTCCATCACGAGGACGGGAACGGAGCCGGACGAAGAGAGAGCGAGACCGGGGATTTCCTCGAATGAATGGACCGCGGCGATGCCCGGGTGATTCAGGCTCGCCAGAATGCGTGCCTCGCGCTCGAAGCGCGCCTTCCTCTCTTCACCTTCCAGGAAATCCCTCGGCAGCACCTTGACCGCGACCTCCCGATCGAGGCGCGGGTCCCTGGCCCTGTAGACCTCTCCCATCCCCCCGGCGCCCAGCGGGGCGAGGATTTCGTAGAACCCGAGACGGGTGCCCGGCGCGAGCGTCATGAGATCGTGTCGCGATTGTACGGGAGGGGAAAGCCGGGGAGTTCGGACCGGGGATTGCTCAGAAGGTGAAGAGGGGCGGCGGCGGTCGCCACGGCCCGCCGGCGCCACGCGGGCCGCCGCTCTCTTTCTTGACCTTCTAAGAAGGTCCTTCTCTTTTCCGAACTACTGGGAGATCGGAAGGACCTCGACGATGACGGCGACCGTCACGTCCTTGTGGATCTTGACGTGCACCGTATGCGAGCCGAGACGCTTGATGGGCTCCTCGAGCTCGACGCGCCTCTTGTCGATCGTGATCCCCTTCGCGGCGAGGCCGTCGGCGACCTCCGCGGCCGTGACGGAGCCATAGAGGTGGTCGCCCTCGCCCGCCTTCTTGTGAAGGACGATCTTCGTCCCCTCGACGGACTTCGCGATCCCTTCGGCCTGCTCTTTTTCCTTCGCGACGCGGGTGTCGTAGCGCTTCTTCTCCTGCTCGAGGCGCTTCACGTTCCCGGGCGTCGCCGGGTAGGCGAGCGTCTTCGGGAGCAGGAAGTTGCGGCCGTAGCCGTCGGCGACGGTCACGACGTCGCCCCGGTGTCCGAGGCCCTTCACGTCGTCGGTCAGAACGAGTTTCATCGCGGAACTCCTAAGTTCTTCATGTGTTCCACCGGTCTCAGAAGCCGGGCGGCCCTCCTTCGGCCGGAGGAATCCGGTCGAGCCTCGCCCGGACGTCGACGAACTCGTCGAACAGTCCTCCGAGCGCGAGAAGGAAGGGGAACGGCATCTGAAAGACCAGCGCGTAAACGAGCGCCCGGCCCAGAAGGCCGGCTCTTCCCCGGTCGAGAAGAGCGCGGATTATGGCGAGGCCTCGCAGAAAAAACAAGACGGAGAGCGGCAGCAGGATGTCCACGGCGGGCCTGCGCAGGTCGGGACCCGCGAGAGCGGCGAGGACGCCCACCGGCACGAACAGGGCGGCGGCGGCGAGCGGCGTCCGGAAACGGCTGAAGGAGGCGTCTTCCCAGTCGGCCGCGGCGATGCCGCTCGCCCGCGCGAATCCGTACACGACGAGGGCGGCGTGCCCCATCGCGACCGCGAGGACGAGGCCGGGGAGCTGGTCCCGGAGGGCCAGCCGGAATATCTCGAAGAGCCGGGAGACCCAGGCGACGGAGGACTCCCCCCAGCCGCTCGAGCGGTAGTTTGCGACGAGCTCCGGGACCGCTGCGGCCCAGCGGGCGGCCACGACTTCGCCGGGGTCGCTCCCGGTCGCGACGCCCATGCCGAGAAGCGCCGCGAGAGCGCCGACGCCCGTGACCGCGAAGACGACGAGGAGCGCGCGGTCGCGGCGCAGCCCGCCCTGGCCCGTGACGTAGAGCGCGGCGGCCGGCAGCGAGACGAACGCCACCGCGAGAACGAACGCCGGACCGGCGGCCCCGGGCGCGAGGACCGCGCCGAGGAGAAGCGCGAGAGGCGGCGCGCAGGCGGGAAGCAGGAACCCCCACGCGGAGCGCTCGGCCGTGAGCGCGGCGACGCCGAGGCGTCCGGCCGCGAACGGCAGAAGGAAGACGCCGAAGGGCGGCGCCGCCGCGGTCACAGCCGCGGCGAGCGCCCCCCAGAAGGCGGAGAACGATTTTCTAATCAGACACGTACGGGAGCAGCGCCAGGTACCGCGCGCGCTTGATCGCGGTCGCGAGCTTGCGCTGGTAGAAGGCGGACGTGCCGCTGATGCGGCGCGGGAGGATCTTGGCGCGCTCGGGGACGAACCCCGCGAGGAGCTTCACGTCCTTGAAGTCGATGTAGCCGATCTTCTCGACCGTGAACTTGCAGACGCGCTTGCGGCGGACGAAGAACTTCTTCTTGGCGGGCTTGCGAACGGGTGCGGCCATTGCGGGCTCCTACTCGCGCCCTTCCGCGGCCTCGGGAGCCACGGGAGCGGCGGGGGCGGCCATCGGCGCGTCCGAGATCTCGGGGCGCGGGCGGCGCGGCTTGGTGTTGCGGGCGACCTTGAGGCCGTGCTTGACCTCTTCGTCGATGCGGACGGTCAGGAATCTGAGGATGTCCTCCGAGAGGCGCAGCTTGCGCTGGACCTCGGCGACGCAGGCGGACGAGCCGCGGAACAGGAAGTTGTGGTACGTCGCCTCGTTCTTCTTTTTGATCGTGTAGGCGAGGCGGCGGCGGCCCATCGTCTCGTCCTTCTCGATCGTCGCGCCCTGGTCGACGAGGAGCTTGCGGAACTCCTCGACGACGCCCTGGGCGCCTGCTTCGTCCTTCTCGGGGACGACCAGGAAGACCATGTCGTACTGTCGCTGCGGGATCGGGGTGGCCACGGGGTGTTCCTCCTTCTGGATCGCGGCGGGAGAGCCCGTCGCGAGGCGCGGCTGTGGACCTCTGGTCCGGCGCCGAGCCAAGGTTGATTCAGTTCGCCGAAGCGGATTCCTCGGGCGAACGGTTGAAGCGGTTCATGGCGGCGTCGACGCCGTCGGTGACGATCATGGTGAGCGCGTCGCAGGCGGCGCCGATCGCGGCGTCGATCGCGGGGCGCTCCTTCTTCGAGAAGCGGGACAGGACGTACGCGTCGAGCGGCTCGCCGGGCTGGAAGTTCTCTCCGCGCACGCCGAGGCGGAGGCGCGGAAACTCGCTCGTGCCGAAGCAGTCGATCACGGACTGGAGGCCCTTCTGGCCGCCCGAGGAGCCCGACCGCCGGATCCGGATCGTCCCGACCGGCAGCGCCGTGTCGTCCGAGACGACGACCAGGCCGTCGAGCGGGACGTCGTACTTGGCCGCGAGGCCCTTCACGGACTCCCCCGACGCGTTCATGTACGTCTGGGGCTTCGCGACGAGGACGGGGCGGTCCCCCACCCGGACGCGCCCGGTGAGGGCGCGGCAGTCGAGCCGGTCGAGGCGCGGCGGACCGCCGGCGGCCTTCTCCGCGAACGCCTGCACGACGTCGAAGCCGACGTTGTGGCGCGTCCCGGAATACCGGTCGCCGGGGTTGCCGAGTCCCACCACGAGGAAAAGGCCGTCCGTGCTTATTTCTTGTCCTTCTTCTCGGGTTTCGGGGCGGCGGCGGGGGCCTTCGCTCCGGCCGCGGCAGGCTCGGCGCCCTCCTCGTCCTTCTTGCCCTTCTTGATCACCTCGGGCTCGGCGGACGGGGCCGCTTCGGCGCCTTCGGCGCCCGGAACGGCGGCGACGGCGGCGACGACTTCCTCGGCCTTCGGCACGCCGACGTGCGCGATGACGCGGCCCGGGCTCTCGAGGACCTTGATCTTGTCGCCGACCTTGAGGTCGGAAACGCGGAAGGAGTCGTGGACCTTCATCTCGCTGACGTCGATCTTGATCGACTCCGGGATGTCCGCCGGGAGGCACTCGATGAGGACCTCGTGCGTGACGATGTTCAGGATGCCGCCTTCCTTGACGCCCACCGCGATCCCGACGACCTCGACGTCGCTCTTGACGCGGAGCTTCTTGTCGAGGAGGACGCGGACGAAGTCCACGTGCAGCATGTGTCGCGTGACCGGGTCGAGCGCGAGGTCGCGGATCATCACGTGCCGCTGCTGGTCCGTGCCCTTGAGCTGCAGCTTGAAGATCGCGTTGCCGTGCAGGCCCTTGTTCAGGAGATTCGAGAGGGTCTTGCGCGGGACCTGGAGCGACCAGGTGTCCATCCCCTTGCCGCCGCCGTAGAGCACGGCGGGGATCAGGTCGGCTGCCCGGAGGCGGTTCGCGGCGTTCTTGCCGGTGGCGTCCCTCTTCTCGACTTCGACGACGATGTTTTCCTGGAGCATGGTTCCTTTCTTCGGGCGCACGGTCCGGGAGGAATTTCCCGGGCGTGCGGTCCGGCCTGTGGCCGAAAAATCAGACGAACAACGAGCTGACGGAGGCTCCCTGGTGAATGCGCTGGATCGCCTCGGCGAGGAGCGGGGCGATCGAGAGCGGCGTCAGGAGCGGGCAGCGGGCGAGCTTCTCCTCGAGGGGAACCGTGTTCGAGCAGAAGATCCGCTCGATCGGGCTGCCGTTGATGCGGTCGATGGCGGGGCCGGAGAGGACGGCGTGGACGCAGCCCGCGAAGATGCGGCGCGCGCCGGAGTCCTTGAGGGCGATGACGGTGTTGATGAGCGTCCCGGCCGTGTCGATGATGTCGTCGACGACGATCACGTTGCGGTCTCGGACGTCGCCGATGACGTGGAGGATCTCGACCTCGTTCTTCCCCTTGCGCCGCTTGTCGACGATCGCGAGGCCGGCGCCGAGGCGTTTCGCGAAGGCGCGGGCGCGCTCGACGCCGCCGGCATCCGGTGAGACGACCGTGAGCGGATCGAGGCTCGCGTCGCGGATCGCGTCGAGGAGGACCGGCGCCGCGAAGAGGTGGTCGACCGGGATGTTGAAGAAGCCCTGGATCTGCGCGGCGTGCAGGTCGATGCAGAGCGCGCGATCCGCGCCCGCGGCCGTGATGAGGTCGGCCGAGAGCTTCGCCGTGATCGGGACGCGGGGCTTGTCCTTGCGGTCCTGCCGCGCGTACCCGTAGTACGGGAGCACGGCCGTCACGCGCGACGCCGAGGAGCGCTTGAAGGCGTCGAGCATGATCAGGAGTTCCATGATGTTGTGGTTCGCCGGGGGGCCCGTGGGCTGGACGATGAAAACGTCCGCGCCGCGGACGTTCTCGTCGATCTGGCAGTAGTTCTCGCCGTCGGAGAAGTTGTAGAGCGTGACCCGGCCGGCCTCGCGCCCGAGGTTGCGGCAGATCTCGCCCGTGAGCGCCGGGTGGGCCCGGCCGCCGAAGACTTTCAGATCACCGTAGGCGAATCGTTCCATCTACTTCTTCGTTCCGCCCGTCCGGGGGCGCGGAAAATGGCTGGGGAGGGAGGATTCGAACCTCCGGTAGGCGGTTCCAAAGACCGCTGACTTACCACTTGTCGACTCCCCATCCGGAAGCCTCACGTGGATTCTCGCGCAGACGGGTCTCATCCGCGTTGCACGAGCCGGACAGGAGCCGCGCGGCGCGCGAACTCGGCCCGGGAAACGGTCTTCACGATCGCCATCCTCGCCTTCGTCTCGTTTCCGATCCCCTCGAGCGACGCCATCGCCCGCGAGGCTTCTTCCTTCGTCCCGAACGTCCCGAAGACCGTCGAGCCGCTCCCGGAGAGCCGGGCGCTGCGCGCACCCGCCCCCGCGAGTGCGGACCGGATGCGGCGCAATTCCCCCCTGAGAGATTCCGCCGCCCGCTCGAGGTCGTTCCGCTCCGGCCCGCCACCAGTCTCGGAGCCGGAAACTTTAGTGGCAGAAGGACTTCCCGTCAAGGCGCGCGCCTTCACACGGGCGTAAACCTCTGCCGTGGAAAGGGAAAAGGGCGGAAAGACGAGGAGGAGCCACTCCTCCGGGCCGTCCGGCAGGGGCGTCAGGATCTCGCCGCGCCCACGGCCGCGGGCGCGGCCGCCGAGGAGAAAGAAGGGAACGTCCGAGCCGAGAGAGGCTGCGAGCTCGTGCAGCTCCGCATCGGCCGGCGACAGCTTCCAGAGGGAGACGAGCCCGCGCAGCGCCGACGCAGCATTCGAGCTGCCGCCGCCGAGCCCACCGCCGATGGGGATTTTCTTCGAAAGGTGAATGCGGGCGCCGCGGCGCACCGCGAACTTCTCGCGCAAGACGTGCGCGGCGCGGAGGATGAGGTTCGAGGAGTCCGCAGCGAGCTGTCCCGCCGCATTGCCTTCGATCGTCAGAGAGACATCCTCCTCGGCTCCTTCCCCCTCTTCACCTTCTGAGAAATTCAGCGTGTCGAAAAGATCGATGCTCTGGAAAACGGTGTCGAGCTCGTGGTAGCCGTCTGCCCTCTTCCCGAGGACGCGAAGGTCGCGATTGACCTTCGCGAACGACGTGACGCTCAGGCCCGAACGGTCCCCGCTCACCTCGGCGGAACCTCTTCGCCGGCGGGCCAGGGGCCGTAGCTCTCGAGGGTGAGGACCGCGCGGCCGTCCCGGCCGTTCGCCTCGATGCGCCGCGGAACGCCCTCTCCGGGCTGGAGCTTCACGACCTCGCCGTTCGGGAACGAGAGCTCGATCGGCGTCCCGTGCTCGTCGAGAAGCACGAAGCGCTTCGTGTCATCGATGCGGAAACGCAAGCCTCTCGGTGTTTCTTCGAAAGCTGACGGGGCCTTGGCAGACGGCGGCGGCGCGCCCAGGATGCAGGCGACGGCGTCAGCCGCCGACAACCGTTTGGCGAGCGGCGAGCCTTCGTCCTCTGCTTCGGCGCCGCCCCCGCCCTCTTTCACTCGAAGAATCCCTCCCCTTCCGCCGCCCGCGATCGGCGCCGACGCCCGCCACGTGAGCGTTCCGCTCGCGCCGTCCCACCATACGGAGAGCCAGCCGCGTCCGACCGCTCCGACCTTCGGGGACGCTTCCGCCTTGAAGAGCGCCTTGAAGCGGCGGGAGGGATCCCACGCCCTGATGCGGCCGGCGTCGTACGCAGCGAGGACCGAGGAGGGGATTTCTTTGGAAGGTGAAGAGGGAGACGCCTGCGCGGCGGATTTGCTTTCGGCGCCGGCCGGCGTCCCGCTGCTACACGCACCTTCCAGGAAGAAAACCAGCCCGGCGACGGCCCCACCGGCAACCCGCAGCAAACGGGAACTCACGGTCACTTTTTCGCGTCGGAGCTTTCGGTCTTCCGGAGCTTCTCCTCGAGGCGGACCTTGTTCTCGGGGTCGGGCTTCAGCGTGAGCGCGCGTTTCCAGCTCTCGCGCGCCTTCGCGAGCTCGCCCTTCTTTTCCCAGAGGTCGCCGAGGTGCTCCTCGACGGTCGCGTCGTCCGGGTTCAGCGTCGAGGCGACGAGGAGATTCTCTTCGGCCTTGTCGAGCTTTCCGATCCGGAAATAGACCCAGCCGAGGGAGTCGAGGTAGGCGCCGTTCGACGGCTCGAGGTCCACGGCCTTGCGGATCAGCTCGAGCGCGCGCGGCAGGTTCTCTCCCCGGTCGGCCCACATGTAGCCGAGGTAGTTCATGCCCGGCGCGTGGTCGGCGCGAACCTTGAGGAGCCTTTCGAACGCGACCTCGGACTCGCTCACCTTCTTCTCGCGCTCCAGCGAGGCCGCGAGACGGAACAGGAGCTCGGGATCGTCCTTTTCGCGCTCCAGACCCTTGCGCGAGACGTCCGCCGCGCGTCCGTACTGGTCGAGGCGCTGCCAGGCGTCCGCGGCCGCGAGGATCCCCGGCTTGTCCTCGGTGGCGAGCGTCGCGAGGACCTTCTCGCCCTCGGCCTTGTCGGCGGGGGCGGACGAGCGCAGCAGGAACTCGGCGTACGTGGCCCGAACGTTCGGCGTCTTCCTGCCGCCCTTCTCCATCGCCTCGCGCGCCAGGAGCAGACCGCCCGCCCAGTCGTCCTGGTCGCGCGCGATCTGCGCGAGGAGGTTGAACGCCTGGAGGTTGACGCCCTCGGCGTCCCAGAGGCGCGGCTTCAGAAGCGCCGTCGCACGCGCATAGTCCTTCCTCAGGTACGCGATGTACGCGAGCTGGCCGTCGATCTGGCCGGCTTCCGGTCCGTCCGTCTTCTTCGCGGCGAGCGACTTCTTCAGGTCCTGGAGGACCCGCTCGGCTTCGTCGAGGCGGTGCGCGTCCAGGAAGTTCATCGCCCGGCGGTAGGAGACCTCCGGGTCGTCCGGCTCGAGCGACTGGAGCTTGCGCAGGATCTCGTCCGCTTTGTCCGTCTCGCGCGTCTCGGAGAGGAGCGCGGCGTACATTCTCAGGGCGTCGCGGTTGCCGGGGTCGGCCGCGAGGACCTGCTCGAACACCTTGCGCGACTCGGGGAACCGCCGGGCACGGAGAAGGACGGTCGCGTACTGCGTCTTCGCCGCGAGGTTTCCGGGCTGACCCTTCAGGAACGACTCGAGGAGCGTGGCTTCCTTGTCGAACTGGTGCGAACGGTCGTAGACGCGCAGGAGGCCGATCGACGCCGCGCGGTTCTCGGGGTCCTGATCGAGGAGGGCGTGGTAGATCTCCTCGGCCTTCGCTGTCTGCCCGTCTCGCTCCAGCGCCTCGCCGTAGAGAAGGAGGAAGGACGGTCCGTGCGCCCGGTCCGCGACCGTTTCCAGCGCGGCCACGGCCTCCTTCGGCTTCTCGAGTTTCAGGTACGCCTGCGCGAGCGCCACCGCGCCCTGCGGATCGGGCGGCGCGAGGTCCGCCGCCTTCTTCAGCTCGGCGGCCGCCTCCTCGAGCGCGGCCTTCTCCTTCGCGGTCGCGAGGAGCACCTGCCCGAGAAGGCGATGCGCCCCGGCGCTCTCCGGCGTCAGCGCGACGGCCCGGCGCGCTTCGCGCTCGGCCTCCGGGTAGATCGGGATGTCGCGCATGAGCTCGCCGTACTCGCGATGAAGGGCGCCGTTGTCGGGGTCGAGCTCGACGGCCTTGCGGAACTCCTTGACCGCTTCCTCGAATTCGGTGTCCTGGGCGAAGAGGCGGGCCCTGAGGTAATGCTCGG
>Ga0335070_10009422_pt1 | contig 11440 bp, 7 predicted proteins | sample Lox_Sample_13_FD_206722 | JGI IMG/M metagenome (GOLD analysis project Ga0335070, IMG submission 206722) | Soil microbial communities from Loxahatchee National Wildlife Refuge, Florida, United States - Lox_Sample_1.3 | ecosystem: Environmental > Terrestrial > Soil > Wetlands | place: USA: Florida... | reverse complement strand
TTGACTCGATGACGCGGCGTGTTAGGTTCCGGCCTCCATCCGGTCCAGAAGGAACCAGCGAGAAGGAGACGGAACGATGGCTCAACAGGCCAGCGTGGTTCGAGAAGGCGTCGACCAGCTGCGCACCGCCGTGCGCCGCGTCGACCGCCAGTTCCGCAAGATCCAGCGGCAGGTCGAGACGCGCCGCAAGCAGCTCGAGAAGGAAGTCACGAGCCGGCGCAAGGCGATCGAGAAGCAGGCCCAGCGCCAGATCGCGCGCTTCCAGCGCGAGATCCAGAAGCAGCCGCTCCTCAAGCGCGCGGAGTCGCTCCGCGCCGGTGCCAGCCGCCAGATCGAGCGCGGCGTCGCCAGCTTCTTCGAGGCCCTGCCGATCGCGACCCGGAGCGAGCTCGAGCGCGTCGACCGCAAGGTCGCGGGCATCTCGCGCAAGCTGCGCGAGCTCGAGAAGGCGCAGGGCGTCGCCGAGACGTGAAGCCGGCTTTCCGCTCCACCAAGGGGTGAGCAAGAGCCCGGGGGCCCACAGGACCCGGGCTCTTCGCCTATCCTGGGCCCGGTTCCCGCGCGGAGGATCCCCTTGGCCGACTTCCAGGGCGTCGACTTCATGCGGCTCGAGGACCTGCTCTCCGAAGAGGAGATCCTGGCCCGGGACACCGTGCGGGACTTCGTGTCGAAGGAGTTCCTGCCGCTGGTGCGCGAGCACGTGCGCCAGGACGGCTCGTTCCCGATGCAGCTGGTGCCGCGGATCGCAGCGCTCGGCCTGTTCGGGGCGAACCTGCACGGCTACGGCTGTGCGGGCATGAACAACGTCGCCTACGGCCTGGTGATGCAGGAGCTCGAACGCGGCGATTCGGGCCTGCGCTCGTTCGCCTCGGTCCAGGGCGGCCTGGTGATGTATCCGATCCACAGCTACGGGTCCGACGCCCAGAAGGAGCGCTGGCTGCCGGCCCTGGCGGCGGGGACCGCGATCGGCTGCTTCGGCCTCACCGAGCCCGACTTCGGCAGCCACGTCTCGGGCATGCGCACCCGCGCCGAGCGGCGCGGCGCGGGCTGGGTGCTGAACGGCACGAAGCGCTGGATCACCAACGGCTCGCTCGCCCAGCTGGCGCTGATCTGGGCGCAGACCAGCGACGGGGTGCGCGGCTTCCTGGTCGAGACCGATCGTCCCGGCTTCGAGGCGCGCGACATCAAGGGCAAGCTGTCGCTGCGCGCCTCGGTGACCTCCGAGCTCTTCCTCCACGACGTCGAGGTTCCCGAGCAGAGCCGGCTGCCGGGGGCCGAGGGCCTGAAGGCCCCGCTCTCGTGCCTGACCCAGGCGCGCTACGGGATCGCCTGGGGCGCGATCGGCGCCGCGATGGCCTGCTACGACGAAGCGCTGCGCTACACGCAAGAGCGCATCGTCGACGGTGGCCCGCTCGCCGGCAAGCAGCTCACCCAGCAGAAGCTCGTCTTCATGCTGACCGAGATCACCAAGGCGCAGCTGCTCGCCTGGCGCGCCGGACGGCTCAAGGACGAGGGGCGTCTCCACCACACGATGGTGTCGCTGGCCAAGCGCAACAACGTCGACGTGGCGCTCCGCATCGCGCGCGCGGCGCGCGACCTGCTGGGCGCCAACGGCATCGTGGACGACTACTGCGCGATGCGCCACATGGTCAACCTGGAGACGGTGCGAACCTACGAAGGCACGCACGACGTCCACATGCTGATCCTGGGCGAGCACGTCACGGGGATGCGGGCGATCTGACGCCTGCGGCGCAGTCCAGCGCAAGGGCAACGCGTGCAGGTCTCGCGACGAACGCTCGAAGCGCTCGAGTGGCCCCTGGTGATCGAGCGGCTGTGCGCGCACGCTCGCACGCCGGGCGGGCGGCAGCGCTTCGCGCCCGAGTCGGCGGCCGAGCTGTTCGCCGCAGATGCCGCGGCGGCGCGCGAGCGGCTCGCCGAGACCGGCGAGGCGCGCGCGCTCCTCGAGGTCGACGCCCCGCCCTTCGGCGGTCTGCTCGACGTGGCGCCGGCGCTGGCGCGCGCCGAGCGCGGCGGCGAGATCGCCGCCGGCGAGCTGCTCGACGTGGCCGGCGCCATCGCCGCGATCACCGCCACGGCGCGCTTCCTGGCGCGCCGCGCCGAGGCGGCGCCGCGCCTCGCGGCGCTCGCGTCCGCGCTTGGGCAGCACGACGCGATCGCCGGCGCGATCGACGCCGCCGTCGACTCGGAGGGCCGCGTCCGCGACTCGGTGTCGCCCGTGCTCGCCGCGGCGCGCGGCGAGGCGCGCGGGCTCGCCGCCGAGCTGCAGCGGCGCCTCGACGCGGCGCTGCGCGATCCCGCGATCGCCCCCTACCTCTCCGACTCCTTCGTCACCGTGCGCAACGACCGCTACGTGCTGCCGGTGCGCGCCGACGCGCGCGGCAAGGTGCGCGGCATCGTCCACGACGCCTCCGCGTCGGGCACCACGCTCTTCGTCGAGCCGCAGGCTGCCGTCGACGCCAACAACCGGCTGAAGGAGGCGGAGCTCGCCATCGAGCGCGAGACGGCACGCATCCTGCGCGAGCTCTCGGCGCAGGTGCAGCGCGCCGCGCCCGCGCTGCGCGCGAGCCTCGCGGTGCTCGAAGAGATCGACGCCGCGTTCGCGCGCGGCGCGCTCGCGCGGGAGTGGGAGGCGGTGGCCCCCGAGCTGGGCGAGGCGGGGGTGCTGGTGCTCCCCCAGCTCCGCCACCCGCTGCTCCCGCGCGAGCGCGCCGTCCCGAACGACCTGCGGCTCGGGGACGCCCGGCGCGTGCTGGTGCTCTCCGGTCCCAACGCCGGCGGCAAGACGGTGGCGATGAAGGCGCTCGCGCTCGCCGTGCTCTGCGCGCGCGCCGGCCTGCACGTGGCCACGGCGCCCGGCGCGCGCGTCGACTTCTTCGCGCGCGTGCTCGCCGACATCGGCGACGCCCAGAGCCTGCGCGAGAGCCTCTCGACCTTCTCCGCCCACCTCGCGAACCTGGCGCGCATCGTCGAGGCGGCCGACGCCCGGACGCTGGTGGTGCTCGACGAGATCGGCGACGGCACCGATCCGGGAGAGGGCGCCGCGCTCGCGCAGGCGGTGCTGGAGGCGCTCGCGGCAGCGGGAGCGCGGGTGGTCGCGACCACGCACCACGGGCTGCTCAAGGAGATGGCCGCGGTCGACCCGCGCTTCGAGAACGCCAGCTTCGAGTTCGACCCGGTCACCCTCGCGCCGACGTATCGACTGCGGCCCGGCGTGCCGGGCGCTTCGTCGGCCACCGCGGTGGCGGCGCGCATGGGCCTGCGGCGCGACGTCCTGGACCGCGCCAACGAGCTGCTCGACCGCGAGGACCGCCGCCTCGAGCGAATCCTGGCGGAGCTGAACACGAGCCGCCTGGCCCTCGACCAGGAGCGGCGCGAGGCGGCGCGCGCGCGCGCCGAGACCGAGGCCGAGCGCGGCGAGCTCGGGCGCCGCCTCGAGGATCTGCAGCAACGCCGCGACAAGCTCTATCAGGGCATGCGCAAGGACCTCGACGCGTCGTTCCGCCGCGCCCACGAGGAGGTCGCCGCGGTGATCCGCGGGCTGCAGCACGGCGGTGGCGCGCGCGACGCGGCGCGCGCGCGGGAAGAGCTGCGCGCGATCGAGGAGCGGGCGCGCGCGGCCGAGGCGGCGGTCGGCGCGGCGCCGCCGGCGCCGGCGGCCGGCCTCGAGCCGCTCGACTGGCGTGCGGCGCGGCCCGGCGATCGCGTCTCGGTGTCGGGGGGCGGCGTCGGCGTGCTGCTGTCGCTGCCGGACCGGCGCGGGCGCGTCGGCGTGCAGGTCGGCGGGGCGCGGCTCGTGGTGCCGGTCGAGCGCGTGGGCCGCGGCGTGGAGGCGCCGGCGGAGCGCGCGCGGCCCGCGTCGCGCGTCTCGGTCGAGACGGCGACGGCCGCCGACGGCGCCGGCAGCGGAGGCCGGCTCGACCTGCGCGGCCTGCGCGTCGAGGAAGCGCTCGCGCGCCTCGCCGCCGCGCTCGACCGCGCCGCGCTCGACGGCCGCACGCGCCTCGCGATCGTCCACGGCCTCGGCACCGGCGCGCTGCGCGACGCAGTGCGCGAGCACCTGAAGACGTCTCCCTACGCGACGAGCTTCGCCGCCGCGTCGCCGGATGCGGGAGGCGACGGCGTGACCGAGGTCGTGATCGTCTAGCAAGACGAACGGCGGCGCAGCCCGAGCCCGATCAGCGCCGCGACGCCCGCCGCCTCGCCGAGCGACCGGCCCGGCTCGGGCGCCTCGAAGGCGCCGATGTCGACGTGGCTGCCCTGGATGCGCGGGTTGCCGTCGAGATCGGTCGCGAGGTCGCCCGGAACGGCCGAGTCCTCGCCGGCGTCGATCGCCGGCGAGCCCGGCCGCACGTGGAAGTCGGACGAGCTCACGTAGAGCGGGTCGGCGACGAGGGGTGAGAATCCCAAGCCCAGGGTGTAGGCGACGTTGTAGACCGTGTTGCCGAAGAAGAGGTTCTTGCCGATCCCGATCGTTGCAGAGGGGTCATTCTGGTACGCCTCGTTGAAGATGCCCCCGCGATTGCCGGTGATCAGGTTGTTCTCGATCAGGCAGTAGATGCCCGCGTGTTGCCCTCCTACGTCCCTCACCGAGATTCCCGCGTAGGTGTTCGCGATGGTGTTGTTGACGATCGTCGCCGTGATCGGATCCGAGCTCGTTGCCCACACGTCGATCCCGTCGCTCTGGAGCGCGCCTGGCTGCCCCTGCTGGCCCGTCACCAAGTTGTCGAGGACCCGGGACACCGAGCCAGCCTCCAAGGCGATGCCCGGGCTGCCCCCCGAGATGCGATTGCGGAGCACGTCGACCGTGGCGCGCGAGCCCACCTCGATCGCGTAGTTCGCGTCGGCTCCCGTCTCGATCGTGTTGTCGCTGATCGAGCCGGTCAACGTCGTGGTGTTGGAGCCGACCGAGATGCGAGCGCTGAACATGCTCGTGAGCGTATTGCCCGATGCTACGAACGAGATCGGACCCACGCCCGGCAGATTGCTTCCCACGCCGATCGAACCCCCGTTCACGAAGCTGTTGTTCACGATCTGGAACGTCGCCGCCCCCGTGCTCGCCTGGAAGACGCCGACGGCCCCCTGGTCGAAGCCCAGCCCTTCGATCCGGATCGTCTGGTCGCCGCTGGCCGACGTCCTCGCGTCGATCGTGCCGCCACTCGAAAAGACGGGGTGGTAGCCGCCCTGCGCCACCAGCGAGAGCGGCTTGCTGAAGGCGATCGACTCCAGGATCGGACCGTCGGTGGCGATCCGGATCTGGTCGTCCGGCCCCGCGGCGTCGATGCAGGCCTGGAGCGTCCCGTCACACGGGAAGACGTCCGGCCAGAATCGGATGACGGGCAGATCGGCGCTTGCCTGGGGCACGGCTCCGCACACTGCTGCGATCGTTGCGAGCAGTCGAGCCACGCCGGTCCGCGCCATGCCGCCTCCCTCTCTCGTGGCTCTGAGCATAGTCCACCGGGGTGCCCCAGCGTCAACTGATCGGATCGGACCGGCAACACCACCCAAGGTCGGGGAGGGAACGGCTAGTCGTCGCGGAGATCCGCGAGCGCGTCCTCGGCGGCGCGCAGTCCCGAGGCGACGGCTCCCTCGAGCGTAGGCGCCGCCAGGTAGTCGCCCGCGAAGTAGAGGCGCCGGCGCGCGTGCCGGCGGTCGTCCTGCACCGCGCGAAAGCGCGCGAGCGCGCGGTAGCGCCCGACGTCGAAGCGCGGCCACGCCGAGCGGAAGCGGAACAGCGCGCCGGGGGTGTCCGCCGCCGCGGGCGTGATGCGCGCGACTTCGGCCGCGAGCTCCTTCTCGAGTGCGTCGTCCGGCGCGTCGAGGTGAGCGCGGCACCAGGGCTCGCGCGCGATCGCCGTGATCCGCCCGGGCGGCCTTCGCTCGCCTTCGGATCCACCGGCCGGCTCGAGCGCGAGGACCGAGAACGGCGAGCCTGCGCCGCGCGGGACGCGCGCGCGCGTCGCTTCCGAAACGGGAAGGCGACGGACGGCTCCGCTCCAGGCGATGGCCGAGTCGTACCGCGCTGCAGCCAGGAAGTCCTGCTCGGCGCTCGTCAGCACCGGCCCCCCGATGCGCACCGCCTCCGCGGCGGGCACCGCGAGCACGACGGCGTCGGCCGCGAGCGCTCCACCGTCGAGCGCCACCTCGAGGCCACCCGCCGCGGCGCCGAGCCCGGCGGCGGCGCAGCCGGTGCGCACCGCGAGTCGCGCCGCGAGCGCCTCCGCGAGGCGGCCGACCGGTGCGCGCAGCCGCGCTGCGTCCGCCTCGCCCTCGGCCGCGAAGCGCAGCAGGAACGCAACGCGGCTCGCCTGGCTCGCGTCGACGGGGGCCGAGTCGGCGAGCCAGGGCTCGATCCAGTTCTCGACCGCGCTGCGCCCGAAGTAAAGAGCGCCGAAGTCGGCGAGCGAGCGATCGTCGAGCGGGGCCGAGCGCTCGGGTCGCGCCGGATCCAGGTGCCGCCGATAGCGCCGCATCAGGCGCGGCAGCCGGATCAGGCGCAGCGCGTCGAGCCGGCGCACCCCGGGCGGCCGGGCGAGCGCGCCGGGCGCAGCGGCGGTCGCCAGACGGCTGCCGTCCCACTGCGCGCAGCGCCACGGACGCAGCGGGAGCAGCTCGCCGGCGAGGCCGGCCTCGCGCACCAGGCCGAGCAGGCTCGCGTCGCGCGCCGAGACGCGAGGCGCGGTCGGGTCGACGCGCTCGCCGTCCAGCTCGGCCAGCGCCGCGCGCCCGCCGACGTGCGCCGCGCGCTCGGCGACTGTGACGCGATGGCCGGCGGCGGCGAGCCGCCAGGCCGCCGCCAGGCCCGCCAGGCCGCCGCCCAACACGACGACGTGTCGGATGCGCTCAGCGCTCATCGCTCGACCCGAGCGACGCCGCGAGCGCCGCGAGGACGTCGCGCAGCGTCTCGAAGCGCTCGAAGGGCAGCCCGCGCTCGGCGAGCTCCTCGGCGAGCGTGTCCTTCGCGAAGACGCGGTCGGCCGCCTGGGCGCCGCACAGGTCCGAGACGCGCCCGTTCCCGATGTGCACCACCGGAACGCCGGGGTGTCGGCGGCGGAAGGCCTCGATGCGCCCGCGCTTGCAGGTCCCGGTGCCGCACGGGCAGTCCGCGTCGGGGTTCCCCGCGGCGATGCGCCAAGCGCCGTGATCGTAGCGCAACCGGTTGGCGTCGTAGGCGAAGCGCACGCCGTGGATCTCCTGGAGCCGGTCCAGGTTGCGGTCGAAGCCGTCCGACAGTACGCGGAACGGCACGCCGCTGCGCTCGCACCACGCGACCAGCTCGTGGGCACCCGGATCGAGCTCGACGCTCTGCAGGAACGCCTCGAGCTCCTGCTCGGGCAGCTCGAGCCCGTCCAGCAACTCGAGGTTGTAGTGCCACGGCGTGAGCTCACCGCGTTCGAGGCGCTGCCAGAGAGCGGGGCGGCGGTCGCCGGCATAGCGCCGCGCCAGCGTCGATCCCACGTCCTGGACGGCGAAGGTGCCGTCGAAGTCGCAGAACACGGCGAGCCGGGGCGCGCCGCGCAGCCGGTACAGCGCACCGCCGTGCGCGGGCAGCTCGACCGCGATCTCGGCCGCCGATACGCTCGCCGCCGTCGGAGACCCGAGCAGCGGCTCGGGCTGGCTCGGGCTGCCGACGCCGATCTGCGTCAGATCGATCGCGCAGCGCGCGGGCGCGTCGCTCGCGTTGAAGAGCGCCACCAGCCAGTCGGCGCCCGCCCGCGCCACCACGGCCGACGCGACCTCCGCGGACAGCAGGTCGAGCGCGCGGGCCGTCCCGGCCTGCCCCGACTCGTCGACCTCGCGCGCCAGGGCAAGCGTCTCGCGCGCCAGCGCGCGCTCCTCCGCGGCGAGGCCGGGCACGTCGTCGGAGAGGATGGCCATGCCGCCCGTCACCGCGATCGACGCGGCCAGCGCGCGCACCTCGTCGCGCGTGAGCTTCGAGTCCTTCGAGCGCGCCAGCAGGCAGTCCGGGTCGTCGAGCCAGAGGCGGCGGTGCATCCACGCCCGCGCCAGCGTGTTGCGCAGCGCGTTGTACCCGGCCGGGACGGTCGGCTCGATCCCGGGGATCCTCTGGATCTCGAGCGGCTGCCACCACGGCGCGGTGTCGGGACCGATGCGCATGCCATCGACCACGCCGACGGCCGGCCCGAGCGGACAACCGCAGCCGAGCAGGAAGGCGCGCGCCCCGGCGCCGGTGCGAATCGCCTCGAGGCCGCGGCGCAGCCGCTCGGCCCGGGTCGCGCGCGGGTCGTGCGCGAGCGCATGCAGCGCGGCGGTGTAGAGGAAATCGAGCTTCAGGTAATGGAAGCCCATCTCGAAGAGCGCGGCGAAGGTGCGCTCGAGGTGCGCGCGAACGCCCGGATGCGTCGGGTCGAGCACGTGCACCCAGCCCTGCTCGGTCCACGTGCCGTGGTGCAGCCCGCGCAGCTCGCTGCCGTCCGCGGCGCGCAGCAGCCAGTCGCGGTGCGCGGCGTGGATGCGACTCTCGGGCACGACGCAGAAGGGCGCCGTCCAGATGCCCGCGTCGAAGCCGGCGTCGCGAACGGCTCGGGCCAGCGGAGCGAGCCCGCGCGGGAACTTCTCGTTGGTCTCGAGCCAGTCCCCGATCGCGCGCTGGTAGCCGTCGTCGAGCTGGACGAGCTCGATCGGGATCTCGTCGCGCGCGGCCGCGAGCGCGTCGAGGTTGCGCAGGAAGGCGTCCTCGGTGACGCCGTGGAAGAAGTGGTACCAGCTGCACCAGCCGGCCTGGAACGGCGCGCAGCGGCGCGCGCCGGCGTGCGCTCCCTGCGCCTCGGCGTGGGCCTCGAGCAGCGCGTTTGCGTCGTCGCCGAGCGCGACCCGCACCGGCTCGAGCGCCAACGCCTCCGCCGGGTCGAGCGGACGCTCGAGGCGTTGCTCGATCTCGACGCGCACCGCGCCGCCGGCCTGGCGCCGGAGGTAGACGACGCCGAAGGTCCGCCCGCTCTCGAGCACGCCGGCCGCACAGGTCGCGCCGCGCGGTGACGCGCCCACCGCGGCGACGCCATCCGACTCGTGCCAGCCCGCGCGATCCGCAGGGGGTGCAGCGGTCCCGTGGTGGAAGCCGCGCAGCCAGGGGCCCGATGGAAACGGCGGAGTCCCCACCTCGTCCAGAGCCACTGCGCCCGCGAAGGACCACGACTGGTAGCCCTGCCGGAGCATTCGCAGGTCCGCGCCAGCGGGCGACCGCCACAGGAAGCCGAGCCCGACCGCTTCGACGCGGGCCGGCCGCGCGCCGACGTTCTCGACGCGCAGCCGCCAGGTGGCACAATCACGGCCGGCTTCGGGGGCGAGCGTCACGCGGAACGGCCCCGCCCTGGCGTCACCGGCTCGCAGCACCGCCTCGGCCACGGTGTCGTCGCCGAACCCGTCCGCTGCGTCCCGCAGCGCGGGCCGATACCGCACCAACAGGCGGGTCGGCTCGAGAGCGCCGGCGGTGGGATGGCGCAGGGCGGGAGCGGGCGGAGGCATGGGCGCAACAGTATACCGGCGTGATTCGGGGCGAGCGGACGCTGCGAGCGCAATGCGCTGCCGCGCGCTGATCGCGCGACTCGCCGCTGGGACGCCGCTGCTGCTGGACGGCGCGACCGGGACCGAGCTCGAGCGCCGCGGCGCGCGGACCCGGCTCCCGCTCTGGTCCGCGCACGCGCTGCTCGACGACCCCGCGCTGGTCGGGCGCATCCACCGCGACTACGTGGAGGCGGGCGCCGAGCTCGTGACGGCCAACACCTTCCGCACGCAGGCGCGCACCCTCGCGCGCGGGGGCATCGCACACCGCGCTCGCGAGCTGACCGGGCTCGCTGTAGACCTCGCCCGCGCCGCGGCGGACACGGCGGGCGGCGGCCGGCGCGTCTGGGTGGCGGGCTCGATGCCGCCGCTCGAGGACTGCTATCGGCCCGAGCGGGTTCCCGACGACGGCGCGCTGGCCGCCGAGCACGCCGAGCACGCGGGCCACCTCGCGGAAGCAGGCGCCGACCTGCTGCTGGTCGAGACCATGAACACGATCCGCGAGGCCTTCGCCGCGGCGCTCGCCGCGCGGGCGACCGGGCTGCCGACCTGGGTGAGCTTCGTCTGCGAGAGCCCGCCGCCGTCCCACCCGGCGGCGCGCGCGGCGCCCCCGCCACCTCCGCGGTTGCTCTCAGGTGAGCTGCTCGCCGACGCGCTCGCCGCGCTCGCGCCGCTCGAGCCGCTGCTGGTGGGTGTCAACTGCCTGCCGCCCGCGGCCGCCGACGCGGCGCTGGCGGTACTCGCCGCCGCCGGTCGACCTTTTGGAGTGTATGCCAATCTCGGAGCGCCGAACGACGAGACCGGCTTCACGCGCAGCGACGCCTGCACCCCCGACGAATTCGCCGCCCACGCGTGCCGCTGGCGCGACGCGGGTGCGCGCGCCGTCGGCGGCTGCTGTGGCACCGGCCCGGACCACATTCGAGCGATCGCCGCTGCGACGCAACGCGGTTCGAGGTGACGAACTTTGCGTCACCCGCCGGGCGCCGCTGCGCGGTGCCTGCCGCTGCGCTGCCGGGTGGCTGCCCAGACGCTGCAGAGCCCCTGCGCGAGCTGCCGCCGGAAGCGCGCTGCGCGGCTGGGCACGGGCCTTGCTCTATCCATCGCTCACAACAAGAGCCTCGCGGTCCACCGCGCCCGGATTGGCAACCCCTCCCCCCGCACTTCGGTGCGGGGTGCCAGTCCGGGCGCATCGCCCTTGGCCCGCGCGCCGGATCGACTAGCTTCGCCGCCCTGATGGCGAACCCGCCGCTGCCTCCGCTGCTGCCGCGCCCGCGCCGCGCGCGGCGCCTGCCCGGCCGCTTCGCGCTGCGCGATGGGCTTCCGATCGCGCTCGCTCCGGGCGGCGGCGACTCCGACTTCGCGAGCGCCTGCGCCCTGCGCGATGCGGTCCGCGGCGTCTGCGGCGTGCGCCTCGCGATCGAGACGCACGCGCGGCGCGAAGGCTTGGGCCCGCTCGTCGCGCTGCGCCGCGAGGCGGACGCCGGCGAGGCGTACCGGCTGCACGTCGGCCCGGACGGCGTCGAGGTCGCCGCCAGCGGTCCCGCCGGGCTGCGCTACGCGGTCGAGACGCTCGCGCAGCTGGTCGACGCGCGCGGCGCGCTCCCGGCCTGCGAGATCGAGGACACCCCCGACTTTCCGCGCCGCGGCCTCCTGCTCGACGTCTCGCGCGGCAAGGTGCCGACGCGCGAGACGCTGATGCGGCTCGTCGACCTGTGCGTCCGGCTCAAGCTCAACGTGCTGATGCTCTACGTCGAGCACACCTTCCGCTGGCGGCGCCATCCGGCAATCGGCGCGGATGCGTGCCCGCTCGAGGCCGAGCTGGTGCGCGAGCTCGACGCCTACGCAGCCGAACGCCACGTCGAGCTGGTGCCCAACCTGCAGTCGCTCGGGCACATGGAGC
>Ga0335070_10009421_pt1 | contig 11441 bp, 9 predicted proteins | sample Lox_Sample_13_FD_206722 | JGI IMG/M metagenome (GOLD analysis project Ga0335070, IMG submission 206722) | Soil microbial communities from Loxahatchee National Wildlife Refuge, Florida, United States - Lox_Sample_1.3 | ecosystem: Environmental > Terrestrial > Soil > Wetlands | place: USA: Florida... | reverse complement strand
CCAGGACAACGTCGCCCGAACCGCCCGCCGCCACGCGACCCAACCCGCGGCCACCCGGCGTTCGGGTTCGAAGACCGTGTACTCCCGGGCCCCGGCGAACTCGTCAGCCGACTTCCACACGCCGGTAGCCAGGCCGGCCAGTCCGGCCGCTCCCATCGCCGTGGACTCGACGACGGCGGGGCGCGTAACGCGGAGCCCCAGCACCGTCGCCTGGAAGCGCATCAGCCAATCGTTGGCCGCGGCGCCGCCGTCCACCTTGAGCTCGCGCGGACGAATCCCGGCGTCGGCCGCCATCGCGTCCAGCACCTCGCGGGTGGAGTACGCCATCGCCTCCAGCGCCGCGCGGACCAGGTGTGCCTTTGTAGTACCCCGGGTCAGCCCAAAGATCGCTCCGCGCGCGGCGGATTCCCAGTGCGGCGCCCCGAGGCCGACGAACGCCGGAACGAAGGTGACGCCGCCGGTATCCGGGACGCTCATCGCCAGCGCCTCCGCCTCCCTCGCCTCCGCGATGAGGCCGAGGCCGCGCAACCAGTGCACGGCGGCACCGGCGATGAAGACCGCGCCCTCGAGCGCGTACGCGGGGCCGCCGTTCGCGTCGCATGCCACGGTGGTGAGCAACCCGCGCGAGCTCTTGACCCTGCTCTGCCCCGTGTTGAGCAGGAGGAACGCGCCGGTGCCGTAGGTGTTCTTGGCCGAGCCCTCGGCGAAGCCGCCCTGCCCGAACAGCGCCGCCTGCTGGTCGCCCGCGATCCCGGCGATCGGCACTTCGGCACCGAACCACTCGGGGTCGGCGACACCGACCACGCCGGAGGACGGCCGGACGTCGGGGAGGATCTCGCGCGGCACGCGGAACAGCTTCAACAGCCCCTCGTCCCACCGCAGGGTGCCGATGTCGTAGAGCATCGTGCGCGAGGCGTTGGTCGGGTCGGTGACGTGGACCCGGCCGTGGGTGAGCCGGTGGACGAGCCAGCTGTCCACCGTCCCGAACGCGGTCGCCGCCGGCGGCGGCTTCAGCTTCTTGAGGAGCCACTCGACCTTGGAGGCCGAGAAGTAGGGATCGGGCACGAGCCCGGTCTTGCGGGCGATGAGGCCGCGATCGAGGCGGCTGCAGCGCGCGGCAGTGCGGCGGTCCTGCCAGACGATGGCGCGGTGCAGCGCGGCGCCGGTGCGACGATTCCACAGCAGGGTGGTCTCGCGCTGGTTGGTGATCCCGATGGCGGCGAGGTCGCGGCCGCTGGCCTGGGCGGCGAGGAGCGCCTGCCGGCCCGCCCCCAGCGTCGCGCTCCAGATCTCGTCCGGGTCGTGCTCGACCCAGCCCGGCTGCGGGTAGTGCTGCTCGATCTCCCGGTAGCCGCGCCCCTGAACGCGACCGCCCTCGTCGACGACGAGGGCGGTGCTCCCGGTGGTCCCCTGATCCAGTGCGAGAACGAGCGCCAAGGCTACCGGCGCCGCGCGGACGCCGACTGGAGATAGCTCACGATCTGCTCCGCCTGCGGACGAGTGACGCCGCTCACATGCATCTTCTCCATGTTCTTCTCCATGATCATCACGACGACCGGCCAGTCCGGCGGCGAGTGCATCTTCGGGTCGGCGAGCACGTGGCAGCGCGAGCAGACGGCCATGAACACGTCCTTACCCGGCCCCGGGGGCAGGTTCTCGGCGACCTTGAGCGCGTTCTTCTGGAGGTATGCGAGAAGCAGCGATCGCTCGGCGGTGCTCGGTGCCTGGACGCCGAGGGCGCCGGCCATCATGTCGAGGCGCACCCACATCCGCCGCAGCGCGAATGGCCAGTCCATCGGGCCGTGCATGTTCGGAGACGGCAGGGCGTGGCATTGGGTACAATACTGTGCGAGGATCTTGGCGCCCTGCGACGTCGGCTCCGGCAGGCTCTCCGGTGCCACGCCCGGTGGCAGGAGGATGTTCGACGCCTGCAGCAAGCGCTGCTGCATCATCGGGAGGCCCTGCATGCCCGATGTCGAGTCGCCGGCGGCGGACGCCTGTCCTGAGGGCTGGGGCTTCGCGCAGCCGACCAGGACGACCATCGCCAACACCAACGCCCGCGCGCTCATGGCATCCTCCGAAGTGGGAGCACAATAATGGAGATGGAGGCACTCCAATTGCCAGACCCGGCCCGCGGTGGCGCCGGGGCTCCGCTCCCGCGGCCCGACCGGGCGCGGCTGGAGGCGGACGTACGCGCGCTGGCGGTGGTGCGGCACCGGGTCGCGGCGCCCGCGGCGCTGCGGGAAGCGGAGAACCACGTCGCCCTCGGCCTGGGCGCGGCCGGGCTCCGCGTCGAGCGCCAGCTCTTCGAGTGGCGCGGCGCCACCTTCCACAACGTGCTCGCGACCCGGGACGGGAGCGATCCGGCGCGGCCCTGGGTGATCGTCGGTGCCCACTTCGACTCCCGGCCCGAATCGCCCGGCGCGGACGACAACGCGAGCGGCGTCGCGGCGATGCTCGAAGTGGCGCGGCTGCTCCAGTGGAGCGCCCCGGCGGCGACGGTGCAGTTCGTCGGCTGGAACCTCGAGGAGCTGCAGGCGCTCCCGACGCACTATGCCCTCGGCAGCCACGCCCACGCGCGCGCGTTTCGGGCGGCGGACCGCAGCCTTGCCGGCGCGCTCAACCTCGAGATGCTCGGCTACACGTCGGCGCGGCAGAGCCTGCCGGCCGGTGTCCGCCTGGTGAAGCGGGTCCCGAAGGAGGGGAACTTCCTGGCGGCGATCGGGGATGCTGGCTCCGGGGACCTGCTGACCGCGTTCGAGCGCGCGGCGGCGCCGCATGTCGACGTCGTGGGGCTCTCGATCCCGCTCCGCGGGTGGCTCCTGCCCGACGTGCGCCGTTCCGACAACGCGCGCTTCTGGGACCAGGGCTATCCGTCGCTGCTGGTCACGGACACCGCGGACCTCCGGAACCCCCACTACCACCGGGCGAGCGATGTGCCCGAGACGCTCGACTGGGACTTCCTGGTGCGCTCGACGGCAGCCGTGGCGGCCGCCGTGTGCGCGCTGGCGCGCTGACCTCCGCCCACTCGCATCTGGTAACCACTGCCACCGGGCAACTTGCCGTCTGGCAACCAGTCTCTAGGGCGTGACCTTGTAGACCTTGTCGCCCGTCCGGCAGCGGTCGGCCACCAGGAGGCCGAACTCGTCGCCGGGCTTGGCGGTCTGGATCTTCTGATGCTCGACCTCCATCGAAGTCACTTTCTCGGTGAGGTCGGTGTGCGCGCCCTTGATATGGATGGTGTCGCCGACGGCGACGACGTCCGCCGACACCTTCACGATCGCGACCTTGGGGCGGTCGAAGTAGTGGATGACCGCGCCGACTTCGGTCTCCGGCATGGGAAGCTCCCGAGGGGACTCCCTCTATCCTACCCGCGGCTCTAAGTTTCGCAATCACTTCCAACTACATAGTGGCCAGCACAGGGGCGCGCGGGGGCTCAGGGCCTGCGGGCACGGAGGCACGGGCGCACGGGGGCACGGGCAGGCTGCCCTGGAGCCTCGCCGTGGCGGTGCCCCTGTGCCTCTGTGCCGGCGTGCCCGCCTGGTCGCAGTGCCCCGACGGCACGCCGCCGCCGTGCGCGGTGCGGCCGTATCACGCGCCGGCGCCCAACAGCGTCGCCGTGCTGTATCTCGAAAACCTCTCCCGCGACACGGCCGATGCCTTTCTCGCCGACGGCCTCACCGAGGAGATCATCATCCGGCTCGGGCAGGTGCCCCGCCTCGACGTCAAGTCGCGCTTCGAGGTGGGCCGGTTCCGGACCCACGCGGCGGATCAGGACCCGACGGTCCTCGGGCGCGTGCTGCACGCAGCCTACCTCGTGATGGGGAGCGTGCAACGCGCCGGCGACCGCGTGCGCCTCCGCTACGAGGTGGTCCGCGCGGCCACGCGCGCGCAGGTCGCGGGTGACGTGATCGACCGCGCCTCCAGTGACCTCCTGAGCGTCGAGTCCGACATCGCACGCGAAGTCGCCACCGCGATCACCGGACGGCTGATGCCCGAAGAGCAGGCGCGGCTCAGCCGGCCGCTGACATCCGACGCGGCCGCCTACGAGGAGTACCTGCGCGGCATGCAGGCGCTGCACCGCTCCTACGATGAAGCGTCACTCCGCTCCGCGCTGGTCCACCTGGACCGCGCGATCGCGCGGGACTCCTCCTTTGCCGCCGCCTTCAGCGGGGAGGCGTTGGTGTGGGCGGATCTCGCCGACGGTTTCGCGCCCCCGCGGGCAGCCTACGACCGGGGCCGCACGGTCGCCGTCCGGGCCCTGGCCCTCGACTCCGCGCAGCCGCTCGCCGACGCCGTTCTGGCGGCCGCCGTGCTCGCGCTCGATCTGGAGGCCCGCGAAGCCGAGCAACTCGCCCGCCGCGCCCTGGCTCTCGACCCCCGAAGCGACCAAGCCCACAGTGTCCTGAGTGCGGCGCTGCTCGCGGCGGGCCGGGTGGACGAGAGCCTGGAGGAAGCGCGCCTTGCCTGGCAGGAGGACTCCCTCCTCTCGAACAACGGTGTCTGGTACGCCGAAGAACTGATCCTGACCCATCGGCTCGACAGCGCTGCCGCGCTCCTGCCCCGGCTTCGCGCGATCCTGCCACCCGCCGATGCCGACGCGGCCGAGGGCATGCTCCTGGCGGCGCGCCGTGATCTCCCGGGCGCCCTGCACTTCCTGAGCTGGCGGTACTACGGCGGCTTGGTCGCGGGCACATACGTGCGTGCCCTGCTCGCACGTGGCGACACCGTCGCGGCGCATGCCACCGTGGACTCGATGGTGGCTGCCCGCGCGTCGGGCTACTACAACCCGATGGCCGTGGCGAAGGCCTACGCGGCGCTCGGCGACCTCGACCGCGGCATGGAGTGGCTGCAGCGCGCGTTCGAGGAGCGGACCTTCTGGCTGACCTACGTGCGCCTGGACCCGGAACTGGCGCCGCTGCGCGCGGACGCCCGCTACGCGGCCCTCGACCGGCAGCTGAGGTTCTGATGCGACGCACGGACGCACGGAGGCGCGGAGGCACGGCGTGGGGCCGGGTGCTCGCCGTTGCCGTGCCTCTGTGCTTCGGTACCTCCGTCCCCGCCTGGTCGCAATGTCCCGACGGCACGCCGCCGCCGTGCGCGGTGCGGCCATACCACCAGCCCGCGCCGCCGCCCAACAGCGTCGCGGTGATGTACCTCGACAACGAGTCGCGCGACACCAGCGACGCGTACCTCGCCGACGGCCTCACCGAGGAGATCACGACCAAGCTGGGCCAGGTCGGACGCCTGGCCGTGACCTCGAACACGACGATGCGCCGCTACCGCGGCAGCAACGCGCTCGAGCCCACGGCGCTCGGCCGGTCGCTGCGCGTCGCTCAGCTGGTGAGCGGGAGCGTGCGCCGCGCCGGGCACCGGATCCGGGTCAACGTCGAGCTGCTGCGCGCGCGGGACGGCGTGCAGCTCTGGGCCGACGCGTACGACCAGTCCGACGCCGACCTGCTGGCCATCGAGGAGGAGATCGCCCGCCGGGTCGCCACCGCCATCGCGGGGCGGCTGCTGCCCGACGAGCAGGCCGCGCTGGCCGCCCGGCCGACGCAGAACGGTGAAGCGTACGACCACTTCCTCCGCGGCAACTTCCTGATGGCCCAGCGGTCCCCCGGCGCGGCGCGTAGGGCGATCGCGGAATATCAGGACGCGATCGTGCAGGACCTGGGATTCGCGCGGGCCTACGGTCGCCTGAGCCTCGCGTACGCGCTGTTCCTCGATTGGGGGTGGCCGTTCCCGGGTCTCACCTACGACAGCCTGCTGGCGCGCGCCGCAGCGGCGGCGGACCACGCAGTCGGGCTCGACTCCGGGTCGGCCGACGCGTGGCTCGCCCGCGCCTATGTCGCGACGTACCTGCACCCCCGGGACTTCGCGGGCGCGCTCCCGGCATTCGTGCGCGCCATCCAGCTCGACCCCAGGAACGCCGAGGCGCACCACCAGTACGGCAGCATCCTGATGTGCATGGGTCGCGACAGTCTCTCCGACGCGGAGTTCCAGCGCGCGATCGCCCTCGACCCCGGGCGGGGGATCTCGCTCGACAATCTGGCGGAGCTCCGCAACTTCCAGCACCATCCCGACGAGGCACTGCGGATCGCCGACAGCGGGATCGCCGCCAATCCGGACGCCTACTACCTCTATGTCGACCGCGCCGACTTCAAGCTGACGCGGGGCGACGTGGCGGGCGCGCGCCCCGACGTCGAGGCCGCGATCCGTACTCGGCCGCCCGACTACACGATCTCCAGCGAGGCCCTGGCGGCGACCATGCAGGCGTACGACGGCGACACCGCCGGCGGCCGCGCGAGGCTCGAGCGCGCCGTCACCCAGCTCGCCGATCCCGCGCACCCGGACTACACGAACGCGCAGTGGATCGCGCTGGCGTGGCTCCGCATGGGGGACCGCGGGCGCGCGCTCACGGTGCTCGAGTCGGCGCAGCCCCGTGGCCTGAATCTCTGGTACATTATGCGGGACCCGGGGTTCGACCCGATTCGGCGGGACCCGCGCTTCCGCGCCCTGGACGAGGAAATCCGCCCCAAGGATCTGTCGCGATGATGCCTCCGCGGCGCGGCATGCGCCGCTGTGACGCGCGGCCTCGGCCGAGGGTCAGTAATAATATGGATCAGTCGGAGGCGCCCATGCGCTCTCTTCGTCTCGCCATCCTGCCGCTGCTCGTCGCGACGTCGCTCGCTGCCCAGGCGCCGGAGCCCTCGGCCACGCCGTCCGCGCCGGCCGCCGCCGTGGCGCCGCAGCGCACCGCGTTCTTCGACGTCGCCGCCCTGGTGAACCAGCGCCAGCGCTTCGGCCTGGAGCCGATCGTGCTCGGACGCTTCGCCATGGGGCTGATCGGAGCGCATTCCAGGACGGGCTCGCCGGCGCTGAACCCACCGATCGCCTATGCCTATCCGCTCGCGGGAGGCCCCGCCGTCGGCACCGTGGTGTGCCCGATCGAGGGCTGCCAGCCCGTGCCGGCCACGGGCGCATCGTCCAGCTACGAGGCCTGGAGCCTCGACTTCGCGGTCCGCTACTACCCGGCGGCGCTCTCGTTCAACGACCCGCGCCGGCGGCTGAGTGTCTACATCGGCGAGTTCGTGGGATACCAGTGGCGCACGCTGACGGAAGTGTACTATCCGCCCGTCGCGGTGCCGGCCGCCGGATCGAGCCCGGCGCTGCCCTGCCCGGCCCCCGGGTGCTCCGGCCCGTTCACGCAGACCCAACGCATCACCGGCTGGGAGCCGGGCGCCGAGGTCGGCGTCCGTCTCAGGCCTATCGACCCGCTCTTCGTGGACGTCGGAGGATGGTTCAAGCTGGTGACGGTGGACGACCCGACGCAGCGACTCCGGCCGGGGCAATTGGATGCCCGCCTGGTCGTGGCGGTCGGGATCGGCTGGTAGGCTAGGGCTTCAGCACGGCGCGGCCGACCAGCTGCCCGGCCGCGAGCGCGTCTATCCCCTTCTGGAACTCGCCGAGCGGGATCACGCGGTCCACCACCGTCTGCATCTTGCCGCGCCCCACCATGTCCACAGCGCGCACCAGCTCGTCCAGCGTGTTCCCCACCGCACCGGTGACCGCGGCCTCGGTGATGACGAGCTGGATCGGATGTATCGTGTAGCTGTCCTCCGAATAGCCGATGAAGACGAGCCGCCCGCGCTTGGCCAGCGCCCCCGTCGAGACCGCCATCGTCTCCTTCGTGGCGACGTTCTCGAAGACGACGTCGGCCCCGTGCCCGCTCGTGATCTCCCGCACCCGCTCCGCCACCTTCCCGTCCTTCGCGTTGAGCGCATGCGATGCGCCCAGCGCCTTCGCCTTCTCCAGCTTGGCCGGCGTCCGCGACACGGCGATCACCTCGGCGCCCGACAGCTTCGCGAGCTGGATCAGCCCGAACCCGACCGCCCCCACGCCGTAGACCAGCACGACGTCGCCGGCGGCGAGGCGCGCGAGTGCAGCGGCGTGCACCGCGGTCGTCACCCCGCAGCCGATCGGCGCCGCCGCCTCGTCGCTGACGCTGGCTGGGAGAAGTACGGCGTTCCGCGCCGGGACCTTGGCGTACTCCGCGAAGCCGCCGTCGGAGACGAAGCCGTACTCCGCCACCAGGGCATCGCACAGGTTCTCGTCGCCCCTCAGGCAGTGGGCGCACCGGCCGCAGCCGACGTAGTAGTAGAGGATCACGCGATCGCCGGCCTTCGGGGTCGTCACGCCCGCGCCGGTCTCCTCCACGACGCCCACCATTTCGTGGCCGAGCGTCAGCGGATGAACGCCGAGGTTGAGGAGGCCGCTGAGGAAGTGCAGCTCGGTGTGGCAGATGCCCGCGGCCGTGACCTTGACGACCACCTCGCCCGGGCCCGCTGTCGGCCGGGGCAGCGTCTCGAGTCTCAGCGGCTGCTTGGGACCATGGTATCGGATCGCGCGCATACGTTTCCCTTCGATCTCAGAACGGCGGCTGCACGATTCCCTGCTCGGTCACGTAGCCCGTGACCAGCTCCGCGGGGGTGACGTCGAACGCCGGATTGTACACCGCGCTCCCCGCGGGCACCGTCAGCTCGGCGGCGCTGCGCTGCTCGATCTCGATCAGGTCGCCGCTCGCGCACGCAGGGTCGAACGAGGAGGACGGGGCGACCGCGTAGAACGGGACGCCGTGCCGCCGCGCCGCGATGGCCAGCGGATAGGTGCCGAGCTTGTTGGCCACGTCGCCGTTGCGGGCGATCCGGTCGGAGCCGACCAGCACCACGTCCACCTTGCCCTGTGCCATCAGCCCGGCCGCCGCGCCGTCGGGGATCACCGTGTGCGGGACGCCGGCCCGGCGCAGCTCCCAGGCGGTGAGCCGGCTCCCCTGCAGGAGCGGCCGCGTCTCGTCCACCCAGACGTGCAGCTGCTTCCCGCGCTCGGCCGCGAGATGGACGATGCCGAGCGCCGTGCCGATGCCGCCCGTCGCGAGAAAGCCCGTGTTGCAGTGGGTGAGGACCTGCACCGACTCGCCCGCGGCGCGTCCGTGCGTCCGTCCGCCCGTGCGTCCGTGCTTGAGCAGCTGTTGCCCGTGCTCGGCGATGCGCTCGCACGCACTCTGGTCCTCGTCCCAGATGGCCTGCGCCTCCGCCTCCAGCGCCGCGAGGATCGCCGTGGCGTCGCCGGCCGTCGCCGTGGCGCGGCGCCGCATCCGGTCGAGCGCCCACGCGAGATTCACCGCCGTGGGCCGGGCAGCGCGGATCGCCGCCGCCCCCGCCTCGACCGCCGCCAGGAATTCGTCGCGCCGAGTCGACGCCTCGTCCCGCAGCGCGGCGACCAGACCCGTCGCGGCCGCGATGCCGATGGCCGGCGCCCCACGTACCCGGAGCGCCCGGATCGCCTCGACGAGGGCGTCGATGGAGGCCACGTCGAACCACCGTTCTTCGGCAGGCAGGAGCGTCTGATCGAGGAGGCGGAGGCGCCCCGACGGCGCCCATTCGAGCGGGTGCATCCTCATTGGCGGCCAACCTAAGCCGACGCTAGCTTTTGCGCCATGAACTTCGAGAACCTGCTCGTGATCGTGAAGGACGGCGTCGCCACGCTGAGCGTGAATCGCGTCGACAAGCTGAACGCGCTCAACGACAGCGTCGTGAGCCAGCTGTACCAGGCCGCGACGCTGCTGAAGGACGACGACCTCGTGCGCGGCGTCATCGTCACCGGCAGCGGCACGAAGGCCTTCATCGCCGGCGCCGACATCAGCGACCTCGCCAGGCAGGGCGTGCTCGAGGGGCGCCAGCGCGCGCGGAGCGGCCAGGCAATGCTCCGCGCCTTCGAGATGATGGGCAAGCCGGTGGTCGCGGCCGTGAACGGCTACGCCCTCGGCGGCGGCTGCGAGCTGGCGATGGCCTGCCACATCCGCATCGCGAGCGAGAACGCGAAGTTCGGCCAGCCCGAGGTCAAGCTCGGCATCACTCCCGGCTACGGCGGCACGCAGCGGCTGCCGCGCATCGTCGGCAAGGGGAACGCGCTGCACCTCCTGCTCACCGGTGAGACGATCGACGCCCGCGAGGCGTTGCGCATCGGCCTGGTGAGCAAGGTCGTGCCGCAGGACCAGCTCCTGCGCGAAGCGGAGCAGCTGCTCCGCACCATTCTCGCCAACGGCCCCATCGCGGTGAGGTTGGTGATCGAGGCCGTCCACCGTGGCCTCGAGATGACGCTCGAGGAAGGTCTCGAGCTCGAGGCCGACGCGTTCGGGCTCGTCGCGGCAACTGAGGACATGAAGGAGGGCCTGAACGCCTTCCTGCAGAAGCGCCCGCCCAAGTTCGAGGGCAAGTAGCGCCGCAGCGGCCCGCCCTCCGGCACCCCGGGCCGCCCGCTGGAACCAGGCAAGAAATGTGATCTGCGACACGGCCTCGCAGGCCGTTTCCCGCCGCTCCTGCGGGCCCCGCTCGAATGGGGTTAAATCCTTGATTCCAATGGGTGTTATGGGTAACTTGAAGTCTGTGCTCCGACCCCCCGAACCAGCCATCGAACCAGGCTTCCCGCAACCGGTGACGCAGGCCCCCAGGGTGGCGCCGCGATAGCACGGATCCGGCGGCTCTCCGTGCGCGCGTTCCGGAACCTTGCGGACGCCGATCTGGAGTTGCCGCCGCCGGGGCTGGTGCTGGTAGGGCGGAACGGGCACGGCAAGACGAGCCTCCTCGAGGCACTGCTGTATCCGGAGGTGTTCCGGTCGTTTCGGGGAGCCAAGGATCGCGATCTGGTTCGGTTTGGCGAGGCCGGGTTTCACGTCGAAGTCGAGACGGATGGCAGTGACGAGGGTGGCAGTGAAGTTGCCAGACGCCAAGTTGCGCAGCGGTTACCAGCAGGGGGCGCCGGAGGGCAGACTGTTTCCGCCGGCTACGATGCGCGGACGCAGGAGAAGCGGGTCGTCGTAGGCGGGCTGGCGGCGCAGCGGCTGGCGGAGGCGATCGGGATCGTGCAGGGCGTCGTGCTGAGTCCCGACGATGTGCAGCTGGTGTCGGGCGGGGCGAGGCTGCGGCGGGGTTTCCTGGACGTCCTGCTCTCGCTGGTCGTACCCGGCTACGTGGAGGCGCTGGGCGAGTACCGGCGGGCGCTGCGGCATCGCATCAGGGCCGGGGCGGACGTCGCGGATTGGGAGGCGCTGCTCGCCCGCTCCGGCGCGAAGGTGGCGGCGGCGCGGCGGGCGTGGGCGGAGCGATGGGCGGCGCGGTACGGCGAGCACTGCGGCGCGATCGGCGAGAGCGCCGGCGCGGAGTTGTGCTACGCCTCGCGGGGCACGGCGGGCGAAGCGGAGCTGGCGCAGGCGCTGGAGCACTCGCGCGCGAAGGACCTGGCGCGGGGACGGACGTCGGTGGGGCCGCACCGCGACGATCTGCGGCTCCTCCTCGGCGGACGCGAGCTGAGGATCTACGGATCGGCGGGCCAATGGCGCACGGCGGCGATGGCCCTGCGCCTGCTCGAGGCCGAGACGCTGG
>Ga0335070_10009420_pt1 | contig 11442 bp, 5 predicted proteins | sample Lox_Sample_13_FD_206722 | JGI IMG/M metagenome (GOLD analysis project Ga0335070, IMG submission 206722) | Soil microbial communities from Loxahatchee National Wildlife Refuge, Florida, United States - Lox_Sample_1.3 | ecosystem: Environmental > Terrestrial > Soil > Wetlands | place: USA: Florida... | reverse complement strand
GTCATCCAGCGACAGACTGATGTCCGTGACCAGGGGCGGAACGGCGCCGAAGCCTTTCAACAGAGGAGGAAGGTCCTCAGCGCTTGCAGGCTCGGCAGGGATTTCGATCACCTTCTTGATCTTCCATTGTCCCCTGCCATTGTTGCCCTCGCGGTACCACAGCCATACAGAGGCTGAGAGATCCTTGAGTGAAGTCACAACACCCACGAACCCGTAGCTCTTGGCAGGGTCGTGAGCCGGGCGGAGTTCGAGCACCATTTGTTGTTCGGGGCCAAGTTCGAGCTTCTGCAAATGTGTTCGCTTATTGAGATCCCAGACATGCATGGCATTGCCGTACTTGCCAGCGAGCAGGAGCTCAGGATTGACTCCATCTTCCACCATTTGTGGAGTACCCCATTCGCTGGTAATCATGGTGTCGTGCCCCAGATGCCACCAGAAGTCGTAGGCGAGATACTGTGGGCCGCGTTCGGCCTCCCATCGGCCTTTGATTTCGAACGTCTCCGGATCCATAACGAAGATCCCCCCTGGTCCGGTGCCATCGCCGGAGCCCAGAGCATTCATGTACACTCCGTCCGGGCCGCAGTGAGAGGTATGAGGACGGCTGTAGCCGCTCCGCTTGATGACCTCCTCGCTCTCGATCACTTTCACCAGTCGTGGGGCCTTTGGGTTCGGTCTGGTGTCGAGCACGTGGATCCGTGAGGATCGCAAGCCGGGAACGATCAGATAGCGCCGTTCCATGTGCGGGTGCGGCGAGTGCGGACACAGGCATGAACTGCAGGCATTCCATCCAAAGTGGTGCAGTTCGTCGCCAGGCCGGGGCATATCGATTTGGTGAATGAGTTGTCCGTAGCTTTTGGAACTCGAATCAAGATCGACCACCGCAAGAGCGTCGTTCTTGTGCTGGTCTGGATTCACCATCGCTAAGTAGGCGAATTTTTCCGGTTTCGCTTCCATCGCCATCCGAGGTGAGGGATAGAAGCTTTGATCAGGTCGCCATTGAGTCATATCGTGCCTCACTTGAGAGCCGCTGCTCGATTCTCTTTCCACTGTCCGGCAAATTCTCGGGAGGACAGCGTCATTAGATGGCTCATTAGGCAACGGAACATCCCAGCAGGTCTTTAGATCATCTTTGGATTTTTGTTAGTTTTTTCTGAGTTTCTGGATGACGAACTCTCGTACCGTCGTTGAGTTTGGACCGTTCCGTTTGGACCGCAGAGAACGTCGATTGCTCCGCGACGGCAAGCCCGTGCCCTTAACAGGTAAGGTGTTTGACACTCTTTGCGTGCTGGTGGAGAACAGCGGGCATCTCGTCACGAAGAATCAGCTTCTTGCCGCCGTCTGGCCTAATACCATCGTTGAGGAAGAGAACCTCAGTTACACCATTTCTGTGTTGCGTAAGGCGCTTCAGCAGCACCGGTCGGAACCGACCTACATTGAGACCGTGCCTCGACAAGGGTATCGGTTCGTGATGCCAGTCAAGGGAGAGCATTCACTTTTGTCCGGTGACGCGCATACGGATGCGATGCCGACGCTATTCGGACGCGAGGCAGAAATGATGGTTCTTAAGGATGTATTTGCGCGGTCGTGCGCAGGTACGCGCCAAGCCGTGTTCGTGACTGGCGATGCAGGGATGGGAAAAACCTCGCTCGTAGACGCCTTCGTTGCGGAAGTTACTCGAACAACGGAGGTGGCTGTTGCACGAGGAGAGTGCCTCCAGCAACGAGGACAAGCCGAACCCTATATGCCACTTCTCAACGCGATCACCCGCGTTACCTCCATCGCGCACGACGATTTGCACGATGTTCTAGCCGCCCATGCGCCGACCTGGCTGGCGCAACTCCCCTCACTCCTCCGCGACGGAGATGACACCACACTGCAGCGTGCGCAACTCGGCAAGACTCGGGAGCGAATGTTACGCGAAATCATGCAGGCCTTCTCTATGCTGGCCGTTGCGCGACCACTGGTTGTGATCTTGGAAGACCTGCACTGGTGCGATTATTCCACTCTGGATTTCGTGTCGATGTTCTGTCGCCAGAGCACGCCAGCGCGACTGCTGCTCATCGCGACCTACCGGGCCTCTGATGCGAAAGCTAGCTTCCACCCGCTGCATCTCGAGGTGCGCGAACTGAAAATGCGCAACTGCGCAACGGAAATTCCCTTGCCTCTGATGAAGCCCTGCGATGTTCACGCGTGGATGTCGACGCGCTTTGATCGCAACATCGGTGATCTCCTTGCGCCCATTCTGCATACCCAAACTGACGGCAATCCGTTGTTTATTGAAGCCACGGTTCAAAACTGGCTGGAGCAAGGACAGATTCGTGAACATGAGGGAAGTTGGCAGGTGAACGCGCCCGATCTCGCGCTGGATCCGCCCGCCTCTTTGCGCGATTTCCTGGAGCAGCAACTGCGAACGCTTGCTCCACTGGAGCGATCGATTCTCGAAGCGGCATCGGTGGCCGGTACGCATTTCTGCACCTTGATGATCGCGGGTATGCTGCAGGAGCACTCCGAGCAGGTCGAGGCAACTTGCGCGGCCATGAGTCACGCCAACACCTTTTTTCATGCTGACGGAACGCGGGAGTATCCCGACGGGTCGGTGTGCGACGCGTACAAGTTCAAGCACTCCCTTTTTGCCGACACCATATACAGCCAACTGACCGCGGCTCAACGCGTGCGCATGCACGCAAGAGCAGCTGAACTGCTCGAGAGGCTCCAGGGAAGTCACACCAGCGATATTGCAGGCGAACTAGCCCGACATCATGCGGAAGCCAAGAATACAGAGCAGGCTCTCAACTATCTGCAGAGCGCTGCTAAGCAAGCGGGGCTACGTTGCGCTCATCGGGACGTAATCAGTTATCTGGATCACTCACTGGATTTGCTCCGTAGCGTTCCCGCCGGCCTACAACGCGATCAGCGCGAGGTCACGATCCAGAGTATGCGCGGCCCCGCACTCATGGCTACTCGGGGATTTGCGGACAAAGACGCTGAGTTCGCCTTTCGGAGAACCATTGAACTGGCACCCACTACAGACGAACAGGCAGTTTTCCCAGCGGTCTTTGGCCTCGCCGCCATGCTGGAGTTCCGCGGCGATTTTGCGGGGTGCCAGAGGCTGGTGCAAGCTTACCTTCCCGAGAACCAGCGCAATTACCGACACATCGGGGAGTGCCGCCAGTTGCTGGCGTGCTCCAAATTTCACCAAGGGCACTTTGCCTCGGCACTCGAGCATGCGTTGCGAGGCTTGGACCACTTCTCCGAAAACCTGCACTCCGAATTGCTGCTAGGTTTTGGAGAAAACGGACGTGTGGAGTGCCACGCATGGGCGGCGCTGTCCCAGTGGTTTCTCGGGGAATGCACTCAAGCGGTAATGTCCGCAATGCACGCTCTGGAGATCGCTCAGACCCCAGCGCATTCCTATGCTGTAGCGAATGCACTGGCGCAAGTGACAGTGCTGTATCAATTCCGGGGCGAGCCGGACCTCGTACTGAAATACGCGGAGCAGGCTATTGAAATCGGACAACAGCAAGGAATCGTCTACCGCGTCGCTCTTGGGTATGCGTTACGGGGATGGGCTCGCGCAAGGGTGACACAGGACGAAGGTGCGCTAGACGACATTCGCAAAGGCATCGAGATGGCGGAGGGGATCGGGGCAACGCTGGATCGGCCATATCTATTGGCGCTGCTTGCTGAGTCGCTGATCCTGATGGGGCGCGCCCACGAGGCACTGACGCATCTGGCTGCGGCACTGACCCAAGTCGCGCAAACGCGGTCGTTTTTCTATGAAGCAGAACTGTGGCGGCTCCAAGGACTGGCGTTAGCAAACACTGACGCACCACCTGAAACGGTGGAGCAATCGTTTCAGCACGCGTTGGATGCCGCACACGGCCAGCAAGCAAAAACGCTGCAGCTTCGCGCCCTGCTTTCCATGTATGACACCGCTACGAACGAAAGGCAATGTCGACAGGTCTGCAGAATGCTCCGGGGCACCCTTCAAGAGTTCAGCGAAGATCTGGATACCCCTGATTTCGTCCGCGCCAAAGCAATCGTGAGGGAGTACACGAACGCGCCTCGACTAAAAGCGGTTTCCGGCAGACGCGCCGCCGTAAAATGGTGAGGGCACCGAGCTTTGCTGTCGCCTTGAACTGCGGAATCGGCCCCAGTTCCTTTAAGGCCGAAGTGAATGTTGGACAAGCACAGGCGCGAACCAACAAGCAGATTGTCTGGTAGCGCTACCGCTACACCGAAGGTGGTGTAACGGATTGCTTATAAAAGGAAATCCTGAGTGCCTGCTCTGACAGTTGCCCCACCTGTTGCCGCCAACCTTTACTCGTCCACTCGCTTCGATTTCTCATTGCTTTCGTGATCGGCAATTGTTTGATAAGAAACTTCGCGATGCACGATCACATTCGCTTTGATAGCGTGCAAGAACTGTGATGGCGTGTCTCAGAGCTTATTGAACATCGCCACGGTCGTTACAACGTTAAGCGGACCCTCGAGCCCGCACTTCGGACATAAATAAATGCCCGAAGTGAGCGAGAGATAGCGACAGAATCAGGCAGGTAGATGCGCATGAGAAGTTCGCCCAAGCGATCCGAAACGTCTGGCTCGCAGTCGCCATAACTCGAGCCGCCAGTGTCGCTCACTGGTTACCTGTGTTACTTGTCGTTGATATTTTCTGCTATTTAAAATCCGTTTGTTCCTGGATTGAGATCTTTATCTGTCGTAAACCCATCCCTTGGGCTTGGGTCTTGTCCGGGTCTGTTCATTGCCGATGTTCGTTGTTGACTTTGAAGTGACCCGGGAATCGATGGTTTTCAGGGGAGTGTGTGTCCCGGGCCTTGTTGCACCGGAGGCATATGCTCACACCGTTTTCTTTCCTACTTCGCCGCGCTCAGCGGATCTCGATCAATTTCATCATCTTCAGTTTGATCATGATTTCATTGCTCAACCTATCGGCGAATGCGCAGACGGCGCACGCCGTAGGAATCAGCAATGCAGGCGGCGGTTTTAACGGTGCCTGGGGTGTGGCGGTAGATAGCATCGGCAACGTCTACGTCGCAGACACCTGGAACAATGCTGTGAAACAGATCCCTCCCGGTTGTGCTGACCCAAGCTGTGTGAAGACGCTTGGCAGCGGCTTCAGCTCTCCCGATGGTGTGGCGGTGGATAGTGCCGGCAATGTCTTCGTCGCCGATTTTGGGAGCAACTCGGTGAAAGAAATTGTGGCCGCTGGTGGCTACCAGACCGTGAATACACTGGCCAGCGGCTTCAACATGCCCTGGTCTGTGGCGGTGGACAGCATCGGCAACGTCTACGTCGCGGACACCGGGAATTATGTAGTGAAAGAAATTGTGGCCGCAGGCGGCTACCAGACGGTGAAGACGCTGTTGAGTGGTCTCAGTTTGCCGTGCGGCGTGGCGGTGGACCGCGTCGGCAATGTCTACGTAGCGGACTGGCAGACGGTGAAGGAGTTCGTGGCCGTGGACGGCTACACCACGATGAATACACTGGGCAGCGGTTTCAGTTACCCCGCTGGGGTCGCGGTGGATGGCGCCGGAAACGTCTATGTCGCCGACGATGGGAATAACGCGGTGAAGGAGATTGTAGCGGCAAGTGGCTACGCCACGGTCACCACCCTGCTACATAGCAGTTCTATGAATCCCCATGCCGTGGCAGTGGACAGCGGCGGCAATGTCTACGTCGCCGACCCCTGGAACAGCGTAGTGACGGAGATCTCGACAAGCGGAGCCGTGAAGGCTCCTACAACCGCCGTTGGCAGCACGAGTTCCGCAGTGACGATCGCTTTCACCTTCGATACAGGTGGACAGATTGGAGCGCCTATGGTGCTGACCCAGGGCGCAACCAATCTCGACTTTGCCGATGCGGGCACGGGAACCTGCACCACCAATGGCACGTCGTACACCTACAATGCAGGAGATCAATGCACCGTTGACGTAACGTTCACCCCGAAATATCCCGGCCAGCGCATGGGCGGGGCGGTGCTGCTCGACGCCAACGGGAACGTGATTGCCACTGCTTATCTGGTTGGGAACGGCTCGGGTCCGCAGGTAGCGTTTTATCCGGGTACCCAGAGCACAATTGTGAATAGCGGTTTGTCCTATCCCTATGGCGCGGCGGTGGACGGGAACGGCAACGTCTACATCGCCGATAACAACAATAACCGTGTGGTGAAGGTACCGTGGACGGGAAGCGGCTACGGTACCCAGAGCACAGTGACCACCGACGTGTCCTACCCCTTTGGCGTGGCGGTAGACGGAAGCGGCAACGTATATGTCGCCGACCGGGGCAATAATCGTGTGGTGAAGGTGCCGTGGACGGGCAGCGACTACGGCACCCAGAGCACGGTCGCCACCAACTTGAATCAACCAACCAGCGTGGTGGTAGACGCGAGCGGCAACCTATATGTCGCCGATTCTGACAATCGCGTGGTGAAGGTACCGTGGACCGGAAGCGGCTACGGTACCCAGAGCACGGTGACCACCGATGTGTCCTCCCCTTTTGGCGTGGCAGTAGACGGAAGCGGCAACGTATATGTCGCCGACGAGGACAATAATCGTGTGGTGAAGGTGCCGTGGACAGGCAGTGACTACGGCACCCAGAGCACGATCATCAACACCTTGTACCCCATTGGCGTGGCGGTGGACGGGACTGGCAACGTTTACTTTGATAACGGTGGGGAAGTGGTGAAGGTGCCGTGGACTGGTAGCAGCTACGGTACCCAGAGAATGATCGCAGGCGGCACGCAAGCCTATGGCGTAGCAGTGGATGGGAGCGGCAACCTCTACTTTCCTGATGGAGACCGTATGGTGAAGGTGGACGTGGCCGACGCGCCTTCTCTGAACTTTCCCAAAACCAGCGTGGGAGCGGTCAGCCCGGCGCAGGACGTAGTGGTGGAAAACATCGGCAACACGCCACTGCATATCAGCCAGATCTCGACGGCAGCAAACTTCACTTCTCAAGGGACAGACACAACCTGCGCCAGCAGCGATCAATCGCTTGACCCGGCATCGAATTGCATCCTTGGCATCGAGTTTGCACCGACGCTGTCAGGAAACATCAGCGGCAGCGTGGTACTCACCGACGACTCGCTCAATCAAGCTAGCGCTGTGCAAACCATATCCCTGAGTGGCGAAGCAATACCGGCGGACACATCCATCGAGGTCAACAGTAGCGTCAGTCCACAGACCTTCGGCGGAGAGGTGACGTTCACAGCCGCGATCACGCCGAGCGCAGCAACCGGCACCGTAACCTTCTACGACGGCGGCACTCAGCTTGGCCAACCACAAACGGTGAACGGCGGCCAGGCGACGTTAACAATCTCCTCGCTTACAGCCGGAAGCCATACGATCAGCGCTGTGTATTCGGGAGATGTCAACTACAACGGCAGCAACTCGACCACGACTGAAACGATCACGAAGGCGACACCGGTTATCACGTGGACGACACCAGCTGACATCATCTACGGAACGGTCTTGAGCGGAACTCAACTCAACGCCAGCACTGCGGTCGATGGCACGTGGTCGTACAGCCCGGCCTCAGGGACACTGCTGAGCGCAGGAATCCATACACTGAACGTGACATTCACTCCCAACGACAACAGTAATCACACGACGTCTACAGCTTCTGTAAACCTGGGGGTGAATCCAGCCAGCGCTTCGGTGACGCCGACAAACGTCAGCAAGATGTATGGCACTGCTGACCCGGCATTAAGCGGCACGCTCTCCGGCTTCCTGGCGTCCGACAACGTGACGGCCCGCTATAACCGCACGGCGGGAGAAACGGTAGCGGGCGGTCCGTACACAATCAGCGCGACCCTGAGTCCTTCAGGGGTGCTGGGCAACTACAACATCACCTACAACACAGCACAGTTCACCATCACGAAGGCGACGACCTCAGCCACGCTGCAGACCAGCGCGCCTGCAGTGATGCTGTTAAGCAATCTTGTTCTTACTGCAAAAGTAACTTCCGCAGCCGGAGCTCCGACCGGAACTGTGAATTTCATGGATGGCTCTACATCGCTAGGCAACGGCGTGTTGGATCCAACAGGAACAGCCACGTTGAATGTCAGCACGCTCTCCGCAGGCAGCCACAGTATTACGGCGATCTACAACGGGGACTCCAATTTCAGCGGCTTCACATCCGCGGCAGTCGATGAGACCGTGCAGGACTTCAAACTGGTGGCCGCCGGGGGAGTAGGAACGATCCCGCAGGCAACCGTGCTGCCGGGCGGCGTTGCGACTTTCCAACTGCAGGTGATTCCGACCAATGGAGCGACCTTCGTTGGCGCAATTGATCTTAGACTGAGCGGCGCGCCAGCGGGTGCCACCTACACGATTACGCCTTCCACTATCTCGGTCGGCAGTGCTTTGCAGACACTCACGATTCAGGTGCAGACTCCGAAAGCTGTAGCTGGCCTACGCACCCGCGGCAGAGAAATGCCGTTGATAGCACTTGGGCTGCTCTTGCCGCTCTTTGGCATGGTGCACCTCCGCAAGTCAGGGGCGGTGACTATGAAGCGTGTTGCTTTGGTTTGCCTGCTGCTTGCTATTGCCACCTTGGGTATGTCCGCTTGCGGTGGAGGTTCCGGTTTTTTCAATCACGGATCGCAAGCATACAACCTGCAATTGAGCGCAACGAGCGGCGCCTTGCAGCATTCTGCGACGCTCAACCTGAACATTCAGTAACAGGAGAACTTTACGGTGAAGAAGACGATCATTAGCGCATTGCTTGTCTGCCTCTGCGGCGTCCTGGCGCAGGGGCAGCAAGCGCCCACCGCACCTGGTGTGAAGGACCAACTACAGTTCTCCGCCGGATACATGTACCAGGGATCCAAGACTACTTTCGACAGCAGCCGTTTCGGATTGAACGGCGGGCGTGCCGACATGCTGGTGCCCTTAAGTCAACACCTCGGGCTTGTTGCTGAATTCAGCGGCGTACACACAGGTAGCGTTCCCGGAACGGGCACTGGCTTAACACTATTAACCTACATGGCCGGACCACGAATGACGATGCCGATGCATCGGGGGCGCGAAACAGCCCGAATCGCACCGTTCACGCAAGTGCTGTTCGGCGGTGCTCATGGCAGTGAAGGACTTTTCCCTAGTGGTTCGGTGATGCACAACTCAGGAAACTCTTTTGCTATGACGGCGGGCGGCGGGTTGCAAGTTGGCGTGTCTCGACGCATCTCCTTACGCGTGGTCCAGGCAGAATATCTGTATACCCACTTGCCCAATCTATTCGACAATTATCAGAATAGCTATCGAATCGGCACCGGGGTGGTTCTGCAATTAAGGTAATAGCAGTTTGGAAATAGTCGCGCGAGCCAGACACTCGGAGTTGGCGTTCATTGCACATCAGGGTACGACTTACGATTGTGGGGAACTCGGCTGACCCGATGCCGTTCTAGCGTTAATTGCGCATTTAGTGCGCCGTGCAAAGGCGCTGGTGTTCAGCGGGAGTTGAGTCCCGCCCGCGGGAACTGGTTCGCTCCACCCGGGAGCAATCGGAGGGGCGGTGGAAGTAACAAAGCCGCCGGAGCCTCCGGTGTAGAGGGTCGCTATGGCGACTTGGCGAGCGTGCAGGCCGTAACGTGAGTGAACGCTGAGCAGGCCTCGAAAAGGGACTTGCAGGAGCCGACCTGACTATATTGCAGGGGAGGCCGACGACGATGAAGAGGCAGAGCCACACCGTCCGCCTCGAACCGCTCATTTCGGAATCACTGTACATTGCTTTGCGAGAATGGCACCTACTGCTTCGCGGTCGTACAATCGCGTGGGGTTGCGTACTTGAGAAGGCGGAATGCTCCGCAAGTGGAGGCGTTTCTCTCATCACTGAAACGCCTGGGAAGTGCTTTGACGATGGATGGTAGATCAATCGCTGCGTAGGCTCAGATCAGATTGGGATCGCGTATCCAACGCACTCCTCCGATTTAGGCAGTGCAAACCCATTCTACGTTGATGCGACAGTGCAGTCCGCTTTCTGCAAAACCACCAGTGCCGGTTGGAACTTTGCCACCTGAGGGCACCAAATCCCGCGTCGGGCCTCGGCTGGCTTGCCCGACAGATCCTCAACTCCGGGGCCTTCGCGTTCTATGTCATTTCTGCGATCCGAATCGCTCAGAAACTCGCGGACTGTGCCAAGCAAATGCCGGGAGGTTGCGTTGAAGAAGGCTACCTCCCGGTTCCGGTGGGCTACTGTTCCGGCCATGCGGGAGAGGCAGAGAAGGCGCACGCGGCGTTTTTCGAGGCGGCCGATATCGGAGAACGTTTTGGTGACAAGGACCTGATCGCGCTTGCACGGCGAGGGCAAGGCCGTGCACTCATCCGCAAGGGTGAGATTGTGCGGGGCGTGGCGTTGCTGGATGAAGTGATGGTAGGTTGGGCCGTCGTGCTCGTCCGAGGATGCTATTTCATTCTGCGCCGCTGGCGAGGGTAACCTCACCACGGCTGGCATTGAACGCGTTTCGCGAACTCGGCTACCGTGGCGAAATCGGACAAGGTCAACAGTCAACACTCCGGATGACGGGCAAACCGGAAGTGATCCTAGAGCTAGGGAATAGAGCAGGCCTTTTCAAGGGTTGTCTGGTAGCCCACCTGTGTTCTAACTGGAACCAGGTGCTCCGATGGCTCAATTCCATGGAAATGCTTCGGCAGTCCGCTTAACTGTCGCGTACTTAAGGGCTGGCAAGCACAATTGACGCGGGTTGTCAGGCCGACTTCCGCGCGCGTCAAATCGGCAGGCTTGTTTAGCTCAAGCCCGGCGCCCCTAACAAGCGTCGCATTATAAAGGTCACACCAAATTCGTCGGATAGAGCAATAAGCCGGCGGCCCAGCGCTGCGCCTCGAACTCAGAGAGTCGGTCGAACCCGGTGACATGCAAGAAACTCTTCACGCAGTTCGTCGGCGATTAATACGAAAGTCTCGTCTTAACCTGACACTCACATTCTGTTAACGAACGATTCATGCCATCCAGCTAGGTTCATCGACAGGATCAACATACGATTCTGGAGAGACATGATGAAACGCTTACTCGTTCCGGTGGCTGTCCTTGCGCTTGCCTGCGGAACTTTAGCGGCGCAATCCAGCAATGCGCCCGGGAAACAGGTAAAGAGCGTGGCCAATGCGGAAGTGATGAGCGAGCTCCAGGCCATGAGAGATGCAATTGCGGCGCAGCAGAAGCAGATTGATGAGCTGAGGCAGCAACTGGCACAGCGCGACCAGGCGCTTCAGCAAACGCAACAGCAGATGAACGAAGCCAAGAACACCGCGCAGCAGGCTCAGAACACCGCGAACGAGGCAAATGCGACAGCTCAGGGCACGCAATCATCAATCAGCGACTTGAAGGCGACTGACAATACATTCGCGCAACAGATCCAGGAAGACCAGAAGCGCGTAGGCCAGCTTGAAAGTCCGACCACCCTTCACT
>Ga0335070_10009419_pt1 | contig 11442 bp, 7 predicted proteins | sample Lox_Sample_13_FD_206722 | JGI IMG/M metagenome (GOLD analysis project Ga0335070, IMG submission 206722) | Soil microbial communities from Loxahatchee National Wildlife Refuge, Florida, United States - Lox_Sample_1.3 | ecosystem: Environmental > Terrestrial > Soil > Wetlands | place: USA: Florida... | reverse complement strand
TGCACACGGAGTGCAGTGGGTTCTTCGCCCCACACGCTGAAGTGTAAGACGCCATAGTAGGTGGGCAGGCGTTTGACACTGACGCCCGATGCGCTCATCACCCACGCCCGCGGGACGCCGGCAGCAACCACGAGCGCGCCGTCGGCCTCGCGTTCGTAGGCAAACATGTTGCGCACGGCGAGAAGGAAGCCGGACCCAACCCATGTGTGCGGCATGTCGCCGATGAACCGCGGGAGGGTGGGATCGCGCCAGACGAGCTCTGCCCACTGGTTCCAGGCCGGCGGCCGCTGATCGGCCAGCATGTCGTTGAGCAGCTCGGCGGCGCGCTCGCGTTCCCCGAGCAGGACGAGGGCCTCGACGTTGCGGAGCTCGTACGGTGTGTAGGCGTCGCCTTGTGCCTCGGCGTGTCGCCGCTCCTGGACGTGCGCGTAGTATTCGTCAAAGGTGCGCCGCAATGCGTCCTGCGGGAGGTTGTCGATCTCGCCGGCGATCGTCAACGCAATCGCCGTCGACGTCGGATCGAAGTCCCCATACTCCACGGAGCCTGGAATGAAATCGATCTTGTGATTGGCCATCGTGCGCTCGAGAGACGCGTAAAGATCGGTGCGGAACGCGTCGCGCAGCGCCGCAAGGCTGGCGGCATGCGCGTCATCGCCCAGCGCCACGGCGAGACGCGCGGCATCCTTGAAGCCACGCAGCGCAAGGAAATCGTCCCAGTACGAATGGACCGGATGCGATGAGTAGCCCTCGTGGCTGATGGATTCTGGCAGCAGCCCGTACAGCGCCTGCTTGTCAGGGCGTTGGTAGGCGTCTGTCAGCCGCTGCTGGCGCAACCCCGCGAGGTACTCGACTGCCTTGATGATCGCCGGCCACCGATCGTTCACGAACCCGATGTCGCGCGTCGAACGGTAGTACTCGGCAACGGTGTAGATGAACTCCCCATTGCTGTCATTCTCGACGGCCGTATCCGCGCCGCGCTGATCGACGCAGCAGGGAATGCGGCCGTCGGGCAGTTGGTAGCGCGCGTACCAGCGAAGGAAGTCACGTACCTCGCGCGTGAATCCCATCTGCAGCAACGCCGTCGAGGTGATGGCGCCATCGCGAATCCACGAGCGTGCATAGGTGCGCGAGCCAGGTTGAATGGCGGCGCCGTAACTGTTGATCAGGATATACGCCAGCGTGCTCTTGATGGTGCGCACTACCTGGTCGGCCGCCGGCGGCAGCTCGAAGACCACGCGGTCGAGCAGTGTTTCCCAGAGCTCCGCAGTATCGTCCAGCAGTTTGTCGAAGAATGCCGCCGGGCTGTCGTCGTCCGCTCTCCGGCCGCTGTCTACGTCGTGAAACGGCACCGCGACGTAGACGTCTGCATGGCTGGTGGCTCCGAGGTGCAGATTGTACTCGAGCGCGCCTGACGCGTAGCCGAGTGGATCGGACACCTGCGGGCGCAGCGGCAGCTTCCCTTGCACCAGGAAGTGGGTGACCAGGTTTTCTTCGAAGGTTGCAGCACCGAAGCGGTCGGGAGCCGTCAATGTCTGTACGACCTTGTCACCGTTCACCCACACCTCGCGTGCACCGAACACGATATCGCGGATGGCCGTCACCCCACCCACCATGTTGAGCGACTGCCAGGGTGGCAGCACCTGGAACGGGCGCACGGCGACGAACAGGCTGACATCGCGCGGGCCATCGGTGTGGTTTTCCACGCGGTAGCGGACGTACAGCTTGGCTTCGCCCGGTTTGCCGGCCGCAAAGGCGGTGATCTTGAGCTCCAGCTGGTCTATCGCCCAGGTAACCGACGGAATGGGAAGATAGCCGCGCTCGAGTTGTTGGCTGATGCGCGCCGCGTTCCACGTGAGGAGCTTGCCGTCGGCGAACAGGAACGGCTCGATCGAAAACGCTCCCTTGTCGACCTCGAGCGCACCCTCCTCGTTCATCAGCGCTTCTTTGTCGTCATCGCGCGCTCCGATGACCGTCCAGTACGTCTGCCGGTCCATGAAGTACTTCGGATACGTGCCGGGCGGCGCATCGCGGGCAATGGCTTCGAAGAACTGGTTGGGCGACGCAGAGAACTCGAACGGCTCCACCGTGATCTCGCGCACGCCGTAGCCTTGGTCCCGACTGCTGCGTTCGAGGTCCAGCCGGATGTACCGCGACTCGCCGTCGGGCAGATAGATGTAGTCGCGGCCGCCATTGCCGACGGTGCTGGTGTGGATCTGGGTCCAGTTTTCGCCATCGTCCGACGCTTGCACGTGGTACGCGGTCGCGAAGTCGTCCCGGTCCCAGTCGATGACCAGGCCGCCGTACTCGCGTCGCCTGAGGAAGTCGATCAGCACCCACTGGTGCGGCGCCAATTCGCCGCTGTGCCAACTGCTGTAGGGATCCTGGTCCAGAGCCAACTCGGGGCCGTGACCGGCCATCGACGTGGAGGCGGAGACTTTGGGCTGTGCGTTCTTCGCGGGCGGGACCTCGCGCTCCTCGAGGGTGAAGTCGTCGATCCAGACGGAGCCGCTGCCCCCGGTGCCCGCCGTAATTGCGAACTCAACGTAGGCAATGTTCTTCGGCGGGCCACCACCGGCGGGCCCCCAAGCGAATTGCAGGCGCGGTTTCTTGATGATGACCTGGCGCCACTCGGGAGGGAATTTGAAATCGCGCTGCCGGTACCACCACACGTTCTGGCCGCTGCGATCAATGAGCTTGAACTCGAGAACGTTGGGCGGCGCCTCGCCGCGCACGAAGAACTTGAACGCGTAGTTGGCCGGCAGCGAGATGCTCAAGGCCTTGCGGGCAATCACATACCCACCGGCGCCGAGATCGAAATCGAGCCGCAGGCTCATGCCGCTGTGGCCCGCGTCCTGCGCGATTTCGACGCGCGCGCCGTCCGATGCGCTGGCCGCCCATCCGGTCAGCTCGTCGAAGTTGTCGAGAACGGTTTGCGCGGAGACCGCACAGGTATGTGCGAAGATGAGGGCCGCAACCGCCACCTGGTATCTGCTTGCCAGCCTGACCACGTCCGATCCGATCCCCTGCGTACCCTCAGATCCATCATTCACAAATTGCGCGGCTTCGCCAACGCTGACTGCTGCGGCACGCCGGCGACGGCGGCGAGGAGTGGTGCCGCCTGACGCGCTTGTCTAAGATAGCCACAGCAGATATCTGTCATCGTCACGGGGCACTGAACGTGGAGAGTATTCTTTGCGGCAAGATGTTGTCTTTCTTGGTCACAATTCCAGTAGGTAGGATGCTCCAGACGGGAGCTGGAGAATGCGCACCAGTTCTCGCGGTGCCGCAGGCGTTGCGCTGAGGAGCCAAGCCGAGTGACGCGGACCCGCAGCGAGCGTTTGATCAGCAGCGGACTCGTCTTGGCGGCGGTGCTCACCGTCTTGGTGGCGGCTGCGGCATATCGGACGACCCAGGCGCTGCGCACTACGGCCGACTGGGTCGCCCACACGCAGGAGCTACAGGCGGCGCTGGCCGACTTGTTCTCGACGCTCCAGGAGATCGAAGCCGGCGAGCGCGGCTATGTGATCACTGCCAATCCGCGTTTCGTGGAAGAGGGCGCGGCGCTGAACGCCCGGGTCGCGGCGCAGCTCGCAAACCTGCGCCGCTTGACCGCAGACAATGCGGTGCAGCAGCAGCGGCTCAGCGTGCTCGATGACCTGGTGGCGCGTAAGACGGCTTTCGCGCAACGCGTCATCGATCTGCGAGCGCACAGCGGCTTCGATGCCGCTGCCGCCCTCACCTCCACAGAAGAGGGTCAAAAGCTCATCGAGGGGATCAACTCGCTGGTCGGCATGATGCACGGTGAGGAAGGTGACCTGCTCGCGCAGCGCAGCGCCGCGCTGCGCGCCACGGAGCGCGCGGCCGTGCTCGCGCTCACCGGGTTCGCTACGCTCGCGTTTGCGCTCTTGGGCTTCGTGTATGTTGTCGTGCGGCGCGATCTTGCAGAGCGCTCCCGTGCAGAGGCCAATCTGCGCGGCTTGCTGGAGGCTGCGCCGGATGCCACCTTGGTGGTGGGCGAGGCGGGACGGATTGTCATGGTCAACGCGCAGGTTCAGGCCCTCTTCGGGTATGGCCGCCATGAACTCCTCGGCCAGCCGGTGGAGTTGCTCCTGCCGGAGCGCTTCCGCAACACGCACCTGCAGCATCGCGCCCGGTATCTCGACGATCCGCGCGCACGCCCGATGGGTGCCGGTTTGCAGCTCTATGCGGTCACCATGGAGGGCAGGGAGTTCCCGGTCGAGATCAGCCTGAGCCCTATGCAGAGCGAGAGCGGCATGTTGGTGACCGCCGCGGTGCGCGACATCAGCGAGCGCAAGCACGCCGAGGAAGCCTTGCGGGCGGCGGCGGCGCGGATTCGGGACCTGTACGACCGCGCCCCCTGCGGCTACCATTCGCTCGGTCCCGATGGCACCTTTCTCGAGATCAATGACACGGAACTCTCTTGGCTGGGGCGTACGCGCGACGAGGTGGTTGGCCGGATGAAGTTCTCGGACGTCTTGACAGCGGACAGTGTAGAGCGCTTCGAGCGTGCGTACCCGCAGTTCATCCAGCGCGGGTGGGTGCGCGATATCGAGTTCGAATGCGTGCGCCGCAACGGGAGCGTGCTGCCGGTGCTCCTCAACGCGACCGCGATCACCGACGCTACTGGGCGGTACGTCTCCAGCCGCGCCACCATGATCGACCTGAGCGAACGCCAGCGAGCAGAGCGCCTGCTGATCGAACGGCAAACCCTCGAGCGCACCAACAAGGAGTTGCAGGAGTTTGCGTATGTTGCCTCGCACGACCTGCAGGAGCCGCTGCGCAAGATTCAGGCGTTCGGGGACCGGCTGAGAACCAAGCATGCCGCGGCGCTCCCCGCGGAGGCCACCGACTACCTGTTGCGGATGCAGAACGCCGCGGCGCGCATGCAGACGCTGATCAACGACTTGCTCAGCTTCTCGCGGGTGACGACGCAGGCGCAACCATTCGTTCGGGTCGATCTCGCGATGATCGCGCGTGACGTCGTATCGGATCTGGAAGGCCGCCTCGAAGAAACGCACGGCCGCGTCGAGATCGCCGCGCTGCCGACGATCGAGGCCGACCCGACGCAGATGCGCCAACTCCTGCAGAACCTCCTCAGCAACGCGCTGAAGTTTCACCGCCCCGACGTCGCGCCATCCGTGCGCGTGTCGGGCCGGCTGCTGAACGGCAGCAGCCGGTCGCCCGCCCAGCCGGCCACCGAAGGCGTGTGCGAGATCAGCGTCGCCGACAACGGCATCGGCTTCGACGAGAAGTACCTCGACCGTATCTTCACCATCTTTCAGCGTCTCCACGGGCGCAACCAATATGAAGGGACGGGACTGGGCCTGGCGATCTGCCGGAAGATCGTCCAGCGCCACCGCGGCCAGATCACTGCGCACAGTACGCCCGGACAGGGGGCGACCTTCGTGGTGACGTTGCCTGTCCGGCAAGTGGCGGAGGACACCCGGGCCGCACCGGTTGGAGGGCACGCGACGACATGACGGACCGGGCGGTGCACGTGCTGCTGGTGGAAGACGATGAGGATGACTACATCCTCACGCACGATCTGCTCGGCAGCATCGATCCACAGGGCTTTGTGGTCGACTGGGTAACCACGTACGACGCCGCCCGCGAAGCGATGGCGCGCAAGGAGCACGAAGTGTTTCTTATCGACTATCATCTCGGGGCGCGCAGCGGGCTCGATCTGCTGCGGGAAGCCGCGGCAACTGGGTGCGATGCGCCGATCATCGTGCTCACCGGACAGGGCAGCCGCGACATCGATCTCGAAGCGATGCAAGCGGGGGCGACGTCCTACCTGGCCAAGGCCGAGATCACTGCGTCCCTGCTCGAGCGCACCATCCGCTATGCCCTGGAGTTGAAGCGCGCGCAGCGCGCAGTGCGTACCCTGCAGCAGCAAGCGCAACAGCGGGAGCGGCTGGCAGACATCGGTGCGATCGCCGCGCAGATTGTGCACGACATCGGCAATCCGTTGGCCGGTATCTCGATGCAAGCGCAGCTGTTGCTGCGGCGCGCCAATCAAGAAGGGGGGCATCCTCTGAGCATTGCGCGGCAGCCGCTGGAGCGCATCCTGGGCGAGGTCCATCGCCTGGATGCCCTGGTGAAGGAGTTCCTCGAGTTTGCACGTGAGCAACGCCTGGAGCGCAAGATCATCGATCTGCGCCGCTTTCTGCAGGAGATCGTTGACCTCTGGCGACCGGTCACCGCCGCGCTCGGGATCGGCCTGACGCTGGACCGGTCCGATGATCTCCCTGCGATTGACGCCGACGAGGATAAGCTGCGCCGCGTATTCGAAAACCTCGTCAAGAACGCTGCCGAGGCGATCGTGCAGGGCCCCGGAGAAATCGCCATCCGCGCCCGCAGCAATGCAACCGCCGGCGTTCGCATCTCGGTCGAAGACACGGGACCAGGCATGGCGCCCGACATCCAGCCGTTCCGCTTGTTCGAAACCACGAAGCCATACGGCACCGGTCTGGGTCTGCCCATCACGCAACAAATCGTGCGCGCCCACGGCGGCAGCATCGAATTTACGCCGCGGCAGCCGCATGGCATGGTCTTCTGTGTGGATCTCCCGCTCCGCTTGCAGCGGCGCTGAACTGCAACAGCCGGTCGATCCACAATGGCATGCCGAGGGCGTGGTTGTAGAGGAGGAAAGAAGTGGTGAAAGGTGAAGCAATGACGATTACGCTGCTCATGGCGGAGGACGACGAGGAAGACCGCCTTCTGACCAAGGACGCGTTGATGCAAAGCCGCGTCGCCAACAACGTGCGCTTCGTCGAGGACGGCGAAGAGTTGATGGACTACCTGTACCAGCGCGGGCAATACGCCGGCCCGAATTCTGCGCCGCGACCCGGCCTCATCCTGCTCGACCTCAACATGCCACGCAAGGACGGCCGCGAAGCATTGCGGGAGATCAAGGCCGACCCGGACCTGCGCGCCATCCCGGTCATCGTCCTCACCACCTCGAAGGCGGAGGAGGACATCGTGCGCAGCTACGACCTCGGGGCCAGCGGTTTCATCAGTAAACCAGTGACGTTCGAAGGGCTGGTCGACGTGATGAAGACGCTCGGGCGCTACTGGCTCCACATTGTCGAGTTGCCCCAGCGCGGTCATTAGAGTAGCTGAGCCACTCGGCGACCCTCCGCCAGAGCAAGCGGAATGTCCTGATGCGCACGTGGTTCGACCTGACCGGCAGGTGTGCCGTGGTGACCGGCGGCAGCAAGGGGCTCGGACGCACCATTGCGGGTGCGCTGGCGCAGGCGGGCGCCGACGTGGCCATCGTCAGTCGCACCCCGGCAGATCTGCAGCGGGCCGCCGACGAGCTGTGCACCCATGGACCCCGTGTACTGCCGGTGCCGGCTGACGTGACCGACGAGGCCAGCATCCGGGCCATGGTCCAGCAGGTCATCGACCAGTTCGGCCAGATCGACATCCTGGTCAACAACGCCGGCGTCGGCGCTACGCGGGCCGTCGTCGAGATGGAAGCGGCGGACTGGGACGAGGTACTGCAGGTCAACCTGCGCGGCCCGGTGCTGTGCTGCAAGCACGTCGGGCCGCACATGATCGGCCGGCGCACCGGGAAGATCATCAACGTTGCGTCGGTGCTGGCAACGCGCGTTGCGCGCTACATGTCGGCGTACTGTGCGAGCAAGGCGGCCATGGTGCAGTTCACCCGCACCCTGGCGCTGGAATGGATCCGGCACAACATCCAGGTCAACGCCTTGTGCCCGGGATATTTTCTCACCGATATGAACGCCGAGTTCTTTGGCTCCGCGCGCGGCAAGCAGTTCGTCGAGGCGCTGCCCATCGGGCGTTTGGGTAAACCGCACGAGCTGGAAGGCGCAGCGGTGTTCCTCGCCTCCGATGCCACGAGCTACGTGACCGGTGCCGCCCTGTACGTCGACGGCGGGCACACGCTGGCGTGAGCGCCCTGGGGCCGGCGGCGTCGGTAGGCGTGGCGCCTACCAGGTCAGTGATTGTCCCGGCCTGGCCGGGTCACCGTAATCTGCGTGGCGTCCACAGCTGCGGGGTCATCGGCAGCGATCTGGCCGGCCCCCTGCACCCGATTGCCGGGTTGGATATCGCTGCATGCCAGCGGTTGACCGTTCCGCCGCGTGATCATCGTCGCCGGCGATAGCTGCACGTCGATCGTGGTCTCATCGTCGCGCACCTGCAACGTACCGGTCGTGCAGTCGATCACGGCAACCACTCCGACAAAACGCAGTGGGCGGCCCGCGTTGGGCGGTCCGGTAATGACGAGCTGCGTTGCGACGATGATCCCCGCCATGCGTAGAGTGATTTGGCCTTCGCCGCGCACGGGATCACCCAGGCGCAGGTCACGGCAGGTCAATGCACCGCCGCCGCCCCCTACGCGGGTGCCGGCGGTCAGCTGCACAGTTGTGCGCTGCACGGAATCATCCACGACGACGTATCCCGTCGAACAATCGAGCGCAGCGATGGCTCCCGAGAACTCCGCCTCCACCTGTCGCTGCGGCGGGCCCGGCGGCGGCGGCGCGAGCGTCACGACCAGCGCCGTGATGGTCCCATCGGCAGCGTAGGCGATCGACCCCTCGACCTCCACGGTGCTGCCGACACGAATGGCGGCGCAGCTCTGCGCTGCGCCGGCCGCGTTCTCGATGCTGGTCTGATCGTCGAGGTGCACGAGAAACTGCGTGCCGGGCGCCCGCCGGTCGTGAATGAGGAGCGTCCCGTCTGTGCAGTCAATCAGGTCGACGGTGCCGAAAAAGTCGAGCTGCCGCGCCGCCTGTGCAGCGACACCATCGGGGCGGAGCTCGATGTCCTGCAGGACGATAGTGGAGCCGGCGGGAACATCCAGCTCCTGAGTGACCTGGTACTGCGGTACCGTGAAGCGCAGAGTAACCCTGCCATCGAAGTTCCCGCTCAGCACGAAGTTGCCGTCGCTGTCAGCCGTGGTCGTGGCATTCGGCGAACCATCGACCGACACCTGAATCGGCGGCAGCGGCGGCGCGGTACCGGCCGTTGTCGTGTCGGTCTGTACGTCGACGACGTTGCCGCTGATGGCAGACGCCGAGGAGATGCCGGTGCCGACCGGGCCGCCGTCCGATGCACAGCCGGCAGCGGCGACACACAGCAGCACCGCAAGGCACCAGAGCCGCTTCATCTGGACCTCCGGATGCGCCCCGGAGGAGCCGTGGGCGCGCGTTGCACTGGCGGCGTCGGCGCCGAAGGCGCCGTTTCTTCCTCGAAGTAGTAGGTCCCAAGAACCACCCGCATCCGCTGCCCGCCCGGCGCACGCGGATTCCGGTCGCGATCGTGCGCAGCGAGCAGCGCGTTGGCGCCGCGGACGAACCGTTCACCCGTCCGTAGCGCCGCAGCACGGATCTCAGCCAGCGCGTCGGCGCCGACGTTGTCGTACGCGACCTTGCGCTGCAAGCGCGGCGCGTCGGGGTACTCGATGTTGTGCATGATCGTTGCGAACAACTCAGCGGGGTCGGTGCCCAGGAGCGTCAACTTTGCCGCCACGCTGTCGCTCGGAATATGCGCCTCGCGCCGCAACTCGACGTTTCCATCGGGGAGCAGTGCAACCACACCGACACGCAGGAGCTCGTCGAGGACGGAGCGCACCGGAATGTCGACGCTCAGCTCCCGGACCAGGCGCGCAAAACTCGCGACGCTGGAACGATTGCTGTCGTAGACCAGGCGACGTGGCGTTCCATCGGCGGCCGCGTAGGGCGGACCAGCCATCCAGCGGCCGATCACGTGCGTCACCAGATTTTCTTCCAGCACGATGCCGGCTTTCGGCTGCTTCCGCCGGCGGCGCAGACGCGAGATTTCCTTGCGGTTCAAGCCGGTGACCAGGGCGAGGCGACTGTCGGTCTGCCGCTTGAACGGCAACGCGAACTCCGCCTCGGCGACCTCCAGGTAGATCTCCTTCACCATCTGCGTCAGCGCCGGGTACGTAATGCCCTGCCCGATCAAGTGACGCACCACCGTGCGCAGCATTCGGTGGATGGCAGCAGCGAAGTCTTCCTTGAGTGCACGGGGCAGCACGGCTCATCCCACCGCATCGCGATGTGGGTCCCCCATGACATGTTGAAGGCCGGGCGGCAACTCGACCAGGGGGGACCGGTGGAGTCGCCGCCCGGCCGCGGCATACCTGAACGGCCGAACGTTTGGCACAAGCGCGGGGGGATGGCTGGCCACCCGCTGGCGTTCAGGCATGCCGCGTTGGCGTACCGCCCTTAGGAACCAGGGGTCGCCGTTGGCGTCGGGGTGGGGGTGACGGTCGGGCACGCCGCGGTACAGGTCTGCGCCGCTTGCTGGCACGACTGCAACGCGCCCTGCTCCGTTTGGTTGCAGGGCCCCACACAGCCCTGTGCCGCCTGCAAAGCCGTCTGGCACGCGCTGCCCCGCGGGTTGGCCACGCACGTTTGCCGCGCGGTCGTGATCAGTGAGTCACATCTTCCCAAGCAGGTGTCCGCCGCCATGTTCGCGTCGCTGCGGCAGCTCTGCAATGTCGACCGACAACCGGCGACGCACTGTGGGTCGGGTACGCTCGGCGCCGAGCTGGCGCACGCCGCCACGCAGGTTTGCTTGTCAGTCTGGCAGGTTTTGACGTCCGTCTTGAGCGTATCGCGACACGGCTGCAAACAGGTGCGCAACGCGCTGCGCGCATTCTGACAATCGGTTGATGTGTAGTCGGCCGCGCAGGTGGTTTGCGCGGTTTGCAGTTCGGTGCTGCATTTCGCGTCCGCACAGGTCTGCGCGTCGGTGCGCGCCGTCTGCAGACAGAGCTGGTTCACCTGTCCGCAGGTTCGTAGACACTGCGGGTCCGGCTTGACGTGCCCACCGCCGAAGTGCCCGCCGAACGGGTCACGGCCTCCAAAACCACCCAGGCGATTGGCATGTGCGGGGACGGCGAGCACGACCGCCGCTCCCGCCACAATGGTGAATAGGGCAAACAGGTTCCTGCCACTCGTCATTGTCTCCTCTCCTTCGTGATCCGACGATGATCTGGCCTGCTCTAACGCTGTATAATTGGGCTCTATCACCATGGAAATGGGAATTCAAGCCAATAATTGTGAGGGTGTGACCATCCGATCTGCACCAACAGCTGCACTGCGCCGCTGGCGCCCCCCGATGTCACAGTTGCTCCCGAAGTGACGTGGCGTAGAATTCACGTATGCAGGGAAGCAATCGAGCCGATGATGATCAGTTGCGGGCCTGGCAGGAGTCGTTTGATGCGGTCGTGCGTGAGCAGGGGCGCAGCAGCGCGCAGGAGGTGTTGGAGCACCTGACGGTGCGGGCACGCGCACTGGGGCTGACCGTGCCGGCGCACCTCAGCACGCCCTACGTCAACACCATCCACGCCGACGAGCAGCCACCGTATCCCGGCGACCGCGAGATCGAACGCCGCATCAAGAACGTGATGCGCTGGAACGC
>Ga0335070_10009416_pt1 | contig 11444 bp, 10 predicted proteins | sample Lox_Sample_13_FD_206722 | JGI IMG/M metagenome (GOLD analysis project Ga0335070, IMG submission 206722) | Soil microbial communities from Loxahatchee National Wildlife Refuge, Florida, United States - Lox_Sample_1.3 | ecosystem: Environmental > Terrestrial > Soil > Wetlands | place: USA... | reverse complement strand
CGCATCCGGCTCGCCCCCCAGAAGGACTGGGAGGTGAACCAGCCCGCCCAGCTGGCAAAGGTGCTGAAGACCCTGGAGGGCATCCAGAGGGCGTTCAACAAGGCGCAATCCGGCGGGAAGAAGGTCTCGCTCGCTGACCTCATCGTTCTGGCTGGTTGCGCGGGCGTCGAGCAGGCCGCGAAGAACGCCGGTCACAAGGTGACGGTTCCCTTCACGCCGGGACGCATGGACGCCTCGCAGGCGCAGACGGACGTGACCTCCTTCGCCGTGCTCAAGCCGGTCGCGGACGGTTTCCGCAACTACAAAGAGACCCGATTCGCCGTGTCGGCAGAGGAGTTGCTGGTCGATCGGGCGCAGTTGCTGACGCTGACGGCGCCCGAGATGACGGTGCTCGTGGGCGGGCTGCGGGTCCTCAACGCCAACGTCGGACAGTCCCGGCACGGCGTCTTCACCAAGCGGCCAGAGGCTCTGACCAACGACTTCTTCGTGAACCTGCTCGACATGGGCACCGAGTGGAAGCCGACCTCGAAGGACGCGGACGTGTTCGAGGGGCGCGATCGCAAGACGGGCCAGCCCAAGTGGACCGCGACCCGTGTCGATCTCGTGTTCGGTTCGAACTCCCAGCTCCGCGCCCTGGCGGAGGTCTATGCCAGTGCGGACGCGCAGAAGAAGTTCGTAAGCGACTTCGTGGCGGTCTGGAACAAGGTGATGAACCTGGATCGCTTCGACCTTGTCTGATTGCCAAGGGCGCAACTCCTCCGAGGCGGATCTTCCTCGACATGGCATCAGATCGTCGCGCCATGTCGAGGTGGGCCGGCCCGAGGCCAGAGAGATCATGCCCGTGTTCCCCTAAAGGAGAGTCACGAGAGGGCGACGACCCCGTTGCACCACCAGCATGACGTCCGTCCTGATTTTTGTGTCAATTGCGGCGCTTGGCCTCCTGGCCACGCTGTTGCTGGCTGTTAAGGTCGCCAGACTAAGGCGGCGCCTGAAGAGCTTGGAAGAGGCAAGGCGGGTGGACGAGCACGGTTCCGAGCGTGCGCCGACCGTCGATCGCCACGACCAGACGAGGGGCCGGTCGCCGCCATGAGTTGGACCGCCTGGCGTTTGGCGAGGGTCGACCGAGGCTGCACCTGCGCCTTTAGATCCATCTAGCCAGCACCGGATCTCGGCCAAAGGTGCACAGGCTACGCGGAGTTTCACGCGTGGCCGCGCTGCTGCGCCCGTGCTTGACCCTCGTCAAGGACGCCCCCGAACTCTTCCTGATATTGAATGTCATTATCGATATGGGGTCCAGAAGAGACAGGAATGCGAGCGACAAAGAGGCCGGCGGCGCGCGGGCGCTGCTGGAGCCTGTTCTTGGACGGCACGGGCTACGGCGATCGCGCACCCGCGAGGCCATCGTGGAGACCTTCCTGGCGACCTCCGGGCATATGTCCGTCGACGAGTTGGCGGCGCTAGTGAGGGCTCACGACGCGGGTATTGGCCACGCGACCGTCTACCGCACTCTGCGGCTCCTGGCGGAGTGCGGACTCGCCGAGACGCACGACTTCGGGGATGGGATCACCCGGTACGAGTCCCGCCAAAAGAAGGCTCATCACGACCACCTGCTCTGCACCTCCTGCGGCGAGATCGTCGAGTTCGAAAACTCCGAGATCGAGGCCCTGCAAGAGGCGGTGGCCCGGAGCCATGGCTTCACCACGGAAACCCACAAGCTAGAGCTGTACGGCCGCTGCCTGCGATGCCGCGAAACCCAAGGGAAAGGTGAGAAATGATCGCCTGCATCTGCACCGGCGTATCCGACCGAGCTATCCGAGCTGCCGCAGCTGCCGGAGCCACCTCCGAAGACATCGCCCGGGCCACCGGGGCTGGTTCAGACTGCGGTTGCTGCGCCGACTTCATCGAGCAGGTCGTGGCCGAGGAGACCGGCTGCCACTCACCGGCGGCACCCTGTCCCGGCTGCCCGCGGCGAACCGCTGGCCCGTAGCAAGCAATTCACCTCGTCGAGGAACGCATGAGAAACCGTGTCGCGATCATGGACGTTGAATGCGAAATCGCGCAGGCGACCGGCGCAGTACGCGATCGGTCCCTTGCGTCCATGGCGAACATCCCTGAACACCCGTGGCATCACTTCAGCGGCCACAAGCTACAAGCGTTCGGCTCGCGGGCTGGCATGGTGAAGTGCCCGCCGCCGGCAATAGGAGCAAGGCAATGACTTCGCCAATTCGGAAGCGGGCCGCCTTTGCCAGCGCACTCGCCGCAGCCTTCGGCCTCGGTATCGCACTTGCGCCGTGGTTGAGCCGCTTTGCCGGCCGCGCCGCGGCGCGAGAAGGCCAGGACTCGCCTGCACCATCGGTCCACAACGGCGACAAAATCATCGTGCCGCCGGGCTCGCCGCTGCGCACAGAGCTCGTCGTTCAACAAGTGGCCGTAACCGAGAACACCCGCCCGCTCGTGTTCCCGGCCACCGTCGAGGCGGATCCGGCGAAGACAATCAACATCCTGCCGCCCGTCGCGGGGAGGATTGTCGAGCTTCGAGTCAAATTGGGAGACCACGTCGCTAAGGGCCAGGCCCTCGCCGTACTCGAGTCCGGCGATCTCGCGCAAGCCTATGCCGACGACGACAAAGCACAAAACGAAGTGAAGCGCACGAAGCGAATCCTAGAGCGAGCACGTGCTCTCAACAAAACGGGGGCCGGTGCGATCAAGGACCTGGAGCAGGCTGAAACCGACTACGAGGAGGCGTCCGCGGAGCTCGCTCGCGCCGAAGCACGGCTCAAAGAGATCGGCGTGAGGGCAGGGAAGGCCGACTCCCGCCTCTTGACGCTTGCGGCGCCTGTTACCGGGAGCGTGGTCGCTCTCATGTGCGCGCCAGGTACATACGCGAACGACACGACCGCCTCGCTCATGACCATCGCCAACCTGGATACGGTCTGGGTCACTGCCAGCGTTCCGGAGAGCGACGTCGCGCATATAGCGAAGGGTGAGGCCGTCGACGTTACCCTGTTGGCTTATCCGGGACAGACTCTCCGAGGCGCGGTTGCTTTCGTGAGCGACCTGATCGAAGCAGATACACGCAGGTGCAAGGTGCGCGTCGCCTTTGCGAATGCGGAAGGAAAGCTGAAGCCGAACATGTTTGCGAGCGCTAGCTTCCGGGTTCCACAGAGGAGCGCGATCTTCGTACCGAACTCGGCGCTCCTCATGAACAATGACAGCACCGTGGTCCTCGTCGAAGTGGAGCCCTGGACATTTGTCCGGCGGGCCGTCGTCCCCGGGTACGGAGAATCAGAAGGCACTCGGATAACTCAGGGATTACTTCCGAGCGACCGCATCGTCGTGAAGGGCGGAGTCCTGCTCAATGATTGAGTGGCTGATACGCGCCTGCCTTCGCAGGCGCCTCGTCGTCTTTGTGGTCGCGATTGTTCTCGCCGGGGTTGGGTATTACGCGTGGGCGAAGCTCACCGTGGAGGCCTATCCCGACATCGGCGACGTGACCGCCCAGGTTATCACCCAGGCGCCTGGGCTCGCTTCGGAGGAGGTGGAGCAGCAGATCACCATTCCGCTCGAGCGGGCGCTCGCAGGCACGCCTGGCCTCAAGAACATGCGTTCCAGCAGTACCTTTGGCCTGTCGCTGATCACCTTGGTATTTCGCGACGGCGCCGAGGACTATTGGTCACGCCAGCGCGTCACCGAGCGGATCGGGCAGGTCACTCTACCCCCCGGGATTCAGCCGGGACTGGACCCGGTGACCGGGCCTGCCGATGAGATCTACCGATATACGCTCGAGTCGGAAACCAAGAATCTCATGGAGCTTTCCGAGATTCAGCGGTGGCAGGTCATCCCGGCGCTCAAACAAGTCACCGGAGTCGTCGACGTGGCAAATTTCGGCGGCTTCACGATGCAGTATCAGCTGGACCTGGATCCGGTCCAACTCCAGCGGCTGGGTCTCAGCCTGAACGATGTGGTGAACGCCATCAACAACAACAGTTCGAACGCTGGCGGCAGCCGCATATCGCGTGGTGAACAAGCCTACGTCATCCGTGGCATCGGGATGGTTCGAAACCTCTCGGACATCGGGAACATCGTCGTCACGCAAAGCAAGGGCGTGCCGGTGGTTGTACGAGATCTCGGCAGGCTCACCTATTCCCACCAGGAGCGCGAGGGCATCCTCGGCAAAGACGGGAATCCTGACACGTTGGAGGGCATCGTGCTGATGCTGAAGCACGAGAACCCTTCCCAGGTATTGAAGGGCATCCACGCCTGCGTGGATCAACTATCGAAAAACCTCGGACCAGAGGGGGTACGCATCGTTCCGTACATCGACCGCGACGATTTGGTCCAGCTAACGGTGCGCAAGGTAACTCACACGATTCTCGAAGGAGTCGCTCTCGTATTCTTCGTGCTTCTCCTGTTTCTCGGGAATCCGCGCATCGCTCTGACGGCTGGCGTGACGATCCCCCTGGCTCTCGTCACTGCCCTGATCGTGATGCATGCAACGAACGTGTCTGCCAATCTCTTTTCGCTCGCGGCTGTCGATTACGGAATCATCGTCGACGGGGCGATCGTGGTAGCTGAGGCTGCGCTGCGCAAGCGCGAAGCAAATCCTGCAGCGGTTCTCACCGAGGATGCGATCTATGCGACCACCATTCAGGTGGCCCGGCCGATCTTCTTCGGGACGCTCATCATAATGACGGCCTACCTCCCGCTGTTTGCGTTCGAGCACGCGGAGGCAAAACTGTTTCTTCCGATAGCGTTCACGATGGGGTGTCATCTTCTCGGCGCGCTCCTCTGCACCTTTACCCTCGTTCCTGCCCTCGCCTTCTTGGCGGTACGAAAGCCGCGGGCGGTGTTTCACAACAGGCCGCTCGAGCGGCTTCAGGCCGCGTTTGGCCAGGCGTTAGACCGCATGCTGGCGCGCCCGAAGCTTGCCTACTTGGTCGCAGGCGCGGCCGTGGTCGCGATCGTGGGGTTGGGAGCGACGACCGGAAGAGACTACCTGCCGGACATGGACGAGGGCGCCCTCTGGCTACAGGTGCAGCTACCGTCAGGTTTGTCGCTCGAGAAGGCGAGCGAGATGGCCAAGCAGCTTCGACAGACCGTCCACGAATTCCCCGAGGTGTCCTATGCGATAACGCAATTGGGCAGGAGCGACGAGGGGAATGACCCTTGGACGCCGTCCCACATCGAGGCGCCGATCGGGCTTAGGCCCTATGAGACATGGCCGAAGGGGGAGACGCGAGACGACCTCGTGCGGCGGCTCAATGCTCGGCTTCAGCAACTGCCAGGCTTCTCGGTCGGTATCACCCAGCCGATCATCGACATGGTGTACGACATCCTTGGCGGTGCGCACAGTCCGCTTGTGATTCGGATATACGGGGATGACTTCAAGGAGCTTCGACGTATTGGCAGCGAAATAGTCGGCTTGCTCGAGAGGATTCCCGGTACTTCGGCGGCATCCGTTTTTCAGGAGCCTCCCATCCCACAGATTGCCGTAGACGTCGATCGTGCCGCAGCAGCGCGCTACGGGATCAACGTTTCCGACATCACGAATCTGATTCAGACCGGAGTGGGGGGTTCGCCGGTCGGTACAGTCTACGTGGAGGACCGCACTTACGGGATCACGGTCAGGTTTCCCAAGGAGTACCGAAGCAGCCCGGAAGCGCTAGGCAACCTCTCCCTTGTCGGGCCGGGCGGAAGTCAGATCCTCCTATCCCAGGTCGCCAAGATCAGGCTCCAGAGTGGCGAGAGCACGGTATCCCACGAGATGGGCCATCGCGCCCTGCTCGTGCGAATCGAGAATCGAGGAAGGGCTCTCTCGGACTACATGGGCGAGGCACAGGCGCAAATCACGAAGCAGGTGAACTACGACCACGACAAGTATCGCCTAGAGTGGGGCGGCCAGTTCGAGAGCCAGCAGCGCGCCCAGGCGCGACTGGTTCTCATCATGGGGTTGGTGCTGTCCCTCATGCTCGTGTTCCTCTTCGCAAATTTCGGAAAGATGCGCCAGGCCGCGCTCGTATTGGGAGCGGTGCCGCTTGCGGCCCTGGGTGGACTGATTGCGCTACGCGTAACGGGCGCGAGCCTCAACATGGCGTCGGCGGTGGGGTTCATAGCCCTGTTCGGGGTAGCTGTTCAGAATGCCATCATCATGGTCTCCAACATCAACCGGGTCCGAAGCCAAGGGCTTGGCCTGCGCGAGGCGGTGCTCTCCGGAGCGATCGAGCGTTTCAGGCCAGTTCTGATGACCGCCACGGTGGCAACCGTTGGGATGTTGCCTGCCGCGCTGGCCACCGGGGTCGGCACCGACGTGCAGCGCAATCTGGCAACGGTGGTCGTCGGGGGGTTGATGATCGCGACGTTCCTGACGCTGTTCATCTTGCCGACGCTGTATTTCGCTCTCGAACGGTGGGCTGGAGCACGCGGCACAGGCGTACGCCTGTCCGACGGGTCCTCCCGTGCTTAGTTTCCATACACCAGGCCGTTTGCCGCGGGTCGCGTTCCTGACGGCGATCCTTACGTCTACGGCGTGTGCCGTGGGCCCGGACTTCCACCGGTTGGCGGCGCCAGATGTCCATCGCTACACCGCCGAGGCCGAGCCAGCAAAGACGGTATCAACGGATGTCAAGGGTGGTGAAGCCCAGGCATTCGTTGCGCAGATGGACATTCCGGGGCAGTGGTGGAACGTCTTCCACTCGCAAGCTCTGAACGACCTCGTCACGCGGGCGCTCAACGCCAACCCGGACCTTGAAGCCGCTCGGGCCGCTCTGCAGAATGCCAAGGAAAGCGCGGCTGCCCAGCGGGGAGCGTTCTTCCCTACGGTCGAGGCGACCTTAAACCCCAGCGGGCAGAAAGTGGGGACGGCTCTTGCGAGCCCCCTGGCCTCGGGCGCCACCCTTTACGGTCTGCACACCGCACAGGTCTCCGTGGGGTACACCATCGACGTGTTCGGGGGGACGCGCCGTCAACTCGAGTCCACGGAGGCTCAAGCGGAGTATCAGCGGTTTCAAGTTGAGGCGGCATATCTCACGCTCTCGTCAAACGTGGTCGCAGCGGCAATCGCGGAGGCCGCTCTTCGCGGTCAGATCGCAGCAACCAGACGGCTCATCGAGATCCAAGAGCACTCGCTCAAGCTTCTCAAGGATCAATACGGCGCCGGCCAGGTCGCCCAGGTAGACGTACTCGCTCAAGAGGCGGCACTCGCCCAGACCCGAATGATGCTTCCGCCCTTCGAGAAGCAGCTGGCCCAGGGTCGAGATCTGCTAGCCCGCCTCGCGGGGCAGTTCCCAAGTGACAGCCTCAATGGCCAATTCGAGTTGTCGTCCCTCGATCTCCCGCAAGAACTACCGCTGACCCTGCCGGCGAGGCTCGTTGAGCAGCGGCCGGACGTTCGAGCGGCAGAAGCACTCCTGCACTCTGCAACGGCGGATGTCGGCGTAGCAGTCGCAAATCGACTGCCGAACATCACCCTCTCGGCGGACCTGGGCGTTGTGGCCACCTCGATAAGCCAGTTGTTCATGCCTGGAGCCGGATTCTGGTCACTCGCCGCGAACATCATGCAACCCATCTTCGAGGGGGGCACGCTCTTGCACCGGCAGTTGGCTGCCGAAGCGGCCCTCAGGGAAGCCGTGGCCCAGTACCGGGGTACCGTGCTCACGGCCTTCCAGAACGTAGCGGATACGCTACATGCGATTCAGTTCGATGCTCAAGCGCTCAGGGCCGCGGTCGACGCGGAACGTGCTGCCGAGAAGAGCCTCGAAATTGTGCGCGCGCAGTTGGCTCTCGGGGACGTCAGTTACCTAGCGCTGCTCAACGCGGAGCAAACCTATCAACAGGCAGTGATGGCCAAGGTGCAGGCATCGGCTAGCCGATACGCCGACACGGCAGCGTTGTTTCAAGCGCTTGGGGGAGGATGGTGGAATCGGCCCCAGGAGGGTGCCGAAGTAGCAGAGAACAAGTCGCGAACGCCTGCAGGGCACGATGCAGCGAATTAGGGTTCGGTCTCATGTGAAGGTGTTCAGATAGTTCCGCGAAGAGGCAGGCTGCTACCGGGGAAAGGAACGAACGATGAAGGGCAAGAAGAAGGTGATCGATCTTCTGAATGAGGTGCTCACGAACGAGCTCACCGCGATCAACCAGTATTTTCTCCACGCGCGGATGTGCGAGAACTGGGGTTACGAGCGCCTATGGCACAAGGTTCGCGACGAGTCGATCGACGAAATGAAGCATGCGGACGAGGTCATCGAGCGAATTCTCTACCTTGAAGGTCTGCCAAATCTGCAGAAGCTAGGAACGATCAAGGTGGGAGAGACCGTGCAGGAGCAATTGAAGGCCGATTTGGGGCTCGAAGGGATGGCAATTCCGACCCTGAACCGCGGGATCGAGCTCTGCCGCTCTGAAGGGGACAACGGCACGGCGGAGCTGCTCGAGGACATACTTGAGGACGAAGAGGAACACGCCAACTGGCTGGAGGCGCAGCTAACGCTGATCGAACAAGCGGGGTATGAGAACTACCTGGCCGAGCAGATCAAGAAGGACGAGTAAGCGAGTGGACAACGGGGGGGGCGAAATCCGAGGCGGCACCGCTCGACGCAAGGTGGAGGCGCCAGATCTAAAACGACCGATCGCGATTCTGAAACACCGGCCGGGTGATCGAAATGACTCGGGAATTCTTCTTCACGCGGAACTGCGCCACCAGCGGAATGAGCCTGGAAACCGCAATGGCGGCGAACGCCGTGGTGCCAGCCTTCTCCCGCGGAGGCCCGCCGGGAATGCCGGCAGCCGCCACGAAAGGGATCGAGTGACGCTGGTTCATCAGATCGAAACTCCAGCGGTTTCTGTTGATCTTGAATCGCGCTCGGTCGTTTAGCTTTGCATCAACAGCTGTGCCCCCCTCTGGCCTCGAGACTGATGAGTTCGGCGTGGTGGACGAGGCGGGCGAGGAGCGCGGTCGTGCTGGCAGCGTCGGGGCTCACCTACAGCTCAATGGCGCGCGGTCGGCCTTGCCACGGGCCCTCGGCGTTCATGAGCGACTCGACCAACCGTGAAGCGTGGCCCTGGCTACGTAGGCTCTGCGCCACCGATGGCTCGTCGACGTTGCAGATCTCTCCGCCCAGCTCGTTCGACCAGAACGAAATGAGCAGGACGTAACCCGCCGCGACGCCACCAACGTCGAGCACGACGGCCCGACCCCGGGCCGGCTCCGCACAGAGGGCAGCGAGGGCTACGTCTGTGAGCGGGGTTCCTGCAAGCTGCCGACAACTACCGACCGAAAAGTGCTGGCCAAGCAACTGGTCGAGGCCAAGCCCTACCCGTGAGGCGGCGACAGGTCAGTCGCAGGAAATTCCTCGCCTCGAAAAGCGAGCACGACGGATGTTCCTGAAGGGGACCTCTGTCACCCCTGCAGCCAGCGATGTCTTGACTGGAACCGCTTTTTGACATACACATGCTATACATACGAAAAACAAGAAGCCGAGGCTGGTCATGGGCATGGACAGCGCGGTCCGCGAGTTCGTCGAGCAAATCCGGGAGATCGTTGCCGACGAGGTCCGAGCGCAGATGGCGTCGCAGGTATCCGTGGCCTCGATGGGCCATTCAGGGGCTATTGCTTCGCCGCAGGAGAACACCACAGGCGCGGCCGTTAGCACGGTGCCGGCCACCGGTCAGGCGACCGTCGCGCGGCCCGTCACCCCGCACGCTCCGGCCGATCTTGCGCAGCCAAACTTCGATGCAGCCGAGGCGGCCTGGTTCCTTCGCTACACGACGATCAAGTCCTTCTATCAGGCGGTTAGACGGTACGGGATCCCGCACGCCCGAAGGGGACACCGCGTCATGCTCTTCACGCGCGCCGACTTGGAGAAGTTCCTCGCCTCGCGATCGCGGGGCCGCTAGATTTTGCGGGTGACGCCCGCCTGCCAGAAAAGAGAGAGAGACATGGGCGTCGAGAAGTACACGACACCTGGAGGGAAGACTGCGTGGATGGTCGACCTAACCGCAACGTTACCGAACGGGCGGGAGGTCCGATTCAGGAAAAGGAAGATCCCGACGAGGGAGCAGGCGAAAGCACTCGAGGCGAAGACGCTTCAAGAAGTCTTCGACAACACGTACTTCCAGAACCGACGTCGTGACGTCGTAACGGTAAAGCAACTCTGGGATGCGTACGAGCCCATATGTCAGCGCGACAACAAGTCGTTCAAGTCCAACCGGGGCCGCGCTGGGCACCTGCTCCGCCACCTTGCGGCCCGCGACGTGATGTCGCTCACCCGGGCGGATGTCGAAGAGTACCGGCGGGAGCGACTCGAGGAGACAACGTTTCGCGGCAAGCCCCCGACAAGCGGGACGCTCAACCGAGAGATCGCGCTCCTCAAGCGGCTCATCTCGTACGCTGTCGATTGCGAGCGGATCCCGCACAGCACCATCGCGCACGTGCCGATGCTTGAGGAGAAGAATGTCCGTCAGCGCACGATCTCAGAGGAGGAGATTGCACGCATCGTAGCCCAGGCCGGGCCGCTGCTCGGTCCCATGTTCGTCACGTACTACGACACGGGCATGCGCAAGACGGAACTGCGACTCCTCCGGCGCTCGTCACTCGACCTCATCCGTAAGGTCATCCGGCTCCGTCCGGAAGACACGAAGACGGGAAGGGGCCGCGTGGTGCCACTGACCGGCCGCGTCGTTGCCGCTATCCGGTCGCTGCCGACTCCGATCGGCCGCGAACAGGGCGAGTTCGTGTTCGCGAACCCCGAAACCGGGGGTCCCTGGAACGACCCGTACAAACTGTTCAAGGCGGTCTGCAAGCAAGTTGGGATCGCGGGCGTCTGGCTCCACGACACGCGCCGCAGCTTCGTCACTAACGCGCGCCGGAGGGGGTCGTCCGAATCGGAAGTGATGAAGGTCACTGGGCACACGACCAGGAGCACGTTCGACCGGTACAACATCGTGAACGAGGAGGACGCGCGGGAGGTCATCCGACGGTTGGAGGCCGGCGTGGCCTCCGAACTCGCCGGGACGGAACCGGAGTCCCGGCAAGATTCCGTCAAAATCCGCGAAGGCGAAGCTCAGGAACCAAAAGGCCCCACCGGTAAGTCCCGGTGAGGCCTCTGGTTTTTGGCGCGCCCTAGAGGATTTGAACCTCTGGCCTTCGGATTCGTAGACCAAAACGCCGGCTGTTCGGGGGATGCCGGTCCTTCACGACGCGTTACAACCCTTCGGAATTCCGAGGGTCAGCGAGTCCGGGGGTCACGCCTGTTCACGCCCGTTGACGAGCCGTCTGTTACACAGGTGTTACAGGGATCGAGCAGTCAAGAGCCCGCGTCGTCGGAGCTTCTGACCGTCGGGGAAGCGGCCGAGGCTCTCAAAGTTTGCAGGCGGACTATTTACAGGCTTTGCCAGGCCAGGAAGCTGGCCCACTTCAGGGTCGGGAACTGCATCAGGATTCCGAGGTCGGC
>Ga0335070_10009415_pt1 | contig 11445 bp, 9 predicted proteins | sample Lox_Sample_13_FD_206722 | JGI IMG/M metagenome (GOLD analysis project Ga0335070, IMG submission 206722) | Soil microbial communities from Loxahatchee National Wildlife Refuge, Florida, United States - Lox_Sample_1.3 | ecosystem: Environmental > Terrestrial > Soil > Wetlands | place: USA: Florida... | reverse complement strand
ATGGAATTCCGACAGCTGCAGCACTTCAAAGGAAATATTGGGAGCGATTGCTTCTGCTTTTGCGAATTACATTAATGCCGGAGAAACTGCCATAGCTTATCAATTCCTTAGAAAATATTATATGTGTTGCAACTTGGATCTTATCAAAAAAGAATTTCTGGAGCTGCTGGGGATATCCGACTAAATCTTTTGGGAGAAAATTATGAAAATGAATTGGAATGAATACATGGGGAAAACAATAAACATAACACTCCATGAAAATTACGGGCTCACCGAGGATCCTTCCTCAAATACTCCTTTTTACGAAATTGTTTTTAAGACAGGGAAGCTCTTCTCTGTTTTTGAAGATGGGCTGCTTCTTGAAACCGAAAGGGAGAAGCACCTTGTAAAAATTTTTGTTCCTTATAGTTCTATTAAATGTGCCGAAATATTTAATATCTGAGGGAATGTCCTTGAAGCAGCTTCTCTTTTTTCTGTATATCATTTTTGTATTTTATGAAGGATTTACCCAGGTAGATATAAAAACTTTAAAAACTTACCGACTGCAGGATGAAACTTCTCTGCCGGTAATTACATCGGATGGGGAATTAACAATCGAATTTGATATCAACAGCAGTGTAGAACCCAGCCTCAATATAGTTTTTAAGTTCTGCGATAAAAACTGGAACCCCGTCGATAATCTGTTCCTGCAAAATTATGGCGAGAATATTGCGTATAATCTGGACTTCGAACTGCTCCCTTTTACCGTTCAGGAAGCACGATATCATTTTAAAGGAAGTTTCCCGGATAAAAGTAACTATGTTTCGTTCCCTTTTTCCGGGAAATGGAAATACTTTATTACCGACTCCCAGGATACTTCATTGGTTTTTGGTTCAGGCAGATTCTATTTTATCCAAAATGTTCTGGACCTTAATGTTTTATTTAAAAGAGAACAGCTGGAAGATAAGGTATATTATCCGCTTACAATCGGCAATGTTTTCAATATTACAACAAGTTTTGTTTTGCCGCAGGAGATGTTTCCGGCATATGTCGATCATATCGAAATAGTGGAGAATAAAAAGACTGACGATATAATTTCTGTCGATAAAAATTATAATTCAAATACCCGGCAGTTTTACTGGGACGGGGATAGAAAAATTTCTTTTACGGTCAGGGATATCCGTCCAGGCAACGAATACCGCGAAACTGATCTCCGTGATATCAACCGTTTCAGCAGTAAAAATGTCCGCGCCCAGTTTGACGGGATTGAATATTCCAGATTTTATAAGCAGGGAAGGAGAGATTTAAATGGAGGTTACATTCTTACAAATTTTAAAAATGAATACGCCGACTACCTGAATGTTAAATTCTCAATCCGCCCTCCAAATGAATTCTTTCAAAGCATTTTTCTTGTCGGCGCCTTCAATGACTGGAGAATTCTTCCGGAATACGAAATGGAGAATGAAGGCGGCATATACAGCAAAACAATTGAGCTTAAAAGAGGTATATACGATTATCAATATGTTGCAGCCGATATTCTAAATAACGAGGTAAAAAATGAAGATTGGCTTCTCCTAGAAGGAAATTTCTGGGAGACCTCAAATTTATATCATATATTTATTTACTATAAAGATCCGAATTACGGCGGCTACGACAGGATCATCGGCTACAAAGTAATTCTCAGCAGATAGTTTAAAAGGATAAAAATGGAAAAGTTAAAAGTCGGGGTAATCGGTACCGGTCATTTGGGAAAGCTCCATATGAAAATGTTTAACAAGATAGAAAGCTGCGAGCTGAAAGGCATTTATGATATTAATTCGGAGCAGGCGGATTCGGCGGCTGCCGAGTACCATACACAGGTTTTTGAAAGTATGGAGAACCTGTTGAGATCTGTCGCCGCGGTTTCAATTGCCGCAACAACCAGCGAGCATTATAAGCTTGCAAAAAAAGCATTGGAGAATAATGTTCATGTTTTTGTCGAGAAACCGATTACTTCGGAAATAAATCAAGCCGAAGAGCTTGTAAAGATTTCAAATGAAAAAAATTTGAACCTGCAGGTCGGGCATATTGAAAGATTTAATCCGGCTTTAATATCGCTCGAAGAATATATTGATAACCCGATGTTTGTCCAGACTGACCGCCTTGCCCAATTCAATCCGAGAGGAACTGATGTTGCCGTAGTTCTCGATTTGATGATTCACGATATTGATGTAATTCTTAATCTGGTGCAAAGCAATGTCAGCAGGGTAGATGCGAACGGTGTGGCTGTTGTGTCGGATTCGATAGATATCGCAAATGCACGGATTCAGTTTGAAAACGGTGCGGTGGCGAATGTTACTGCCAGCAGGATTTCTCAAAAGAAAATGAGAAAGATGAGAATCTTTCAGCGTGATACTTATCTTTCTTTGGACTTTATTACAGGGCTCTCCGAAATTTACAGGCTCATTCCGCTTGAAAAAAATATCGATTCTTCAGTTATAACTTTCGGGGAAATTGGAATCGGAGAAAAAAGAAAAAAGATTATTTATGAACAGCCTGAAATAAAAGAGATAAATGCCCTTGAGTATGAGCTTCAGCTTTTTATAGATTCAATATTAAACAAAAAACGCCCTGTTGTATCCGGAGAAGACGGGCTGAAGGCATTAAAAGTAGCAAAATCAATAATTGAGACTATTGAATCTCAAAAAATCTCCTAGTTTACCGAATAATGAGCAAGAAATACAAATTCTTTACTCTTCTTTTTGTCTCTTTATTTGGATTAATATGCAGCGTTTATGAAACTTTTATCAATATTACCCGACTAAAGGTTTAAACTTGGGGAAGCAGATAACTTCCTTTTATACCGGATTAAAAATCTCAGCAGAATTTAATTAAAATTGCATTTTATAATTATATAAGTTACAATTTAACCGGCAATTTGGAGTAAATTTTTATTTATCACATTAATTCGGATAAATAATGTCGAAAAAAATAAAATGTGCAATCGGAGTAGACCTTGGGGGAACAAATATAAAGGTCGGTATTGTATCGAGCGAAGGGAAAACAATAAAAAAAACCTCTTTGATTACTGAAGCTGAAAAAGGCCCGGACAATGTTATTAACCAGATTAAAAAAGGAATTTATTCAATTTTATCAGGGAATGAAATTAGGCTGAAAGGGATTGGCATAGGCGCTCCTGGCGTTGTTACACTTGAAACCGGGACGGTACAGAATCCGCCAAATTTCCCGGGATGGGAAAAGATTGAGCTCGGAAAAATTATAAAGAAAGAATTCGGTTTTCCCGTTCACGTGGAAAATGATGCCAATGCAGCTGCAGTGGGGGAATTAATCTTTGGAGCAGGCCAAAAATATGATTCATTCGTTATGGTTACCCTTGGGACCGGAGTGGGAGGCGGTGTTATAATGGATAAAAAGCTATTCAGAGGAGAGTTCGGAGCTGCCGGGGAAATCGGCCATATTACAATAGATTTTAACGGGCCGAAATGTAATTGCGGTTCATTCGGCTGTATTGAAGCTTATATAGGAAACCAATACCTGGTTAATTCAATTAAAAATGAATTGCCTGCACATCCAAACTCTTTGATAAATGAATTAATTGAGCAGGATTATATTAATCTTACTCCCAAAATTATAGACATGGCTGCACAAAGAGGAGACGAATATGCAGTCTCGGTTATCAAAAATGTCGGAAGATATTTAGGAGCAGCCTTAGCTTCGGTAAGCAACCTGCTTGACATAAGCACGTTTATTATCGGCGGCGGAGTTGCCGGATTTGGCAAGCCGTTATTCGATGAAGTAGTAAAAACTGCTTCATCCAGGGTATTAAAGCCGCTGCAGAACCGGGTTAAAGTGCTCCCGGCCAGGCTGAAGAATGATGCCGGAATAAAAGGGGCTTCTGCACTTGTCTATTATATAACCGGTTGAACCGGAAAATTCTTGAACTGCATTTATTATTATGAAGCGGGTAATTCTAATATTATGTATCTTTTTAAGCACCGGGATTACCTTCATTTTAACCGCTCAGCAACAAGATTCTTCGGGAGTTTTACCCGCTGACTCACTGCTTAGAAATTCATCGGATTCACTAGTTGCGGTCGATACTACCAAACGGTACGATGTGGATACCGTTATCTATGCTAATTCATCCGATTCATTGATCTTTTTTATCAACTCTAAAAAAATGAATTTATACGGCGATGCATCACTTCAGTATAAAAAAACGGATCTGAAGAGCGCAGACATCTTTGTCGATTTTAATACAAGCAATGTCGAAGGTGTCGGGATTCCTTCCGATACTGCAAGAAATGGATTTATCAAAACTCCTGAGCTTACTGAAGGAGGGGAGACTTACGAAGGTGTACGAATGATTTATAATTTTAAAAACAACCAGGGTTTTATTTCATCTGCGGGTACTAAAACTGAAGGCGCGATCTATACTGGCGAAAAAATAAAAAAAGTAGACCGCGAAACATATTTCATCGAAAACGGAATTTACACAACATGCGATCATATTCCGCCTCACTATTATTTTTATTCACCGGAAATGAAAGTTGTAAACAAACAGCAGATCGTAGCAAAATGGATATGGCTTGAATTCGGAGGTGTGCCTTTCCCAATTCCTCTTCCTTTTGCGGTATTTCCGATTGAGTCGGGCAGGCGTTCGGGAATAATTCCTCCCGTTTATGGGGAAGATGCAACGTACGGGAAATATTTTTCCCGGTTCGGATATTTCTGGGCTATAAGTGATTACATGGATCTGATGCTTACAGGAGATTTTTTTACGAGAGGCAGCTTTAGTCTCAACGACCGCTTTCGGTATGCTAAACGGTATGATTTCAACGGAAGCCTCGATGGCTATTATTCATTAAAAAAGGCAAACGAAAAACAGGATCAGGATTACAGCGAATCCAAAGATTGGAGGATTAGATGGAATCACACCCAGAATATTGATCCCACTTTGAAATTTGATGCAATTCTTGAATTTGCTTCAGGCAGCCAGTTCTACCGGCAGAATGTTTCAAGCCTAAGCGAACAGCTGCGAAACCGCATTTCTTCAAATGCAACCTTATTTAAATCCTGGGAAGAATCCGGGAACAGCTTATCATTGAGCTATAGAAGGGAGCAGGACCTTGAAACCGGACAGATCTCCGAAGTTCTTCCGCTTCTTGCTTTTACTATGTCTCAAAAGTATCCCTTTAAAAGGGCCGCAGGATCAGGAACCCAAAAATGGTATGAGCTGATCGGCTACAGCTTTAACAGCCAATTTGAGAATGACAGGAATAAGATCAATGGGGACTTGAAAATAAGAGGAGCCATACAGCATAATCTGTCAATAAGCGCTTCTCCTAAGTTTGGTTACATAAGTGTTACTCCCAATTTCAGGTACCAGGAGAGATGGTATGACAAACGGGTTGAAAAATTCTTTGACCCCGCGCCTAATGAATTTGGAAAGGACACTGTGATTACCAACGACGTTAAAGAAATAAATTTTGTAAGGACATTCAGCCTAGGTGTTTCCGCTTCAACAAAGTTTTTCGGGATTGTACAGCCCAATATTTTTGGAATAAGTGCAATTAGGCATACCGTAAACCCTAGTGTTTCTTACAGCTACCAGCCTGATTTTTCAAAGCCGTATTGGGGTTATTTCAGTACCTATAAGGATTCATTAGGCAGACCGGTTAAGTATAACAAATATGAAAATGAATTATTCGGCGGCATTCCCTCCGGTGAGCAGCAGAATCTTTCTTTTTCAGTTTCAAATATATTTGAGATGAAGACTGCAGCGGATCCCACGGATACGACTTCTAAAGAAAATAAAATACAGCTGCTGAATCTGGGCGCAAGTATAAATTATAATTTTGCGGCAGACAGCCTGAAATTCTCTGATATCAATGTCAATGGCAGAACCCAGATTGGAGAATATCTTAATCTTCAAAGCGGCGCAGTCTTTACATTGTATGATTATGCTGACGGTATAAGGATTAATAAATTTTTAGTAAATGAAGGCAAAGGACTATTCCGTTTAACGAATTTTAATTTTTCAATCGGTACGAGCTTATCCGGTGAAAAAATCAAGTCCGCTTTTGCTAGCCGGAAGCAGGAAAAGCTGCCAGAAGAGGAATTCGATCTCCAGGAAGAAAAGAGCGGGTATAAAGGAATATATGAAGAGAAGGAAGCTGATTTTTCAATTCCATGGGACATATCTCTTAATTATAATTTGAATATTTCAAAACCTAGCCCTACCGGGGCTAGGACAACTTCAAACGTTAGCGGAGGCTTTAATTTTAATTTGACCCCTGCCTGGAAGATTTCCGTCTCCGGCAGCTACGATTTTCAGAGGAAACAGTTCGCTGCTCCCCAGGTTGTAATATCAAGAGACCTGCACTGCTGGCTTATGAATTTTACATGGAATCCCATTGGAACATTCAGAGGCTACAGATTTGAAATAAGGGTAAAAGCTCCCCAGCTTCAGGATCTTAAGCTTACCAAGCAGGATCAGTTCTACAGCGGGAAAAGGTAAGTTCAAAGCCGGGATGCAGTAAGGAGCATGGAGTAAGGAGGCAAACAATTAACAATTAACAATTTTCAATTAACAATTAACAATTCTTTAATTGTACATTGTTAATTATTCATTGTTAATTTCAGAAAGAATTATGAAAGAAGTGATCATTGACGGCAATAATTTAATTGGGAAGATAAAAGCTTTATCAATTCTTCAGAAGAAGGATAAAATCGCTGCAAGAGAGAAGCTTGCATTTATTCTGGATCGGTTCTATTCTAATAAAGCTGTAAAAGTCTGCCTCCACTTTGACGGTTATAAAAATATCTCGATTAAAATTGAAAAAATCAGGATCATCTATTCAAATGAAAAAACGGCAGATGAAAAAATAAAAGCTCAGATTGAAGAGGCAAAAAACAGGAAGAATATTTCTGTTGTAACATCGGATAGAAACCTTCAGGAATTTGCAAAGGTCTGCAGTTGCGGGATCATTTCGAGCGAGGATTTTGCAAAAACTATTCGCAGGAAAATAGATCGGGATGATGAGCAGATCCGGATAGATGAAATAAATAATATCGAAGAATTTAAAAAGATCTTCAATACAAAATAATTAATAAGAGGCAGTTTATTCCAGATTTAGTAAACGATCAGAAACTGGTCTGGAAATTAAACGAAACCCCGGGAGGCATGTTTACCCGGTTCAACACACCTACGGAAAAGTTCCAGCCTAATTCGGTGCTTTGTCTTTTATTATAAGCCGAAACCAACCTTACTGCATTTATTGCGCTTGCAATACGGTTTATTATTAGCGCTCCTACGACAAACCTTAAATTGTTAAAAGCTTCTTCACTGGAGCTCCATAAACTGCGGAAGCTTTTCCTGTCATTACCGGACCAGCTCCAATAATATTGCGGTGCATTGTACATTGCAGCGAAATTTCCCTGCAATGCCTGGGCATTGTTATAGGCATCAATATTTTCATACAGACTTATATTTGCAAAATAGTCTGCATTTTTCCCGGCTGTATTAACTCCTCCGTTTGAAGCAGCGAAAGATTTATATTTATCTCTTTGCCAATTGGCATATGTATTCATGCCTATATAAACTCCCCATAAGGCTCCTTCTGCAATTGTAAAATATTTTCCGCTCGAATAGGATTCCGCATAAAGCTCTCCCATTCCGGGAAGCAGAAGCGAATAAATTATTGCTAATCCCGTATTCTTCTTTTTAACATTATTAAGGGCTAGCGAATCTTTTAAAACGGAAGGAGAGGGAGATTTCATAATGTTTTCGATCCAGAGACGGCCTTTATATCCGCTTGTTGAATTTTCCTGTGGATAGTCTTGTGAAAAAACGGAATATGCAGAGAAAGTGAAAAGGATGAAAATTATTTTCATTTTTTTTTATTTGAAATTTCAATAAGAAACCGCTAAAGAATCAACTGAATTATTAATACCAAGCTGATTTTCAATAATTGAAGTTTTTATTATTTCTCCCGAGCATATATTATCGTCAACTGAACTGATTCTGATTCTAATAAACTCATTTATTAACTCAGAGCTGAACGGAATTTGAACCTTGACGTAATTAGAAGAGAATCCTTTCATGATTCCATCTTTATTTTCGGCTTCAGGAAGGATTTCCAATTCCTTTCCAATCATATTTTTATAAAACTCATTTTTTTTCTTCCGGCTCAGCATCCTTAAAATATTAGTTCTCCGTCTTCTGTCAAAGATATCAACGACTCCTTCATATTTAATCGCTTTAGTCTTAGGCCTTTCGCTGTATGTGAACACATGCAGATAGCTTATCGGCAAATTAATCAGGAAATCGTGGGTGGTTTTAAAATCGGTTTCGGTTTCCCCGGGAAAACCGGTTATTACATCCGCTCCGATCCCCAGTTCCGGAATCCGCTGTGCACACTTATTGATAATCTCTTCGTAAAATTCTGCTCTGTATCTCCTTTGCATCAACCCCAGGATTTTACTGCTGCCGCTTTGAAGCGGAATATGAAAATGCCTGCACAATTTTTCACATCCTGCAGTAAGATCTATAATTTCATCGGAAAGGAGATTGGGTTCAATTGAGCTGATTCTTATTCTGAACTCACCCGGGATTTCCGTTAATTTCAAGAGCAGTTGATATAAATTTGTTTTATGAGATCTCCCGTAATCTCCTACATTTACACCTGTCAGTACAATTTCTTTATATCCAGCGGCTAAAAGCTTTTTAAAGTCGGTTTCTATTTCGTCCGGGTTCATGCTTCTGCTTTTACCCCGGGCAAGGGGAATGGTGCAGAATGAACATTTATAATCGCAGCCGTCCTGGATTTTTAAAAACGCACGAGTCCTGCCGATAATATCGGGATCGCCTGAATAGGAGGGACCGAACTCATTTAATTCTTCAACAGGAGAGACATAAATACATGATAAACGTGGCTGCGAAGGTTTTTTTTCTTCAATTAATAAAGGATTAAGATATTTAAGAAGCCGGAACTTTTCTTTCGCCCCAAGGATTAAATCCACTCCCCCTATCTTTGAAATTTCCTCAGGCCTCAGCTGTGCATAACATCCGGTTACAACCACGAAAGCATCGGGATTCTGTCTTAATGCCCGCCTGACAAACTGCCTGCATTCTTTTTCGGCATTTTCGGTTACGGAACAGGTATTGAATACATATACATCGGCGTTTTCTTTGAATTCGACTATCTGAAACCCGTTTAGACGAAATTGTTCTCCGATTGCAGAAGTTTCGGAAAAATTAAGTTTGCAGCCTAATGTATGTAAAGCAACTTTATTCATTATCCGGTAAAAAAAGAGCGGGAATGCTGCCCGCTCTTCACATGATTGTTAATAGCAGCTATTTTTCTTTCGGATGCTCTTCCGGCATTTCGAATATCGGGAAATCGGATGAATCTACTTTCCCGGGATCTACGCTGAGTATTTCCTGAACGGATACCCTGTCAAGTTTGTGACGGTCCAAGTAATTCCGGACTTCTGCTTCCGATCTCTCTTTCAAAGCTGCAATCGCGCTGAGTACAATTTTTTTATTTTCTTTATCGAACTCAATTACCTTAAGAGGAATTACATCATCAAACGGGAAATGATTGACGATATTTTTAACTTTTGCGGGCGCAAGCTGGCTCGACGGTACAAAACCATCGACCTTTTCAGGCAGTTCCGCTATTAATCCTTTCTCGATTATCCTGACGACTTTCCCCTCCGTTACAGTACCGACTGCGTACAGCTTTTCAAACTGCTCCCAGGGATTTACCTGAACCTGCTTATGACCTAAGGAAATTTTTCTTTGCTCAACATCTGCATTAAGCACTATCACGTCGAGCTTTTCGCCTTTCTTTACAACTTCGCCTGGATGGCGTATCTTTTTAGTCCAGGATAAATCAGAGATATGAACTAAACCATCGACACCCGGTTCCAGCTCGACAAAGACACCGAAGTTTGTAAGATTCCTTGCCACTCCCGTATGCTTTGAACCGACAGGGTACTTTGCCATCAGCGATTCCCACGGATCAGGTTCAAGCTGCTTAATTCCAAGGGAGATTTTCTTTTCATCTTTATCAAGGCTTAAGATAACTGCTTCAACGAGTTGTCCCATTGAAACAACCTGCGAGGGATGCTTGATGTGCTGAGTCCAGCTCATTTCGGAATTATGAATTAATCCTTCAATGCCTTTTTCTATTTCAATGAATGCGCCGTAATCCGTAAGCGATACAACTCGGCCTGTTACTTTATCGCCCACCTTATACTTCTTATTGATATTCTCCCATGGATGAGGAAGAAGCTTCTTCAAGCTGAGCGATATTCGTTTTTTCTCTTCATCAAAATCGGTAACTACAACTTTGATCGTTTGATCAAGCTTTAAAACTTCATTCGGATGATTGATTCTTCCCCAGCTTAAATCGGTAATATGAATCAGCCCGTCAACGCCTCCAAGGTCTACAAATACTCCGAAATCGGTAATAGCTTTTACTGTGCCTTCAAGTATCTGGCCTTTTTCAAGGCTGTTTAAGATTGCCTGCCGCTGATCCGATATTTCTTCTTCAACCAAAACTTTATGGGATACGACTACATTTTCGGTCGGTATATTAACTTTTACAACTTTAAAGTCCATTATTTGTCCGACGAATGCATCGAAATCTCTAATCGGTTTGATATCGATCTGCGATCCGGGCAGAAATGCTTCCATTCCCATTAAATCTACGACCATTCCGCCTTTAATTCTTTTGATTATTTTTCCCTGGAGAACCTCACCGGTCTGGTATGAATTAAGCACTTTTTCCCAAACTTTCAGGAAATCCGCCCGCTGCTTGCTGAGCACAAGGTTTCCTTCCTGGTCCTCAACGCTTTCAAGTACGACATCTACTTCTTTTCCAATCTTCAGTTCATCGGGGTTTGTAAATTCGGCTTTCGGTATCGAACCTTCGGACTTAAATCCGACATCCAATATAACATTATCGTCTTGTATCCTAACAATTTTTCCTTTTATTAATTCTCCTTCTTTTACATCCCGGAAAGAATCCGAATACAGCTTTGCCAAGCTGAGAAATTCTTCCTGTGTATAAACAGAATCGAAATTCCTTTTCGCCTTTTTGTATTCATCGGGTGTCACGACATTTATTTTCGTCTCTTTTGCATCTCGGGGCATTAATCCTCCTCATCAGTTTTCTGCCTTACGGCATTTGACCTGCTTTACTCTTAAAGCTACCGAAAAAACAGCAATGCAGGGAATAGTTTAACATAGTTTTAATTGATAGCTTTTTTAATTAATCTGAATTTATTTATTAATCTTAGTTTTTATTTTTGTTAATAATTGAAAAAATTTTATCAACCTGCTCATCAATTGTTAAATCAGTTGTATCGATTTCAATTGCATCCGCAGCTCTTGTCAATGGGCTGATATCTCTTGTAGAATCGATTTCATCTCTCAGCATCAGGTTCTTTTTTACT
>Ga0335070_10009414_pt1 | contig 11445 bp, 8 predicted proteins | sample Lox_Sample_13_FD_206722 | JGI IMG/M metagenome (GOLD analysis project Ga0335070, IMG submission 206722) | Soil microbial communities from Loxahatchee National Wildlife Refuge, Florida, United States - Lox_Sample_1.3 | ecosystem: Environmental > Terrestrial > Soil > Wetlands | place: USA: Florida... | reverse complement strand
GCGACGGTCGAGCAGCATCTCGCGGATGCGCGCGCCGATGCCGATGCCGCGGGTCGAGCGCAGCGGCCGCCGCGGCATGCGCACGCCGAGCAGGCCCTCGACGATGCGGCCCTCGACCAGCGACAGCACGCGCGTCAGGCCGATGAACAGCAGGAAGAAGGGCACGCCGATGATCAGCACCGCGAAGCCTACCGACATCGCGAGACCGGTGACCGCCACGGTGAAGTAGAAGATGCCGGTCACGAGCGACAGCAGCATGAAGAACAGCGCCGTCCACGCGCGGCTGTCGGCGTAGATGCCGAAGAAGCGGCCGAGCGCGCTCTTGCGCGGCGGCGGCGCCATCGGCTTCATCGCCTCGCGGACCGTCTTCTCGGTGGTGCGGTAGGCCTCGGCGACCTCCTCCGGCGCGCCGGAGGTGCTCGCGATCAGCTCGAGGACGTCCGCCTCGCTCTTGCCCGCGTGGCTCGCGAGCTCGGCGCGCAGGTACTCCTCGGCGTCGTAGAGCGCGTCCTGCACGAGGGCCGGGTCCTCGCCCTTGAGCGAGTCCTTGAGCTGCGCGAGGTACTGGTCGATCGAGCGGGGGGCTGGGCGGTTCATGGTCGCTCACTCTCGGTAGCGGCGACGTCCCGGGCGGGCTGCGCCACGGCGTCGACGAAGTTGCGGGTGCTGGTCCAGACGCTGAGCCAGCGCGCGAGGGTATCGCGGCCGGCCTCGGTGATGCGGTAGTAGCGGCGCGGCGGGCCGGCGTAGGAGGGCACGACGCGGCTCGCGAGCAGGCCGTGCGCGGAGAGCGTGCGCAGCACCGGGTAGAGCGCGCCCTGCTTCATCGGGCTGCCGCCGTCGCTCATGCCCTGCAGGCGCTTCGCGATCTGGTAGCCGTACAGGTCCTCCTCGGCGCGCTCGAGCACCGAGAGGAGCACGAGCGCGATGAGCCCGGAGTTGAGCTCCTTCTGGAACTTGCGCACCAGCCCCTCGACGTCGAGCGGGCCGGCCGGCGGGGCCGGGGTGTCGTCGGTGGGCAGGTCGTCGGTGTCGCGGGTTTCCATACGTGGATTCGATAATACAGCTTGGTTAGTACTAGTCAACAGTTAGTAATAGTACCTGCCTGACAATTGCGTACCTTGTCGGGGCCGGGAGGGTCTGGGGCCTCGCCCCGGGTGCTAGACTGCCGGCCGCTTTTGGGGCAGGGGGCCTCGCAAGTCCATGAACGGCCAGAAATTCGCGCTTGAGATCAACCCGACCCTGCCGGCACAGCTCAGGCGCCTGCCGGAACTCGCCGCGAACCTCCGTTTCAGCTGGCACCGCCCGACCCGGCGCCTCTTCGAGGCGCTCGACGAGCGGCTGTGGAACTCCGTGGGGGGCAATCCGCGCCTGTTCCTGCGCTGCATCGACCAGGCAGCGCTCGATCGCGCGGCCGCGAACGACAACTTCCTCGACCAGTACCACAAGGTGCTGAGGGGCTTCGACGCCTACCAGCGCGAGCCCAGGCACAACACGCCGGGCACCGACCTCGAGCCCGGCGACCTGGTCGCCTACTTCTGCGCCGAGTTCGGCTTCCACGAGAGCTTCCCCAACTATTCCGGCGGCCTCGGCGTGCTGGCCGGCGACCACTGCAAGACCGCGAGCGACCTCGGTCTCGAGTTCGTCGCGGTGGGACTCCTCTACCGGCAGGGCTACTTCCACCAGACGCTGGACGGCGACGGCAACCAGGTGCCGGAGTACCGCGAATCGGCGAGCGAGGACCTCGCGGTCGCGCTCGCGCTCGGCCCGGACGGCCTGCCGGTCAAGGTCAGCGTCCGGCTCGCCGGCCGCGAGGTCGTCGCGCAGGTCTGGCGCGCCACCGTCGGCCGGGTGGAGGTGTACCTGCTCGACAGCAACGTCGCCGAGAACAGCGAGGCGGACCGCGCGATCACGCACAAGCTGTACGGCGGCGGCCGCGAGATGCGGCTGCAGCAGGAGATGATCCTCGGCATCGGCGGCGTCAAGGCGCTGCGCGCGCTCGGCCTCGCGCCGACGGTCTGGCACATGAACGAGGGCCACGCCGCGTTCCTCGCGATCGAGCTGATCGCGGAGCTCGTCGGGCGCGGCCTCGGCTACCGCGCGGCGCGCGAGGCGGTCGCGGCGGCGGTCGTGTTCACCACCCACACGCCGGTCGCGGCCGGCCACGACGCGTTCGCGGCGGACCTCGTGCTCGGCCACTTCGAGGACTACGTGCGCCGCCTCGGCGTCGACGCCGCGGAGTTCCTGGCGCTCGGGCGCGGCGGCGACACGGGCGACTTCAACATGACGCGCCTCGCGCTCGGGCTGTCGCGGCACCAGAACGGCGTCAGCCGGATCCACGGCCGGGTCTCGGCCGAGATCTGCGCCTATGCCTGGCCGGAGGTGCCGCCCGAGGACAACCCGATCGGCTTCGTCACCAACGGCGTGCACGTGCCGACCTTCATGTTCCAGCGCTGGAAGGACGTGCTCGACGCCGAGTTCGGCATGGAATGGCGGCGCCGGCTGACCGAACGCGACTACTGGCACAGGATCCACGAGCTGCCGGACGCGCTCTTCTGGGACGTCAAGCAGGCCACCAAGTCGAGCCTCCTCAAGATGCTGCGGGCGCGCGTGCAGCACTCGTGCCGGCGCAACCGGATCAGCGACGCGCACTTCAGCCGCCTCGCGCGCTGGATCAACCCGGACAACCCGCGCGTGCTGACGATCGGCTTCGCGCGCCGCTTCGCGACCTACAAGCGCGCGACGCTGCTGTTTCGCGACCCGAGCTGGCTGGCCTCGATCGTCGCCGACGCCGACCGCCCGGTGGTGTTCGTGTTCGCCGGCAAGGCCCATCCGGCCGACGAGCCGGGCCGGCAGATGATCCGCGACGTGCACGCGATGGCGCAGCGGCCGGAGTTCCTCGGCCGCGTGCTGTTCATCGAGGACTACGACATCGGCCTCGCGCGCTCGCTGGTGGCCGGCGTCGACGTCTGGCTCAACAACCCGGTCTATCCGCTCGAGGCCAGCGGCACCAGCGGCATGAAGGCCGGCATCAACGGCACGCTCAACCTCAGCATCCTCGACGGCTGGTGGGCCGAGGGCTTCGACGGCCAGAACGGCTGGGCGATCCCGTCGTCGACCGCCGAGGACGGCCGCCGCGACGACGAGGACGCGCGCTCGCTGTACGAGGTGCTGCAGGACGAGGTCGTGCCGCTGTACTACGAGCGCGACGCGAACGGCCTGCCGGTGCACTGGATCGCGCGCGCCAAGCGCTCGATGGCGACGCTGATCCCGGCCTTCAACACCCGCCGCATGCTCGACAACTACGTCGCGGGCCTGTATCGCCCGGCCGCCGCGCAGGGGCGCCGGCTGGCGGCGGACGGGGCCAAGGGCGCCGTGCAGCTCGCCGACTGGCGGGCGCGCGTCACGGCGGCCTGGCCGAAGGTCGGCCTGCGCGCCGCCTCGCCCTGGCCCGGGCGCGCCGCCTTCGGCGAGCACGTCGCGATGCAGATCGCGGTGCAGCTGAACGGCCTCGATCCCGCCGACGTGCGTCTCGAGCTCTTGCTGACGCGCGAGCTGCCGGACGGCCCGCACGAGCCGGCGCCGCTGACCTCCTTCGGTGCCGAGGCCTCGCGGCGGCTGGTGCGCGACGGCCACGAGGCGGCGATCGAGTTCTTCCGGCCGACCGGCGCGCGCGCGCCGGACGGGGCGCACCTGTACGCGAGCGAGTGCACGCCGCCGTGGTGCGGGCGGCTCGGCGCCGCGGTGCGCGTCGTGCCCTACCACGAGCTCCTGTCGCATCCCTACGAGCTCGGGCTGATGCGCTGGCTCTGAGCCCGAGAGCGGCTCCGGCGCCGCCGCGAGGCGCGCGCGCGACGCGGCGGGGAACGCGACGAGGCCTGCGGCGGACGCGGTTGCGGCGCGCCGGTCGCACGGTAACATACCCCCGTCGACCGCCCGGAACCGCCATGAGTCCATCTCCCGCCAGCAGCGGCTCGGGTCGCTATGTCAGCCGCCTGACGAGCGGCGCGCTCGCCATCGTCATGGCCGGCGGCCGCGGCGAGCGCCTGAAGCAGCTGACGACCGGCCGCGCCAAGCCCGCGACCCCGTTCGGCGGCAAGTTCCGGATCATCGACTTCGTGCTGTCGAACTGCGTCAACTCCGGCATCCGCCAGATCGCGGTGCTGACCCAGTACAAGGCGCAGTCGCTGATCGAGCACGTGCAGCGCGGCTGGGGCTACCTGCGCGGCGAGTTCGGCGAGTTCGTCGACGTGATCCCGGCGCAGCAGCAGATCGGGCCGCACTGGTACCGCGGCACGGCCGATGCCGTGTACCAGAACCTCGACTACATCCGCGCGCGCCGCCCGAAGCACGTGCTGGTGCTGGCCGGCGATCACATCTACACGATGGACTACGGTCCGATGATCGCCTACCACGTCGAGAAGCACGCCGACATCACCGTCGGCGTCGTCGAGGTGCCGCGCGAGCTCGCCCGCGAGTACGGCGTGCTGTCGGTGACGGAGTACAACCGCGTCGTGCGCTTCACCGAGAAGCCGGCCGAGCCGGAGCCGATCCCGGGGCGTCCCGGCACCGCGCTCGCCTCGATGGGCATCTACATCTTCAACGCCGACCTGCTCGAGGAGCTGCTGGTGGCGGACGCGGCCTGCGCCGACTCGCAGCACGACTTCGGCAGGAACGTCATCCCGGCGTCGATCGAGGAGCTGCAGGTGTTCGCCTACGCGTTCCAGGACGTGCGCACCCGCGCCCAGGCCTACTGGCGCGACGTCGGCACGCTGGACGCGTACTACGAGGCCAACATGGAGCTCGTCTACGTGCGGCCCGAACTCAACATCTACGACGAGGAATGGCCGATCTGGACCTACCAGCTGCAGCGCCCGCCGGCCAAGTTCATCCTCGACGAGGACGGGCGGCGCGGCATGGCCGTCAACTCGATGGTCGCCGGCGGCTGCATCATCTCCGGGGCGCTGGTGCGCGAGTCGCTCTTGTTCTCCGACGTGCGCGTCGAGGAGCGCACGGTGCTGCAGGCGTCGGTGGTGCTGCCGCGCGTCTCGGTCGGCCGCGACTGCGTGGTGCAGCGGGCGATCCTCGACGAGGGCTGCATCGTCGCCGACGGCACGCAGATCGGCGTCGACCGCGCCGCCGACGCGCGCCGCTTCGAGGTCACGGACCGCGGCGTCGTGCTCGTGACCCCGGACATGCTGCGGGAACCGGCTTGAGCGGCCGCGCCGGGCCGGGCGGGACCCCGCCGGGGATGCTGCGCGTGCTCGACCGCCGGCGCGCCGGCGTGCTGCTGCACGCGACCTCGCTGCCCGATGCGAGCCACGGCGCGCTCGGCCAGGCGGCGCGCAGCTTCGTCGACTGGCTGGCGGCGGGCGGCTTCTCGGTCTGGCAGTTCCTGCCGCTCGGCCCGGTCGGCCCGGACCGCTCGCCGTACTTCGCGCGCTCCAACCACGCCGGCGACCCGGCGCTCGTCGACCTCGCGACGCTCGCCGCCGCGCGGCTCATCGACGCCCGCGACCTCGGCCGCGCGCCGCGCGCGATGCTGCTGTCGCAGGCGGCACAGGCGGTCGCCGCCGACCGCGGCGCCGAGGGCGGCGCCTTCGCCCGCTTTCGCCGGCACGAGGCCCACTGGCTCGACGACTACGCGCTCTTCATGGCGATCCAGGGCCACGAGGGCGGGCGACCGTGGTGGCAGTGGCCCGAGGCGCTGCGCCGGCGCGAGCCGGCCGCGCTCGGCGCCGCGCGCGCGGCGCTCGCCGGCGCGATCGCCGAGCTCGAGGCCGGCCAGTACTTCTTCCACAGCCAGTGGCACGCGCTGCGCGCCTATGCCGCCGGCCGGGGCGTGCGGCTCTTCGGCGACGTGCCGATCTACGTCGCGCCGGACAGCGTCGAGGTCTGGGCCCACCCGGAGCTGTTCCAGCTCGATGCCGGCGGCGAGCCGACCGCGGTGGCCGGCGTGCCGCCGGACTACTTCTCGGCGGACGGGCAGCGCTGGGGCAACCCGCTGTACCGCTGGGAGGCGCACGAGGCCACCGGCTTCGCCTGGTGGCTCGAGCGGCTGCGCGCGCAGTTCGAGCTCTTCGACCTGGTGCGCATCGACCATTTCCGCGGCCTCGAGGCCTACTGGGCCGTGCCGGCCGGGGCGCCCACCGCCGCCACCGGCGAGTGGCGCCTCGCGCCGGGCGAGGCGCTGCTGAGGCGCGCGCGCGCGACCTTCGGCCGCCTCGAGGTGGTCGCCGAGGACCTCGGCGTGATCACGCCCGAGGTCGAGGCGCTGCGCGACGGCTTCGGCCTGCCGGGCATGCGGATCGCGCAGTTCGGCTTCGACGGCGACCAGCGCAACGTCCACGTGCCGCACAACTGGACGGCGCGCTCGGTCGGCTACACCGGCACGCATGACAACGACACCAGCGCCGGCTGGTACGCGCACCTCGACCCCGGCGCGCAGCAGTTCGTCGCCGACTACCTGGGCGCGAGCGGCGCGGCGGTGGTGCCGGCGCTGGTGCGCAGCGTGCTCGCCTCGGTCGCGCTGCTCGCCGTCGTGCCGATGCAGGACCTGCTCGGGCTCGGCACCGAGGCGCGCATGAACCTGCCGGGCACCACCGAGGGCAACTGGGGCTGGCGCTTCAGCTGGGCCGAGGTGCCGGCCACGCTCGCGGCGCGCTGCGAGCGCTGGAACCGGGTCTATGGCCGCGCCTGAGCGCCGCGCCGCGCAGGTCCCGGCCGCGGCGCTGCTGGCGCTGGCGGCGCTCGCCGGCTGTGCCGCGCTCGCGCCGCACTACGAGCACCCGCAGCTGTCGGTGGTCGGGGTCGAGCTCAAGGACGCCTCGCTCGCCGAGCAGCACTTTCGGGTGCGGATGCGCGTCCAGAACCCCAACGACCGCGCGCTGCCGGTGCGCGGCATCGACTACACGCTGCGCATCGGCGGCGAGGACTTCGGCACCGGCAGCTCGGTGAGCGCCTTCACGGTGCCGGCGCGCGGCGAGGCCGAGTTCGAGCTCGTGATGACCACCAACCTCGCGAGCACGCTGTGGAAGGTGCTGCCGCGGCTCAAGGACTCGGCCCAGCCGCTCGAGTACCAGCTGTCCGGCAAGGTCAGCACCGACCTCGCGTTCCTGCACACGATCCCGTTCGACGAGCGCGGCAGCTTCGCGGTGCGCTAGCGCCGCGGCCGCTCAGGCGGCGCGCACGCGCAGCGTCTCGCCGATCGCGTCGAGCATCAGGCGCAGGTGGTCGTAGTCCGGGTGCCGCACGCGCAGCCAGGCGTTTGCCATGTAGCCGGCCTCGATCGGCTGGGTCGGCGTGCCGGGCGGCGGCAGGTGCGAGGCGACGATCCACTCGCCGAACCGCGCCCAGACGCGGTCGGCGCCCTCGTAGCCGGCGATCCGGCCGTCGCGGTCCGGCCTGAGCGCGATCATGCCGCAGGCGTAGCGGCGCGAGGGGGGCTGCTCCGGCCGGCCGCGGACGATCGCAACGCCCCACTCGCGGTAGATGTCGAACTCGTTGGCCGCGGCATACACGTCCCACTGGCCGACCCCGGGCGGCCGGCAGCCGATCTCCGAGAACTTGAGGCCCTTCGGCCCGAAGAACCACTCCATGTGGGTCGCCGAGGTGCCGATGCCGAGCAGCCCGATCACCCGCCGGGTCAGCTGCCGCACCTCGGCGTAGCCGGGCGCGTCGAGGCGGTTGGTGGCGACGATCTGCGGCGAGATCCAGCGCTCGCGCATCGCCACCAGTACGCCCGGGTAGTAGTGCGAGATGAACTCGTGTGCGACCTCGCCGTGGATGGCGATCGTGTCGATGAAGCCCTCGTGGCCCTCGATGAACTCCTCGACCGCGATCGAGGCGCCGCGCTCGACGCCGGCGGCGGCGATCGCGCGCTCGAGCTCGGCCGGCGTGTCGACGCGGGTCGTGCCGGCGGCGCCGGCGCCGGCGCGCGGCTTCAGGATCAGCGGGAAGCCGACGCGGGCCGCAAACTCGCGCACCGTGCGCGCATCGTCCGCGCTGGTCGACTGCGCGCACGGCACGCCCGCCTCGCGCAGCGCGGCCTTCATCGCCGGCTTGTCGCGGCACAGCCAGGCGGTGCGCACCGAGGTGCCGGGGATGCCGCTCGCCTCGCGGACGCGCGCGACCGGCAGGATGTGCGCCTCGATCGTCGCCTCGAGCCGGTCCACCCAGACCCGGCCCTGCACGCGGCGCACCGCGGCGAGCAGCGCCGCCTCGTCCACCACCGAGCGCACCGGCTCGTAGTCGGCGAGCCAGCGGCGCAGCTCCGGGTCGAGCGCGTCGGCCGGCCGCTCGCCGACGCCGATGACGCGCGCGCCGGCGGCCGCGAGGCCGCGCACGAAGTCGCGCTGGTAGTAGGGGAAGGACGGCTCGACGAAGATCACGTTCATCGCTGCTGTGCCTCCGGCGGCTCAGTCGGGCCCGACGAGGCGCCGGTACTCGTCGATGTACAGCGCACCCTGGCGCTCCCACGAGAAGTCCTGCGCCATCGCATTGGCCACCAGCTGCCGCCAGTGCGCCGGCTGCCGGTACAGGTCGAGCGCCGTCTCGAGCGCCCAGCGCAGCGCCGGCGCGTCGTAGTCCTCGAACACGATGCCGGTGCCCGAGCCGTGCGCCGGCGAGTACAGCGACACCGAGTCCGCGAGCCCGCCGGTGCGGCGCACGATCGGAATAGTCCCGTAGCGCAGGCTGTACATCTGGTTGAGGCCGCAGGGCTCGTACAGCGACGGCATCAGGAAGGCATCGCCGGCCGCCTCGATCCAGTGCGCGAGCTCCTCGCTGTAGCCGCGGTGGTAGACGACGCGGCGCGGGAACGCGTGCGCGAGCCAGCCGAGGAAGTCCTCGTACTGGCGCTCGCCGGTGCCGAGCGCGACCAGCACGCAGTCGCGGCCGCGCAAGAGCTCGGGCAGCACCGGCGGCAGCAGCTCGATGCCCTTCTGCACGACCAGCCGGCTCACGAGGCCGAGCAGCGGCGTCCTGGGCCCCGCCTCGAGGCCGAGCCGGCCGAGGAGCTCGCGCTTCAGCGCCGCCTTGCCGGCGAGGTCGTCGCGCGAGAAGTGCAGCGGCAGGTAGCGGTCGTGCTCGGGGTCCCACTCGTCGTAGTCGACGCCGTTCAGGATCCCGACCAGCGCGTCGCCGCGGGCCCTGAGGAAGGGCTCGAGGCCGAGGCCGTACTCGGGCGTGCAGATCTCGCGGGCGTAGGTCGGGCTCACGGTGGTGACCAGGTCCGCGTACAGCACGCCGTGCAGCATCGAGTTGATGCGCCCGGCGCGCAGGTCCTCCTGGTGCAGGAGGCCGGTCGCCGCGCCGAGCCCGAGCTCGGCGAGGTGCGCGGCGCCGAACACGCCCTGGTAGCCGAGGTTGTGGATCGTCAGCACCGAGCGCGTGCCGCCGAACAGCCGGTCCCAGGCGTAGGCCGTCTTCAAGAGCAGCGGCCCGAACGCCGTGTGCCAGTCGTTGCAGTGCAGGATCTGCGGCGCGAAGCCCATGCGCTGCGCGCAGTCCAGCGCCGCGCGCGTCAGCGCCAGGAAGCGCCGGTGCTCGTCGTCGTCCGCGGTGTAGATCGCCGCGCGGTCGTAGAGCGCCGGGCAGTCGACGAAATAGAGCGGCAGGTCCGAGCCCGGCGCCGCGCCGGTCAGGACGCGGTAGCGGTACAGGTGCGGGCCGAGCCTGAGCTCGAGGTCCTGCAGGAACTCCACCGGCGCGAGCGGCAGGCGCTGCTCGGCGATGCGCCGGTAGAACGGCACGAACACGCGCACGTCGTCGCCGCGCCGGTGCAGGAAGCGCGACAGTGCGGTCGAGACGTCGGCGAGACCGCCGGTCTTCGCCAGCGGCGCGTACTCGGCGGTGACGAACAGGACGCGGTACGGCACGGCCGGCAGTATAGCGAAGGGCCATCGGCCCCGACCTTGCGCTACGATCCGGCCGGGGAGGTGGGCGATGAACGTGCTGCTGCTGTCGCCGGGCTATCCGGCCGAGATGCCGGAGTTCGCGCGCGGGCTGGCCGAGGTCGGCGCGAGCGTCATCGGCGTCGGCGACCAGCCGGCCGAGCGGCTGCCCGAGCGGACGCGCCGCGCGCTCGCCGCCTACCTGCGCGTGCACTCGCTGTTCGACGAGCAGCGCTCGGTCGCGGAGCTGCGCGCCGCGCTCGGCGGCCGGCGCATCGACCGCGTCGAGTCGCTGTGGGAGCCGCTGATGCTGCTCGCGGCGCGCCTCCGGGAGGCGCTCGGCGTGCCGGGCCTCGGCGTCGCGGCGACGGTGCCGTTCCGCGACAAGGAGGCGATGAAGCAGACGCTCGACGCCGCCGGCATCCGCACGCCGCGGCACGTCGCGGCCGGGAGCGTCGCCGCGTGCTGGGACGCGGCCGAGCGGATCGGCTTCCCGGTGATCCTGAAGCCGATCGCCGGCGCGGGCTCGGCCGACACCTGGCGCTGCGACGACGCCGACGAGCTGCGCGGGGTGCTGCCGCGCATCGCGCACGTGCCGGTGGTCAGCGTCGAGGAGTTCGTCGACGGCGAGGAGTACACCTTCGACACCGTCACCATCGACGGCGCGGTGCAGTACTACAACGTCGCCTGGTACCGGCCGCGGCCGCTGATCGCCCGCAGCAACGAGTGGATCAGCCCGCAGGTGATCGCGCTCAGGGAGCCGGACGCCGCCGAGCTCGCCGGCGGCGTCGCGATGGGCTTCGCCGTGCTGCGCGCGCTCGGCTTCGAGACCGGCTTCACGCACATGGAGTGGTACCGCAAGGCCGACGGCGAGGTCGTGTTCGGCGAGATCGGGGCGCGCCCGCCGGGCGCGCACCAGGTCGACCAGATGAACTACGCCTGCGACTTCGACGTGTTTCGCGAGTGGGGGCGGGCGGTCACGGCGCACCGCTTCGAGGCGCGCATCGAGCGCCGCTACAACGTCGCCACCGTCTACAAGCGGGCGCAGGGGCAGGGCACGATCCGCGCGATCGCGGGCCTCGAGGAGCTCTATCGCCGGCATGGCGCGGCGATCGTCTGGAACAACCTGCTGCCGATCGGCGCGCCGCGGCGCAACTGGAGGCAGACGCTGGTGTCGGACGGCTTCGTGCTGGTGCGCCACCCCGACCTCGCCACCACGCTCGCGATCGCCGACGAGATCGGCACGCGCGTGCAGCTGTACGCCCGCTGAGCGCCGCCGCGCCCGGCCCAACGAAGGATCCCGCCATGCGCCATCGCCCCGTCGTGCCCGTGCTGCTCGCCCTGCTCGCCCTGCTGCCCGCGACCGGGCGCGGCCAGGCGGCGCCGGACACCGCGGAGCCGGGCTCCGCTGAGGAGATCGCGCGCGCGACCACCGAAGCGCGCTTCCTGTCGCCGTGGGTCGCGTACCTGCCGCTGTCGGCGAGCGTGCCCTCGCCGCGCGCCTTCCTGCACCGCATCCCGGGCGCGCCGGGCGAGCTGGTCGAGTCGGCGC
>Ga0335070_10009413_pt1 | contig 11445 bp, 12 predicted proteins | sample Lox_Sample_13_FD_206722 | JGI IMG/M metagenome (GOLD analysis project Ga0335070, IMG submission 206722) | Soil microbial communities from Loxahatchee National Wildlife Refuge, Florida, United States - Lox_Sample_1.3 | ecosystem: Environmental > Terrestrial > Soil > Wetlands | place: USA... | reverse complement strand
AAGTGGCCATACGACTAGGAGCGAAAGGGCCGAATTCCTGCGCCGTGACCGCATGCGCCACAGGGAACCATTGCATTGGGGATGCCTATCGGCTGATTCAGCGCGGGGATGCGGACGTGATGGTAGCCGGCGGAGCAGAGGCGGCCATTACGACTCTGGGTGTGGCGGGCTTTGCCGCCTCAAAAGCGCTCTCGTTCCGCAACGACGAGCCGACCAAGGCCAGCCGGCCCTTCGACAAAGATCGCGACGGTTTTGTGTTGGGCGAGGGAGCGGGCGTGGTGGTGCTGGAAGAACTCGACCATGCTCGTCGACGAGGGGCGAGAATGTATGCAGAGGTCATCGGCTACGGAATGAACAGCGATGCCTATCATATTACGGCGCCGTCCGAAGACGGCGAGGGGGCGGTGCGATGCATGGAGTTGGCGTTGAAGGATGCGTCGATCGCAAAAGATCAGGTCGGCTATATCAATGCCCATGGTACCTCAACCATGGCCGATGCCATCGAGACCAAAGCCATCAAGCAGGTCTTCGGACAGCGGGCCTATCAGATTCCGGTCAGTTCAACAAAGTCGATGACGGGCCATTTGCTCGGGGCGGCAGGCGGTATCGAAGCGGCGTTCAGCATCTTAGCTCTTTATCACGGCATCCTTCCTCCCACGATCAACTTGGATCATCCGGATACCGACTGCGATCTCGACTACATTCCCCACAAGGCCAGACAGGTACACATAAATGTGGCCCTGTCGAACTCATTCGGCTTCGGCGGTGTCAATGCCTGTCTGCTCTTCAAGAAACTGCATGCATAGAACCCTGTTCATAACGCGACTCTTTTTGCCCAGCCGATCCCTGTATCAACGCGCCCGCCAGCCCCGAGCATCACAAGGCAGACTTCGTTCTGCTGCGAGGCGCCTCAACCTTAGACTCGTTCTCGAATCGCTCAAGGGTTTCCCGCATGAGAGGGGGCACGCTTCGCCTCTTTGCTGGCTACGGCCCCGCCGGACGATCTTCTTGAACAATGTGCACGTAGTCCCACATGCCTGTGCTTTCTACTGAACATCTCCAAACCGCGTTGGGCTACCGCTTCCAGGATCAAGCCCGGCTCGACGAAGCCTTGACGCATAAGTCATATGTCAACGAGCAGAAGGGTATAGCTTGTCGGGACAACGAGCGGCTGGAGTTTTTAGGCGATGCCGTGTTGTCACTCGTGATCAGTGAGTATCTTGCCGCTTGTCTGCCGGACTCGACCGAGGGCGCACTCTCGAAACTGAAAGCACAGCTTGTGAGCGAACCCTCTCTGGAGCGGGTCGCACGGCGCCTGCAATTGGGCGGATATCTCAAGCTTGGGCGAGGGGAGGAACTATCGGACGGGAGAGAGAAGCCGTCGCTCTTGGCCGACGCGGTCGAAGCTATCCTGGCGGCAGTGTATCTCGATGGGGGTTTCGAAGCGAGCCGTCGGGTGACGTTGCAGATCTTTGCTGCGGAAGTGAGTCAGGTTGAGGTCCGGATGCGCCGGCCAGGAGCGGAGGACTACAAAACTCAGTTCCAGGAATGGTGCCAGAAATACCATGATACGTTGCCGCATTATGCAGCGATCCGGGAATCGGGTCCAGACCATGATAAGCGCTTCGACGTGGAAGTAACCGTCCGTGGTGAAGTTGTGGGCGCCGGATCTGGTCGAAGCAAGAAAGAGGCGGAACAGCAGGCCGCCAAGCAAGCGCTTGAACGAGCCAGGATGTGAGGGATGAGCATGGTAAAATGATCGCCAGCATCGCCGGTTTGAAGGAAGGAGGATGTTCATGCTGAGACGAATGACGGTCAATGTAGTAGCAGGGGCTCTGTGCCTCGCCGGAGCCGTGTTGGTTGACACGAGTTCCCTGAACGCGGCTGACAAGACGTCGACTTCGATGGCCCCGAAAGCCATCATTAAGACAAAGTTTGGCGATATGGAAGTCACCTTCTTTCCCGAGAAGGCGCCCAAGCATGTCGAGAACTTTATCGCTCTGGCGAAATCAGGGTTCTACAACGGCACGATCTTTCATCGCGTCATTCCGGGTTTTATGATTCAGGGCGGCGATCCGAACACAAAAGACCCCAACAAACCGGAGACGTACGGCATGGGTGGTCCGAGCCAGCGGCTCAACGCTGAGTTCAATGACATCCCTCACCGGCGCGGGATTTTGTCGATGGCTCGCACGAGCGATCCCAACAGCGCCGGGTCGCAATTCTTCATCGTTGTGAAGGATTCGAATTTCCTGGATCGTCAATATACGGCCTTCGGTGAGGTGGTGAAGGGAATGGAGGTGGCGGATAAGATCGTCAGTCTGCCAAGAAACTCGCGGGATCTTCCGACAGAACGAGTGGAGATGACGATTTCGATTGTGGAATAGATGTGCGAGGGCCCAAGCTTGCAACTGGGGAAGAGGGGGCCGTGAAAAAACAGATGACGATTGCGGTACTCGTCGGGTTCTATTTTCTGACGGCTTGTGGAGGGAAGCCGGAAGCGAAGCCCGTCTACTATCCTCCTTCCGACCCCGGTCCCAAAGCCATCATCAAGACCAAGTTTGGCGACATGCACGTCAAATTCTATCCTGATCTGGCACCGAGGCACGTCGAAAACTTTATCAAGCTGGCGAATTCGGGGTTCTACAATGGCACGATCTTCCATCGAGTGATCCCGGGCTTCATGATCCAAGGTGGCGATCCGAACACCAAGGATTCGCTGAAGAAGGAGACATATGGGCAAGGTGGCCCGAAAGATGCGAAGGGCAATCCGATCCTGTTGAAGGCAGAGTTCAGCGACACGCCACACAAACGCGGGATTGTCTCGATGGCGAGAGCCAGCGAGCCGGATACCGCCGGCTCGCAGTTTTTCATCGTGGTGGAGAATTCGCCGTTTCTCGATCGAAAGTACACAGTGTTCGGAGAGGTCATCAAAGGTCTCGGAGTTGCCGACAAGATTGCGGATTTGCCGAGAGACGAACACGATCTACCGAAAGAACGGGTCGAGATGACCGTGGCGATTGTCCCGTAGCGTCCCTCGTGAGAACGATCGCATCTCTTCTGTGCACGGAGCCCGATAGCTTGGGTAGCCGTCGCCTCTTGTTTGGGTTGTTCGAGCACCTCGCGAAGGCGTGCGCATTCTGAGGCAAGTGCCAGCCCGAAGCCCGTCCAAAGGCCTTGTCGGAAACCCGGCGAAGCAAAGCGCTTCGATTTCGATGGGCCGGAATTGATTCGGCAGGTGGAGGAGGACCTGAAATTCCAGCCCGTCTGATAGGTTGATGCCCGATTCGGCCCTGCAACCGGCCGGAGAAATATTCAGGGCCTCGCCTCTCCTTCGATTTCGCCTGACGAATAACCCACTGTGCGGCAGAGAACCATGCGACGGGCTGTCCGAATCTTGATCTCGTTAATTCTGGGAATTTGGCAAGAGCACCCGAATGGTCACCGCCTTCTCAATGATGGTGGTGTTCGCAGCCTGGGCCATGTGTGTGTGATTCCAGGGCTGACTCCGGCATGAATTGCTGGCCGGGGAGCACGATATGTCCTGGCTCGTGCCGCTTGGTCAAATTTTCTGCGATCTCTGGATGGTACGCGCGGACATACCCGACCAGCCCTCCAAGGAATCGCTGTGACTGAAAGTCCGGTCCGGAAAACTCTGAGACAAATCTGATGGCACGGTCCAGGACCTCTGGTGCCATCGATGCGTCGGCGATCTGTTGGGGGTTCTGCTTTTTGAAACTGTCGTATTCCTTCTTGAGATGTTCAGCGAAGACCGGCATCGGCGCTGCCGGGACGTGCAGGGGGCTGAGCGTTCGCCGTAAGGCTTGAATGGCCGCCACCACTTCTGCGTCCTGTCCGTCGCGACGTCCCTGGAAGTAGCTGAATGTGACGACTTCGATCAAGTTGAAGAGGGCCACGGCTCTTTCACCACCGAGCTCACTCAACGCACGATAGAATTCCCGCCGAACCGGCATGAACTGTTCGCCCAGTCGCTTCTGCTGGTAGTCGCTGCCGGCGCCTAGGTACACGCAATCGCTCGGGCAGGACACGCGCACGATCCGGTGTTCGCCGCAGCATTGGCTACAGATCAGCCCGTTCAACGCCGGGCAGGACCGTTTGCCTTTGCGTTGTTTGCAATAGACGCAGCGGCTCATTTCGTGGCCGGTCCTCCTGATTCCGGCTTCGGTGGCGGGGGGATGAACCCGTAGTCGGCCAGCGTGCGCTTTTCCTTCTTGCGCTTCCCGTCGCTTGGAGTCTCGAGCCCGTTCATTTCGGCCGCATCGACCAATTGGTAAGGAACGAGGATCAGATTATTGGAGCGATCGATACCGAGATCCCCTGGAGACGGCAGGTATTCGGCAATGACCTGGAATCGTTTATCCCACGACATGCGCCATACTTTGCCGGTCGTGAAATCCGACATGTACATGTTGCCCCACCGATCGAAATCCACCCCGCGGAGATTCTGGAACCGAGCGGAGAAAAACCCGTTCGAGAACACCTCGGTCAGCACACCTTCAGGAGAGACCTCAAAAATCTTGCCCTTGTCCCAGCTGACGACCATGAGCTGTCCTGTTTTTGGATGCACCGCGACACCTGACGGGCCTGCAAGAACTTTGTCTGACACGAGGACCGTCACGCGTTGCGTGGCGAGATCCACGCGATAGATCGTGTTGTTCAGCTGGTCTGAGCAATAGAGCACCCCCTTTCCGTCGAAGGCGACATCGCTGATGTGGGCAGGGGTGGCTCTGCCGGGAGAAGCACTCGCTGGAAGCATGGAGATCGCCATGACCGGTTTACCGGTACTTGCCTCGAAGCCCCGCAGCACATCCAGATCGGCGACGTACAACACGCGATCGGCCAGGGCCATGCCCTTCGGAGCATGGAGCGTAGTGTCTCCAACTCCTCCCTGGATGAATTTGCGGTTGATGATCTTGCCATTGGCATCGAGCTTTGTAATGAAGCCGTTGTTGTCTCGGACGTCCGGTTCTCCGTTTACGCTAGAGATGAAATATTCTTTCCCTGCAGCATCTGAGACGAAGCTGTAGGGAGACGCCAGCTCCGTGACCGTGATCTGTGCCAGAACCGGGTTTGGCGCTAGGGAGCCGAGCAGCACAGCGAGCAGTCCGCGTGACCGTATGAAACCAAGCGAATGGCGGGAAAATTGTGTGAATCGTCTGATCAAAGGGTGGATCACAGCGGTTGAATGACGAATGAATGCATCCTAGCGGTGGGGCGGAGAAGCTGTCAAGGAAGGGACGTGAGGCGTGAAGCCTGAAGCGTCATGCGATAAGCGATGCATCAGACAACTGGAGGCATGTTTCGACTCATCTTGCCTTCCCCCTCACGCCTAACCCCTTACGGTATTCCTGGCGTTGACTTGCGTAAAAATGCCCTGCTATGGTGCGATGATTTTTTGTCCTACCGTGCGGTGAGGAGGTTCTTGTGACGGCACGACTGATCGATGGGAAGGCGTTGGCGCAACAGATTCGTGAGCGACTGGCCAAGGAGTCTGCCGCACTCGTGGCCAAGACAGGCATCAAGCCGGGATTGGCCACGATTTTGGTCGGCGATGATCCTGCCTCGCATCTCTACGTGAAAAATAAGCAAAAAGCCTGTGATGCGGCCGGCATCTACATCGACGACCACAAACTTCCGGCCGGCACGACCCAAGCCGAGTTGTTGGCGTTGATCGAGAAGAAGAATGCCGATCCGAAAATCCACGGAATTCTTGTGCAACTCCCGCTTCCGAAGCAGATCGATAGTAAAACTATCCTGGATGCCGTGTCGCCGAACAAAGACGCCGATGGTTTTCATCCGTACAATTTCGGTCGGCTTGTGGAGGGCCATCCGGTGTTCGAAGCGTGCACACCCAAGGGTGTGATCAAGATGATCGAATCCACTGGTGTCGCTATCGAGGGCAAGCGGGCTGTCGTGGTTGGGCGAAGCAATATTGTGGGCAAACCTCTGGCGTTGATGCTTCTCCAGCGCAACGCGACCGTGACCATCTGCCATTCGAAAACTAGAGATTTGCCGGCGGTCTGTCGCGAGGCGGAGCTCCTATTGGTCGCGATCGGCAAGGCGAAATTTGTCACGGCCGATATGGTTCGCGAGGGAGCTGTGGTGATTGATGTCGGTACGAATCGGTTGCCGGACGGGAAAGTGGTGGGCGATGTCGATTTCGAATCGGTGAGCCAGAAGGCCGCCTGGATCAGTCCCGTGCCAGGCGGGGTTGGACCGATGACGATCGCGATGTTGTTGGAGAACACCGTGGAATCGGCGAAGAGGCTGGCGGGGGTCTAGGTGCAGTGTAGATTTCTTGCTCGTGCACCGCGCACGCACGAGACCATGGTATTGTTTACATTAAGGGCGGTGCTCGGTGGACACGCGCAGTGAAATCCACCCTGCACTTAGACCTGAGGGGTGACAAGTGGTCGGAGTGAGGAGAACCGAATGACTCGCGAACCGCGGCGGCTGAAAGACGTGCTCGATCAGGGACAGTTTGCAGTGACGGTCGAGTACAATCCTCCGAAAGGGACCAACATCACCGGCGTTTTGGATAATGCCAAGCAGCTAGTCGGACGCGTGCATGGGGTCAACGTTACCGACAACACGGCGGCGATCGTGAGAGCGGGGTCGCTTGCCGTGTGCCGCCTCCTCTATGAACTGGGGCATGATCCGGTCATGCAGCTCACCTGCCGCGATCGGAACCGAATCGCCATGCAGTCCGATCTTATGGGCGCGTCCATGCTGGGCATTCGGAATATTCTTTGCTTGACCGGCGACTATCCGACGGTCGGCGACCATAAGGACGCCAAGCCGGTGTATGATCTCGATTCCGTGCAAGTCATGCAGCTGGTGCAGGGACTCAATCATGGGCGTGACTATGCCGGAAACAAGTTGGATGGAGCGACGAATTTCACGATCGGGGCCGCCGTGACCCCTGAAGCGGATCCTCTCGGCCCCATGCTGGCAAAGTTTGAAGTGAAAGTGAAAGCGGGAGCCCAGTTTTTTCAGACGCAGGCGATTTATCATCCTGATCGATTTGCGAGTTTCATGAAAGCGGTCCGTCCGTTCAAGGTCAAAGTGTTGGCCGGCATTCTGGTATTGCGCAATGCCAAGATGGCCGAATTCATGAATGCCAACATCCCCGGTGTCTCAGTGCCGCAGGAGATGATCGAGGAACTTCGGAAGGCCGGCGACAAACAGGCCGAGGATGTCGGAGTGGAGATTGCGGTGCGTACGATCAAGGCGGTGCAGTCTCATTGCGATGGCGTCCATATCATGGCGATCAAGGCGACGCACCGCTTGCCGGAAATCTTGACCAAGGCTCAGGTCGGCTGATGAACGTCCCTGAATTCCTAAAAGCCAAGCACGAAGGGAAGAAGCTCATCGTGGTGACGGCGTACGATGCCCTGTTCACTCGGATCGTGGAACAGGCCGGTATCGAGGCCATTTTGGTCGGGGACTCGTTGGGGGTGGTTGTACAGGGGAAGGCCAATACCCTGTCTGTGACGATGGAGGACATGCTCTACCATACCAAGATGGTGGCTGAAAGCGCCCAGCGTGCGCTGGTGATTAGCGATATGCCCTTCATGTCCTACCAGGCGAGCAGGGCCCAAGCAATTCGTAATGCAGGCCGGTTCATTCAGGCCGGCGCGCAGGCGGTGAAGCTCGAAGGAGGAGCACCGGTCGTCGATCGTGTTGCCGCTATGACACAGATCGGGATCCCCGTGATGGGGCATCTTGGGATGACTCCGCAATCGGTGCATCAACTTGGTGGATACAAAGTCCAGGGCAGGGGGAAAGATCATGCCAAGGCACTCTTGGATGACGCCGAGGCCCTTGAATCAGCCGGAGCTTTCGCGGTGGTGTTGGAAGCGATCCCTGCCGAACTCGCCAAGACCGTCACAGAGCACCTCACGATCCCGACCATCGGCATCGGTGCCGGCCCCCATTGCGATGGACAGGTTCTCGTGCTCTACGACCTCCTCGGTCTCTTCGACGAATTCGTCCCCAAGTTCGTCAAGCCCTATGCTCACCTCAAGGCCGATGCACTCCAAGCGCTGCGCCGGTACAAGGAAGAAGTCGAGCAGGGCAAATTCCCGTCCGATTCAGAGAGCTACCACTGACTAGCACGCCCCTTTATCGAATCTTGTTTCTCGACGCTATCCCGTCCCGAAGAGGGGCAGACACGCCAGGAAATCTTTGATACACTCCTCCACGTTCTGCAGTGGAGAGCCCAATGGAATGGGTCGAATGGTTGCTGAGTAGAGAATTCCGGCAATTCCTCCTCGAGAATAACCTATTTTTCCCTCTCCTATTCGGTGCGCGACTCATCGGTGTCACCGCGCTTGAATGGCTTGTCCCTGCACGCAAGGTTTCCTACAGGTCGCTGCTCTGCTTGGACATCATCGGATACACAATTGTCGTCTACTTTACGACTCCAGCAGCAGGCTATCTGAGGAGTTTTCTACCTGTGCGGCCAGTGATCCCGGAGGCGATCCTGACTTTACCGGCTGCGGAGACCTTCCTCTTGTACTATGTCGTCGGTGACTTTGGCGCCTACTGGATGCATCGATTCTGGCATCTCAGCCTTGTTTGGCCCGTCCACAAATGGCACCATTCTCCCACCAGCATGTATTGGCTTGCCGGCTATAGAGGCTCGTTCCTTCAACTGACGCTTCAAGGCCTGCCCTGGATGGTTGCCTATGCCGTATTAGGCATGGCTCCTTGGTGGATGTTCCTGGCCGTGACGACTTCCCATATTCTCTTAAACGACTGGATGCACATGAATGTATCCTGGCGATCGAATTGGTTGGAATGGGTGTTCGTCACGCCGCGGTTCCATCATGTCCATCACAGTGACAACCTGGCTTATTCCAATGCGAATTTTGGCGTCACGTTCAGCATATGGGACCGACTCTTCGGAACCTATCTCGATCCGGAAACAATCAAGCAACCAATCTCCTTTGGAATTGGCGAGAAGGTACCGCTCGTGCGTCTAGTGGTGGGAGTCTAGCGAGGCTCCAGCGTTAGGTTGTCCGCACGGGATCTGCGCAGTTCACTTGAAACACCGCCCGATCTTCGAGCCGGATCGCGGTCAGCTGTTTGCCCCAGATGCATCCGCTGTCGATCGCTAAGAGCCTCGGTTCGACATACAGTCCGAGCGCCGCCCAGTGACCGCAGACGATGGTGATGTCGGCTTGTCGTCGATGTGGATGGCGAAACCACGGAAGATACCCGGCAGGGGCCTGTTCCGGAGGGCCGGAGAATCCTGACAAGTCCCCAGCAAGGGTACAGGTTCGTAGCCTCGTCAACACTCGTGCGATGCTTGCAAGACGCTCGTTGCCATTCAAGGCACTGTCCCATCTGGGTGTTAACCCGCAGAAGAGCGCTTCCAGGAACGCGCGGTAGTTGGGACCAGACAGTACCGATTCCACTTCGCGGGCCAAACTCACCGATTCATCGATCGTCCATTGAGGGAGGATCCCCGCGTGGGTCATCAGGAACGATCCCTCACGGTGATGGAGCGGTTGCCGCCGAATCCACTCCATCAGCTCTGATCGATCCTCTGCCGCGAGTACGTCCTGGATCGTATCTTTCCGACGAAGGGGGAGGATCCCTTCTGCAACGGCGAGCATGAAGAGGTCGTGGTTGCCGAGTACAACCCGCGCCTTGGAACCGAGATTCTTGACGAATCGAAGGACCGCGAGAGACGCGGGCCCGCGATTGACCAGATCACCGACGAACCACAACCGATCGGTCTGAGCATCAAAATCGATGCGATCGAGCAGGCGGTTGAGTTGCGTAAAGCAACCTTGGACATCGCCGATCGCATAAGTGGCCATGGGTAGGATGGCGTACGTCAGCTGAATCGAAATCGTGGAGGAGAGTATCTCACGGGTATCGTGCTTCAATCACACTTCTGAGTCCGCCCCGTGCCGCGAATGTGCCGGTCACCTTCGCCCACACCGGACGGCAGGCTTTGACGATATCCTGCAAGATGCGATTGACGGCGTTCTCGTAAAAAATGCCGAGATTCCGGTAAGCGTGGATGTACATTTTGAGCGATTTGAGTTCAAGGCACTCTTTGTCCGGCATGTAGTGGAGCGTGATCGTGCCGAAGTCGGGAAGACCGGTCTTTGGACAGATGGCAGTGTACTCAGGGATCTCGATCGTGATCTCGTAGCCCTTGTACTGGTTGGGGAACGTTTCGATGTCAGGTAAGGGGCCGGTGAGACCGCTCTTGGCGTGGCGCTCGTTGTAGCCGAGCTTGGTGGTCTGCTGTTGTTTTCTTGACCGCTTACTCCTCACGCCTCATTCCTCACCGTGCGCTAAAGTTGCTTCATCCACTCCACTTGACCGAGGCGTTCGAGCTCATTGTAGAGGGTGACCCAGGGGCAGGGCATCTCCGGGTACACTTCACAGAGCCCACCTTTCCGAACGCCGCCGCAAGGGCCGTGACTCATGAACTTGGGGCATTCGGCCTTGAGCGAGCCGTCAGGAATCGGCGGGCGCTTATGAACGCCCCCAACGTGCTGGGCTCCTTCTTCTTCTCCTGGAACGAGGACACGGATCGGCATGCTGCCTAGTCTAGACAGATTCGCATCAATCGGCAATCGTCTTCTACGATGATTTCCTATCCAAAATCGCAGTCCAGATGTCCAGGTCCAGCCAAATCGCGATCGGCGAGTTAGGGCGAATGGCCTATCGGCGTTCTGTCTGGTAGGCCTTCTTTCGGCGAGGGTGGGCCTTCTGCGAAGTTGCGTTGATTATCAGGAAGTTATAGTATTTTACGGTGATGAGTCAGCGCGGAGCTGAGCCAACATACTCGTTGACAGTCTTTTTTCGGCTTTGCTAGGATGACTTCACTTTTGGATACCCGTGAACGGGTTGTCCCCGTTCTTCCAACCTCGACGTCCTTCGGATTTGTTTCGTATAACCCGATTGTCCTGATCAGCAACGGATAGCCGTTGCAGTGAGAGAGGGAGGTGCCGGATGAGTCTTGATTATGTCAAATTTTCAGGTGGTTTTGAGAAGTTCATGCCGAAGGAATATCGTGACATGGTGGAGCACGGGCCGTTCGGCAAGAAAGTGTCCGTATCGCAAATGGGAAGCTTCAAGGAAGTTCTCGAAGAGCATCCCATGTGCGCCGGTTGTGCGATGACCCTCTTCATTCGCCTCGCCATGATCGCCTTCCCCAATCCTGAAGACACCATCACGGTCGGCACCGCCGGGTGCGGTCGTCTGGCGATTTCACAGGCTGCGATTCCCTTCGTGTACGGCAACTATGGCGACCAGAACGGTGTGGCGAGCGGTTTGTCGCGCGGGCTGCGTCTCCGATTCGGTGATAAGCCGAAAGATGTGGTCGTCATGGCGGGTGACGGCGGGACGGCCGATATCGGCTTCCAGCAAGTTCTCCATTCCTGGTTTCGAAAAGAG
>Ga0335070_10009411_pt1 | contig 11446 bp, 12 predicted proteins | sample Lox_Sample_13_FD_206722 | JGI IMG/M metagenome (GOLD analysis project Ga0335070, IMG submission 206722) | Soil microbial communities from Loxahatchee National Wildlife Refuge, Florida, United States - Lox_Sample_1.3 | ecosystem: Environmental > Terrestrial > Soil > Wetlands | place: USA... | reverse complement strand
GGGGCCCGCGGTCTTGCCGGATTATAACGACTGGTCTAATTCACCCGCTGCGCCCGCGCGGAGGGGAGCACGATGGCGGATGGGACAGCGAGGACGAAGACGAGCGCGACGGCGACCACGAAGACCACGAAGACCGCTGGGACGACCCTCGAGGTCCGCGACGGGATCGCGTGGATCACGCTCGACGACGGCAAGGTGAACGCGCTCTCGGCCGAGCGCATCGCCGAGATCGCCGCGGCCATGGATGCCGCCGACGCGGCGGGAGCGGTGGCCGTGCTGCGCGGGCGCGAGGGCGTCTTCTCGGCAGGCTTCGACCTGAAGACCTTCGCGCGCGGCGCCGCCGCCGGGGTCCGCATGGTTCACGCGGGCGCCGAGCTGGTGCTGCGCCTGCTCTCGTTTCCGTACCCCGTGCTCACGGTCTGCACCGGCCACGCGTACCCGGCGGGCGCGTTCCTCATGCTCGCGGCCGACGTGCGCATCGGGCTCGCGGGTCCGTGGCGCATCGGGATGAACGAGGTGGCGATCGGCCTGACCGTGCCCGGGTTCGCCGTGGAGCTGGCCCGACACCGGCTGACGCCGCCCGGCTTCGCGCGCATCACCACGGCGGCGATGTTCCCGCCCGATGAGGCGCTGCGGCTCGGCTATCTGGACCGGGTCGTGGAACCGGGCGAGCTCGACACCGCCGTGGCTCAGGAGGCCGAGCGGCTCCGCGCGCTCGACATGAAGCACTTCGCAGCCACCAAGGCGCGCATCCACGCGCGCGCGATCGGGGCGATCCGCGCGGCGGTCGAAGCCGAGCTGGTCGAGCAGAGCGCGGCCTGAGGGCGGCGTGCGCATTCATCTGGGCGTCATCTGGCCTGCCGGCCGGTTGCCGCCCATTCATCCTGCGCGCTCCGGGGGCCGATAAGAACTCGGGCGGGCTCTCCCTCATTGTTGGGGGCAGGAGGGCTCCGGTCATGGTCTCGCGCAGGACCCTTCTCCTCGTGCTCCTCGCCGCGGCCGCGGCGCTGGGGTGGAACAAGATCTCCGCGCAGGAGGTCGCCACGCTGAACGTGCCCGGCTCCGGCATGGAGGACTACTACGACCAGGTCTGGGTGGTCGATGCCCGGCCCTACGTGTGGATCCGCGCCGAGAGCCCGGACACCACGTGGCTCGATCCGCTGCGCCAGAACCCCGACATCTATCTGTGGCGAAACGGAGAGCGAGCCGCCTATCACGCGACGATCTGGGAAGAGAAGGACGTCGCTCACGTCGACAAGCTGTTCCGCAGGAAGTACGGCGTGATGGAGCAGCTGCGCGCGCTCGTGCGCACCCAGCCCACCGTCCCGATCCGGCTGGAGCCGATCGGGCGCTACGGCACCGCGGCGGAGTGAGCCCGCTCAGACGTTCCTTCTCAGGAACTCCACCATCCGCTCGATCGCGGGACGCGCGGCGGGCAGGAACTCCATCTGCGCATAGCCGTGGGGCATGCCGACGTCGACGAAGTGCTCGTGCGGGACGCCGGCGGCGGCGAGCGCCTTGACCAGCGCCTCGGCCTGCACCGCGAGCGGATCGGCGCTGCCGACCACGACGTGGCTCGGCGGCAGCTTCCCGGCGACCGCGAGCGGTGACACGCGCGGGTCGCGCATCAGGGCCTCGCGCTCCGCGCTGCCGAGGTACGAGCCGATCATCATCTCCATCATGTTGCGGCCGATCTCGAGGGCGCGCGGATCCTCACCGCCGCCGAGCGCGCCCTCGCCGAGCGTGGCGAAGTCGAAGACGCCGTAGATCAGCAGCGCGGCCTTCGGCTGCGCGGGGTCGCCGGAGAGCGCCGCGGAGACCGCCGCCGACAGGTTCCCGCCCGCGCTGTCGCCGCCCACCGCGAGGCGCGCAGCGTCGCCGCCGAAGCGAGCGGCCTCGCGGTGCGCCCAGCGCACGGCGGCGAGGCAGTCCTCGAACGGCGTCGGGAAGGGGTGCTCGGGCGCCAGCCGGTAGTCGACGTTGAACACCAGGTAGCCGGCCTCGGCGAAGCGGTGCGCGAGCTTGCGGTGCGTCCTCGGGCTGCCGCACACCCAGCCGCCGCCGTGCAGGTACACCAGCACGGGGTGCGGGCCCTCGCCCCGCGGCACGATCACGTCGGCCGTCACGCCCTCGCGCACCGGGACCGCTTCGTGCAGCGCCGCCACCTCGGGGAGGTCCGCGTTCATGAAGGACGCGAAGCCATCGATCATGCGGCGCATGTCCTGCACCGTGCTCGGCGCGTTCTGGAGCATCATCTGCATGAGCAGGTCGATGTTCGGGGGCTGGGCCATGGGGGTCTCCTGAATGGGGGTCTCTGAAAGGATGGGAGGCCCCAAAGTAGCCCCCCGCGCGCGCGATGGGCTGTTCCCGTCTGCCCCACCTGCCCCTCGATGCCGCGCCTCCCTTCCGGGTCTCTCCCGTCTCCGCCTCCCGTGTGCCGCGCCACGACGGCACGGGCGATGCAACTCTTGCGCAATAGACGAAGTCCATGACCAGGAGTTCCGCATGAGACACCACTTCCATCGCTGCGCCCACCTGCGCGTGCTCGCGGTCGACGCCCGGGACCTCTCCCAGGCGCGCAAGGGCGGGTCGCGGATCCTCGACGAGCTGTGCGACGCCAAGCACCTCGCGCCCTGCCTGGGGCTCGCGGAGTGCGACGTGCTCTCGGCGGCTCAGAAGCGCGAGCTGCTCTCGGTGCGCGCCACCCACCTCCGCGAGGAGGAGGGCGGGGCCTCGCCGCTCGCCGACCGGGAGGACCCGCGCGCGGCCGAGCTGGCGGAGCTGCGCCGCACGCTGCTCGACGAGCGCAATGCGATCGCGCAGGAGAATCGTCGCCGCGCGGCCGAGTCGGGAGGTGCGCTACAGCGCAATCCACGGCCGCTCTCCCACGCAGAGGAGCGGGAGCTCGGCCGCGCCGGCCTTTCGGTGGTCCTCGACGACGAGCTGCGCGGGGTGCGCGCCGCGCGGCTCGACGCCCTGGACCGCGCCCTCGACGCGCTGGCGCGCGGCCGCTACGGGAAGTGCGTGCGCTGCGGCGGCGCGATCGACATCGCGCGGCTCTCCGAAGCACCCGACACTGCCGTGTGTGTGGCGTGCGCCCGCGTCGCCTTCCCCGAAGCCGTGCAGCGCACGGCCTGAGCCGGAGGCCCTCGTGTCCGCAGGAGCCGTCTGCGTCCGCTCGGTCCAGATCGCCTCGCCGCAGGAGAGCGTGCGCGAGGTGGCGCGCAGGATGGCGAAGGCCGGCGTGGGCACCGTCGTGGTGCTCGGCGACGACAAGCAGCCCGTCGGGATCCTCACGGATCGCGACGTCGCGCTGCGCTGCGTCGCCGAGCAGCGCGACCCCGACGCCACGCGCGTGGGGGCGGTGATGACCGCGCCGGCCACCTGCATCCCCGAGTCGACGCCGATCGAGGACGCGCTCTCGCGCATGGCGGGGCTGCAGGTCCGGCGCCTCGTCGTGGTGGACGCGAAGCGGCACCTGGTGGGGATCCTCGCGCTCGACGACGTGCTCGAGCTGCTGGCGGAGGAGGCGGTGACCATCGGGCGCCTGCTCTCGCGGCGCGCCACCGCTCGCCGAGCGACCTGAAGGGAGGCACATGGAGATCCATTGGGTCGGGTCCGAGCTGTTCACGGAAGAGGCGCGCCTGGCCGCGGAGGCGCGGCTCCGCGAGCTGACGCAGGGCCGCACCGACATCATCGACGTGCGCGTCGCCGCGCGTCCGAGCGGTCACCATCGCCACGGCGGCCAGGAGGTGCGCATCACCTGCGAGGCGCGCGGCAAGGAGATCGTCGCGGCGCGCGCGCGGCCGGATGCCGGCCTCGCGCTGAACGAGGCGCTCGACGTCTTCGAGCGGGAGCTGTGGCGGATGCGGCATCGCCGCGCCCAGCAGCGCGGGGAGCGGGAGTACGGCGCTCCGCCGCCCGAGCAGGGCGTCATCGACGAGGTCTTCCCCGAGGAGGACCACGGCTTCATCCTGACCGACGCGGGCGAGCGCGTGTACTTCCATCGCAACGCGCTGCACGGCGCGCTTGCGCTCGAGACGCTCGAGGAAGGGCAGCGCGTCGCGCTGAACGTCGAAGGCGGCGAGAAGGGCCCGCAGGCCACGGTCGTGCGGCCGGCGCCGGCGGGCACGCTCTAGTCGCGGAGGGGAACCCATGCAGATCACCGTCAAGGAGCTGATGAGCGGCGATCCGGTCTCGATCGACTCGCGCGCATCGGCGTTCGAAGCCTACGAGACGATGCGGAGCCACCGCGTCCGACACCTGCCGGTGATCGGCGGCGACGGCCGCGTCGTGGGCGTGCTCGCCGCCGACGACCTGGCCGCGAAGCTCGCGCTCCCGCCCCGCCCGCAGCGCCAGCTCGCGGAGGCGGAGGCGCGGGCGGCGCAGGGCTGGCGCGTGCGCGAAGTCATGACGCGCTCGCCCCAGACGCTCGGCCGCAATGCTTCGATCAGCGAGGCGGCGGAGCGCATGGCCGACGCGCGCATCGGCTGCCTGCCGATCGTCGACGAGGAGGGCCACCTCGAGGGCGTCCTCTCCGAGACCGATCTGCTGCAGGCGCTCGCGACCGTGGCCACGGAGCGGACGACGCTCTCCTGAGCCCGCGGCGCAGGGTCGTGCAGCTCGCGCTCGTCGGCGACACCATGCTCGGTCGCGGCGTCGCGGAGGTCCTGCGCGCGAGCGGACCCGAGGCGATCGTGGCGGAGGAGGTCGCGAGCCTCCTGCGCGCAGCCGATCTCTGCGTGCTGAACCTCGAGTGCTGCATCTCGGAGCGCGGCAGTCCCTGGCCCGCGCCGGGCAAGCCCTTCTTCTTCCGGGCGCCGCCGGCGGCGGTGGACCTGCTCGTCCGGCTCGGCGTCGACTGCGTGACGCTGGCCAACAACCACGCGCTCGACTTCGGTGAGGAGGCGCTGCTCGACACGCTGGCGGCGCTCGGCGCCGCCGGCATCGCCTGCGTCGGGGCGGGGGCCGATCTCACTGCGGCCCGACGGCCCGCTGTGCTCGAGGCGAAGAGCTACCGGCTCGCCGTCCTGGGATTCACGGATCACCCGGCCGAATACGCCGCGGAATCGGGACGCCCGGGCGTGGCGTTCGCCGACCTGCGCGGCGGCATTCCGGCGTGGCTTCGCGAGGCCGTCGGCTCCTGCGCGGCGGACGGCGTGCTCGCGACGCCCCACTGGGGTCCGAACCTGGCCGCGAAGCCGGTCCGGCACGTGCGCATCGCCGCGGACCAGCTCGTCGCGGCGGGCGCGACGCTGGTGGCGGGACACTCGGCGCACTGCTTCCACGGCGTGCGCGGCCGCGTCCTCTACGACCTCGGCGACTTCGTCGACGACTACGCCGCCGATCCCCTGCTGCGCAACGACCTCGGTCTGCTCTTCCTGGTGACGCTCGGCGCGAAGGGGCCTCGGCGCATCGAGGCGGTGCCGCTCCGCGTCGAGTACGCGCACACGCGGCTCGCAGACGGCGAGGACGCCGCGTGGGTCCGCGAGCGCTTCCGCGCGGCCTGCGCGGCGCTGGGGACGAAGGTCCGCATGGAGGGCGGGCGACTGGTCATCGACGTGTCCGAGCCGGAGGCGTCGGAGCGGGCAGGTTAGCCCCGATCCGACATTCGCGGCGCGCGAGATCGGGTGGCCGACGGGCTCCTCGGGTGGCGCCCTCGCTCCATGGCTCGGCCGCGATCCATCACAGGAGTGCGATCGAGCATCGAGCGCGGCCTGCGCTCGACTTCCGCTCGGGCGCCCCCCCACCGTCGCCCGTCGGGCGGGGCGCTTCCGTGGAATGTCGGATCAGGGTTAGGCCTGGCCCTGCGCTGCACCGGGCACGAGACCCAGGCGGTACGCCGAGTGCAGGTACTGGAGCAGCATGCGCTCGCTGTTGTAGAACGACGCGTTGATCGAGATGGTGTTGCGCATCACGCGGTGGTAGAGCTCGGGCGTCTTGTAGAAGAGCGGCAGGATGACCTGCTCGAGCTTGTCATAGAGGGCGCGCGCGTCGGCGACGTCGCCCTCCGCGTGCAGCTCCTCGCGCGAGCACGGCTCCTCGCCGATCGACCAGCCCGTCTGGCCCTCGAGGTGCCCCTCGACGAACCAGCCGTCGAGCACCGACAGGCTCGGGACGCCGTTCACCGCGGCCTTCATGCCGCTCGTACCGGACGCCTCGAGCGGCGGGAGCGGCGTATTCAGCCAGACGTCCGAGCCGGCGCAGAGCAGACGCGCGAGTCCCATGTCGTGGTTCGGGAGATACGCGATGGGGATCTGCCCGCGCAGCGCGTCGCGCGCCTGGTGCAGCGCGCGGATCAGCTCCTTGCCTGCCGCGTCGTTCGGGTGCGCCTTGCCGGCGAAGACGATCTGGAGCGGTCCGCGCTCGGCCGCGATCTTGCGCAGGCGCTCGAGGTCGGTGAGGACGAGACCCGTGCGCTTGTAGGCGGTGGCGCGGCGCGCGAAGCCGATCGTGAAGACGTTCACGTCGAAGCCGGCGTTCGAGTCGCGGTTCACGGTCTCGACCAGCGCCTGCTTGGCCTCGCGGTGCGCGGCCCGGATCTCGTCGCAAGGGATGCGGATCGCGTAGCGCAGCGACAGCGCGTCGCGGCGCCAGTCGGGCAGCCACTTGTCGAAGAGCGTCTGGAAAGGGGGCGAGGCCCAGGTGCGCACGTGTACGCCGTTCGTGATCGCGTGCACCTTGTAGTCCGGGAACAGGTCTCGCGACACCTCCCAGTGACTCATCGCGACGCCGTTCACGTAGCCCGAGCCGCGCAGTGCGAGGTCGGTCATGTTGAGCGCGCGCTCGCGGGTGAACACCTCGAGGCGGCGCGCCGCGCGCGCGCCGAGCACGCGCGCGACCAGCCCGTTCTCGAACTGGTCGTGCCCCGCCGGCACGGGCGTATGGGTCGTGAAGATGCAGGCGCTGCGCACCGAGTCGACGACCTCCTGGGTGATCGAGCCGTTGTGGACGGGCCCGGCGAGGCGCTCCTCGAGGAGCGCGAGCACGATCAGCGCGGCGTGGCCCTCGTTCAGGTGGTAGCGGGCGATCTCGCGGTGGCCGAGCGCGCGCAGCATCGCGATCCCGCCGAGGCCGAGCACGGCCTCCTGACAGAGCCGGTACTCCTCGTCGCCGCCGTAGAGCACGTCGGTGAGCCGGCGGTCCGCAGGGTCGTTCTCCGGCAGATCCGCGTCGAGCAGATAGACGGGCAGGTCGAAGCCGGAGACGCCGCGCACGCAGTAGCGCCAGCACGCGAGGGCGACCGGGCGGCCGCGCACCTCGATGGTCGCGCGCGCGTCGAGCCGCGTGAGGAAGTCGTCGATCGGCCAGCTCACGGGCTCCTCGCGCTGGAGCCCGTCCGCGTCGATGCGCTGGAAGAAGTAGCCGGCGCGGTGGAGCAGCGTCACCGCGGCCATCGGGACCTCGAGGTCCGCGGCGCTGCGGATCGTGTCGCCCGCCAGCACGCCGAGCCCGCCCGCGTAGGTCGGGATCGAGGGCTCGAGCCCGATTTCCATCGAGAAGTACGCGACCAGGGGCTGGAGGCTCATGTCCGTCGGACTCCGATCCCCGAGGCCCGATGCAATGGATGTGCCGCCGCGCCCTCGGCGGCACGGGTGATGCAAGCTGGTGCGAGCCATGGGCTCGCTCGAGCCCGGACAGCCACGGGCAAGGAGGGATTGCCGTGAAGGTCGAGCAACTGATGACCAAAGGTGTGGCGACTTGTACACCGGGCGACACGCTGAACGAGGCGGCTCGCATCATGTGGGAGCATGATTGCGGGGTGGTTCCGATCATCGGCGAGGGCGACGCCCCGCGCGTCGTCGCCATGTTGACGGATCGGGACATCTGCATGGCGGCATACACGAGGGGTCGCCCGCTCTCGGGCATCTGCGTGCGGGACGCGATGTCGAGGGAGATCCAGTCGTGCAGCCCGGCGACCGACCTGGCCGAGGCCGAGGGGCTGATGCGCAGCGCGCAGGTGCACCGGCTCCCCGTCGTGGACGACGCGGGGCAGCTTCTCGGCGTGATCTCGCTGGCCGACATCGCCCGCGAGGCTGCGCGCGAGGTCGCATCGAAGCGCCGGGACGTCACCGTCGCCGAGATCGGCGAGACGCTCGCGGCGATCTCGCAGCCCAGGGAAGCGGCAGTCGGCGCGTAGGCAGATCGCGGCGCAAGCCCTGACGGCACCCCGGGGTACGGCCACGAGAGGGGTGCAGGATGCCCGACGCTGGGGCGGATCGGGCAGGGGCGGTGCTATGCATCCGCGCGTACGGCGTGCCCCGGCGGGGCCCGCCCCGGAGGCACCCCGATGGCCGATCCGGCAGCCGCGCGCGCCTTCTTCCAGAGCGAGGTCGAATCCCTCGAGCCCTTCGACTTCGTGGCGCTCGGGCCCGCCGGCCGGCCGCTCCACTTCGTCGAGGTGACACGCCGCGAAGACGGCCGCCTCGAGCTGCGCATCCCGGGGCGTCCGCCGATCCTGCCCCCGCTGCCCGTGCCCGCGCGCGCCGCGCTCCACGAGCGCGGCTTCAGCTCGGAAGATCCGGCGGATCCAACGCAGCCGTGGACGCGCGAGGTCGCCGATGCCGCCGAGGCGGTCGAGAGGGTCCAGCGCGTGCTGGTCGAGGTGTTCGGGGAGAAGCCGGACATCGCGCTCGACGTCGCCCACGGCAGCCACCGCGCCGAGTACGAGGCGCGCAAGCGCCTCGGCGAGGCGCGCGCCCACGTCGAGAAGGCGCTGGCGGTGATCTGCGAGCGGAAACCGGAGCAGGACGAGGACGGCGACTACCTGGTCCCGATGGGCGACGTGCGCGTCATGGTGGCGCCGCGCATCGCGCCCGGCGGTCCGGCGGTGGTGCGCGTCTTCGCCATCACCAACGTCGGCGTGAGCGTGACGCCCGAGCTGGGGCTGCTCCTGGCGCGCCTCAACTTCGGCCTGATGTTCGGGCGCTTCGCGCTCGACGTGGAGCACCAGGCGATCTGGTTCGACGAGACGCTGCTCGGCGATCAGTTCACGGACGAGGAGCTGCGCTTCACGATCCAGATCGTCGCCAACACCGCCGACGCGTGGGACGATCGCCTGAAGCAGATGTTCGGCGGCGCCACCTATCAGGACGTGCTGAAGGGCCGCGCCGGCGAGCACACGCCGCCTACCAAGCCGGGGCAGGGCGGGTATCTCTAGCGCCAGGCGCGCGAGCGGCGGCGCGGGCGGGCGAGGCCGAGCCCCTCCACGACGACGCGGTTTCCCTCGCAGCGGGCGCGCGCGCCGAAGTGTCCGACGAGCCAGACGTTGCTGTCGACGTGCTCGCTGACGCGCGGCACGGTCCACTGGCTGCGGCCCTCCGCGAGCGCCGCGAAGAGCACGAGCTGGTCCGCGAGGTGGCGATCGGTGGCGGCGCCGCTCGCGAGATCTTCGAGCAGGCTGCGCGCCACGTGGCGCCCGATCGACTCGGAGCTGCGGCCGCGGGCGCCCGCGCGGTCCGCGCCGAGGAGACATCCGCTCTCGGTGCGCGCCCAGACTGCGAGGCTCGCGCCGGGCTGCGTGGCCGCGGTGTCCTCGACGCAGTCGATGTGAGCGGCGAGGCCGCCCGCGGCGAGCGCCTCGCGGCAGGTCTCGGCCATGCGCGCGGCGACGCGGCGCTCGGCCAGATGGCTCGCGAAGGCGACGCCTCGCACCTCGCGCACGGCGCCGGGCTCCGCGCGCTCGAGTGCGGAGAGTGCGCCGCGCAGCGGCTGCACGGAGAGCGTGAGGCGACCCGCGCCGCCCGGCACATAGCCCGCGCGCTCGAGCGCGAGCTCCGCGTGCGCGCCCATCGCCGCGACGGCCTCGAGCAGCACGTGCTGGAAGTGGTGCGGCGAGGGCGCGAAGTCCTGGAAGACGCCGCCCTCGAGGGTGGCGGTCACGGGCCCGTCGGCGTAGAGAGCCAGCGGCAGGATGCCGAGCGCCAGCATCGTCGCCGAGCCCGCCGTGCCGATCTCGAACGCATAGGAGCCGCCGCGGATCCGCGGCCCGGGGGTGAAGGTGAGCTCCTGCGAGCCCACGCTCGCGCCCTCGACCGATCCGCCGCAGAGCTCCGCGCAGGCGCGGACCGACGCCACGTGCTGCGCCCGCAGCCCCGGCTTCGGGCGCCGCGAGCGCGCGCCAGTGATGTGGAGCGGCTCGCCGACGAGCGCCGCCAGCGACACGCCGAAGCGCACCAAGGTGCCGCTGCCCGAGTGCTGGCTGCCGTCGAGGTGGATCACGATTCGGGGCCCTATCGTGGCACAGGCGTTGCACCTCGCGGCCTGCGGAGGATCCCCGATGGCCGGCCGGACTCGCCCCCTCACGAATGCCGCGGTCGCCGGCGCCCTGCGCGAGCTGGCGCTCTTCCTCGAGATGGACGACGTGCCCTTCAAGCCGCGCGCGTACGAGAAGGCGGCGCTGGCGGTCGAGGCGCTGGACCGGCCGATCGCCGAGATCGCGGCGAAGCAGGGCGAGAAGGGGCTCGACGCCCTGCCCAGCGTCGGCAAGGGCATCGCCGAGCGGATCCTCGAGCTGCTGCGGACCGGGCGCATCCACGACCTCGAGGCGCTGCGCGAGAAGACCCCGGTCGACGTGCTCGAGCTCACCGCGATCGAGGGCCTCGGGCCCAAGAGCGTGAAGGTGCTCTACCACGAGCTCGGCATCCGCGACGTGAAGGGCCTCGAGCGCGCGTGCCGGGCGGGAAAGGTCCGCGAGCTGCCGCACTTCGGCGAGAAGACGGAGCAGAAGATCCTGCGCGGCATCGCGTTCCTCGCCGGCGCGGGCGGGCGCCGGCCGCTCGGCCTCGTCCTGCCGCTGGCGAGCGACATCGAGCGGCGCCTGCGCGCGCTCCCGGGCGTCTCGCGCGCGGCGGTCGCGGGGTCGATCCGGCGCCGCCGCGAGACGATCGGCGACCTCGACTTCCTCGTCGCGGCGCGCGATCCGGACGCGGTGTCGCGCGCGTTCGCGTCGCTGCCCGAAGTGGTGCACGTCTACGCGCGCGGCGAGAGCAAGACGCTGGTGCGGCTCGCCGACGGCATGGACGCCGACCTGCGCGTCGTCCCCGCGGAGAGCTTCGGCGCCGCGCTCGCCTACTTCACCGGGAGCAAGGCGCACAACGTGGCGCTGCGCGCGATCGCGAAGCGGAGGCGCCTCAAGCTGAACGAGTACGGCGTCTTCCGCGGCGAGCGCCGACTCGCCGGGGAGACCGAGGAAGAGGTCTACGCGGCGCTGGGCCTGCCGTTCATCCCGCCGGAGCTGCGCGAGGACGCCGGCGAGATCGAGGCCGCCCGCAGGCGCAAGCTCCCCGTGCTGATCGAGCACGGCGAGCTGCGCGGCGACCTCCAGGTGCAGACGGACTGGACCGACGGCTCGGCCTCGCTCGAGGAGATGGCCGAGGCCGCGCGCAAGCAGGGCTTCGAGTACATCGCGATCACGGACCACACGCGCGATCTCGCCATGGCGCGC
>Ga0335070_10009410_pt1 | contig 11446 bp, 12 predicted proteins | sample Lox_Sample_13_FD_206722 | JGI IMG/M metagenome (GOLD analysis project Ga0335070, IMG submission 206722) | Soil microbial communities from Loxahatchee National Wildlife Refuge, Florida, United States - Lox_Sample_1.3 | ecosystem: Environmental > Terrestrial > Soil > Wetlands | place: USA... | reverse complement strand
CGACGACGGCCGTCGTGGTGGTGCCCGCATGGCCCTCCACGGCGAGGCACTGGAGCGCGGCGTCGAGGAGCCGGCGTCGCGTGGCCGCCGAACGCTCCTCCTGGCTGTGCCGCGCGGATCGCGCGGGGCGGACGCTCGGCGGGGCGGCGGGACTGGCCATCGCCCGAGCCTATCCGTCGCCCCGGAAACAGTCAAACCTGACTGTTCATGCCTCGCTCCCAGGTCTCGGCTCGGTATCCGCTGGACGCCGGCAGGGCTTCACAGGAGAGACACCCGGACGTGACGGCCTCTCAGCCGTCGAGCGCCTCGCGGACTGCCTCCGAGAGCTCCGGGTCCGCGCGCAGGCGCGCGGCCTCGCGGATGCGCTCCGGGAAGCCCGCGCGCTCCCGGTGGATCGCGAGCGCCTCGACGGCCTGGCGCGCCGTCCGCGACGGCGCCTCCGCCACGAGGGAGAGGAGATGCGCGATCGCCTCGTCCGTGCGCAGGAGCGCGAGCGCGAGGAGGCCGGCGCGGAGCGTCTCGCCGGGGCGCGTCCGCGCGCAGAAGTCCCGCAGCAGCGGGAACGCGGCCGGAAGCTGCGCCTCGCCGAGCGCCAGGGCCGCGAGCTCGCGCACCTCCTCGCGCGGCGACTCGAGGAAGCGCGCGACGAACGGGAGCGACGCGACGGGCGCGATCCGCAGCAGCGACGCGAAGCACTCCGCGAGGACGCGCGGCTCGCTGTCGCCGACGAGCGCCTTCAGGCGAAGGAGCGGCGCGCCGAGCTCCGAGCCGCCGTAGCCCACGGCCTGGGCCGCCGCGATGCGCGCCTGCGCCTCCGGGTCGGCGAGGACCTCGGCCACGAGCTCGAACGCCTCCGGATGGCCGATCCGGACGAGCCCCATGACGCACGCGCCGCGGAGGCCCGCGGCGGTGTCGACCGGAGGGCCCCAAGCCGCCTCCTTTTGCACGTGACGAGCTCCGGCGAGGAAGATCTCGGGCACGTCGGCGCCGAGCCGGAACAGCGCCTCGGCGATCGCGGTCTTCGCGACGCAGCCCTTGTCGCTCCGTGTCGGCTCCACGAGGAAGCGCGGAAAGGCGGCCGCGAGCTCGCGCTCGACGGCGTGGAGCTCGAGATCACGCGCGATCTCCGCCGAACGCTGCACGGCGTGGGCCGAGCGCGCGGCGAGCGCCTCGCGCAGCGCGACGAGGGAGTCCGGCGCATGGGGGTCGGCTCGCGCCGCGCGCAGCCGCGCGAAGGTCGCCTCGAGCGGATCGGGCTTCCTGCCTGCACGCGCCATGGCGCCGCACCTCCTCGCCCGGGCGGCGCTGCTAGCCGCGCGCGAGATGCGCAACGAGCGCGGCGTTCACCGCCTCCGGGGCCTCGACCGCGACGGCGTGGCCAGCACCCGCCACGCGCGCGAGGGCGGCGCCGGGGATCGCTTCCGCCACCGCTTCACCGTCCGGTGTCAAGATGTCCGACGCTCCCACGACCACGACCACCGGAACGCGCAGCCGCGCGAGCACCTCGCGCTCGGCGCCGCGCCAGGCCCGGAGGCCCTCGACCGTCCGCGCGAGGGCGGTCGCGGGCGTGCGCGCGAGCATCGGCGCGAGGCCGCGCAGCATGCGCTCGCGACGGCCCTCGTCGCCGAGCGTCGCGTCGGAGAAGAGCCACGGGGCGAGGAGGCGCGCCAGGGTGTCGGGCTTCGCCTCGGACGCCGCGCGCGCCCACGCGTCGGCCACGGCCAGGAGCCGCGGCGTCGGCGCGAGGAACGGCGTCAGGAGCGCAAGGCTGCGCACGCGCTCGGGGCACGCGAACGCGAGCTCGAGGGCGACCGCCGCGCCGAGGCTCGCGCCGATCACGTGCGCCGGGCCCGTCACGCCGAGGGCTTCGAGGGCCGCAGCCGCGTCCGCCGCCGTGCGCGACACGTCGTAGCGAGGGAGCGCCGGAGCCGACGACCCCCCGACGCCGCGCGGTGCGAGCCCGATCACCGCGTGCGTCTCGGAGAGCCTCGTCGCCTGCGGTGCGAAGGAGGAGACGTCCACGCCGAAGCCCGGAAGGAGCAGCACCGGATCGCCCCGGCCGCCGCGCAGACACTCGAGCGCGACGCCCTGCGCGACCTCCACGCGCTCCGCGCCCGGCGCGAGCGCCTCCGCCGCCCGTACAGCCGCGAAGGCCTCGACGTCCTGGCGTGTGATGCGTCCGCCCGGGCCCGTGCCGCGCACCGATGAGAGGTCGACGCCGAGCTCGCGCGCGAGGGCCCGGGCGGCGGGCGCCGCGGGCCCGCCTGGCGCGGCCGCCACGGGGGCGCGCGGCGTCGGCGCGCGCGCCGCGGTCGACGGAGCGGGCGCGGCCGGCGCTCCGCCTTCCCGCCTCGCGAACTCCGCCGCGTCGAACGCCTCGTCGGACGTCGCTGTGAGCGCCGCGAGCAGGGCGCCGCAAGGCACCGTCTCCCCGGCCGCCACGTAGACGTGTCGGAGGAAGCCTTCGGCGGTCGCGTCGATCTCCGCCTCGGCCTTCTCCGACTCGATCACGACGAGGAGCGTGCCCTTCTCGATCCGGTCGCCGAGGGGCCGGGGCCAGGCGACGACGCGCCCCTCCTCCATGGTGAGGCCGAGCTTCGGCATGCGCACCGCGATCGCGCCCACGCGGCCCCTCAGCCGATGCCGAGCTCGCGCACGGCCTCGAGGACGCGCGGGACCGACGGCAGATAGGCGTCCTCGAGGCGCTTCGAGAAGGGCACGGGGGCGTGGGGAGCCGTCACCCGCTTCACGGGCGCGTTCAGCGAATCGAAGCCGCGGTCGACGCAGAGCGCGGCCACGTCGCTCGCGATCCCGCAGCGCGGCGTCGACTCGTCGATCACGACCAGGCTCCCGGTCTTCGCGAGCGTCGCGAGGATCGCCTCCTCGTCGAGGGGCGCGAGCGATCGCAGGTCGAGCACCTCGGCCGACACGCCCTGCTTCGCCAGCGCGTCGGCCGCCGCGAGGGCGAGGCGCACCGTCGCGCCCATGCCCACGAGCGAGACGTCCGTGCCTTCGCGCGCGACGCTCGCCTTGCCGATGGGCACCTCGTAGTCGCCCTCGGGCACGTCCTCGACGAGGTTCAGGATGCCCTTCGGCTCGCAGAAGATCACGGGATCGTCGTCGCGGATCGCCGCGAGGAGGAGACCCTTCGCGTCGCGGGGGCCCGAAGGGATCACGGTCTTGAGCCCCGGGATGCCCGCCGTCATCCAGTAGAGCGACTGGGAGTGCTGCGCCGCGGCCTGCATGCCGGCGCCCGTGAGCGTGCGCACGGTGAGCGGCACGCGCGCCTTCCCGCCGAACATGTAGCGGAGCTTCGCGGCCTGGTTGAGCAGCGGATCGAGGCAGACGCCAATGAAGTCGATGAACATGAGCTCGGCGACCGGACGCAGGCCCGTGAGCGCCGCGCCCACGGCGGCACCGACGAGGGCGATCTCGCTGATCGGAGTGTCGCGCACGCGCTCGGGGCCGAACGCCTTCACGAGGCCGCGCGTCGTGCCGAGCACACCGCCCATCTCGTCCACGTCCTCGCCCTCGCGTCGACCGCCGCCCGCGACGTCCTCCCCGAGCAGGATCACGTCGGGGTCGCTCTGCATCGCGATGTGGAGGGCCTCGTTGATCGCCTGGCCCGTCGAGATCCGTCGCTCCGCCCGCGCCATCACGCCTCCCCCACGTAGACGTCGGTGGTCACCTCGGAGACGTCCGGGAACGGCGCCGCCTCGGCGGCTGCCACGGCCGCCGCGATCTCCTCGTCCACCTCGCGGTCGACCCGGCGCAGGTCGTCGGCCTCGAGCAGGCGGGCCTCGCGCACGCGGCTCTCGAAGCGCGCGATCGGATCGCGCGTCTGGATCCAGCGCTCGGCCTCCTCCTTCGAGCGGTAGCGGAGCGAGTCGCCGACGTAGTGACCCTTGAAGCGGTAGGTCTTGCACTCGAGGAGCACCGGTCCCGATCCCGAGCGCGCGTGCTCGATCGCCTTCCCTGCCTTCTCGAAGACGTCGAAGAAGTCCATGCCGTCGGCGATCTCCGAGCGCATGGCATAGGACGCGGCGCGCGTCGCGATGTCCTTCACGGGCACCACGAAATCGGTCGGCGTGAACTCGCCGAAGCCGTTGTTCTCGACCACGTAGAGCGCCGGGAGCTGCCAGATCGCCGCCAGGTTCAGGGACTCGTGGAACTGGCCCTGGTTGCTCGCGCCGTCGCCGAAGAAGGCGACCGAGACGCCGCCCGTCTTCTTGAGCTTCGCGGTGAGCGCCGCGCCCGTGGCGAGCGGGATGCCGGCGCCCACGATGCCGTTCGCGCCGAGCATGCCCTTGTGCATGTCCGCGATGTGCATCGAGCCGCCCTTGCCCTTGCACAGGCCCGTCGCACGGCCGTAGAGCTCCGCCATCATGCCGCCGAGATCGACGCCCTTTGCGATGCAGTGGCCGTGGCCGCGGTGGGTCGACGCCACGAAGTCGCCGTCGCCGAGCTGGAGGCAGACGCCGACGGCCACGGCCTCCTCGCCCACGTAGAGATGGAGGAAGCCGCCGAGCTTCCCCGCCGTGACGAGCTCGTTCAGCTTCTCCTCGAAGACGCGGATGCGGCGCATGCGTCGATAGGCGTCGAGGAGCGTCGTGCGCTCGAGCTGCACGCTTTGTCCTCCGTCGGATGGGTCGTCCGCGTCGCATCATCTCATGATCCGGCCCCCGGAAGAAGCCCGCGCGGCAGCGGGCGGCGGCCGACTCCCCCGAAAGTGGGTGGTGTCCGGAGGCGGCGCGGCGGGTAGGGTGGACTTCGGAACGTGCGCTCGAGGGCTTCGAGGGCCTCGGACGGGTCGCTGCCTCCGCGTCCTCCCCCTGCCGCCGCCGAGCTTCCGCCGCGCCCCTCCTCACCACGGCCCGTGACCCGACGACGCGCGTCCGTGAGCCGCCTCCGCTTCGAAACGACTCCACCGAGAGAGGAGAGCGCCATGCAACCCGAAGCCGACGCCTTCGAACGACTCCCGATCTTCCGCGTGGGCGCGCCGAGGACCGATCCCGTCCTGCTGCACGACCTCGCGAAGCGCGTGTTCGGGATCGAGAGCTACGAGCTGCACGTGGACGACGATCGGCTCCGGCTCCGCGCCGGCAGCCGCCGGGTCGAGCTCCATCGCGCGAGCGGCGGCGTCTACGCGGCGGACGAAGCCCAGCGCTGGAACCCGACGCTCTCGCCTCGGCTCCCGACCGAGCGCGAGGCGCGCGAGCTCGCCGACACCTTCGTCGTGAAGAACCGCATGCTTCCCGAGCTGCGCCCGCCGTTCTCGATCGCGTTCACGAGCCTCGGCGGGACCCACACCGCGCGCTTCGACCGTGCGAAGAAGGCGCGGGCCCAGCGCCAGCTCGATCGCCAGGCGTGCTACGCGGTGCGCGTCACCCTCGACGCGCCGCGTGGCGGGCGCCTCGTGCTGCCGGTGGTCGGCGGCGGGGGCGAGTTCACGGTGACGGTGGGCGACGGGGGCCAGGTGATCGCGTTCGATGGCGTCTGGCGTCCCGTGGTGTCGGCCGTCCGCGAGCTCGAATCGCCGGTCGTGCCCCGCGCCGAGGCGGACGAGCGCTTCAAGGAGCTCACGAAGGCCATGAACGTGCGCTCGTTCGAGTGCCATCTCGCCTACTACGCCGCGCCGGCGTCGTCGGCGCAGGAGTTCCTCTATCCCGTGTACGTCTACCGCGCGATCGGGACGGTGGGGAAGAACCGCGTGCCGCTCCGTCTCGTCACGCTGCCGGCGACGCGCTTCGGCCCGCCGGCCGTCGAGCCGCGCCCGCAGCCCAAGCGCGCCCGGAAGGTCCGCCCGGGCGCCCGCGAGGCGAAGCTGCCGCGCCGCGGCCCGCAGTCGCTCGCTGCGTTCCCGCTGCTCCTGAACCCGTTCGAGGCGGGCACCTCGTGGATCGGTCAGAGCGGCGGCCTCGGCGGGAGCCAGAACAACGCCCAGGGCTTCGTCGACGGCCTCGCCGCCGACGGCTGGCTCGTCAACTTCAACTGGGGCGACGCGAATGCCTGGGAGTCGGACTGGCGGCGCAACGACGACGATTGGGTCGACGCGGCCGACTTCGTCTTCTACACCGGCCACGCCAGCATGGACGGCTGGGTGCTCCGCAGCCCCGACGATGGCTTCATGCACTGGAACGAGGTCGGCGCCGGGCCGGCCAGCCCCGGCGACCTCTGGGGCCAGCAGGATCTCGAGTGGATCGTCATCGCCGCCTGCGGACCGCTGCAGGACGAGATCCTGGCGAAGGGCGGCGGCGACCTCTTCGCCCGCTGGGACGGCGCCTTCGACGGCCTCCACCTGCTGATGGGCTACGGCGCGATCACCTTCGACAACGAGGACGAAGGCCGTCTCGTCGTGAAGTACGCGCGGGAGGGACAGACCTTGATCAACGCCTGGCTCCGCGCGGCGCGCGAGGTCCAGCCGGCGGACAACGGCGCCGCCGCGCCGGACGGCCCGACGATCTGGGCCGGCGTGATGTGGGTCGAGCGGAGCGGGCTCGCGAGCCCCGCGAACGACCACCTCTGGGGCCACGGCTCGGTCGCGCCCGATCCCACGTCGCCCGACACGTACGTCGCCATGTGGACCACGACCTGACGCGCGCGCGAGGGCGGCGGATCAGCGCAGGAGCCCGCGGCCGGTGACGAGCGGCAGGTCGAGGGCCGAGAGCAGGCCCGCCGGCGCTTCGACCACCGCCGGGATCGCGTTCACGAGGCGCGTCGCGGTCAGGATCACGCCACCGACGGCGTGGTCGCCCTTCGCGTCCCAGAACTCGAGCTCGCAGCGCATCGCCGGCTCGCCCGAGATCAGCACGCGGTAGCTGCCGTTGCCCTGCGGCCAGTCCGGCGCGAGGGCGTCGTCGAGGCGTGTCACGTGCTCCACCACGATCACCGGACGCCCGCCGACGATGCCCTGCACCTCGAAGCGCAGCGCCGCCGTCGTGCCCGGCTCGACCGCGATGCCCTGGATCTCGAGCCGGCGCTCCGCGGGCCGACGCTCGTGCACCTCGCGCACCTCGTCGAGCGCGAGACCGAGCCCCTCCGCGAGGAGCCGGATCGTCCCGCCCCAGCCGAAGCGCAGCGCGCCCGGCATCAGCAGGATCGGCTTCGCGTCGAGGGGCTTGCCGAAGCCCATGGTCTCGAACAGCACCTCGGGCTGGTCGTAGGTCGCGTAGTTGATGATCTCCTGCACGCGGATCTCCTCGAAGCGACCGGCGAGGCCCGAGAGGACGAGCGGGAGGAGGTCGTTCGCGAAGCCAGGATCGATGCCGGAGGTGAAGAACGAAGTGCCTCCCTTCCGGCACGCGGCCTCGAGCTTCTCGGTCACGCGCTCGCCGAGGGCGCGCGGGTGCACGAGGCCGACGATCGAGCTCGAGACCACGTTCTTGCCCGCAGCCAGGATGCGCGCCACGTCGGCCACCGCCTCGAACGGGCGCCGATCGGCCGTCGCCGTGTACACCACGCAGTCGGCGTCGGACGCGAGGAGCGCGTCGGCGTCGCGCGTGGCACGCACGCCCGTCTTCGGCCGCTCGCAGAGGTCGCCGGCGTCTCGTCCCTCCTTCTCGGCGCCGTGCGCGAAGACGCCCGCGAGCTCGAGCTCCGGGTGGTCGAGGATCTGCCGCAGCGCGTAGCGGCCGACGTTCCCGGTGCTCCACTGGATCACGCGATACGACACGGAGCGTCCCCCCTCTTCGCCAGCTACTGCTTCTCGATCCGGTACCCGCTGCGCGGGAAGTGCACGGCGATCTCGCCCAGCGCCGGGTCCGTGCGCCGGATCGTGACCTCGTCCGTCGTGAGCCGCACGACGGTCCCGCGGCTCTTCTCGGGGCCGTGGTCGTCGGCCGCGATCGTGACGACGTCACCCGGCGCGATGCCTCCGACGCTCGCGAGCGTCGCGCCGCCGACGTCCGCCGGCTCCGACTCCCGCGCGATCGCGAGCGCCTCGGCGGCGGCCATCGGCTTCGCCTCTCCCGGGCCGAAGCCCTCGATGCGCGCGAACCAGGCGGCGAGCGCGGGCCGCTCGGCCACGGCCGCGAAGAGCCTCGGGCTCTGCTGCAGGAACCAGAGCGGGTGGAAGACGGCGGCGTCGGCGATCGAGAACGCATCGCCGGCGAGGAACGCACGCTCGCGCAGCACGCCTTCGAGGAGATCCATCGAGAGCAGCGACTGGCCGAGCGCGTGGGGCGCCGCCGCGACGAGCGCCTGCTCGCCGAGCGCCGGCGACATCGCCGCGCGATCGACCAGGATTCCCGGCGGGAGCTTCGCCCGCATCTCGACGATCACCGACGGCACCACCTGCGACGTGAAGCGATGGTCGGCCCAGTCCTCGATCAACGCCGCGGCGCCCGCCTGGCCCGACGGAAGGCACGAGGGCACGGGCTCGAGCGCCTCGAGCCGGCGCGCGATGCAGGCGGTGTCGCAGTACACGTCGGCGCCGATCTGCAGGACGGGGATGCGCCGGTAGCCGCCGGTCAGCGGCGTGAGCTCGGGCTTCGGCATCATGAGCGGCTGCTCCACGGCGCGCCAGGGCAGCTTCTTGTAGGCGAGGATGCGCCGGATCTTCTCGGCGAAGAGCGACAGCGGATAGTGATGGAGGATGATCTCCGGCATGTTCGCTCCCTACCGCGTGCAGACCGCTTCGACGTTGTGGCCGTCGGGGTCGATCAGGAAGGCGGCGTAGTACGTCGGGCCGTAGTCGACGCGCAGGCCCGGCGCGCCGTGGTCGCGGCCGCCGGCGCCGAGCCCTCCCGTATGGAAGCGATCGACGGCGGCGCGATCGGACGCGCGGAACGCGACGTGCGTCCCGTCCGCCACCGAGCCCTCCGCGAGAGAGAGCCAGAGGGCTGGCTCCCCGGGCGGCCCGAAGCCCGCGCCCGACTCGAAGCGCGAGCAGAGCACGTGGCCGAGCGAGGCCAGCGCCGCCGTGTAGAAGCGCACGCTTGCGTCGAGATCCTTCACCTTCAAGCCGACGTGGTCGTACATGATGACCTCCTTGCGGGTCATCCTAGAGAGCGGGGCCGAGCCGTTCTTGGAGGATCTTGCGGTCGCCCTTCGCCGCCCGGCGGAAGCCGCGCGGCGACACGCCCGCGGCGCGATGGAAGGTGCGGACGAAGTTGGAGAGGTCGCCGAACCCGACGTCGAAGGCGACGTCGGTGATGGGGCGGGCGTCGTCCGCCAGGAGCCGCGCCGCGCGGCGCAGCCGCGAGCGGACCACGTACTGATGGGGCGTCACACCGAGGACGTTCGAGAAGAGCCGCAGGAAGTGGAACGGGCTGAGCCCGACCTCCTTCGCCGCGCCCTCGAGATCGACGGCCTCGTGGGCGTGCGCGTCGAGCCAGAGCGCCGCCTCGACGGCGCGGCGACGGTCGCGCGCCCCCGCCGCGAGCGGCCGCAGCTCGCGACCCGAGGCGACCTCGACGAAGCGCGCCGCGAACACGAGCCCGACCTCGTCGAGCCCGACGTCGACCCGGCCCTCGGCCGCGGCCTGGGCGAGCTCGCCGAGCACCATCAGCTCGGGGAGGGGCGGAAGCCCGCCCGTCCTCCAGATCTCGGCTCGGTCTCCGAGGCTCTCCACCAGCGCGGGCCCGAGCTGGAACGAGAGGCACTCGTCGCCGCAGACGTGATCGTGCGTGCAGGTGTACTCGTCGCCCGGATGGCCGACGAGGACGGAGCCAGCCACGAGCTCGAACGACGCGCCGCGCGTGTGGACCGCGAAGCTGCCCCTGCGCACGAAGGAGACGGAGTGGCGATCGTGGATCTCGACGAACGGCGCGTCGGCCGGCCCCACGCTGCAGCGGTAGTCGACCACCGAGAGCGATCCGCGCTGGAAGATCGTCGTCGACGCCATCTCGTCGCATTCTACGCGCGCGATCGGAGCGGATCAAACCGCCAAGGTCGGCCCCTCGGCGCGCTCGATCGCGAGGAGACGCAGCTTCGTCGCGACACCGCCTCGTGCCGAGAAGCCGCCCGGCTTGCCCGACGCCGCGAGCACGCGATGACACGGCACGACGAGCGCGAAGGGGTTCCGGCCGAGGGCCTGGCCGACGGCGCGCGCGAGCCCGCGATCGCCGAGCCGCGCCGCGATCTCTCCGTACGAGAGCGTCGCTCCGGGCGGAATCGTGCGCGCGACCTCGTACACGCGGCGGTGGAACGGCGGCACGCGCGCCATGTCGAGCGGGACGCCGGAGAGGTCGCTCGGCTCGCCTCGCAGCAGCGCCACGATCGCGCCGATCGCGCGCGCGACGCCGGGCGGGGGCGGCGCCTCGCGGGCCCCCGGGAAGCGCCGGCGGAGACGGGCGCGGGTCTCGGCCTCGCGGGCCTCGGGCAGCTGCACCGTGACGATTCCACGCCCGCCCCAGGCGATGCCGCAGCGACCAAGCGCGGTGTCGAAGAGCGTGAACGACGGCTCGCAATGCGCGGACATGGCCTTCGGAGAACGCTATCAGGCGCATCGAGCCGCGCTTGGAAGATCTTGCTGCCGCCTCGTGTCAGGCTCGACGCGCTCCGGCGCCGCGATGGGCGTATGCTGACCGGCGCGGGAGGAGTCGAGATGGGAAGCGAGCGCGGCGGCGGCCTCGTCGCGGACGACGCGGTCGGCCTCGTGGTGGGCGACGGGCGCGTGCGCGGCGTGCGCTTCGCGGCGCTTCGCTTCCTCGAGGTCATGCACCTGCAGCGGCGTCCCTCCTCCCTCTTCCACCCGCGCATCCTGCTGCGCGCGCTCGTCGGATAGGACGAAGGCCGCTGCGGCCGTCCGCGGGCGTATGATCGACGCATCTTCGAACGAGAAGGGGGCCCGATGCTCATCCTGCACGACCTCGTTCCCCTGCCCTGGTGGCTCGCGGGCGCGTCGATCGGCGCGATCACGCTGCTCCTGCTCTGGCTCGGGAACCAGCGCCTCGGCATCTCGACGGGCCTCGAGAACGTGTGCTCCCTCGTGCTGCGTGCGCCCTACCTGCAGCGCGCGGAGATCACGGGCTCGAGCGCCTGGCGCCTGCCGTTCCTGGCGGGGCTCGTCGCGGGAGGCTTCCTCTCGGCGTGGCTCTCGGGCGGATGGGCGCCGATCTGGAGCCTCGGCCGCTTCGACGCGGCGATCGGCTGGGGGCCGGCGGGCAAGCTCGCCTGGATGTTCGTCGGCGGGCTCTTCATCGGCGTCGGGACGCGCATGGCCGGCGGCTGCACGAGCGGCCATGGCATCTTCGGCATCTCGAACTTCGAGGGCCCGAGCGTGATCTCCACCCTCGCGTTCATGTCGGCCGGAATCGTGACCGCGAACGTCATCTATCGCGTGGTCTGGCCGTCGTGAGGAAGTGGCTCTTCGCCGGCCTGGGCACGGCCTTCGGCTTCGTGCTGAGCCGCAGCGGCGCAGCCGACTACAACGTGGTCGAGGGGATGTTCCTGTTCGATCGCTTCCAGCTCTACGGGATCATGGCGGCCGCGGTGGCGGTGACGG
>Ga0335070_10009409_pt1 | contig 11447 bp, 14 predicted proteins | sample Lox_Sample_13_FD_206722 | JGI IMG/M metagenome (GOLD analysis project Ga0335070, IMG submission 206722) | Soil microbial communities from Loxahatchee National Wildlife Refuge, Florida, United States - Lox_Sample_1.3 | ecosystem: Environmental > Terrestrial > Soil > Wetlands | place: USA... | reverse complement strand
GAGATTTTGGGTTTGGGCTTCGAAGAAGCTCCCCAGAAGATAGGGGTCTGGGGAGCGCACCCCCCGCCCCCGACGCCTCCCGACCGGTCTTCGTGGCTAGCGCGTGGCAAGGATGCGATGGAGCCAGCGGGCGATGTCGGCGATTTCTTGGGCGCAGACTGAGTGGGGCATCGGGAATTCGTGCCAGTCGACGGTGTAACCGAGTGAGGTGAGGTGGTCGCGCGAGCGCGCGGCCCATGACAGTGGGATGACCGGATCCTGAGTGCCGTGGGCCATGAAGATCGGGAGGTTGCGGTTCGCCTTGCTCGCTTCCTGCGCCAGCGTGTCGGGGAGCGGGAGGTAGGTGGACAGCGCGAGAATGCCCGCCAGCCGCTCGGGATGGCGCAGGCCGGTGTGGAGCGCCATCGCGCCGCCCTGCGAGAAACCGGCCAGCACGATGGCGCCGGGCGCCATGCCGCGGGAGCGCTCGCGGGCGATGAGCGCCTCGACGCGGGCCTGCGACGCGCGTATCCCAGCGGCGTCCTGCCGGCCGTCGCCCGTGACGTCGTACCACGCGCGCATTCTCGCGCCGCCGTTGATCGTGACCGGTTGCACCGGAGCATGCGGGAAGACGAAGCGTGCGGACGGAGTGGCCGGCATCCCCAGCTCCGGCACGATGGGCTCGAAGTCGTGACCATCCGCGCCGAGGCCGTGCATCCAGATGACGGAAGCCCGCGGCGAAGGTCCGGTCTCGATCTCGACCGCTTCGGGGAGATCGCTCACACCGGTGCCCAGCTGCCGGTGAGCTTCTGCACACGCTCCATGAGCGCCCCCTGGTCGAGTGTGGCGAGCTTTTGTCCCTTGACCACCTGCCGCCCATGCACCCAGACGTCGGTGATGGCCTGGGGTGACATGGCGTAGACGACATTCTTCAGCAGATTCGTCGGGGGGTGCAGCGAAGGATGCGCGAGATCCACGGCGACCAGGTCGGCCACCTGTCCGGGCGCGATGTCCCCGGCGTCGATGCCGAGCAGCGCGGCGCCGCCCCGCGTCCCCATCGTGAAGGCCACCTCGGCGGGCAACCGCGTGCCGTCGAGATGCCGCACCTTCTGCAACAGGGCCGCCATGCGCATCTCCTCGAAGACGCTCAGCCGGTTATTGGTGCAGCCACCGTCCGTGCCGAGGCCGATGCGCACACCGGCCGATATGAGCTCGGTGATGCGCGTGATGCCGTCGCCCAGGATCATATTGGACGAGGGGCAGTAGGCGAGTCCGGCGCCACGATCGCCCATGAGGCGGACTTCGTCGTCGTCGAGCCACACGCAGTGAACACCGATCATGCGCTCTCCGAGCACGCCGAGAGTGTCCAGATAGCGAATGGGTGTGGCGCCGTGCTCCGCGACCGTGCGCGCGCCCTCGTACTGGCCCTCCGCCACGTGAATGTGGAAGGACGTGTCCATCGACTGCGCCACCTCGAAGCCCGCGCGGATCATGGCCGGGGAAGCGCCGTGGGGGCTATGGGGCGCGGGCTGGACGGAGACCACGGGATCCTTCGCGTGCCCGGTGATCAGATCGGCGGTGCGCCTGGCGGCGTCGGCCGGCTTCTCACGGTAGCGGGCCGGCGCCCCGTCCCAGTCGTACATGGTGCGCGCGAGGACCAGCCGTATTCCCACGTCACGTGCGGCCTGGATCACCGCGAGGGCGTTGTCGTTCCCCTCGTCCTGGAGATAGAAAAAGTCCACGCACGTGGTGGCGCCGTGCAGCAGCATCTCCGCGAAGGCGAAGGCGGCGCCGAGATAGATGCCCTCGCGGTCGAGGCGGGTGGAAAAAGGGTAGAGGACGCGATCGCGCCAGGCCATGAAGTCGAGATCATCGCCGAGCCCGCGCAGGAGCGACTGGAACGTGTGGCAATGAGTATTGACGGTGCCGGGCAGGAGGAGCTTGCCGGGGAGCCGGACGACGCCGGCGGCCTCGCCGCTTGGTGTGACGGACGCGATGTGACCGTCGGCCACATCCACGGCGTGCCCGGGCTGGAAGCGACCGCCGGCGTAGACGAGATCGGGGAGGAGGCGCATCGGCGCGTGAATTCTACCGCGCCGATGCGCCGCACTCAATCGATGCCGCCGGGCTAGTAGCGGAGGGTCACTGTGGCGAACGCCGAGATGGGATCGCCGGGCGCGCCGGCGCCGTTGCGCGGGGCGAAGTAGTAGGTCGCATCCGAGATGTTCTTGATATTCACCTGGAACTCCGCGCGAGGCATGCGGTAGAAGGCGACCAGGTCGCCGGTGACGAACTGGGGGAGCTTCATCGTGTTGAGCGTGTCGACGAAGACGCCGCCCTTGTAGATGAAGCCGCCGCCGCCGCCGAAACCCTTGAGCGGGCCGCCTTGGATCTCGTAGGTTGTCCAGAGCGCGCCGGCGTTCTCCGGCACACCCTGGGCCGAGTGATTCTTGCCCGCCGAAGGATCGGCGGGGGACAGCCTCATCAGCGCCGTGGTCGTGTAGGCGTAGTTGGCCCAGAGCACCCAGCCCGGAAGGGGCTCGCTCGCGAAGTCGAACTCGACGCCCTCCGTCCGCTGCTCGCCGATGGGCTCCGTGTTCGTGCCGACCGTCACGAGGAAGTTTTTGCGGTAGGTCTGGAAGATCGCGATGTTGGTGCGGATCATCCCGTTGAGGAACTGCGACCGATTGCCGAGCTCGTACTGGAGACCGCTCTCCGGCACCAGCGCGGCGCCCATGGCGGCTTCGCTGGTGAGGATCGAGAGATAGCTCTTCGAGATGCCGCCGTAGAACGACGTCTGCGGCACGGGCTGGAAGGCCAGCCCCACGTTCCAGCTGAACTTGTCGTTGTAAAGCTGGTGCTCGTACGGGTTCACGCGATCCTTGTCATAGGAGTCGAAGTGGTCCCAGCGCAGGCCGCCCCGCCACTTCCACTGCGAGCCGATGGCGATCTGGTCCTGGACATACAAGGCGTAGTCGAAGAGATGGCTGTTCCGGTTGAAGTTGGGCACCCACCGGAGGTTCTTCATGTTGGCTTCGGGGACGACGGGGTCGTGGTAGATGTTCGTGATGTTGAGCAGGCTCGCCGTCTGTCTCCGGGTGTAGAGCAGATCCATCTGGAACTGGAAGCCGCTGAGGATGGTGTGGTCCAGCGGTCCCGTCTTGACCTTCCAGATCGGCTCGGCCTGGTAGATGAAATCCGTCCACTGGTCGTGCTGGTCGCGAACCGCGCGGCCGGCGAGCGTCGCGCCGTTCGCCAGGAAGGTCGGGCTTGCGGCGTTCCGGACGAGCGACAGGTCGCGCTGCATGAACGCGGCATTTTGCTGCAGGATCAGGCCCTCGGCCAGCTCAGAGTCGAGCTTGAGGGCCAGGCGGTAGACGTCCTGGCTCGTGTCCGAGAACGGAGAGTAGAGCTTGGTGTCCCGCGGGATATCCACCAGCGTGCGCCCCTTGAACGGGATGCCCACGGTGTCGGCCACCGCTTCGATGGTCCGGAAGTCGAACTTGGCGGCCAGGGTCTGGCCGGGCACGGGCGTCCAGACCATGAGAGGGACGAATTCCGTGTAGGTGCTCCCGACGTCACGAAAGCCATCCGTATGGAAGTGGTTGGTGTTGAGGCGATAGCCGAGGGTCTCGCCGAGCGGACCGCCCATGTCTGTTCCGAACTGATAGGTGCCGAAGCTACCGCCCATGCCGTACGCGCTGTACAGCGGCGTCGGGGTGGGAAGCTTGGAGATGAGGCTGATGGTGCCGCCGGGCGCCCCGCTACCGTAGAGCGCAGAGCCCGGTCCCTTGAGGATATCCACTCGAGCGACGTCGGTCAGAGTCCGGAGATAGCCGTTGACCTGGGAGGCGTCCAAAACCCCGTCGCGGTAGAACTGCGAGGCGAGGCCGCGGATGCTGTAGGTGCTGAAGAAGCCGTAGTTGCTGTTGCCCGACTGCTGGACGCCGCTGACGTTCCGGATGATGCCGTCGAGGTTGAAGGCGCCTTGGTCGTACAGGAGCTCCCTCGGCACCGTCTGGACGCTCGCCGGCACGTCCATGAGCGGCGTGTCCGTCTTGGTCCCGACGCTCGAGCGTTCGGGGACGTAGCGCGACGCCGGTGGCGCGCTGACGTTGACCTCGGGGAGGGGAACGACGGGTTTTTCCTGCGCGCAGACTTCGCCGGCCAGGCTGGCGATTGCCGCTGTCATGATGCTCGTGATAGCGTGACGGACAGTGGGCAAGGGATTCCCCTTTCTCATTGATGCGGGGGCGGCCGGTCCTACCCTGACCGGCTGGCCGGCCGTCCTCGCGTGTTGGCCTCGCGGTGCTAACCGGTAGCGCCTGCTCCTCTCATCCCTCTACGGGCCCGTCGCAGCTTGGGCCGGAGCCATATCACGAGCCCCGTGCCGACCAGCAACAGCAGCGGGAGGCCGGCCAGCGCGGTGAGCGTCTTCTTGAATCCGAAATAGTTGTACTGGTGTAGCTGGGTCACGAAGAAGTGAATCCGCCGTCCCGTGTTTTCATCCGCGAGGATCACGCCCGAGTCACGGTGGATCACGATCTCGGGATTGTGCGCCTGCTTGAATCGCACGCGGTAGGCGGGTGCGGGTCGCGCGCGGTCCGATCGACCCACGAAGCTGCTCTCGGCGATGACCTCTTCGACCGGCGGATTGCCGCGCACGTACTGTTGGGCGATAAGGGTCGCCTGCTCGGCGGTCAGCGGCGACAGCGTCTCGCCGGTGACGGCGTCCATCAGGAAGGACTGAGACCCCTCACGGCCGGCCCGGAGCTGGACTTCCCAGAGGAGCCGGCCGAAGTCCGATCGGAGGGTGGCCTGCTGAGCCTGCCCCGACCGGCCCGCCTTGTGCGCGGCGGCCAAGGCGTCCTGCACGGACACCACCGCCGCGGTGAGCGCAGGCCCCGCCATGGGTACCTTCTTCCTCATGTAGCCCTCGTCCAGGTACAGGTACGGCGAGTAGGCCCAGAGCAACCCCGTACAGGCGCTCGAGACGAGGAAGGCCGCCGAGACGACGGCGATCAGGCGGTGGGCACGCCGCGAGACGGGGAGGGGCACAGAGCGGCTACCGCGCGGCCTCGACGAGAAACGAAAACGTCACTGAGCGAGTATTCCGCCGGCTCATCAGGGTTTCTTGAGCTCGAAGCGGACGGGCAGTGTGACCCAGACCGGGACGGCCTGTGTGCCGCGGCGGGCCGGCTCGAAGCGCCAGCGCTGAACCGCGGCAATGGCCGCGCGGTCGAGGTCTTCATAGCCGGCGGATTTCTCCACGGTGATCTTGCTCACGGCGCCGCTTTCGGTGATCTCGAACTTGAGCATGCTCGTGCCCTCGATGCCGGCGCGTCGGGCCGACTCCGGATATGTGGGCTTCATCTGGTAGCCGCCCTTGGGCACGGCGAAGCTCGTCAGCGAGCCGGGGCCGTCGGCGCCCAGAGCCGAGGTGCTTGGGCCGACGGCCGCCAGATTCTGGCCGGCGCGCGCTCCCGGAGAGCCCCCGCGTCCCAGATTGACGTCTCCTCCCGCCAAGGTCTCCGTCGCAGCTGCTGCGGGCGACGGGCTGGGAGTCTCGGCGACTGCCGGCATCGGCGCCACAGGTGCCTCCGGCTGTGCGGTGTGGGCGGGGGGTGTCGGCTCCGGCGCCACCGGGGTCGGTTGCGCCTTGGGGCTCCGGTTAGCCACCAGCGCGTGCTTCACGGCCGCCAGGGCGCGGGCCACCGGCTTGACCGGTGTGGGAGGGGGCGTGGGCTCGGCCGTCACGACCTCCACGGTCACGAGCTTCGGCGGGATCAGGGTGGCGCCCGCCATCGGCCCGAGCCACGCGATGCCCACGAGCACGAAGGCGTGGAGGAGGATGGAGCCGGCCAGCGGTGAGGGCACGAGACCCTTGCTCCGGAGCATCAGCGCTTTTCCATGGGCTGGACGGCTATCGCCATCTTGGAGATGCCCGCGGTGCGCGCCGCGTCCATGGTCTCGACGACGCGGCGATGTGTGACGTCTCCGTCGGCGCTGATGACCACCACGACGTCGGGGTCCTTCTCGTGCAGGGCGCGCAGCTTCAGGGTGAGCTGGGTCGGCTCGACCTGGTCGCGATCGAGATAGATGACGCCGTCGCGCGTCACGGACACCGAGACCCGGTCCTGTCGGGTCTCGCCGCTCGACGCTTTGGGCAGGCTCAGGGGAACGCCGCGGTACACGGTCATGGAGAGACTCGCCATCATGAAGAACACGAGCAGGAAGAAGACCGTGTCGATCATGGGGATGATCTCGATGCGGGCCTTCTTCGGCGGGCGATGGGTCAGCTTCACGGAATCTCGTGCTCGGAGAGCGCCTGCTCGATGCGGGATCCGCACCGCTCCATCGCTTCGGCGGCCCGCTCGACCTTGGCGGAGAAGTAGTTGTACGGTACCAGCGTGACGATCGCGATGCCGAGGCCCACCGCCGTGGCGATGAGCGCTTCGGCGACGCCGCCGGTAATGGCATTGGGCTGATTCATCCCGCTCGTGGAGAGCACGCCGAATGCGGCGATCATGCCGGTGACGGTGCCGAGGAGGCCCAGGAGTGGCGACAGCGTGATGACGGTGTCGAGCACGGGGAGGTAGCGCCGCGCCAGCCCCAGCTCCTCGTGGGCGACCAGCTCCATGGCCTGGGCCGCGCCCGCATCACGGTGCCGGAGGCCGGCGGCGATCACGCGGGCGCCGGGCGCGCGCGAGGCGCCGGCGATCTCGGCCGCCTCGTCGAACTTGGCGTGGGCGACGAGTCGAAGCGCCCGCTCCGTGGCCACCACGTCGCGGCGGCGCCACCAGAAGCCCCAGCGCTCGATGATGACGGCAAGCGACAGCACCGAGCACGCGAAGAGGGGAACCATCACAGGCCCGCCCTTGGCGAGCATGGCGATCAATCCGGTGACGTGATGCACGAGCCCCTCACTGCCGGGTGGCTCAGGGACCCCCGGCGGCTATTGGCTCGCTGCCTAAGCGGACAGGCTTTGGGTGGCTGGCTGGATGAACGGCTATTTGGTCAGGATCAGCTTGCCCGCCTTGGTGATGTGCAGCCGGTATTCGGTGCCGTGGTGCACGATGACGACTTCCCGTCGGCCGTGGAAGATATCGGTGCTCGTGATTCGAGCCGCCTTGGATCCGCTGCCCGTCTCCGGCCCGTCTTCGGGCTTCTCGGTCACTTCCGCTCTCCCGGCGCGCAGACGGTACTGCGCGCCTCCTCGACCAGAGCGGTGACCAGGTGTTGGCAGGCTCCGCAGTCGGTGGCGGCGCCGCAGGCACGGGAAACCTCTCCCACCGTCGTGGCGCCGGCAGCGACAGTGGCCTCGATATGGCGCTCGGACACTCCGCGGCAGAGGCAAACGATCATGAGCGGGTCGGGCTCACCAGGCCGACGGTGACCGGCGCTCGGCGAGCGAAGAGCAGGACACCCACGATCACCACGTAGGCGATGTAGGCGCAGACCTCGGGGAGATTCGGCTGTGATCGGTAGCCCACGAGGCCCGAGAGAAAGCCGCCGGTGATGCTTCCGTCGCTCAGGAGCCACGAGGTATTCCAGAGCGGCTCGGAAAGCGGCAGGAGCCCCATGCCCTGCAGCCGGGCGATTCCGCTGCTGAAGAGGCCGGCGGCCAGCAGCATGATGAAAACCGTGGTCACCGAGAAGAAGTGCTGGAGGCTCAGGCGCCGTCCGCCGCGGAAAATGGCCCAGCCGAGCGCAGCGGCGCACCCGATGCCGGCGACGCCGCCGACCACGCTGCCCCAACCCCCGCCGCCTGCCTGGGCCATGATGCCCCAGAGGAACAGCACGGTCTCCGCACCCTCGCGGAACACAGCGGTGAAGGCGATGAGCCCTACGACCCAGAGACGATTCGCAGCGCGGGCCTGGTCGATCCGGTGCTGCATGTGGCCCCGGATGAGCCGGGCGTGCTGCTGCATCCACCACGCATGCCACGTGAGCAGGCCCACGGCGGCGAAGATGACGACGATAGCGATGAGGTCGGGCCCGACGTCAAGGAGCGGGCCGGACACGTAGCTCACGCCGATTCCCATGCCCACGCTCGCCAGGAGTCCCAAGATCCCACCGCGGGTCAGGTACCGGACGCCGTCGCGAGCGCCGACCTTCTCGAGGTAGCTGTAGATGATGCCCAGGATCAGGGCGGCCTCGAAGGCCTCGCGCAGCGTGACGATGAAGGTGGCGCCCATGGACTATTCGGCGACGATGGTCGCTTTCGCGGTCTCGGAGTGGTATTCGCCCACGAAGGGATACTTACCGGGCTTGAGGGCGGGCATCTTGAGCCGCACGGTTTTGCCGGCCGGGATGACCTTCTCAATCCGCGGCGTGGCCATGTCGAACTCCTCCGGGCCCTTGTCCTTGTTCGTGATCACCAGAACGAATGGCGCGCCAGCCTTGACCTTGATGACATCGGGTTGCCAGCGGTTCTTCTCGAGCACGAGCGGCAGCTCGGGATCGGCCGCCGCGGCCGCACCTGCGAATCCCACCGACATGGCCACGAGGGCCACCAACGCTACATATCGCCTCATCGAGGCCTCCCTTTTGGTCAAGTTGAGTTAGCCTACCCTAATGAAAAAGATACTGTCAACCGTAAAGAAATCGGGTGGGATAGCTCAGGACTTGGAACGGTGGAGACTGCCCACGGAGTTGCTGCGCGGAGTGATCCTCACTCCGGCAAGGCCACCTAATGCGCTTTCGAGGCTTTGCTTTCTATCTACCTGACCTTATTAGCCACCTTCCCTGATCTGCTGGGCGAGGTAGTTGGCCTCGCCCGCCTGCCGGATCAGCTCGAGCTGCGCTTCGATCCAGTCGATGTGGTCCTCTTCGGAGACGAGAATCTCTTCGAGAAGGTCGCGGCTGCCGTTGTCGCCCAGGCTCCGGCAGCGCTCGATGCCGGTGTTCAGCGCCGTCACGGCGGCGCGCTCGAGATCGAGATCGAGACGCAGCTGCTCGGGCACGGTCTGTCCCACATTGACCTTGCCGAGGCGCTGCACGTTGGGCACGCCTTCAAGATAGAGGATCCGGGCGATGAGCCGGTCGGCATGGCGCATCTCTCCGATGGACTCCTCGCGGAGCTTCTTCCAGAGCCGCTCGTAGCCCCAGTTCTCGCACATGCGCGCATGGATGAAGTACTGGTTGATGGCCGTGAGCTCGGCGGTGAGGACCTCGTTGAGGAGGTTGATGACGTCGTCGTGTCCCTTCATCTGCGATCTCCTCGTATGCGCACGGGCTAGAGCACGTGGAGCAAAGGACGGGCGGTGAGGCTGCCGGGTTTCCAGAGGCCGCTCGCCTCGAGGTCGGCCAGGGCGATGTCCGGATCGGGCGAGCGCATGAGCGCCCAGGTCGTCCCGCCGGGGAAGAAGCCGCCGAATGCCATGCGGCCGGCGCCGCGCGCTTCGATCAACGCAAAAGAGGCCATCTCGGAGTCGGGCGCCTCGCCCTCGACGATCGTGACCTTGCGCGACCCGTCCAGCACGACGGGCGGCATCTCCCAGGGCTCGATGAACTGGGCGAAGTCGCGGGGCTCCCAAGTCTTCCAGACGCCGCCGGTCCAGTAGGGATCCTCCTCGATGATCCGATTGATGGCGCCGGGCTGGGGCACCCGGTAGACGATGTCGGCGGTCTTGCCGTCGGCGGAGGGGCCGCCTCCCAGGACGAAGCCCCGCTGGCGCAGCTCGACGATGCGCTCGATGTGAGCGGCCCGGTGCGCCCCGCGCCGCTCGAGGTAGTCGTCGGCGGCGGTGATCGCGACCCGGCAGACGATCACGGCGTCACCCAGCCGCCGGCGAAGGGCACCACCTGGCCGATGAAGAAATCGGCATCCTCCGACGCGAGGTAGACGGCGAGCCGGGCCGACTCCTCGCTCCGCGCGAGCCGGCCAGCGGGGATGTTCTTGACCATGCGCGAGAGCTTCTCCGGGTCGGCGGTGAGGGCGGGCGGGAAGTACGTCGGATTCTCGACGTAGTTCTGCGCGATGGCATTGACCTGGATGCCGTCGCGCGCGACCTCGCGGCCGACGGCCTTGGTCAGGCCATTCACGCCCGCGCGCGCTGCCGAGTAGGCGGCGTAGTTCGGCAGCCCGGGAAAGGCCGCCGCCGAGGACATGTTGATGATCTTGCCGCGCTTGGCGGGGCGCATCACGCGGAGCGCGGCCCGCAAGCAGTAAAAGGGCTCGTCGAGAAGGCGCGACATCATGTCACGCCATTGCGCGTCGGTGATCCGCTCGGTGGGGCTGCCCGTGGGCGGATTCGCGCTGTTGTTCACGAGGATGTCGAGGTGTCCGAAGCGCGCGACGGTCTCGCTCACCACGCGGTCGGCCTCGGCCGATCGTGTCAGGTCTCCGGTGAGGACGAGCGTCTCGCGGCCCACGGCGGTGGCGATGGCGCCGATGCGCTTGGCCGCCCCCTCATCCCGATCGTGCAGCGCGAGCGTCGCGCCCTCGCGCGCGAACTCCTCGGTGATCGCGGGGCCCATGAACTCGCTGACATTGGTGACGAGGGCGACCTTTCCTGTGAGCTTCATGGTCCGGTGGCTTTCATGGCGCACAGCCTAAGCGGGATTTCCCGCCGCCGCAAGACCGTGCTAAGGTGACGATGCAGCGAAGGGAGGTCCGGACGTGTCCGACGATCTGCTGGAGTCCTTCAGGGTCCGTTACTCCTTCGCGCTGGACCCCTTCCAGCTGGACGCCATCCGCGCCATCATCGACGACAAGTCCGTCATCGTCTCCGCGCCGACGGGATCGGGCAAGACCCTGGTCGCGGAGTTCGCCATCCACACCGCGCTCGCGCGCCGGCGACGCATCGCGTACACCACGCCGCTCAAGGCGCTCTCCAACCAGAAGTACGCCGACTTCTGCCGTCAGTTCGGCGCCGATCAGGTCGGCATCTTGACCGGCGACGTGAAGGTCAACGCGCGCGCGCCCGTCATCGTCATGACCACCGAGATTCTCCGCAACATGTTCTATACGGGCGGGCTCGCCGGTCTCGAGTTCGTGGTGCTGGACGAGTGCCACTACATGGGCGACGAGGGGCGGGGCACCGTCTGGGAGGAGATCATCGTCAACGCGCCCAAAGACGTGGCGCTGGTGGGGCTCTCCGCCACGGTCAGGAACATCGACGAGATCGCCGACTGGATCAGCATCGTCCACCGTCCCATCGTGCCGATCATGCACCCGCACCGCAGCGTGCCGCTCCAGTACCTGGTCGCGGATCTGTCGGGAGAGATCCACACCTATGATGCCGTCCGCCGCGGCAAGGTCCGCCTCCTCGGCCAAGAGGGCGAGGGCGGATACAACGACAAGGGCCGCTGGTACACGCGGCGGGTCGTCGACCCCACGGTGATGCTGGACGAGCTCGAGACGCGCGGCTGGCTACCCGCCATCTACTTCATCTTCAGCCGGGCCGGCTGCGAGCGGGCCATGGAGACGGTGCTGGCCGAGGGCAAGCCGCTCCTCACGCGGA
>Ga0335070_10009407_pt1 | contig 11448 bp, 7 predicted proteins | sample Lox_Sample_13_FD_206722 | JGI IMG/M metagenome (GOLD analysis project Ga0335070, IMG submission 206722) | Soil microbial communities from Loxahatchee National Wildlife Refuge, Florida, United States - Lox_Sample_1.3 | ecosystem: Environmental > Terrestrial > Soil > Wetlands | place: USA: Florida... | reverse complement strand
GACTCCGGCCACGGCATCCTTTCCGTAAGCATCTGCTTTCACGTACTTCCTCACCTCGTCGTCGATCTGGCCGCCTCCTATCATAATCTTTACCTTGTCGCGGAGTCCCGCCTTCTCGATTGCCTCCACCGTTTGTTTCATAGAATCAAATGCAAGGGTGAGAAAGCCGCTCAAACCTACAACCCGGGGCTGGAATTCCTTTATCTTTGTGATGAATGTTTCCACGGGGACGTCGATACCGAGATCGAGCACGTCGAATCCGCTCACGTCCAGCATGAAGGTAACAATGTCCTTGCCGATGTCATGTATGTCTCCGGCAACAGTTCCGATGAGCACCTTTCCCGATTTTTGGGCACCCTTCTCCTTGACCATCAGCGGCTTCACAATTTCTGAAATCTCTTTCAGTATTTCGCCTGCCATCATCAGGTCGGGTATAAAGTACTCGCAGCTTTCGAAACGTTTGCCGACTACTTCCATCGCTGCCCTCGCATCGTCAAGGATTGCGTTGGGATCCACTCCCTGCGCAATTTTCTCTTTGACCAATGCCAGGGTTTCTTCTTCCATCAAGTCAGACATAAGTTCGACCAATCCTTTTGCCATTCTTCACCTCCGTTTTTAATGCAGGTTTAGGTAAAAACTAAAGCAAAGGTCAAAGTTAAGGAAAAGCATAACCCGAGACCTCATTAAATCCTCTTCCGCCATTTTTCCCTTAACCTCAGCCTGCTTCATCTATTTCCTGTTCTTAATAGACGCCATATTCTCTTGTGATGTCGAACATGGCGCGCACGTTCTCGATCTTGGCGTCGTCCACGCCGGTTGACGCATCCATTATGAACCCGCCGCCCTTGCCTGCGACGTCGATGAGCCTCTTGCAGTATTCTCGTACGTCGTCCGGTGTGCCGCCTACGAGGATCGACAGAGGCACGTTCCCTCGTATGCAGACCGTATCGCCCAGCACCTCTTTTGCCCTGAACATATCAGTCGCCTCGAACTTGTAGCAGGCTTTCCCCGCAGGGATATCCTTGATCACTTCCAGTCTTGAATCGCACTTGCCTTCCCAGAAGGGGATCGGCACCAGGCCCTCGTTGATGAGCGCCACCATCAGCTCTCGGAGCGTCGGCCAGAAGAATTTCTTGAACTGGTCGAGGGACATGAACCCGTCAAGGCCTTTGTGCAGAGGGATAAAGACACGATGAATGCCGGAGGCCTTAGCGGGTTTGACGCCCATGTCAATCATGTAGGGCAGCAATTTCTCGCACGCCTTCATAACTGTATCCGGCTTCCGGTACATGTCGAGCATCAGCCCTTTCGTGCCGCGGAAGTAATCGCCCAGGGTGTCGAAAGGGGCTTGGGTGAAGCTGCCTGTCTGGATGGGGAACCCCTCTTGCTTCGCCTGCTCGGTGAAGCGGCGGGAGTAAGAGGCAAGGCGCAGCGCTTCTTTGCCTGCATTCTGCAGCGCAGCCATTGCTTCCGCGGCCTCGGCAGAGGCAAAGGGAATCAGGTCAAAAGGAAGCCCCATGCTGTAGGTGATCAGGTTCCGGAAGGGCTGCAGCGTCTCCAGTCCCTTCAGTTTACCGCATACGCGCGGCAGGTACCTGCGGATCATGAAGTCGGTAGGGTCGTCAAAAAACCAGTCGTACTCATTGGCTTTCATATACTCGCCTTCGACAAACTGGTAACTTGCGTTGGGGCCAAGGCCGTAGCCCGCCCAGCGCAGCTGTTTAAAGTCGAGAGCTTCCAGTACAGGTCCTAGAAAAGAAAGGGGGTAGGGGCTTCGTTCCATGTCGGGCTGAAATTCCCGTGTGACTTTCCATTGTACGTCCCAGAGCAGGTCAGGGTCATACATGACCTCCTGCACACTCTTTCCCGCGAGGTATGCCGGCAGAAACCCCCACGTGACGATTATGGGAACTCTGTCCGGGACACGCAGCGCCACCGCATCATTGAATCTCTTTTCTCGTTCCTTATATAGCTTTTCGGCATTTTCCATATTGTTCCTCCGAATCCCTGGCGGATTGACGACTTTGCTGTGCAATGATTTACCACACTGGCCGGACGTCCGTAAAGCCCTCTCTTTTTTTCTTGACAGACGTTATCCCCAGTGCTAGAGTAGTTCCATATATAGAACCTTGGTTCTGAAATGATCGGACTTCTTATGAAAGACGAGAAAAAAGGAGTAAGCGAACGTTATCTTGTACCGGCAGTAGAGCAGGCGTCTCGGATTCTTCTTGCTCTGGCCAATGCGCGCTCCTCACATATGAGCCTGATCGAGATCTGTTCAGAGGTGGGCATACACAAGAGTAAGGCCTTCTCTATTCTTTTTACATTGCAGAAATTCGGTCTCGTGCAAAGAAACAGCGACGGCAAGGGTTATGCCCTCGGTCCCGGGCTGGTCACACTTTCACGGAGAGTTCTGGATAACCTGAATGCGCCAAGACTGGCGGAGCCCATTCTGGGAAAGCTGGCAAACAAAGCCGATGGTACCGCAATACTCGGTTTGATCGGTGATAAAGGTGTTTTTGTGGTTGCCAAGCAAGAGGGAAATCGCGACATAGGGTACACTATTCGAATCGGTACTCGCTTCCCGCTTACCTATGGTTCACATGGAAAGGCGATTGCCGCCTTTCTTCCGGCGACAGAACTCGACAAGCTGCTGCAACAGAAGAAATTGTATTTCTACGGAGAGTCCGCGAGAGTTGACCGGCAGAGGCTTGAGAAGGAGCTCATTCAGATACGGCGTGATGGATTCGCGCTTGACATCGGAGAAATGAGGCCCGGACTTAATGCGGCTGCTTCCCCCGTATTCGGCGCCGGATCACGACCCATCGGCTACATTGTCGTCATTGGCTTGGTCTCGGAAGAAACTGCGCGCCGGTTAGGCCCCAGCATAGCGCAAGCTTCCAGGGAGCTTTCGCGGCAGCTCGGCGCTGATCCGGAAAAGATATGGGGTCGTAAAGCTTTTGAAAACACCGTTTAATAGTGCTAAGCTAGCACCAAGTTTCCCAATTCTGAGAGAGGTATCATGAAACCTTTTAAGCACATAGACGCCAAAACAATCAACACAGCAATCAAGCTGCAGAGCAAAGGCAAGACCAAGCTGATTGCCGGTGGAACCGATCTCCTGGGGATATTGAAAGACAACATTCTCCCTGAGTATCCCGAGACCGTCGTCAACATCAAGACCATTCCCAATCTGAACTTCATTAAAGAGGACGCAAAAGGACTCAAGATAGGTGCCCTGACAAAGCTCGAGGATATCGCGAAATCTCCCGTAATCAGGGAAAAGTATGCGATACTCGCCGAGGCGGCCGAAGCGGTGGCGACTCCGCACCTCCGAAGAATGGGCACTCTCGGCGGCAACCTGTGCCAGGATGTGCGTTGCTGGTACTACCGGTACCCGCACCGGATCGGCGGACGCATTGAGTGCTATCTGAAAGGCGGCAAAGAGTGCTATGCGCTTACCAGGGAGAACCAGTATCATTCGATATTCGGAGGGTTGAGGTTCGCGCACAGCGCATGCGAATCAGCCTGTCCCGGCCACGTAAACATACCTACGTACCTGAGCCACATCAGAGAGGGCAACCTCCCTGAAGCAGCCAGGGTCCTTCTTCGGAATAATCCGATCCCGGCCATAACCGGCCGGGTGTGTCCGCATTTCTGCGAAGAATTATGCAACCGCGGCGAGTTCGATGAATCTCTATCAGTCAGGAACGTTGAGAGATTCATTGGCGATTATATCCTGGATCATGCAAATGAAATCATTGAAGAGCCCGCGAAAAACTCAGGGAAAAAGGTGGCAATCGTCGGCTCCGGGCCGTCAGGCCTTGCCGCAGCATACTACCTCAGGTTATCGGGGCATCGCGTTACCGTCTTCGACCGGATGGAAGAAGCAGGCGGATTGTTGAGGTATGCAATTCCAACGTACAGGCTGCCCAGAGACATCGTGAGACGCACAATAAAACTGCTTGAGAAGATAGGCATTGAATTCAAGCTCAAGGCTGACATCGGCAAGAAGATCACTCTAAAAAATCTCAAGCAGAAATACGACGCGGTCTTCATCGGCGTCGGAGCGTGGGACCCGGTATCCATCGGATTGGAGGGTGAGAAATCAGCCAAATTCGGCCTCGAATTTTTAGCCAATGTACAAAAGGGATCTCGGAAAGCACCTGGTAAGAAGGTGCTGGTTATCGGAGGAGGCAATGCGGCGATCGATGTAGCCATCACTTCAATGCGCCTGGGTGCCGAAGAGGTGACGATGGCGTGTCTCGAATGTAGAGAAGACATGCCGGCACTCCCGTGGGAAATTGAGCAGGCCGAAGAAGAACATGTGAAGATCCTGCCTTCCTGGGCGCCGTACAAAATACTCAAGTCCCACGGAAAAATAGTCGGGATGGAACTGATCCACTGTACCTCCGTCTTCGATGAATCAGGGAGCTTTGCCCCGGTCTGCGACGAGACGGTCAAGACGACGATTGAAGCAGACGCCGTCGTTATGGCGGTCGGCTATGCGACCGACCTGAAATTTGCCGAAGGGGTGGTGAAGACCAGCCGTGGTCTTATCGTGGCTAACCAAGAGACCCAGGCGACCAGCGTACGCGGCATTTTCGCCGGTGGCTCGGTGTCGCGCGGCGCTGCAACGGTGATAGAAGCAATCGCTGACGGCAAGAGGGCAGCTGATGCGATCGACGCATCTCTAAAGAAAGCCCGCAGCGATAAAGGGAAGGCAGCCGCGCCTCTATTGAAATTCAACCCGGAATCGTACAAGAAAAGCGGGAAACTTCAAGGCTCAAGAATTCCGGCACCTCAACGCGCAATACATATTGAAGACACCCCCGGGTTTGGTATGGACCAGATCAGGACGGAGGCGAACAGGTGTCTCAACTGCAGTTGCGTCTCCATTAATGCTACTGATACCGGGGTAGCACTTGAAGCTTTGAATGCGACGGTAAAGATTGCCGGCGCAAACGGGACAAGGGTCATACCCATGAGCGAATTTTTCGGCTCGTTCCCCAATGCGCTTCAAGAAGGAGACATGGTTACAGAAATCCAGGTGCCAGCACCACGGAACGGCGCCAGGCAGTCATTCGTTAAATTCCGGTTGCGCGAGGCGATAGATTTTGCGCTGGTCAGTGTTGCCTCCGTTATCACCGCAGAGGATGGTATTTGCAAGGATGCGCGGATAGTGTTGGGCGCGGTTGCCCCGCGTCCGGTCCGGGCTATTGCAGCAGAACAAGTACTACTCGGACAGGCGCTCGATGACAAACAGGCAGTTTTAGCGGCAGAGGCTGCGCTTTCAGACGCGCTGCCGCTTGAGAAGAACAGCTATAAGATTCCGATCGCGAAGGAAATGGTCCAGCGCGCCATTACAACCATTGCATGTCCTGAAACATCAGGGAAATGAGGTAACCTATGCCGGATAAAACAAAGATACATCTGGAAGTCAACGGTAAGCAGTATGAGTTGATCATCGGGAAAGATATTACTCCATCGGACACGCTCGCGGAGACGCTGCGAAATAATCTTGGTCTCCTCGGTACGAAGATTTCGTGTGACCGGGGAGCGTGCGGCTGTTGCACTGTAATGGTTCACGGTGAAGCTGTCCTGTCATGCACAATGCTTACGGTAGAGTGTGATGGTATGAGCGTGACCACTATCGAAGGCTTGGAAGACCCGAAGACAGGCGCTCTGGATCCTTTGCAACAGTCGTTTATTGACCATACGGCATTTCAGTGCGGTTTTTGTACCCCAGGTATCATTATGACTGTCAAAGCCCTGTTGAACGAAAATCCGAAACCTACAGAGGACGAAATCAAGCTGGCCCTTTCCGGCAATTTCTGTCGCTGCATCTCACATTACGAGGTTTTGAAAGCTGTCACTTCTGTCATCGAAGGTGGGAATTATGGCAAATAACTACCGTTATATTGGAAAAGATACGCCGCGTAAAGATGCAAGAAATATCGTCACGGGAAGAGCAGAATACCTGGACGATGTGCGTTTACCAAATATGCTCATCGGCAGAGTGCTCAGGAGCCCCCTCCCTCACGCCAACATCAAAAGCATAGATGTCAGCAGGGCGGCCGCCCTGCCCGGTGTGCACGCGGTGCTGACCTACAAAGACGTAACAGAAGCCACCTGGGGTATCCCCGTTCATATGAAGCTTCTGGACAAGAAGGTGCGTTTTGTCGGCGATGCTGTTGCGCTGGTAGCTGCGGATAACGCACAGATAGCCGACGAAGCGCTCGAGCTGATCAAGGTGGAATACGAGCCGCTGCAGGCGTGCTACAGCGTCGAAGAGGCCATGCAACCGGGGCAGCCGCAGCTCTATGACCAGTACCCTGAAAACGTTATCCCTCAAATCTCCAAGCTTTTGCAAAATGTAATCAAGGGAGATGTTGACCAGGGTTTTGCCGAGGCTGACGAAATAATCGAGGGCACGGGATTTTATGAGTGTTTTCCCAATCCATTGCCCCCGGAACCGCCGGGTGTGGTCGCATACTGGGAAAGGCCGGACAAACTGGTAGCCTACGTGTCATGTCAATCGCTTGGGCTGAACAAATACCTGGCGCAGCCTTTCTTCAAAATGGCAGACGCACGATTTATCGCAACGCAGTGCGGCGGCAGCTACGGCACCAAGAATGCCAATATGACGCCGGTCGGTTTTGCGGCGGAACTCGCCAAGGCAACCAGACGACCGGTCAAGATGTATTACACAAAAGAGGAACACTTCGCTGCTTTCTCAATACGACTTTCATGCCGCATTAATGCCCATGTGGGTATCAAGAAGGACGGCACGGTTACGGCCGTCGCCGGAGAGTGGCTTGTCAATACAGGTTCGGGTTCGGAAGCAGCACCGCATGAGATCGCTGTAGGTTCCGGGGAGCTTCAGCTCGCCTTGCGTTGTCCTAACTGGAACCTCCGCACCAAGGTGGTTCTCACAAACCGCGCTCCCACCGGCATTGTCCGGGGCTACGGGGGCCAGGAACTGAAAAGTTCCATTCTGCCCATCATGGGCATGGCAATGGAAAAGGTTGGCGTTGACCCGGTCGATTTCTTCAAAAAGAACTTCGTCAAGGCGGGCGATGAATACTTCTGGCGGAACGGCAAAAAGTACGTGTATCGAGGTATAGATTTTTCGCCGGCCATTGACAACGGCGCAGCCAAATTCGGCTGGAAAGAGAAATGGAATGGATGGGGTAAAGCAACGTCTGTCGATGGAAATCTGCGGCGTGGCGTGGGTGTCGGCATCCACAGCAACGCCGATGTCGGTGAAGACGACTCGGAAGCATGGGTAAAACTGACTCCGGACGGCCGTGCTATGGTGTGCGTTGCGATTGCAGAGTCAGGGCAGGGCCAGCGCAGCAGCTTGTGCAAGATGGCTGCCGAGATACTGCAGCTTCCGCTGGAGCATGTCAACATGAGCTTTCCGGATACAGATGGGAATCCGCACGAATTTGCCCTGGTGGGTTCACGGGGCACGTTTACTATAGGTTCAGCTGTTATACAGGCGGCAGAGGATGCCCGACGCCAGCTTCTGGAACATGCGTCCCGGGTGATGAAGCTTACGCCCGAGGAGCTCGATACTGAAGACGGATGGGTATTCGAGATCAGCAATCCCAAGAACAGGCTGCCCTGGCGTAAAGCAACCGGTTTAACGACCACCATCCTGGGCAAGGGACGGTTTGACGAGGATTTCACGTTGTGCAATTTTCTTGTCCAATTCGTAGAAGTCGAAGTCGATACTGCGACAGGCGTGGTTAAACTCATAAACGTTCTCAACAGTGCCGGATGCGGTACGGTAATCTCTCCCGCCTACCTCAACGGCCAGTTGCACGGCGCGTTAGGAGCCGCAGGCCTGGACACAGCGATATTCGAAGGCGGTATGCTCGACCCTACTACGGGGCGGATGGTCAATTGCAACATGATTGATTATAAATGGCGGCCTTTCAACGACCTGCCACATTTTGACAACATGTTTATGGAAACGCCGATACCCAGCCACCGTTTTCATGCGGTTGGTGTTGGCGAGATATCCACCTCACCGGGCCCCGGTGCCGTACTTATGGCGGTGTATAATGCCATCGGGGTGAGACTGGACTATCCCTTCACTCCGGATAAGGTGTTGAAGGCGCTGGGCAAAACTAAGTAGTCTCTGCAGGTCCGCTTCGCTACTGTCAATATTTTTTTGAAAGTGGCTCGGCCAACGGCATGAAAGAAATGTCCGCGGTGCGTAAGGCAATGGTAAGGGATTGTCCTCCGCAAACACGCTCGTTGCGCTCCAGCGGCTCCAGTCGCTCGCGTTCGGCTTCGGAACTTTTGCGCTCTACGCAAAAGACCGAGCTTCCTCGCCTCACGACGGTTTGCTCAAGGACAACCCCCCACCATTGCTTTTCAAACATTTTGCGGTTGCTGGGACGGCTGGCGGACTGAAAAGAAGAAATGAAGACCTTTGACAATGGAGGAGAGGACATGGCACGGAAGAGCACAAGCTCTGTTAAGCAGAAAGATCTGCAAAGGCGTTCCATACGTCTTACCGTCAACGGGAAGGTACACGAACTGGAGGTCGGTGCCAGGCCTGATCAGGTAGACCCGGCGCATACACTCGCCTTCACACTCAGGGAAACCCTCGGCCTCACAGGGACGAAGATCGCATGCGATGGTGGCGCGTGCGGATGTTGCACTGTGCTCATGGATGGAAAGGCTGTGCTCTCCTGTATGATGCTGACCATTGAGTGTGATGGGAAGAGAGTAACGACGATAGAAGGACTCACCGACACGAAGGGAGAACTCGATCCATTGCAGCAGGCATTTATCGACGAGACGGCCTTTCAATGCGGTTTTTGCACGCCCGGAATTATCATGAGCGCGAAGTGGCTTCTTGAGGGAAATCCCTCTCCTACTGAAGAAGAAGTGAAGCAAGCGCTTTCGGGCAACTTCTGCCGCTGCATCAGCCACTATCATGTCGTGCGCGCGGTCATGGCTGCGGCTCACAAGATGGAAGGAAGAGACGAAGTCCCCCCTGCGGGGACCTTGCCCGAAGGGGGAAGCATAGGACAGGGTTTGAAAGGTTAGGCCATGGCTGAAGATTACAGGTTTATAGGAAAGAAAACACCACGAAAAGACGCGAAGCAAATCGTGACCGGCAGTGCGCCTTTTCTTGGTGATCTCAAGATGCATGGTCTGTTGCACGGCAAGGTGCTGCGCAGTCCTCATCCGCACGCGTTCATCAAGAAGGTGGACAAAAGCAAAGCCCTTGCGCTGCCCGGAGTGAAGGCGGTGCTTACCTACGAGGACGTACCTGACTGGAAGGGCGGCACGCCCCGCCTGGTGCGTGTGCTTGACCGACGAGTACGCTTCGTCGGAGATGGTGTAGCGCTCATCGCGGCGACGACAGAAAGGATAGCTGAGACGGCGCGGAATCTCATCGATGTGGAGTACGAGGTGCTGCCTGCGGTGCTTGATGCGGAGGAGGCGCTTCAACCTGGTGCTCCGCAACTGTACGAGGAGTTCCCGCAAAATATTGTGACACCGGGCGCACCTTTTTTCGGACCTAAGAACTTGAAAGAAGTCGCGATGGGTAATGTTGAGGAAGGGTTCCAGGAAGCTGATGCCATCACCGAAGGCACGTTTGGCTACGAAAACTTGCCGAGCCCTATTCCGCCGGAGTCTCCGGGGGCAATTGCGTTGTGGGAGGAGCCTAACCGCCTGTCGCTCTGGGTCACGACCCAGGGGCCGTATATGGACAAGGTTCTCCTGTGGCACATCATGGGGAGGAAAGTCGAACTGAGAACGTTCGGCGGGCACTGTGGCGGAAGTTACGGATCAAAGCAAGTCTCCTGGCTCGTGCAATGTTACGCGGCGCTTCTGAGCAGGGCAACGGGCAGACCGGTGAAGCTCGTTTACACAAAAGAGGAACACATGGCGGCATTCATTGTGCGACCCTCGAGCAGGATTAAAGCAAGAGTAGGTATGAGAAAAGACGGCACGATCACCGCAGTCGCAGGTACATGGCTCATTGACACGGGTTACTATACGACGATGACACAGTCAGAGGTCGCTGTCGGCTGCGGAGAAGTGCAGATTGCGGTGCGGTGTCCCAACTGGGATCTGAAACCGGTTATCGTCTGTACGAATCGGAACGCTTCCGGTCCCGTGAGAGGATTCGGCGGACAGGAACTGAAGTCTGCGCTTATTCCGCTCCTTGGTCTCGCGATGGAAAAGCTTGATCTCGACCCGTTCGAAGTGCTCAAAAAGAATTTCGTAAAACCCGGTCAGGGATACTATTGGCGTGACGGACTCTGGTACACGTATCGCGGCGTGGATTATTCAGCTGCCATGGACAAGGGCGCTCGAGTCTTCGGTTGGAAGGAAAAATGGAAAGGGTGGCGCACGCCGACAGCGATTAACGGAACAAAACGAAGGGGCATAGGCGTCGGTGCTCACGGTAACGCAGACATCGGCGAGGATGCGTCGGAGGCCCATATCCGCCTGCATCCGGATGGGACTGCCGTGCTCTTTTCCTGCCTTGCCGAACCCGGTACAGGTCAGACAACGAACCATCTCAAGTTCGCCGCCGAGATGCTACAGACGCCTCTTGAAAGGATCTCCCTGGCGCCTGCCGATTCGACGATTAACCCGTATGAGTTCGGTGCTGCGGGCTCCCGCGGTACGTATGCGATAGGAACGGCCGTGATCAACGCTGCTGAGGATGCGCTGCAGAAGCTCTTTGCATTAGCCGCCCCCCTGCTCGATGCGGACGTTACTGAGCTGGAGACACGGGACGGTATGATCTTCTCCAGGCGTAAGCCGGACAAAATGATTCCCTGGAAAGCTGCAATGGGTGTCGATCGCACGTTGATAGGCTGTGGGCGCTTCGAGCCTGATTATTCATTGACGAACTGCATGATGAGCTTTGTCGAAGTTGAAGTAGATACGGATACAGGGAAAGTAAACCTCGTGCGTGTGGTCAACGCAACGGATGTGGGAACAATTATCGATCCGCCTGGTCTGGAAGGACAGATGAATGGATGCCTCGGCTCGGCGGGTATCGACACAGCGATCTTCGAGGAGACCATCCTCGATCGTTCGAGCGGTCACATTGTGAATGCCAACATGATCGACTACAAGTGGCGAACGTTCACTGAGATGCCTGAGATCGACAATGTGGTGTTGGAAACACCCTTCCCAACTCACCGCTTCCATGCGGTAGGCGTTGGTGAAATTGCTACGTCACCCGGTCCTTCGGCGGTCCTCATGGCTGTTTCAAACGCCATCGGAACGTGGCTGCACCAGTATCCGTTGACGCCAGACAGAGTCCTGCAAGCGCTGGGAAAAGTTGGGAGGACGCACAAGCCGGCAAGCCCCCTTCGGGGACTTCGCCTGCAATCCTCACAAATGGACACTCAGGAAGGTGCGCAATGAAATCATTCACCCACTACGATGCGAGCACAC
>Ga0335070_10009406_pt1 | contig 11448 bp, 12 predicted proteins | sample Lox_Sample_13_FD_206722 | JGI IMG/M metagenome (GOLD analysis project Ga0335070, IMG submission 206722) | Soil microbial communities from Loxahatchee National Wildlife Refuge, Florida, United States - Lox_Sample_1.3 | ecosystem: Environmental > Terrestrial > Soil > Wetlands | place: USA... | reverse complement strand
TTGGCCTCTTTCTGGAACCGGAAGGGATGCCCAGCGGTGTCGACCAGGGTAAAGTCCGGCACGGGGTTCGGGACCTCGCGGATCTCACCGCGAAGCTGTCTCAGGTCGCGAGCCGACGGCCCATCTGCGGCTGGCCGACAGGCCGCACCGGCGAGCGCAACGGCACCGGCCAGGAGGGCCGCGCCGGCGGGCCGGGAGAACCGGCCCGCGAATCTCACCGCCTCTGCGATCACGGCACTGCGCCGTCGGAGTGCGCCCGACGTGACCGCCCGAGTCGGAGCGCCCGTAAGGTCATCCGCGCGAGCGCGGGCACCAAGCGGGGGCGGCAGCGCGGGCCAGGGTAGCCCCTCAGGCTCGTAGATGCGATGGCTGGCGACAAAGGGTTCGCCGAAGAGATCGCGGTGGTCCGGAGAGCCGAGACGAAGAGTGCTCATCGATGTGCGCCGTTTAGCATACGCACCGGGCTGAGGCCACCGCATGCGGCGAAATGTCGCAGCGCCCGAGCTTTCGGCGGTGCCGACGTACTATCGGTTTGGATTTGGCCTGGTTCACGGCGCCCAATTGCGCGGGGACTGCAAAGGGGGGGATCCCACGGTGAGAGTTGGCTCCGAGGCTCACAAGGACCTGTTCTGCCGCAGTTTCATCCAGAGTCACCGACGCTTCGAAGCCGAGCAGCTACCGTGGCCGGATCTGGATCCCGAGTCGCTCGCTCGGGTGCAGCGGGTGCCATTCTGGCAGGAAGTCCTGCACACGGAGATGCGTGCGATCGACATCATCGACGCCTTTACCCGGACCGTGCCGGATCCAATGATCCGGGAGGCGATCGACCTGATGGGGTACGAGGAAAAGCGCCACGGGCGGCTCGTTCAGGTCCTGATCGATCGATACGGGATCGAAGTCCAGGCGGAAGCCATGCAACCGCTGCCGCACGACGTCGAGCGTACGTTCATCGCCTTCGGATACGGAGAGTGCGTGGACGCCTTTCTCGGGTTCGGCCTGTTCAACATCGCGCGCCAGGCGAAGTTCCTGCCCGACGAGATGTTCGACATCCTGGACGTGCTGATGTACGAGGAGACACGGCACATCATCCTGTTCACCAACTGGATGGCCTATCGCGAGGCGCAGCGCGGTCGGCGCGCCGCTTCGCTGCGCGGGATGACCGCCGCCTGGCACTACGGGCGCTCCATCGGCTCCAAAGTCAGGGTCATCGTCCGCAATGCCCGCGACAAGGGCGACGGCCGCCGCTTCTCGGCTACGCAGGCCAGCGTGTTCCTGGAGGGGTTCAGTGTGCGCCGGCTCGTGGACGAGTGCCTCGCCGAGAACGCGCGCCGTCTCGGCGAATACGAGGCCGATCTCGTCCGGCCGCTCCTCATGCCCGGCATCGCCCGCGGGATTCGCGCGGTCACCGAGGTGGGTGCGCTCGCGCGGCGGGCCGGGCGAACAGCCGGGCTCTTCCGCCGGCCCTGACCGCCGCTCGTGATGAGGCGCTTCGGCCCTACCGAGGTCCCGGCGGCTGTCGCGTGAGATCGGCGAATCGGCGACTATCAATCGTCTTCCTGACCGTCTTGGTGGTGCTCGGCGCCGTCGCGCTCGCGCGCGCCGAGATCGCGATCGTCCTGAACTCAGGCGAGGACACGGTGAGCCTGATCGACACGGATGCCTATCGTGAGGTCGAGCGACGCCCGATCGGCAAGGAGCCGCACCATCTCATGGCCACACCGGACGACCGGTACTTGATCGTGGCCAACGCGATGAGCAATGAGTTGGTGTTCCTCGACCCCAGGACCGGCACGATCACGCGGAGGGTGCCGAAGATCAGCGACCCTTACCAGATCGGCTTCAGCCCGGATCAAAAATGGTTCGTCTCGAATTCGCTGCGGCTGAACCGTGTCGACATCTACCGGCACCGTGATGGGAACTTCCGGCTGGCCGCGCGGCTGCCGCTCGGCCGGGCCCCGAGTCACCTCGCTTTCTTGCCGGACGCCCGGGTCGTCCTCGTCACGCAGCAGGACAGTGATCTCGTGACGGCGGTGAGTCTCGAGGATCAGACCGTCCGCTGGAGCCGACCGACGGGGAAGCAGCCAGCCGGGGTCTGGGTCACCCCCGATGCCCGCTATGTCCTTGTCGGCATCACGGGTGAGAATTACGTCGGGGTGCACGACGTCGACACTGGTACGCTGGTGAAGAGACTCCCGACAGGCAAGGGCGCACATAACTTCCTGCCCATGGGGGATGGACGGCGGGTGCTCGTGTCCAACCGGATTGCCGACACCATCTCCGTCATCGACCAGGCATCGCTCGAAGTCCTCGAAACATTCGCCGTCCCTGGCGGCCCGGACTGTATGGAGCTGACCCGGGACGGCCGCCAGCTCTGGGTGACGTCTCGCTGGATCAACAGGGTCACGGTGATTGACATGCAGACGAAGAAGCTCCTGCGATCGATCCGGGTGGGCCGCTCCCCCCACGGCATCTACTTCCTGGGTCATGCGGCTCGCCGCTAGACTTGCCGGCCTGGTCGTTCTGCTCATTCCCGGGGCGACGCTGGCCACGGACTGTGTGGGCACGGTCTACCTCACGCTCGACACCGGCAGCATGGCCCAGGCTGAGGACATCGCTCGTGTGCTCCAGGCCGAGCAGATCCGCGCGACGTTTTTCGTTGCCAACGAGAAGACCATTCGTGGGGATCGCGCCCTCGACGCTTCATGGGCCGGTTACTGGAAGGCCCGCGTCGCTGAGGGGCACACCTTCGGGAACCACACCTGGTCCCATCACTATGCGCGCGCCGACGAAGGCGACCGGATTGCTGCCCTCTCCATCGAGGGTCGGGCCGTCAGTATGGACCGCGCAACCTTCTGTGCCGAGTTGCGACGGGTGGATGAGGCCTGGGAACGTCTCACGGGCCGACGCTTGGCGCCCATGTGGCGAGCGCCAGGAGGTCGGACCACCCAGCAGGGTATTCGCTGGGCCGGCGAGTGTGGATTCGCCATCCACGTCGGTTGGACCGAGGGAGGTTATGTCGGCGACGATCTGCCGAGCGAGACCTATCCGAACTCGGTACTGCTCAGGCGCGCCCTGGACCGCGCCAAGCCGGACGGGATCCTGCTGATGCATCTCGGTGTCTGGCAGCGACGGGAGCCGGCCGCGCCGATCCTGGAGCCTCTGGTCAAGCGGCTCAAAGCCCGTGGGTTTTGCTTCGCGGCACTCCAGGCTACGCGCTGATGGACTAGATGCACCCAGCGCTCGAAAGCTTTCAGGGCATCGTCTTCGAGCGGTGCGTGCTTCCGGCCCTCTACACACTCGGGCTGATGCGCTTCGCTGAGGATGCCTACGCGGCAACGGGCTGGGTCTTGATCGGTATCCTTGAGATCGCGATCATCTGGTTCCTCCTGCGACCGCTCGAGGCCTGGCGGCCGGTCGAGGCGTGGCCGGACCGGCGCGCGGTGCGCGTCGACGTGCTCTACACGCTCCTCGAACGGGCAGGGGTCATTCCCCTCGTCTTTTTCTTCACGCTCAGGCCGGCCATCGAGTGGCTGGACGGCAGGCTTCGCCTCGTCGGCTACATTCCGGCTCAGCTCGAGGACTTCTGGCCGGGGCTCCACGAGCATTTCCTCGCGGCCGTGCTCCTGTACCTCGTGGTGCTGGATTTCTCGGATTACGCGAGGCACCGTCTGCAGCATCGACTCAAGTGGTGGTGGGCCCTTCACGCGGTGCACCACAGCCAGCGGCAACTGTCCTTGTGGAGTGATGACCGGAATCACATCGTCGATTCCCTGATCGCCGACCTCTGGCGTGCCCTGGTCGCGCTGCTGGTCGGCGTGCCGAGTGGCTCGTTCGTCTTGATCGTCATGCTGACGCGCGGCATCGAGAGCCTGGCCCACGCAAACGTGAGGCTGGGCTTCGGTGCCGTTGGGGAACGACTGCTCGTCGGCCCAAGGTACCATCGCCTTCATCACGGCATCGAGGGGGGCCACGAGGGTCCGGCCCTAGGCCGTAACTTCGCCGCGCTCCTCCCGATCTGGGATATTGCCTTCCGGACGGCCGACTTCAGTCGGGCGCCCGGACCGACCGGCATCCGCGACCAGCTTGAGGGCGTCGACTACGGTCAAGGCTGGTGGAGCCAACAATGGCAGGGACTCGCGCGCATGGTACAGGCGTTCGTCCCAGCACCCCGCGGACACGGGTGATATTGGCTGGCGTTGCCGGGGTCTCTCCTGCCCCGTGAGTGCTCGGCCTTCGTGGCGCTCGACGAGATCGAACAGTTCGCTCGTCCCGGCAGGAACGCGCGGGCCGTTCTCCGCCGCCGCTCCTGCAGCCGGGCTAGAAGAGGCTTCCCTGGGGATGATGATCGATGCCGCGGTATACCTCGATGAACCGCACGATGCGCTTCTCGTCGACCTCGTCGAACTTGTCGATGTGCGTCCAGGCGGTCAGCGCGATCCTGGCGTCCATTCCGGGGTAGGGCGCCAGGATGACGAATTGATCGTAGCGCAGCACGATGGCCCGGAGACGGGCAATGAGGTCCGGACATCCCTGGGGGCAGTTGTACTGCACGAGGACGCCCCCGTATTCCAGGTTGTGCACCTGGAGCTCCTTGGGAATGGGCTCAGAGTGGATGCCCCACGGGGCGATATACCTCAGGGCCGGGCCGGAGGTCGGCGGATCTGAATTGTACGGAACGTGTTTCTGGTCCGCCGCCTGGAGGTGCTCGTGTCCGAGGCTCGGGACCCAACGGCCCGGGCGGGAGCTGGCCCAGAGGTAGAAGACCAGGATCACCCCTATCGCGGCCACGGCACTTGCCGCCCATGTCAGTCGTCGCTTGGTGCGCCGACGAAGCCTTCTCGCCGGCTCATTCGACCTTGATCTCGCTTTCGCCATGGTGTCCTTGGTGGCTCTCTCTACCGGCTGCCGCCGGCAATCCATCCGACGTTCCGGCCGGTCCCATGTGCTCGGCCGGGGGTCGACGCGCGTCGAGGCACGACCGATGGGGTCATGTCACCTCCGTGTCCGTCATCAGGGAACCGGAACCTCGTCCGGGGGGTTATCTCTCGCGAGCATCGTTCCCATCGCAAGCTTGCAGGACCAACCAGCACCAAGGAGGGTGAGGTATGCGGAAATTGTTTCTCGCTGTCGTGGCAGTGAGCGCTCTTGTCCTGGGAGGAGCCTGGCTGGCTGCGGCCGCCGACGCTCCGCCGCCTCTCCAGGTCGCGAAGGCAGGAGATTTGGGGGAGATCCTGACGGGACCCAACGGAATGACACTCTACACGTTCGCCAACGACAAGCAGGCTGGGAAGAGCATGTGCAATGGCCAGTGCGCGGAGAACTGGCCTCCGCTCCAGCCCGCGGCGAACGCGCCGGCTCCCAAGGCGCCGCTCAGCATCATCACGCGCGATGACGGCGGCAAGCAGTATGCCTACAAAGACAAGCCGCTCTACTACTGGAAGAACGACAAGAAGGCGGGCGACACGACGGGCCACAAGGTCCGGGACATCTGGTTCGTGGCCCAGCCGTAGCTCTCCGGGATCGGGCGGGCTGGGAATTGTCCTGGCCCGCCCGTTGCCTCGCCCCTTCCAGAAATCGTCGGGGCCGACACGCTCCACGCCGGCCCTCCTGACGAGGCTCACTTGCCACCCCGCGGTGACTTCACCGTGAAGGTCAGGCTGCCCTTGACGACGTGTCCGTCCACGGATACTACCCGGTAGCGAACGGTGTATGTACCGGGAGGAAGCCTCGGGATTTGGACGGACATGCTGACGCCACTGGCCGGGTCGACGGCGACATCGCCAGCATCCACCTGCTTGCCGCCCTCTTCTCGAACCGACAGCTCGGCGTAGGCGGGCTCGATCCGTTCGTTGAACCAAAGCCTGACGCGGCTCGGCGATTCGCCGACCACGCTCCGATCCGCGGGGACTGACTGGACCAGCTTCGAGTGGGCGCCGGACGGCGTCGCCGCGCCCGCGATCACTACCAGCCAGATGGTCAGGACGATGAGCCCCCGGGTCTGATGCCGTCGTGCAGATTCGCTATATCCGCCCGTGCCTAGTGACATGCGGGGCCTATGGTTGCGCGGCAAACCACGTGCCGAAGCGCCGGTGTCCGGTGACATCGCCGGGCTTCGTGTCCTCGTGCCAGAAATACAGAGGCTTGCCCTTCCACGCGTACTGCTTCGATCCGTCGTCGCGGGTGATGATGCTGAGCGGTGCTTTGGGCGCGGGGGCATTCGCGGCCGGCTTGAACGGCGGCCAGTTCTCGGCGCAGGCCCCATTGCACTCGCTCTTCCCCGGCGCGGTGTCCCGGTTGAAGATGTAGAGTGTCATGTCGTTCGGACCGGTCAGGACGGTGCCGATCCCCACGGCCTTGGCGTGCTTGAGGGGGGCCGGAGCTTCGTCTGCCTGAACGTGCGGTGGTGCAGATATCCCGCCGAGCAGCGCGAGCATGAGGGCAACGGTGGCGACGCCGACGATCTTGGTCATGGAAGGCTCCTTTCCGTTCGGGCGGGCCGGGAACGCGCAGGCAGCCGGCGGAGGCCCCGGAGCGCAGCGCGGGCCAGGGTGGGCATGAGGCGGGGGCGAAGAAGCCTCGGATCAACGCTGGAGAGCCGGCGCGCGTTCTCTGACAGACAGGTCTCGAGGAAGCTCACGGGGGTGAGGTCCTGGACCACGGTCGAGGCTCCGCCCGCGGTAAACCCCGATCCCCCGGCATTGCGGAAGACCCCGAGCCGTCTCTTGACCGCCCGAATGTAGTAGCGGATGGAGCGCAGGCCGCGGAGGAGCAGCGCTCCGCGGTGGCGCTGGACGCCGCGATAGGCCTCCCAGTTGGCGAAGAAGACGATGTGCCGCGCCTCTTCGGCGACGATCGGCTCGACCACGGATAGCAGGGGCGCGGGAAAGAAGCCGGAACGGCGCGCGATCGCGAAGAGCCCGAATGCGAAGAACGAGTCGATGCACTCTCCATAGCCAGCATCGACGAAGGCGAGTTCGAGGTCGTCGGCGAGCGGCAGGACCCGCCGTGGCACGGCGGTGAGGCCGTAGCGCGCGATCAGCGTCTCCAGGAGGGCGGCGTGTCGCACCTCCTCCCGTCCTTGGAGGGCCAGCGCCTCCCGGAGGATGGGATCGGCCACGCCGGTGGCATAGGCCGAGATCTTCTCCCCCGTCTCCCGCTCGGTCGCCAGCGCCTCGCCCCAGAAGGGAATCCCCTGGAGTCTCGACAGCACGGAGCCGTCGAGCTCGGGCCACGGCAGGCGCTCGGGTTCATACTGCAGATGGCTGGTCACGAAGTCCCGGCAGAAGAGGTCGCGATGCGCGGTGGAGCCGAGGCGGAGCCGTGTCATCCGGAAACCTCCGAGGTGTCGCCCAGGTTGACCTTCATGGCCACGGGTCCCTGAACCTCGGCTCCTGGACAAACTCGGTGTCCGTCAGGCTTTCGAGGAACGCGAGCAGATCCGTGATCTCCTGCTCCGAGAGACGAAAGCCCGGGAGAAACGGGCTCCGGAGCGGGCTCCGCGAGCCATGGCCGGCGAAGGGGCCGGAAGGTACCGTGCGGCCCCCGGCAGCATAGTGCGCGACGACCTCCCGCAGGGACGCGATGCTGCCGTCATGCATGTAGGGCGCGGTGAGGGCCACGTTGCGAAGTGACGGCGTGCGGAAGCGTCCCATGTCCTCCGGGCGCCCGGTGTGCTCGATCAGCCCCGTATTGTCAGAGGGGTAGGCTCCACGGCCATCCAGGTTGTAGAGGCCGGTGTTGTGGAAGCCGAACTCGGCGAAAGGCTTGCGGCTGTGGACCAGGCTGTCGGTGAAGTTGAAGCCTCCATGGCAGTGGAAGCACTCGAGCCGCTCGCTGAAGAAGAGGCCTTCTCCCCGCTTGGCCGATTCGGAGATCGCCGCCGGTTCGCCACCGTAGCGATAGCGATCGTAGGGTGATCGTGCCGAGATGAGGGTGCGCTGAAAGGCCGCGAGCGCCCGCGTGACCGTCTCGAGGGTGATGGCGCCGCTCTGGTCTGGAAAGGCGGCCCGGAAAAGCACGGGATAGCGGGGCTCTGCGGCGAGCCGGGCGAACATCTCGGCCTCGCGTCCCGCCATCCCCATCTCCACCGGCGTTTCGCCGAACAACGGCAGGAGAGCCTGCTGCTCCAGTTGCGTGATGAGCGGATTCGCCCACGTGAGCACGGGCAGGTAAGCGACGTTCGTCAGCGCCATGGCATTGCGCGGGTGGAGCTCTCCGGTGATGCCGGCCGGCCGCGGGCGCCCATCGGTGAAGGCCTTCGCCTGCTGGTGGCAGGTCGCGCAGGCGATGGTGCCGTCGCCCGATAGCCGGCGATCGTAGAAGAGATGTCGGCCGAGCTCGACCTTCGCCGCGGTCATGGGATTGTCGGCAGGCACGAGTGGGGGCGGCACCCATGCGGGCAGATGCCAGGCGAACCCAGAGACGGGCTCGTCGCCACCTGTGACGGCTGTCACGGACCCCGCCAGGAGCGATCCTGCGATGACCGCGTGGAGGGCGGTCATCACGAGCGCTCGGGCTCTCCTCGTCTCACCGGACACGGAAGAATCGCTGCGGGTTGCCCGGCTCGCCCGCGAACGGCAAACCGAAGTTCCTCATCAAGGGATTGCAGTCGCCGTCGGAAGGTGTCGACATGCAGCCGGCCGGCGTTCCTGATTGATTGACGTCGACGTCGACGCCCTCGAGCAGCGTCTTCAGGTCGGCGACGATCACATCGCGCTGGAAATCGAAGGTGGGGAACGTGATGGTCGGGCGGTTTGGGTTCCGACATGCGCTGGGCGAGCGGCTCGGCCCGTCGGAGGTGCACATGGTGCTGCCCAAGTGGATGGCGAAGCCCAGGGCCTGGCTTCCCTCGAGGTCGCCAAACCGCGGAACGGCGCCGGGGGCGATGGTTTGGGGGCGGCCTGTGGATGCGAGGTCGATGCGCACGAACTTGTAGCCGGCCTGCCAGTTCCAGAAGAGCGAGGTGAGATTCAGCGGCGACGGCGCGATGGTGGCATCGGCGTGGTTGAGCGCGAAGGGCACGCCCAGGGTGAAGCGAAGCCCCTGGTACTCACCCTTGGGGACACGCCCCACCACGACGAATCGGGTATCGGGCGTCCCGGTCAGGCAGGGCCCGGTGCGATCCTCGAAGTCGAGCAGGGCCACGCTCTCGTACTGCCAGCGCCCGTCTTGCTCGAGCTGGAGGGGCACGGCCTGCCCGGCCGCGGTGAGCAGGTGGACATCCGAGACATAGAAGCGGAAATCAGACGGCCGCACCGTCGACGCCGACCGGCCGATTCCCGCATAGGTCCGGCCGCACGCGAATGGCTCGTCACCGACCATCCCGGCGAACCTGATGGTGATCGTCTCCTCCTGCTGCGCCGTGCGAGCCTGCGCCATCGTCGACGTGGGGCTGAGCGAGAGCATGACAACGGTGAGAAGGCAGACCAGGCCCGCTCGCCGTCCGCCAGACGTTTCAAGAGCCATCCAGAGCATTGCGGCGCTCCTTCCCTGTCGGAGTGTGGGGCTGACCGAAGACAAGCCCATATTCATGGGCTCACACGGCCGTTGTTGGAACGATCTGCGGGAAGGCTAGCGGGCGGGCGGTGGCGAGCGACTGCGATCGACGGACCGGAAGACGCTCGGTGGATCCGGCTGGGACTGGACGAGGCTCGGTAGCGTGGCGACGGTGGGCGCCGAGAGCGTCGGGTCGATGGTCAGGCCACCGACCAGGTCGCCCAGCTGCTTGACCGTGCACGACTTGCCGGCATCCCTGTCGAAGACGTGGTGCACCAGATGAGGAGAGGCCTGGGCCGTCGTCGTCACGAGCAGAAGAGCGGCAGCGATACAGGCGAACTGCGACCCTCTTAGGTGGGAGGCGATCATGCGAGCGGTCCACAGCGCACCTGCGATGGCGGCGGCAATCAACAGAGGAGCTGGGAGAGGGTCGGCGCCGATCGGTTCGGCGAAGTCGACTCCACCCCGATACGCGACGGACGCTCCGGCATGATCGACGAGCGTGTGCGCTTCAACGGCTGCCGCCGTCACCAGAATGGCCAGTACCGCCGTCGTCAGGCCCAGACGGAACGTCACGGCGGCAGTATACGGTCTGACAGCGCGCGAGGGCACAGGAAACACGTGGTCGGGAGATCCGCACGCCCCGCTCGTTTCCAGGCGCACAGAGAGGTACCAGAGCGTCCGGGGAGCCCGCTCAATGCTGGTCTCGGAGGGCTGGCGGGAATGGGCTTGCGAACCGGCGATCGAGCACGAACGTCTCGTCGGTCAAACTTTCGAGGAAGGCGACAAGATCAGACCGTTCGGCCGCCGTCACCTGGAAGCCTCGCACGAAGCTGCTCTTGTAGGGATTGGCCGAACCGATACCCGCATGGGGGCCGGCGTGGAGCGTTTGGCCGCCCGCCGCGTAGTGGTCGAGAACCTGAGGGAGGGTGGACAGGCTGCCGTCATGCATGTAGGGCGCGGTGAGCGCGATATTTCTGAGAGTCGGAGTGCGGAAGGCTCCCATGTCCTCGGGTCTCCCCGTGATCTCGTAGACGCCCTTATTGTCCGGCGGATAGTTACCGCCCCCTCCGATATTGTAGAGCCCAGTATTGTGGAACACGATCTCGGCTAGGGCAAGACGCCGGTGGCGGACGCTGTCGCTGAAGTTGAAGCCGCCGTGACAGTGGAAACAGCCAAGTCGCTCTCCGAAGAATAGCCGTTCGCCACGGCGCACCGCATCCGAGACGGCCGCCCGGTCCCCGCGATAGCGATAGCGGTCGTAGGGCGAGTCGTGGGACAGCAGGGTCCGCTGGAAGGCAGCCAGGGCCCGCGTGATGTTCGCGAGGCTGAAAGGATCGGTTGTCCCGGGGAAGGCGATGGGGAAGAGGCGCTGGTAAGCGGGATCCACGCGGAGAGTCCGCAAGAGTGTTCCTTCGCGACGCGCCAATCCCATCTCGATGGGGTGCTCTCCAAACATCGGCACGAGAGCCTGCTGCTCGAGTTCGGTGAGAAGCGGATTCGCCCAGGTCAAGACCGGATTGTAGGCGACGTTCGTGAGGGTCATCGTGTTCCGGGAATGGCGCTCGCCTGTGGCGCCGATCGCCACGGGAAGTCCGTCGGTAAACGCCCGCGCTTGCTGGTGACAGCTGGCGCAGGAGAACGTTCCGGTGACGGACATGCGCTCATCGTAGAAGAGGTGCCGACCAAGGTCGACCTTGGCCTCCGACATCGGATTGTCCGGGGGCACGATTGGCTCGGGGAGCCATGTCGGGAGCCGCCAAGCGAAGCTGTGCGGAGCGGCGGCTGCGAGTCGCAGTGCACCACCCGCGAGGCCAACCACAAGCGCGGCGACGACCAACCAGCGCGAAGGCGATGATCGCGATGACCAGGTCGAAACCATGATCAGTCCTTCGTACGGCGTATCAATTGACAGGGTCGGGCACAACGAAGCGCATTCCGGACCTTCAATTG
>Ga0335070_10009405_pt1 | contig 11449 bp, 11 predicted proteins | sample Lox_Sample_13_FD_206722 | JGI IMG/M metagenome (GOLD analysis project Ga0335070, IMG submission 206722) | Soil microbial communities from Loxahatchee National Wildlife Refuge, Florida, United States - Lox_Sample_1.3 | ecosystem: Environmental > Terrestrial > Soil > Wetlands | place: USA... | reverse complement strand
CTGATGCGGCCTGAGTATGTTCAAGGGTGACAGGCTTCGGTGCAATGTTGGCAGGAACGGTCACACAATATTCCGCTTGAGCACCGTCTATGAACCAATCGCTCAGGCCATAGATATCATCTCCAGCCCGAACACCCAGGCACTCCGGTCCGATGGCTTCGACAACACCCGAGAATTCGTGACCCAGAATAACCGGAAACGATCTCTTTCCTCCTTCAGGTGTATGGAATGTGGGAAACCAAGCGAACTCCGTGGGTGTGATCGCTGTGGCACAGACCCGAACTAGCACCTGATTGTTTTTTGGAATCGGTTTCGGCGCGTCTTCATAGAAAAGAGATTCGGGACCGCCAACATGATGTAACCGTACTGCCTTCATGGAAGAGGCCTCATCGTGTGACCGCATTTCACAATACACGTTGATCAGACTTGATTCGTCGCCCCATGCATGGAGAGAAATAGGTCAGATCTTGCGACTAAACATCAGGGGCGCCCATTTCTTTGAATTTATCTTCTGAATTCATCACGCTTCTCTTGTAACTCACGTCGAATTCCTGAATGGTCTCAACGATTTGGTAGATGTCGCTCCACAATGTCGTTACCGGACTTGCTTCAAGATCGGCTCCGAGCCGTCGAGCGCTAGCTTTCCATCATTTCAAGGCGCTCGTCGAGTACCTGCCCGCACTGGATGCACTGTAGACAGTCTCGTTCCACCGAGGCTTCTTGCATTCGGATGCCCATCCCTCCGCACGCATTGCACCGGGCCAGGTGGTGTCCCTGGTTGTCGAGCGTTTCATAGCGCACCCCGTGGAGACAATACACAGGCTGGTCATTAAATTCCCAGGGCCGCCCTTGATGGTCCACTTCAGGGAGCACGACATAGTGATGTGCCGCATACTCTTGCATGGCCTGTCGCGTCAACAGCCCCTCTTTGATGATTGTTCCGGTGGTTGCATCATAGATGCCTGTTCCAATGACGATCGCCTTGGTCGGTCCCATGCCACACCTCCATATGCTGGTAGAGTGTCTATAGATAAAAACCATACGCTCTGCCTAAATTGAAATCAATCTGCCCTGCGAGGCATTTCAGACCTCGCTGTCTCTCCGAAACTACACCGCCGGCACAAAAACAAGCTGTGGAATTAGCGCGCTTTCTGCGGAAATTCTGGAGCAGGCGGTTGCGATTGAATAGGGGGGGAGTCACCTTGCATATGCCAGCCGGTCTGCGGTACCTCTTACTCCACGCGTAGAGTTGGCCTCTCATGACACGTCCACGAATCGGGCTCGCACTCGGGAGCGGTTCAGCGCGAGGCTGGGCGCACATCGGCATCCTTGATGCGCTGGCGCAGGCGGGGATTGAGCCGGACATTGTATGCGGCGCTTCGATCGGCTCATTGGTCGGCGCCGCTTATGTGGCGGGGCGTCTCGGCGGCCTGCATAAATGGGCGGAGGCGGCGACCTGGCGAGAGGTCGTCGGCCTCATGGATGTCCGTCTCTCCTCAGGCGGTCTTGTCAGCGGCGACTTGGTCGTTGCGTTTCTGCGCGACCTTGGCATCAGTGAGCCGATCGAATCCTATTCGAAGCCCTATGCCGCCGTCGCGACTGATCTGGTGACCGGATGGGAAATTTGGTTGCAGTCGGGGCCGATTGACCAGGCGGTGCGCGCGTCGATCTCCATCCCCGGCATTTTTAGTCCGATCCGGTTGCACGGCCAGTTGCTGGCCGATGGAGGACTGTCGAACCCCGTGCCTGTGTCTCTCTGCCGCGCATTGGGCGCCGAAGTCACGATTGCGGTGAATCTCAACGGCGACTTGGTGGGACGAAGGTTCAAGAGCGAGTTGCACCGAGAGACATCTGCCGCACCGCCGCGTGACGCCAGCGAATTCGTCAATCGGCTGATGAGTCAACTGCCTGTCGGACTACGCGAGCAAGCGGCGCATATTGCCCCGCGGCTGCTGGCGCAGGGACCGTCGGCGCCCGGGTATTTCGACGTCCTCGCCAATTCGATCAACATCATGCAGGACTATATCACCCGCGCCCGTCTTGCCGGCGATCCTCCACATGTGTTGCTCGTGCCCAGGCTCGGCCACATCGGGTTGATGGAATACAATCGGGCCGAAGAAGCCATCGCCGAAGGACGGCTTTGCGCCGAACAGACGATTCCCATCATGAAGCGCTTCATCTCACGGTGAGGCGCATCGCTCTATCCAATGCCTGCCGCCTGCAGGTCGAAGAACGCAGCGATCTCGATCTCGCGTTCGGAAAGGCGAAGGCCCCGTCGATCGAGTCCATCCACGAATCTTTGGGGCCTGAAAGCGCTGGCGGTGTCCCTCTTGAGCGTCCTGAAGGGGCGACGTAACGACGCCCTCACGTGTCTGATCACTGCAACCGAGCGACCGCTTTGTCAAACAGTGGTTTGATCTGCTCGATCGGCACGGCTTTCTTTCCCATTGCACCGATGCTGAGCCCCCGCTCTTTCGCCTCGCCGAGGCACCCGGTCGAGATGGGGAGCTTGTCTTGGCCTGATGGGGGCGTCATGAGCACGCATGTCACGCTCCCTAATTGCTTGCGCTCTTCTTTCCATCCCTGGCTTTTCAACGTCTCGAAGGCCTGATGGAGCAACGCGGTGCCGGGTTTGGCATCTTTCGGCGCGCGGATCACATTGAGCGACACCATACCCTGCCCGCCGACTCGCCACGTGCACGTTCTCATGGTCTCGCCTTTTGAGGGGCCCTTGTCGATGATGACGTTGTTCTCGTGCGGTGGGCTTGCTTTGTCGCCTAGCGCGGTACCGACCTCGTCGGCGGTGAGCAATGAGCATGCGTGCATGCTCGATTCGACATTCGCCCCTGTTGCCGCGAACAGTAGAATTCCAATCGCTGATATCAGTAAGACCATAGCCGTCTCCTTCCGCTAAAGGAGCAATCGCGCTCTGAGGGTACGGAAAAGCATCCTGATCCAAATGGTGGCCTCACTGCAAGGCCGGCGCGTGTCGAGTACCCGCGGCCGCCACGGGGCTCGACGTGTGAACGGAAACCAGCAGGAGCGATGGAAACGGAGTTTCAGTCCGGGTGTATAGCCTGATAGCCGAGCGCCTGATGTCCGGACCTGGACGCCTCCATGCTCCGTCACTGATTCCTTAAGAACGCGTCGCGAGCCACAATGCCGCGATCGGTCTGGTCGGTGAAGAAGCCATCGATTCCAGTTTTCAAGAAGACCTTGATCTCCCCCACCCCGTCGCCGAGTGCATTCGGATTGTCGGATGATTTGAAGTTGATCGGCAAAAAGGCATTCTCGGAGCGAAACGTGTACGGGTGTACGTGGAGTCCGACCGCATGGGCGTCCTTCACGAAGCTGGTGACATGGGAAGGATCAAGATCCCCCGAAGGACCGAGGGGAATGATGAAGCTTTTCTCAGGAGCTACTCCTCGGGCATACGACGCGATCTGGGCCAATCCTGAAGGAATAGCCATCTGCTGATACGTCAGTGAACCGCCCGCGGCATCCACATCGTACGGCTTGCCTTCGATCCCGAGCAGTTGGACCAGCGGTATGCGTGTCATGGTCTTCAGCTTGCGCAGATTGTTAATCTCAAAGGACTGAATGAAGACTCGCGCGTTTCGCCCCTCGTACCCGCTCCGGCGAAGAATTTTGACCAGCGGTTCCTCCAGGGCGAGACCCAACCGGTCAAAATACGTCGGGTGTTTGGTTTCTGGGCACAACCCGATTCGGCGATCCAGCAGCTTTTCGTAGGCTTGTACCAACGCGATGATCTCCTTGAAGGTCGGAATTTCGAACTGGTCGTCAAACCTTGCATTGGCTGGGCGCGTATTCGGAATGCGCTCGATGGCTCGAAGGGTCTTGATCTCATCCAGCGTGAAATCTTCACTGAACCAACCTGTCACCGTCACGCCGTCCACTGTCTTGGTCGTTTTACGTCCCGCAAACTCGGGCCGGGTCGCCACATCCGTGGTCAGATCGAGGACGTTGTCATGTCGAGCGATCAGCTGTCCGTCTTTCGTCATGACGAGATCCGGCTCAACAAAATCCGCTCCCTGAAGGATCGCCGTGGCATAAGCCGCCAGGGTATGCTCGGGCAGATACCCGCTCGCCCCACGGTGCGCGATCACAATAGGCTTCTCAGGCTTCTCCTGACCGTATGAGGGCCGCGCCCATCGTTCAGCCTGGGCGGCACTTATCTCGGGTGTCGACTGACAGGCAAACACGATTACTGCCAGAAGCAACTTGCCTCTCGTCCGGCAAAACATAACGAGCCCCTGCGTGACCATCATCCGGTTTCTTTCAAGATGAGTCACGCATTTTTCATAATGATCAGCATCGCGTTAGGAGTGCGTTACACCCTCCTTAAAGTGAAGGCAGGCGTAAGCCTCTTCCATCAGAGGCCCACGCCGTGTCTTTCATACCGCAACTCACCCCTTCAATCTTGCAGTCAGCTCATCCAAGGACGTTTTCAATGTCGTCATTTCGGCGTCCAGATCGGCCTTGACGCGCGCCGCGGTGCCTTCCCCGGTTGTTTTCAGCTCGTGCAACTTTTTGTCAATGGCTTCTTTCGTCTTCTTGAGCGCCTGGATGCCGGCGATATGCATGTCCGCCTTCTTTTGTTTGGCTTGCGCGTCCAGCATATCGATCCTGGCTTTTACTTCTTGCAGTTGCGCGCTAATCTTGTCCGCGTACGCTTTTAGGGTCGGATTCTGTATCTGCATGTCGCCACCTCTTTGTTGTTCGTCGAAACATTTCTATCTAGAGGAAGTTGAAGTTTTTCACAGATGCACCAATCGGTTACACAGTCAGCGCCTGTTTCGTCATCTCCCAAGCCTGGCTGAGTTTGTCAGCGCGGCGTTTGTATTCCGTGCGGACTTTCGCCAGCCGTGCCTCGACGTTGGCCTTTGCCTCCCCCCGGATACGACCGGCTTGCTCCTGCAGCGCTTTCATTTTGGCGTCCGCCGTTTGTTTACCCTTCTCCACCGCCGCTTTGGCTCGGCTTTGATTGCTCTGTAGATGGATCTTGGCGGCGTTCAGTTTAGCCTGCAGCTTCGTCTTGGCGTCCCCGGCCGCCTTCTCAAGTTCGGCTTTGAGGTCGCTGATTTCCGCTTCGATGGCATCCGACTCCCGCTCGATGACTGCATGGCGAACCTCACTCACGGTTCGACGCATGACGTGCCCGCCGGCTCGCTCCATCCTGGTGTCGACGGGAATGACCCAATCTTCCCATACCTCGGCCACTACCGCCGCTTTGCCGGGCTTTAACTCGCGCTGGACCTCCGCGAGGAAATCCTCCCCCACGCCCAACACCCACAGGTCCGTGATCATCCCTCCCACCGTGCCGATCCCAGCGCCGAGCGCCATGCCGACGGGTCCACCGATCATGCCCAACAGCGCTCCTGTGGTGAGGCCCACGATCGATCCGATCGGTGTCTCCTGAGGCGGCTGTTTGACGGCGGCATTGCCCTGCGCATCCTTCGCAATCACCGCCTTGTCGTAAAGTGTAATGGTGCCGTCATTGTGCAAGGCCTGCAGCGCCTCGGATCCCTCCGCCGCCCGCTGTTCGTTCTCGAAAACAACGACGAGAATCTTTTCCATGGAAGTCTCCTTTTTGTCTGGCTCACTGAGATTGTTTGGCATTGCCGTTTCCGCTCATATCCCGCAAGAACGGCTTGACATTCTGAGCATACTGAAACTGAGGCAACGCTTTGATGGTCTCTTTAGTCGCGCCCGCCAGGATAAACTTTCCCCCTTTCTCTTCGAACTGACTGACCGGAATCGCCACATCGTGCTTCGGCAGGCCGATAAATCCGCCGGTTCCCACGATGGCATATGAGATTGCTTTTTGCGGGGAGACGATTAAATCCTGTACGGTCCCCACTCTGTTGCCCTGTTCATTAAAGATCGGTTCGCCGAGGATATGCTTTTTCGCGCTCCATCCTTTGGCGACGATGTCCAGTTCGGCAACAGCCACGCCGACCTTCGTGGTTCCCGCGACCTGAGCGTCGCTCTGAGTTGTGACACCCCCCATTGCGACGGCAAGAACCATGATGCCCATAACGCTCGCTCTTGCCCCAATCGTCATCTTCATCTCGCACCTCCTTAGAATAAGTGCTCGTGGGAGCGCCCTCACGCGCCTTCACGAGATACGACCATGCTTCTCAGCCAGCCGTCCGCATCTTCTGTTTCGCTTCCGCAAGCCCGTGTTTGAGTTCTTCAACCGCCTTATCCATGCCCGTCCTCAGCTCTCCCCATGCCTCGGATTGGGCGCGACGGAGGTCCGTGAGTCTCTGCGCGACCGCCTCTCGTTTGCGATCGAGATCAGCCAACTCTTCTTGCGCGCGCGTCTTGATCTCGGCTGACTTAGACTGCACGTCCTGCTTGAGGACAAGCAGGTCACGGTCGAACTCTTCCAGTTTCCGCGCTACGGCTTTTTCATATGCCTCCCGTTTTTCGCGGAGCTCGCCTGCGACGTTCTCCATGCGGCGGTTTGGGGCATACTCAAAGGGAGGCATGGACTGAATGGCGGTCTTTGTAGCACCAGGCAAAATCAACTTGTCACCCTGAAGCTGGACTTGCGCGACCGGAATGGCGACGTTATGCTTGCCGAGCCCGGCAAATCCTCCTGCGCCGATGATGAAGTATGAAACGCTGGTATCCGGCGCCACGATGATGTCGTCCACTGTGCCGATCTTCTGCTGCTGGTCGTTGTAGACCGGCTGCTTGAAGATCGTCTTTTTGGCGCTCCACCCGAATGCCACCTCTTTCGTTTCCGAGACCGTGAGACCGACCGTCGTCGTATTCGTGCTCGATCCGGCCATTTGACCGAGCGCCGTACCCGAAACCGCGAGAACCGCCACTGTCGCCGCCCAGAAAACCTTTGTCATGATCCACCTCCTGTTTGTCAGCCAATGCTGAAGTGTTGTGCCATCATGTCAGTTCGCGGCGGACGGCCAATGACAACATGAGGCGCGTCACGCCGCTGAACAGCATGCTGATTCCCACGAATGTCCCGATCACCCATGGCGTGTTTGAAGGCCACGTCGTCCAGATCAACGTCGCTAGGATGAACGTGAGCACTCCATCAAACGCAAGCCATCCAGATCCACGGATGCCCCACAGTTGATAGCTAAGGGCAAATTCCAAACCGGCCTCGAGGACGAGATACAATCCCAAGGCCAGCGTCAATGACGCCAAACCAGCGGTTGGCTGGGCCAGCAAGTACACACCGATTCCGACATACAAGGCCCCCATCAGAGCTTCCCAAATGATGCCGCCAGTGCTCTTCGAGTTCCAGGCGTAGGCCAAATGGGCGATCCCGCTGAGGACAAGCAGCGTCGCGATGAGCGCCTCCACGGCGATGCCGGCGATCTGCGGAAGTATGATGGCAAGCGCTCCGGCAATGATCATCAGAATGCTCAAGACGATAGCCCACTTGGCCATACTGGCAATATCCTTCTTGAGCGCTGCTGGAAATGCCTGAGCATGCTTCAGGGTGGTATCCATTGTCCCTCCTTTCCTCTCAGATAGTGTGATGCGACGATTGTCTTATGCCGTTCGCTACTGCAACGCGTGGGCCACGCGTAAGTTCGCGAGATTTGTGGTGTCGCAGCGGTGAGCCGTCGTGAGTCTCGCGAGTTCGCGAAAAATTCGCGAACTAAGAGCGCCGACACAGTGGATTGGAAAACCGGTATTTGTAGAGGAAGCGAGCCTTATTGACTCTTGAAGCGGTATTTGTCGATCTTCAGCGAGCGTATTTTTGATTCCAGGGTAGAGGCGGGCAGGCCTAGCTGGGCTGCGGCGCCGTCTGGTCCAGAGACCCGACCGCTAGACTTTGTCAGCGCCTCTTCGATCACAGCTCTCACGCGATCGGACGGTTTCCGGGACAGCGTCCTAACCGATGTAGGCTGGGCGGCTTCATGTGCCAGCCAGCTTTCGTCCACGGAAAAAGTTTCCATCTCGCTGACGATCATTGACCGCTCAATGACGTTTTGCAATTCGCGGACGTTGCCGGGCCAGGGATAAGCGGCGAGAAGGCGGAGCGTGTGTTCCTCGATCGTCGGAACCCGGCGGCCCATTCTTCTCGCGAAAGCCTCGACGAAGTAAGCGATTAGAGCCGGAATATCCTCGACACGCTCGCGCAGCGGGGGCATCCGGATCGGAAAGACGTTCAAGCGGTAGAACAAGTCCTGACGAAACGACCCTGCCTGCGCCTCAGCATGCAGATCGCGATTGGTTGCGGCAATGACGCGGACGTCTACGACCACGGACTGAGTGCCGCCGATGCGCTCAAACCGGCTCTCCTGAAGCACACGCAAAAGCGTCGCTTGTGTTTCAAGTGGAAGCTCGCCGACCTCATCCAAGAAAATTGTCCCTCCATGTGCTAATTCGAAGCGACCTGGATGGCGTTGAGCGGCGCCAGTAAAGGCGCCTTTCTCATATCCGAACAGCTCGGCAGCAATCAGAGACGGTGGAATCGCGGCGCAATTGACGCACACAAAGGGCTTATTGGCGCGCGGTGAGCCTTCATGGGTTGCTCGCGCGATGAGTTCCTTGCCGGTCCCGGTTTCACCGGTAATCAACACCGTGGTGTCCGTCGGCGCAACTTTCGAAACGCGAGCGAGGACGGCGCGAAGCACAGGGGATTCTCCGATGATCTGCTTGAATGGCGACGACCGGCTAATCTCCTCGCGAAGCACGCGGTTTTCCCGGTGCAGTTGTTCCCGCAGCGTATCAATTTCCTCGTAGGCCCGTCGGAGGGTCTGCTCGGCTTGCTTGCGTTCTTCGATATCGATCCGAGTGCCGTACCAATGGACTATCACCCCCGTGGCATCGCGCCACGGACTGAGACTGATCAAGAACCAGCGGTAATCACCGGACTGTCCTCGAATGCGGGCCTCCATTTCAAAGGATAGGCCAGCCGCAAGGCTGCGCTGTCGCACCTGTCTGAGATGGAGAGCGTCGTCGGGGTGAAAGCGCGTCTCGACCACATCTTCGGATTGGACTTCCTCGAGCGAGAGGCCTAGATATTCGAGGCCTTGCCGGTTGGTGTACATGGTCCGCCCATCCGGATACAGCACAAAGATGTGGGTGGGAACCGCATCCAGCAGTTGCCGTAACTTCAATTCGCTTTCTGTCACCTTCGCTTCTGCACGTTTCAGATCTTCAATCTCCAGCCCGGCCCCGTACCACTTGACTATCGTCCCGTCGGCGGCTCGCAGCGGATGATTGCGGAACAGGAACCATCGATATTCACCATCGGCACGTCGCACTCGCGCTTCTGCGGCGAACGGTTCTCCGCTCTTTAGTGCGCTGCCCCATTTCGCCATGATGTCCTCGATGTCGCCAGGATGCAGGGTCTTCGTCCATCCCCAACCTTCCAGAGCCGTGACCGGCATCCCGAGATATTGCACGACCTGCTCATTAACGTAGTCAAGCGATCCATCCGGTCGCATGCTGTGGAGCATGGCGGGCGTCGTGTCAACGACGACATGAATGAGGGTCTCGAGCGCAGAGAGTTTATTGGGGAGATCGTCGTTCGTTATCGGCATCTCGTGCTCCGGATGATGCGATGAACCGAAGCATACCTCTCTTACTATGTAAGTAGTCAAGCCTTAGGCCAGCTGTTATTCAGGTCTTGGATCAAACATGCGCACTACCTGGGTCAAAATAATCTGTGCCCAGAATGGCATGTGCAAGCTTCGCCGCCTCGCAAGACGAACATGCGTCGCTGGTACGACAGCAAGACATAGAATTAGCGTGCCTTCTGCGGAAACTCTGAAACTGGTGGTTGAGTCCGATTGGAGGCTGGAGGAGGAAATGGGAGTGTCTGGTTGTTCAATTGAAGGGGAGGGCCAAGATTGAGTCCAGACCCCTGGGGTGGTTGAACAGTGATGATTTGCTCGCCGTTGGGCAGAATGATCGTGCTTGTGACGGCGGCTTTCTGATCTTTGTACACGTGAATGCCGCCTTCAGGAGTCAAGACTTGCTCCAAGCGTTCTTGTGCGCTTGGCTGGGATGGTGGAGGGTCTTCAGTTGCGGTCAGGAGGCTTGGCCTTATGACTACGAGGGCCACAATGACGCTGAAAGCGATGATCGCCCACATGGAAGCATTATACATCCCGTGCGTATAGGAACCGAAGCTGCTGTTCCGCGAGAGTGAAATGTGAGAAATCATGGGCAGGTCTTGCGTTAACACATTGCCTCGTCAACCGTTTCGAGCCCTGGGTTGACTCAATCAAGACGCCTTGCTAGCATTTGTCATGCGCCGGATGGCCACTTTCCTCGTCTTCTTGTTGCTCATCCTGACCTTCAACGCCTATGCCTGTGTCTTGCCGTTACAAACCACATCCCAGATGGATTGCTCCTCAGGGACGGATGACCAAGCCCGGCAGACCTGCGATGCCTTTCTTGAGATAGGGCCCCAGTCACAGTTCTCTTCTCACCCTGTTGTGAGCGCCTTCAATCTTGAATGCGCGTTGCCCATTCAAGTGCCTGATACCTTCGTTACCGGCTCTGCGCCCACACCACCACCTCGAGACTCCGGCACTCCTATTCATCGTTCGATCCCCACCACTGTGCTGAGGATTTGATACCCTCTTTCGGGTTTCTGTGCGCCCATACCAACGTAGACGCGAACAGGACGCCACGAAAGGGGGAGTTATGTCATCTCTCAACGCGATCAACAGACGAACAGTGCTCTCTGCCGGTATGTCTCTGGCGGCCACCGGTGCTTCGTTCTTGTTCTTGCCAAAGAGTTTTGCTGAACTCGCTGGTGGGCCCGATGTGCACTCTGTTCCCACGCAAGGAGGGCATCATGCGGACGATGAGATGCAAGCCTGCATCCAGCTCTGCCGAGACTGTCATGCGATGTGTACGCAAACGATCGCACATTGTTTGAAGCTGGGCGGGCGCCACGCGGCCCCCGAGCACATTCGCTTGTTGGTGGATTGTGCGCAGATGTGCACGACCACCATCGATTACATGCTGCGGGAGTCGGCGTTTCACGATCGGGTCTGCCGACTCTGTGCTGAGTTGTGCAGGCAGTGCGGCAAGGACTGCCTGCCAGTCGCAGGCGATGATCAGCTGCTCAAGGAATGCATCGAGCTGTGTCGACGGTGTGCGGAATCCTGTGAGCGCATGGCGTCCAAAGCGGCCGCCTAGCCGCCTAAGCCATATTATTGATCAGCGATTCTGCGGCAACCGCCGATACGCCGCTACCACAAGCCGGGCCGTGGTTTTCACACGGCGAGGCGGGGCCCGACAAAGGTGTCTGGGGCTATTGTTTTTTCAGGCACATTTTTCTTGTTTCAGGAGAGGCAATCGTTGCGTTTCACGGGCTATGGGCGCTTCATTGCAGGAGTCGTCAGAGAGGCCTCGTTCAGAATCCCCTGCGTGAGGGTGAGCTCTTGTTCGATTAATTTAACGGACACTTCAAAGTACTTCATCG
>Ga0335070_10009404_pt1 | contig 11449 bp, 9 predicted proteins | sample Lox_Sample_13_FD_206722 | JGI IMG/M metagenome (GOLD analysis project Ga0335070, IMG submission 206722) | Soil microbial communities from Loxahatchee National Wildlife Refuge, Florida, United States - Lox_Sample_1.3 | ecosystem: Environmental > Terrestrial > Soil > Wetlands | place: USA: Florida... | reverse complement strand
CGACAAGAAGCACAGAGCCATATGGTATGCGATTGAAGCACCGTGTCCAGATCGTTGATCTGAATCAGATGGATCACCTGATTCGGCTGGAGATCCATCTCCGGAGAGATCGGACATCCGGCAGTGCATTTTCCGCACTGGATGCACCGGGAGACATCCTCACCGCTCAGCTTCAATATCCGATCCTTGAAACCATGAATCCCATTTTCATTCAGATAGCTCAAGGAGATGCTCCTTTCTTAAAACCTCGAAGACCGAAGCCACCTGGGCGTTGATCTGCTCGTCGGTAAACCCCTGAACACTGGCAGCACCTGTTCGGCAGGTGGCCGCACAATTTCCGCAGCCATGACAGAGCGTGGGAAGGACGTGGGCAACGGTCTTCACGTCCGTTTCATTGGGCTGGATGGCTTTGAAGGGGCAGACTCCGACACAATTAAGACAACCGCTACAGACCTCCTCATCCACAAAAGCAATTCTCGGGTCGAGAACCAATTCGTCTTTGGAGAGAATCTCACAGGCTCTGACCGAGGCAGCCCCTGTCGTGGCAATGGAATCAGGAATATCTTTTGGAAACTGACAGGAACCGGTCAGGAAGATCCCTTTGGTCACCACCTCGACAGGCTGAAGCTTTGGATGGCACTCTGTATAAAAACCGTATCGATCGGACGGAATATTCAAGAGCCTGGCCAACTCTGGGGAACTGGCCTGGGGAACAACAGCGGTTGCCAATACGACCAAGTCGGCCTCAACCTCTACCTGTTTTCCCACTAAGGTATCGACCCCTCGGACGATGAGCTTGTCGCCTTTTTCATAGATTTTTGAAACCCTCCCCCGAATATAGATCGTTCCATACTCCCGTTGGGCTCGCTTGACAAACTCTTCGTAATTCTTTCCGCTTGCCCGTATATCAATATAGAAAACATACGATTGGCTGTCTGGAAAATGGTCTTTGAGAAGGATGGCCTGTTTCGCTGTGTACATACAGCAGACCCTGGAACAGTAGGGAACGCCCTTTGATTCGTCCCTGGATCCAACACACTGGATGAAGACGATATGCTTTGCCTCCTTGCCATTGGAAGGCCGAATCACATGGCCTCCGGTCGGCCCCATCGTATCGAGCATTCTTTCCAGATGAAGACCTGTGATCACATCCTTGAAGCGGCCTCCACCATATTCCCCGTACGTCCGAAGGTCGAACTGGGTAAAGCCGGTCGCCACGATAATGGCTCCGACTTTGCGTTCAACCCATTCCTCCTTCATCTCATAATCAATGGCCTTGGGCTGGCAAGACTTTGAACATTCTCCGCATGCTGAACATCCCCCGCAATTAAGGCAGCGTTCCGCCTCCCGGATCACGTCGCCTTCTTGAAGGCCCATGCTCACCTCGTCAAAGCTTCTTCTCCTCCTTTCGGGAGGGAGACTCACCACGGAGGCTCTCTCTCGGTATTCGACTCCATCGACATCGATTTGAACATAATCTTTCTGAGCCCCCTCCTGTTCTCGGCCCTGACTCAGATCCTCTCCCCTGAGGTAGCGGTCAATGGTGATAGCTGCCTTCCGACCCGCGGCCATAGCATCAATATAGGTCTGTGGACCGGTTACCAGATCACCCCCTGCAAAAATTCCTTCCACACCCGTCTCAAGGGTGAGCGGATCGGCTTGCATGGCTCCCGAAGGGGTAATCCTGAAACCATCCTTTTCCGAAAGGAAAGACAGATTCGGCGATTGGCTGATCGCTGGAATGATCGTATCCGCTTCGATTCTAAACTCAGAGCCAAGAATGGGGACGGGTCTTCGTCTGCCGGATTCATCCGGTTCTTTCAATTCCATCCGGCAGCACTCCATTCCTCGAACAGCTCCCTCTTCAACGATCAATCGCGTTGGAGCGGTGAGATACTCCATTTTGATCCCTTCCTTTTCGGCTTCTTCAATCTCCTCGATCTGAGCAGGCATCTCGTTGCGCGTTCGGCGATAGGCGATGGTTACTTCCTGTGAACCAAGGCGCAATGCCGTCCTGGCAGCATCAATGGCTGCATTGCCTCCTCCCACCACAATCACCTTTTCTCCCGCGCTCACCGATTCACCGAGAGCCACCCTCTTTAGGAAATCGACGGCATGGATGACACCTCGGGCACTCTCTCCCTCGAGGCCAAGCTTTCTGCTCCGATGGGCACCTGTCGCAACAAAAATGGCTCGATACCCCTCAGTCTTGAGGCCTTCAAAGGGGAGGTCCGGGCCAATCGGGGTGTTAAGCCTCAACTGAACGCCCATTCGAAGAAGAGACTCAATCTCTTTATTTAAGGTAGAACGAGGCAACCGGTATTCAGGGATTCCGACCGCAAGCATCCCTCCAGCGACGGAAAGAGCCTCAAAGATGGTGACACCATAGCCCTTCTTTCTCAGGTCATGGGCCGCGAGCAGACCAGCAGGCCCCGATCCGACAATCGCTACCTTCTTCCCGTTTTCTTCGGGTAGAGGGACATCGATCTTTCTATTTTCGTCATGGTCTGAAAGATAACGCTTCAAGGCGTCGATGGCAACCGATTCATCCACTTCCTTTCTCCGGCAGGCCCCCTCGCAGGGACGGGTGCAGATTCGACCCGTGATCCCCGGAAATGGATTCTTCTCTTTAACGAGGGCAAGCGCTTCTTCGAACTTTCCTGCGGAAATGAGAGCAATGTATCCTTGAGCATTTACATGGATCGGGCAGGAAGCTTCACAGGGAGGCGTGCCGCGTCGGTCGATCGTGTATTTGAGAGGAACTGCCTGAGGAAAGGGGAGATAGATCGCCTTTCTTTTTCCGAGACCCAGATTGAATTCGCTGGGGAGGGAGACCGGACACTGGCTGATACAATCCGCACAGGCTGTGCATTTGGACATATCCACATAGCGGGGTTTCTTTCGGATGGTCACATCGAAGTTGCCCACATAGCCCTTCACATCGACCACTTCAGAGTAGGTAAGGATCTCAATATTTTCATCGTTGGATGACTCCGTCATCCTTGGCGCAAGTATTCAGGCAGAGCAGTCGAGGGTCGGAAAGGTTTTCTCCAGCTGGGCCATCCGGCCACCAAGGGTTGGAAGTTTTTCCACGAGAGTGACTTTGTATCCTGCCAGGCTCACATCCAGGGCAGCCTGAATGCCAGAGATGCCTCCCCCGATCACCAGCACTCTTTTCTCCACAGGGGATTTCAATGGGGTGAGCGACTGGAGTTGCCCCGCCTTTGAAATAGCCATCTCTGTCAGTCGGATCGCCTTTTGGGTCGCCTCTTCATGGTCCACGGTGACCCAGGAAACCTGTTCACGAATATTTGCCATTTCGAATAGATAACGGTTCAACCCTCCCGCTTCGATACACCGCTGAAAAGTGATCTCATGCATCCTCGGGCTGCAGGACGAAACGACTATTCGATCCAGGCGATGCTTTTGGATGGCATCCTTGATGACTCCCTGTCCCTGGCTGGAACAGCTATACTGGAGATTCGTCGCATAAGCCACTTGCGGAAGTTTACTGACGGATTCTACCACTGCCTTCACGTCGACCACGGACGCGATATTCGTGCCTCAGTGGCAGACAAAGACACCGATTCTTGCCATTAGGTATTCATCCTCTCTCTGATCTTCTCCACTTTGACGGCGCACACCTTATATTCAGGGATCTTCGCCACAGGATCGAAGGCTGAATTTGTCAAAACGTTGGCCGCGGCCTCAGCAAAATGGAAGGGAATGAAGACGACACTTCGGCCAACGCCGGAGGTTAACCTCACCTTCGTCTCGATCTGACCCCTTCGAGAAACGACTCTGACCCGTTCCCCTTCCTCGATTCCAAGGCGTGTCGCGTCGAGAGGGTCCATCTCCATAAAGCCTCCCTCTGCCTCCTTCCGCAACGAGGGTGAAACGCCGGTCATCGTCCTTGTATGATAATGGAACCCCATCCTTCCTGTAGTGAGCCAGAAAGGAAACGCTTCATCAATCAGTTCTGCGGGTTCCCGATACGGAATTGGGAAGAAAGAACCTTTTCCTTTTGTGAACTGATCCTTATGAAGGAATGGAGTTCCTTTGTCCTCCGGGGTTTTGCAGGGCCATTGGACTCCGTCTTTGTCAATTTTCTCGTATGAGATTCCCTGATAACTGGGGGTCAGCTCGCCCATCTCATCAAAGATTGCTTCCGGTGATGAATATTCAAAACCCTGAGCTCTCATTCTTTGAGCAAGCGTGGCAAGGATCTGCCAGTCCTGTTTTGCCTCTCCCAGCGGTTCCATCGCCTTTCTCACTCTTTGAACCCTGCGATCCGTTGAAGTAAAGGTCCCGTTCTTCTCTGCAAAGCTGACTCCTGGCAGAACGACATGGGCAAGCTTGGCAGTTTCCGTGAGGAAGATGTCCTGGACAACCAGTAGTTCCAATTTCTCCAAAGCCTTCTCTACGTGATGAAGGTCTGGGTCACTGACCAGTGGGTTCTCACCCATGATGTAAAGGGCCTTCACTTTTCCCTCATCGATCGCCTGAAACATCTCCATAATCGTGAGGCCGGGCTTCTTTGAAAGGGGTGTCTTCCAGGCCTGTTCAAACTTTTTTGCCACTCCTTCGTCCGCCACACTCTGATACCCTGAATACACGTTGGGAAGTCCTCCCATATCGCAAGCGCCCTGGACATTATTCTGGCCCCGAAGGGGATTGACGCCGGTGCTCAGCCTTCCGATGTTCCCGGTGAGCATTGCCAGATTGGCCAGCGAAAGGACATTCTCTGTTCCTGTCGTATGCTGCGTAATTCCCATAGCATAAACAATGGCACCCTTTTCAGCCTTCGCAAAAGTCTCGGCAATCCCCTTCAAATCGGCCTTTGAGATACCCGTGATCTCCTCGACCTTCTCCGGAGGATACTTCTCCAACTCCTTTTTCAGTTCGTCGAATCCCTCGGTACGGGCTTCGACGAATGGTTTATTCTCCCAACCCTCCTTAAGAATGATGTGCATGATCCCATTGATCCATGCGACGTCGGTGCCTAATCGCTGCCGGACAAAGATATCTGCGTAACGAGCCACCTGTGTCCTTCTTGGATCGACGACGATCAACTTCGCACCCTTTTCTTTTGCTTTCAGGATCCGGCTTGCCACAAGAGGATGGGCCTCTGTCGTGTTAGACCCTGTGATCAGGATACAGTCCGAATCTTCCAACTCCGGAATTGCATTGGTCATGGCCCCACTTCCAAATGATCTGGCTAGACCAGCCACCGTGGAAGAGTGTCAGAGACGGGCACAGTGATCCACGTTATTCGTCCCGACAACAGCCCTCATCCACTTCTGAAAGAGATAATTTTCCTCATTCGTGCACTTGGCTGAGGTCAACCCTGCAATACTATCGGGTCCGCTCCCACGCTTAATATTCAGAAGACGAGAAGCAACGAGATCGATGGCCTCTTCCCAGGAAGCCTGCTCGAGTGAACCATCTTTTCTGATGAGAGGTTTTTTTAGTCTTCCCCGATCATGGATGAATTCGTGGGCATTCCATCCCTTAATGCAAAGCTTCCCCTGACTGACGGGATGATCCTTTTGTGGAAGGGTTCCCACCACCTCTCCATCGAGGACCTCAAGAAGAAGGCCACAACCGCAACCGCAGTACGTACAGGTCGTTAAAACCGTTTCATAACTGAGCATATTCCATCCAAAACTGCTAAGGTTGAGGCTAAGAAAATCTCAACTTCAACCTCAGCCTTACCTTGAGAATCTCTCAGGCTACCTTCCGGTTCCGGGCAATTCGTAACTGCCATCGCCCAAGAACTCCAAAGGACCTTTTTCATCCTGCTTTTCACCCGGAACATATCCAAAAAGATCCTTCACCGATTTACGGACTCTCCGATAGAGCCTTCTCACCGGGATACTCATCGGGCATGCTTCTTCGCAGAGGCCACAATCAATACACCGGTCAGCCATGTGAAAAGCCTTGTGGAGATGGAAGATAGGGATTTCGGGAGGCATTCCACCCGGTTTGATCAGAGAAGAGTCCTCCAATGTACAGACAGGACAGAAACAAGCCGGGCAGACGTTACGACATCCATAGCATTTGATGCATTTCCCGAACTGCTTCATCCAATATTGAAAGCGTTCTTCCTCCGGCAGGCTCTCAACCTCCGCGAGATCGGAGAGATCTTCCGCCGGTCTGGCCGGTTCACCCTCCTCCATTTCTGAAGGAAAGGGTCGATCGCAGCGACATCGTTTTGCCAATTCTTGACTGCAACCGATCCCGATCACCTTTATTTTCTCGGAGTGAAGTTGATGGTTTTTGAAAAGCTCAATCAGGGATCGTCCTTTGCATCCTCGGGCCACAACCCCAAAGGTTTCGTCAGGATGTTTTCTTGCAATCCGAATCAGAATTTTAGTGATAGGGTATCGGTCGGTCTCATCGACAACCCAATCCTTCAAAGAGGCTGAACCCGTGAAGAGACAAGGGACAGGATGACCATGTCTCAGTCCCAGGCCCAATATTCCGGAGACCACTCCCTCATCCAACATTCTCGCCATCTTCTCTCTGGTCTTATCCATCGATTCCTTCATGGTTGCAACGCGAGCGGTTCCGTCGCTCGCTCCGGTTTTTTCTTCGAGGAAGCCTTTCTCATAGGAGAAGGACCGAGTTCGTTAATCTCCCGGGTAAAATCACTAACGACATGAGCAAACTTATTGCTTTCAGAGGTTGCAATCCATTCCAGCCTCAATCGTTTCGGAGAAAGGCCAACAAATCCAAGGAGGTCCTTCATCACCGCCACTCTCTTGGCCGTGATGTAATTACCCTTTCCATAATGGCAGCTCCCAATATGGCAGCCGGCTATTAAGACGCCGTCCGCCCCTTCTTGAAAAGCCTTGAGGATGAAATGAGGGGATATTCTTCCACTGCACATGATACGTATGGGTAGGACATTAGCGGCGTATTTTAGCCTCGCCGAACCGGCGAGATCAGCACCTGCGTAGCTTCACCAATGGCAACAAAAAGCAATGATGATAGGTTTAAACAGGCCGGCCATGTATAATCTATCGAGGATTTTTCAAATAATATCAGGCTATTACAATTTCATACAATATATATAGAATTTGTATGATTTATTATAACCTGCAATTACCCCTAATTCAAGGGACAGCATTCGGCATGTGACCGTTGACCACGATCGTTGACCAAGGGAGAAAATATAGTTATCATGGGAGCGAAAATTTCTCCGGAATCGATCGAAAAGGTGCACGGAAGATAAGGAGGCGATAAATAGATGGACCCCAAAAATGTTAAACGGGTCGCTGTAATCGGGGCTGGAGTAATGGGTCACTCCATCGCCCAGGTCTTCGCCCAAGCGGGTATTCTGGTGAATTTGGTTGATTTAAAGAACGACCTTCTGGTTCATGCGCTGAAGTTGGTGAAGTCGAATCTGCAGACCCTGGCCGATTGCGGACGGGTGAATCCTCAGGCGATTCCGGCAATTCTGAACCGCATCCGTCCCACGACAGACCTGGCGGACGGCGTCAAGGAAGCTGATTTCGTTCTGGAAGCGGTGGTCGAGATTCCGGAGGTCAAGAAAAAGGTTTTTGCACAATTGGAAGCTGAATGTCCTGAAGACATGGTCCTGGCCAGTAACACCTCGGGTTTGGAGATCTTCAAGATCATAGGGGTCAAAGACCCTTCCCGTGTTGTGGTCACCCACTGGTTTGCTCCTCCCCATATCATTCCTCTCGTGGAAGTGGTTCCCGGGCCGTCGACGACTCCCGGTGTTCTGCGATTTGCCGCAGGATTGATGGAGAGGATCGGCAAAAAACCCCTGGTGATGAAACAATTCGTTCGGAGCTTCATTGTCAACCGGATTCAGAATGCTATTAGCCGTGCCGCCCTGGAGATGGTTACGAACGGCTGGGCAACTCCTGAGCAGATCGATTTAGCTGTGAAGACCAGTCTCGGGATACGCCTGCCTATTGTGGGCGTCGTCCAGACCCTGGATTTTACCGGACTCAATTTGATCCATGACATGACGAGGGGCACGGGAACGGAATATCCCCTCATCGAAGAAAAGGTGAGGCAGGGACATCTCGGTGCCAGTACTTCCAAAGGGATTTATGATTATGGCGGAAGAAGCGAAGAAGAGATTCTTAGAAAAAGGGATCTTCTTTACCTCAAGATGCTCGATTTTCTCGAAGGCCTGGAAGCATTCAAACCGGTTTGATTTTGGGGTTTGCCTTCCCCATGGCAGAAGGAGGATCCAAGAAATTCTCGTCTGCTATGATAGTTGCTACCTAACGTTGCAGGACCAGGCCCTTGATAATAACTAATCATAAGGTTAGAAGGTATAGACGTTCTCAAACTGGGAAGTACTTCGTTCGCTGAAAGGTTCTTGGATTTAAACCGTTATTCATTTTCATGATTTTGCTCTTTAAGGAAACAGGAGGATACGGAGATGGCATCCAGGTTTATCAGTGAAAGGAATTTGAAGTTTTTACTTTATGAAGTCTTTGATGTCGCCTCGTTGACCCAATACGACTACTATAAAGAATACGACGGCAAAATGCTTGATATGGTCTTAAAGGCAGCAATGGAACTGGCCACCGGACTTTTTTGGCCTATCTGTCAGGAAATGGACAAGAATCCGCCGGAACTGGTGGGTGATCAGATTAAGGTTCACTCCTCGGTGAGAAAGCTTTTGGAGGAATGCGGGACAGGGGGCTGGATCGGCGACGATATCCCTTTTGAGTGGGGAGGGCAGCAGCTTCCTCAAATGATCACCATGGGGTCCAGATTCATCTTTTGCGCGGCGAACTATTCCGCTGCGGCCTATACCGGGTTGACGACAGGGGCCGCCCGCCTCATTCTAAACTTTGGAAAAGAGGACCTAAAGAAAACCTATCTTCCCAACATGCTTGCAGGAAAGTGGCAGGGAACCATGGCCTTAACCGAACCGGAAGCTGGAAGTTCGCTCGCCGACATTACAACGATGGCTGAACCCACGGATCACGGCTATTATAAAATTAAAGGCCAAAAGATATTTATATCGGCTGGAGACCACGATGGGGTTGAAAATGTGGTTCATCTGATGCTGGCAAAAATCAAAGGGGCCCCTGCCGGGGTAAAAGGCATTTCACTTTTTGTTGTACCCAAAAAGCGGATGGACGAGAAAGGTCGTTTGGTTTTTAACGACGTGATCACCTCCGGAGTTTTTCACAAGCTGGGTTATCGAGGGTGTCCCATCGCCCAGCTCAGCATGGGAGACAGCGACGACTGCCGGGGCTACCTCGTGGGTGAACCCCATCAGGGACTCCTTCTCATGTTTCAGATGATGAACGAGGCGCGAATCGGAGTCGGCGCAGGGGCTGCGGCCATTGCTTCGGCCGCCTATTATGCTGCCTTAGAATATACCAAAACGCGACTTCAGGGCAGAAAATTGTCAACCAAGGATCCCACCCTACCTCAAATTCCTCTCATCGAACACCCGGATGTGAAGCGCATGTTGCTCTTTCAACGTTCGGTGATAGAAGGTGGTCTCTCTTTGTTGATGCAAACCGCGAAATACGCGGATCTTGCCATCATTCTCACCGGAGAAGAAAAGGAAAAGAACGAGCTTTTGTTAGATCTCCTGACTCCGGTTGCCAAAAGTTATCCATCAGAAATGGGTATCCTCTCGATCAGCCAGGGGGTACAATGTCTGGGCGGGTCGGGTTACTGCGATGACTATCCTTTGGAACAATATTATCGGGACGCACGGATTCATCCGATCCATGAGGGCACCACGGGTATACAAGGATTAGACCTTCTGGGTCGAAAGGTTATGATGAAAGGCGGAAAAGCATATAAGCTCTATCTCGAAGAAGTGCAGAAGACAATCCGTGAGACGGAAAAATTTGGGGAACTCCAATCCTATCCCCAGAAACTCAGACAGTCGCTTGAAATGCTTCAACAGGTGACCGCCTACCTGATGGATGCGCAAAAAAAGAATACTCCTGAAGTCTTCTTAGCTGACGCCACACTCTACCTCGAATTCTTTGGAATCATCTCTGTCGCCTGGCAATGGCTTCTCCAGGCCATGGCGGTAGAGAAGGCCCTGAGGAATAGCCCGCCAGGGGCAGAAGCCAATTTTTATAACGGTAAGCTTTTTGCCTTCCGTTTTTTCTTTGAGTATGAGCTTCCGAAGACTCAAGGTCTAGCCACCCGGTTGATGCATAACGATGGATTGACAGTAGAAATGACGCCTGATTTGTTTTCCGACTGACAGGTGACGCTGGATAGGATTGATTCTTTTATTCATGCTTTCGGTTGAAGCTCTCTGTCTCCCGATCAGGGATGAAGAGAAGGATCAGTCTTGCGTTTGCTCAGCAGTTGCCGCTTCCCTCGTTACTTTAATATTGACGTACGGCCTCGCACCCTCCTTATCGTATCCATCCCCGTTGATCATATCATTTGTGATTCCTGCGTCCAATACCGAGTTGACTGGAAAACCAGAGGCACTGACCTTCGGGAATTCTAGACCGCGGACCGATCGGGCTTGTACCTCCAATTACTAAGCATGACAAAATTGCAAGAAAAGCGACAAAATGACAATCGAAGTTATTCGTGCATCCGAGCAACTGTTAGATAACTTAATAATTTCAATAAGTTATGTATAAAATCACGAGACAAGCAATGGCATAGAAAATGCAATCTCTTTAACCCCATTGAATCCTTTAGACTCCATATTTATGGAACATACCTGCATTTCACCATAACCAATCTCATACTCGAGGAGGACAGGGACATGAACTACGCAAAGACCGTTCTGTTTGTCGTAATGATTCTGGCAGCGGGGGCTTGCTCGCCTAAGATCTACGGTACGGTCCAACTTGTAGACGCAAACCTGCAGCCCATTCCGCCCTCTAAGGAAAACCCACAAGGGACCGTGGTGAACATGATCAATACGACCACGACCCTGGAGAAGGCGTCCCAGGCCATCACCACGGATCCCGAGGGTAAGTTCCGATCTGTTAAAGACTACATCATCCCCGGGCTGTATAAAGTGGAGGCGAACAGGATCGGCTACATGACGGATACTCAGACGGTCAAGGTTAGCAAGTTCGGGGGAAAGAAAGTGGAGTTTAAGCTCAAGAAAATTCCTGAGGGTAAGCGCAAGACCATTGAAGGTTCCAAGTCGGACGAGGACAAGATCGTGAACCCCGGCGAGGTCAACCTCCAGCCGCCCACGATGTGATGAGATTGTAAAAACTCGGTTTCGCCACAAGGCCACAGCTGCAGTAGATGGTGACCTTTACGAATGGATCACTTTTTGCTTTAAACAAGTAGCTCTTTCAGGAGGTCTCATTATGATGAAGCGTGCTATGAGAACAGTTCTCATGATGTTTGCAGCCTCTCTGCTCTTTGCCTGTTCGGGGGAGAAGCTGGAACTCAAGGTGAAAGCCCGCATGGACAGTCAGCCGGCGGCACAGGCTAAGGTGAC
>Ga0335070_10009403_pt1 | contig 11449 bp, 8 predicted proteins | sample Lox_Sample_13_FD_206722 | JGI IMG/M metagenome (GOLD analysis project Ga0335070, IMG submission 206722) | Soil microbial communities from Loxahatchee National Wildlife Refuge, Florida, United States - Lox_Sample_1.3 | ecosystem: Environmental > Terrestrial > Soil > Wetlands | place: USA: Florida... | reverse complement strand
CCATGACGGAGCGCGAGCTCCAGAAGAGCTTCGCGCGCGACGTCGTGCTCATGAAGTACATCGGGCTGCGTCCCGTGATCGTCCACGGAGGCGGCCCCCAGATCGACGCGATCCTCGAGCGCCTCGGCATCGAGTCCTCGTTCGTGGACGGCCGCCGCGTGACGGACGACGCCACCATGGAGGTGGTCGAGATGGTGCTCTGCGGGCGCGTGAACCCGGAGATCGTGGGGCTCGTCGAGCAGAGCGGCGGGCGCGCGATCGGCGTCACGGGCCGCGACGGGCACATGATCCGCGTCGAGCGCCGCCTCTCGGGCGGGCAGGACCTCGGGCGCGTGGGCGAGATCGTCGGCGTCGACCCGTCGCCGATCGCCGCAGTGTCGCAGGGCGGCTTCATCCCCGTGGTGGCGCCCCTCGGCGTCGACGCGGACGGCCTCACCTACAACGTGAATGCGGACGACGTCGCCGGCGCCGTGGCGAAGGCGCTGCAGGCCGAGAAGCTGATCCTCTTGACGGACGTCGAGGGAGTCCGCGACGCGAAGGGCGAGCTCCTGCGCCGGCTCTCGTCGACCGAGGCGCGTGCGAAGATCGCCGAGGGCACGATCAAGGGCGGCATGATCCCCAAGGTCGAGTGCTGCATCGACGCCCTCGCGGGCGGGGTCGCCCGGGCGCACGTGGTCGACGGGCGCATCCTGCACGCCGTGCTGCTCGAGATCTTCACCGACTTCGGCGTCGGCACGCTGCTCACGCGCTGAGCCATGCCGAAGGACTTCCTCTGCACGTCCGACTGGTCGCCCGCCGAGCTGCGCGCGATGCTCGCGCGCGCCCTCGAGCTCAAGGCGTTGCAACGCCGCGGCCAGCGTCCCCAGACGCTCCAGGGCCGCACGCTCGCGATGTACTTCGAGAAGCCGTCGCTGCGCACGCACGTCACCTTCGAGGCGGGCATGACGCAGCTCGGCGGACACGCGCTCATGCTCTGGCCCGAGCAGATCGGCATGGGAACGCGCGAGACGCCGGCGGACGTCGCGCGAAACCTCTCGCGCTGGGTCGACTGTCTCGTCGCGCGCACCTACAGCCACGCGCTCGTCGAAGACCTCGCCCGCATCGCGTCGATCCCGGTGATCAACGGGCTCACGGACTTCCTGCATCCCTGCCAGGCGATGGCCGATCTCGTGACGGTGTCGGAGCGCATGGAGCTCGCGAAGGCGAAGCTCGCCTACGTGGGAGACGGGAACAACGTCGCGAACTCGCTGCTCCTCGCCTGCGCCGCCCTCGGCGTCGAGCTGCGCCTCGCCACCCCCGAGAGCCACCGGCCGGCGACGCGGGCGAGACGCCAGGCCGAGGGGCTGGCCGCGCAGAGCGGCGCGCGGCTCGTCTGGAGCGAGTCGCCGGTCGAGGCCGTAGCCGGCGCCGACTTCGTCTACACCGACGTCTGGACGAGCATGGGGCAGGAGGACGAGGAAGAGCAGCGCACCGCCCTGTTCGAGCCGTATCAGGTGAACGCCCGACTGCTGCGGCACGCGCCGGAGGCCTTCGTGATGCACTGCCTCCCCGCCCACCGCGGGCAGGAGATCACGGACGAGGTGCTCGACGGCCCGCGCAGCATCGTCTTCGACCAGGCCGAGAACCGCCTCCATGCGCAGAAGGCCGTCCTCGAGCGGGTGCTCGGCGTCGAGAGCCGTTGAGCCCGGCTCGCGGCCCGCGCCTCCGAGGCCTCCCCGCGCTTCGCCGTCGGCCGGCACGGAGATGGCGGACCCCGCGCGAAGCCCGCGCCCCTAAGCCCTTTCCCCTGTTCCGCCGATGAGCCCCTGAGGCTGGACTGCGTCCGGCCCGAAGGGGTAGGCATGCACCTCGGCAGGTCCGCGCAGGAAGGGCAGGTGCCGGCGCTCGCGCCCGGTCTCGATCCTGCCCGCCTGCCGCTCTCTCCCGCCGAGGGCTTCCTGCTCTCGCGCATCGACGGGCGGACGCCCTGGAAGCTCCTGCGCGAGATCGGCGGCCTCGCGCCCAGCGAGGTCGACCGCTGCCTCGAGCGCTGGCTCGAGGAAGGCGTGGTCGTCGTGGCGAGCGCGAAGAGCGCGAAGTCCGCCGCGGCAGGGAGCCCGCCGGCCGGGCCGTCCAAGCCCGCATCGCCGGCGGCGCCTTCGAAGGCCGCTCCCGCGGCTGCGCCGCCCCGTCCCGCGGCGGTCGCGATCGACGAGTCGCTGCTCGACCGCAGCCTCGACCTCACGGTCGAGGCGCAGCGACGCATCCTTGCGTTCGAGCAGCGGCTGGCCGAGCCCTACCACCAGCTCCTCGGCCTGTCCGCCGACGCGGATACGAAGGCCGTGAAGCGCGCCTACTTCGAGCTCTCGAAGGAGTTCCACCCGGATCGCTACTTCCGCCGCAACACGGGCCCGTTCGGCGCCCGCCTCGAGCGGATCTTCAAGCGCATCCTCGAGGCCTACGAGCTCCTCTCCGACCCGACCGCCCGCGCCGAGATCGAGCGCGCGGCCGAGGAGCGGGCCGCGGTGGAGGCGGCCGCCGCGCCGCCGGCCGCTCCGTCCGTCCCGGCGCCCGCCGCGAGCCAGGAGCCGACGGAGGCCCCGTCGACGGCCGCCGCGAAGGCCGCCTCCGTCGAGGCGACGAAGCGGCTGCGCCAGCTCCCGCACCTGCGCGCCGCGCACCTGAAGCAGCTCGCCGAGCGCAGGGCGAAGGCCAAGCGCTTCTTCGAGTCGGGCATGGCCGCCTTCAAGGCCGAGCGCTGGCTCGAGGCCGCGGGCAGCGTCCGGCTCGCGATCGCGTTCGATCCCACGAACGAGGCGATCCGCGAGGCCTTCGGCGACGTGCAGCGCAAGGCCCACGACGAGCGCGCGAAGCAGCTCCTGCGCGAGGCGAACGCGGCCCTCGACCTGCGCGACGCACGCAACGCCCTGCGCCTGTTCGAGGAGGCGCTGCTGTTCAAGCCGCACGATCCGGGCGCGAACGCCACCGCCGCGAGGCTCGCGTTCCTGATCGGCGACGATCTCAAGAAGGCCAAGGAGTACGCCCAGCAGGCCTGCGAGCTCGAGCCGAACGTGCCCTCGAACCGCAGGACGCTCGGCCAGATCTATGCCGCCGCCGGCCTCGCCGCGAACGCACGGCGCGAGCTCGAGGCGGCGCTGCGCCTCGATCCGAAGGACCTCGAGGCGAAGGAAGCGCTGCGCGGCCTCGGCCGCCGCTAGCCGGAGAGAGAGAGGGGGAGAGTCATGGGCCGCGTCATCGGAATCGACCTCGGGACCACGAACTCGTGCGTCGCCGTGATCGAGAACGGCCAGCCGACGGTGATCCCGAACGCGGGCGGGTACAAGACCACGCCCTCCATGTTCGCGATCTCGCAGGACGGGAAGCGCCTGGTGGGGCACCTCGCGAAGCGCCAGGCCGTCACCAATGCGCGTCACACCGTCTACGCGTCGAAGCGCCTGATCGGGCGCCGCTTCGACGCGCCCGAGGTCACGAAGGTGATCGAGCTCGCGCCCTACGAGGTGGTGCGCGGACCGAACGACGACCCGCGCATCCAGCTCGGCGACAAGGTGTTCACCTGCCCCGAGATCTCGGCGATCATCCTGCGCGAGATGAAGCGAATCGCCGAGGAGCACCTCGGCGAGCCCGTGCGCGACGCGGTCGTCACCGTGCCCGCGTACTTCAACGACACCCAGCGCCAGTGCACCAAGGACGCGGGCAAGATCGCCGGCCTCGAGGTGCTGCGCATCATCAACGAGCCGACCGCCGCGGCGCTCGCCTACGGCTTCGGCAAGAAGCGCGACGAGAAGATCGCGGTCTACGACCTCGGCGGCGGGACGTTCGACATCTCGATCCTCGAGCTCGGCAGCGGCGTGATCGAGGTGCTCGCGACGAACGGCAACACCTTCCTGGGCGGCGAGGACTTCGACCGCCGCCTGGTCTCCCACCTGCTCGAGCGCTTCCAGGAGCAGGAGGGCATCGACCTGCGCTCCGACGCGATGGCGCTGCAGCGCCTGAAGGACGCCGCGGAGAAGGCGAAGTGCGACCTCTCCCAGCGCGAGACGGCGGAGATCAACCTGCCCTTCATCGCGAGCGACGCGAAGGGCCCGCGGCACCTGAACCTCGAGCTCACGCGCGAGGTGCTCGAGGGCCTCGTCGACGACATCGTCCGCCAGACGCTGAAGATCGTGGAGTCGTGCCTCGCGGACGCGGGGCTCACGCCGAGCCAGATCGACCAGGTCGTCCTGGTGGGCGGCCAGACGCGCATGCCGCTCGTGCAGAACGCGGTGGCCGAGCTCTTCGGCAAGCGGCCCCACAAGGGCGTGAACCCGGACGAGGTGGTCGCGATCGGCGCCGCGATCCAGGGCGAGGCGCTGCTCGCCGAGGACAAGAGTCTGCTGCTGCTCGACGTGACGCCGCTCTCGCTCGGCATCGCGACCTTCGGCGGCCACTTCACGCGTCTGATCGAGCGCAACACCACGGTGCCCGTGCGCAAGGGCCACATCTTCACGACCACCCGCGACAACCAGTCCGCCGTGAAGATCCGCGTGCTCCAGGGCGAGAGCGACCTCGCGGCCGACAACGACCTGCTCGGCGAGTTCGTGCTCTCGGGCATCCGTCCGGCGCGCAAGGGCGAGCCCGAGATCGAGGTCTCCTTCGACATCGACGCGAACGGCATCGTCTCGGTGTCGGCGCGTGACCTCGCGACCGGCAAGGAGCAGTCGATCCAGGTGAACGCCACGAGCACGCTCTCGGACGAGGAGATCCAGCGGATCATCGACGAGAACGAGCTCTACGAGGTCCAGCTGAAGCCGTGAGCACGAAGAGCTTCTCGGACGACGAAACGCTCTCGAACCTGCACGGGCCCTACGTGATGCTCGACGCGCTCGAGGTGCCGGTGCTCGTGGCCGGGCGCGACGGCGCCGTGGCCCACGTGAACCCGAGCTTCGCGCGCCGCTTCGGCGTCGCGGACCGAGGCAAGGGCGGCACCACCCTGGCCGCGATCTTCGACGCGGGCGCGCGGGAGCTCGTGCTCCAGGGCCTGGCGTCGGTCCTGACCGACGGAAAGCCGGTGCGCTTCTGCATGCGCGTCGCGGAGCGCGGCTACGTGGCCGTGCTCTCGCCCGTGGAGAAGCTCGCCACGCGCCAGGGCGCGCTCCTGCTGCTGACCGAGGAGGGGGACGAGTCGAAGCTCATGGGCCTGCACCGCGGGCTCTGCGACGGGCTCGACGAGCTCGACCAGTCGCTGCACGTCCTGCTCGAGCAGACCGGCGGCCGCCGGGCGCGGCAGTACCGGGGCCACGTCGAGGACGGCCTGCGCTCGATCGCGCGCCTCCGCAAGTGGGCCGACGAGCTCGGCGCGCTGGTCCAGGTGCGACAGGCGCCGAAGGCGTCCGACGCCGCGACCCTCGACGCCGTCGGGCTCCTCGACCGCGTGGCGACGCGCATCGCCCAGGGTGCCGAGCTGCGGGGCGTCGCGCTCCACAAGCTCGCGCCGACGTCGCTGCCGCGCGTTCCGGGCGACGGACAGGCCCTCGAGGAGGCGCTCGTCCAGTGGCTGCGCTCGCGCGTCGCCCAGAAGCCCGCGCCCGCGTCGCTCACGCTCGCCGTGAAGCGCATCGCGGGCGACGGCGCGGGCACGGTGCTGCTCTCGATCGGCGAGGCGCCGCCGGCCGGCGGGAAGGCGATCGGTCGCGGCGGAGAGGCGGAGCTCGCCGCGGTGGAGCAGGCGGTCGTCGCGCTGCGCGGCGGCCTGCACACGAGCCTCGAGCCCTCGGGCAGCCGCGTCACCACGATCCGCCTGCGCGGAGCGTCGTAGCGCGAAGCGGTCCCCGGGCGTGGGCGCTAAGGTCCGCGGCCGGAGGTCCCGGCCATGGCTCGCAAGGGCTCGGTGAAGCGCGTCTGTCTCGCCTACAGCGGAGGCCTCGATACCTCCGTCATCCTGCGCTGGCTGATCGAGGAGTACGCCTGCGAGGTGGTGGCCTTCTGTCTCGACGTCGGACAGGAGGAGGAGCTCTCGGGCCTGCCCGAGAAGGCGCGGGCGACCGGGGCCGTCGACTGCGTGGTGCGGGACGCGCGCGAGGAGTTCGTGCGCGACTTCGTGTGGCCCGCGATCCGCGGCAACGCGATCTACGAGGGCACCTACCTGCTCGGCACGTCCCTCGCGCGCCCCGTGATCGCGAAGCACCAGATCGACGTGGCGCGCGAGACGGGCTGCGACGCGGTGGCCCACGGCGCCACGGGCAAGGGCAACGACCAGGTGCGCTTCGAGCTCGCCTATCGCGCGCTCGCCCCGGAGCTCGCGGTGATCGCCCCCTGGCGCGAGTGGGATCTCAAGTCGCGTACCGACTGCATGGCCTACGCGCAGAAGTACGGCATCCCCGTGACCGCGACGATCAAGAAGCCCTACTCGATGGACCGCAACCTGCTCCACATCTCGTACGAGGGCGGGATCCTCGAGGACCCCTGGCGCGAGCCCGACGAGGACATGTTCCTGTGGACGCGCGCGCCGGAGAAGGCGCCCGACCAGCCCCAGACGCTCCTCGTCGGCTTCGAGCGCGGCACTCCGGTGTCGATCGACGGCGAGAAGCTCTCGCCCGGGCGGCTCCTCGACCGGCTCAACAAGATCGCGGGCGCCCACGGCATCGGACGGGTCGACATGGTCGAGAACCGTTTCGTCGGGATGAAGTCGCGCGGCGTGTACGAGACGCCGGGCGGCACCGTGCTCCACGCCGCGCACCGCGCGATGGAGTCGATCACGCTCGACCGCGAGGTGATGCACGAGCGCGACCGGCTGGCGCCGCGCTTCGCCGAGCTCGTCTACAACGGCTTCTGGTTCTCGCCCGAGATGGACTTCCTGCGCGCGGCGCTCGAGAAGTCGCAGGAGAACGTGACCGGCGAGGTGCGCGTGAAGCTCTTCAAGGGCAGCGTGCGCGTGACCGGCCGGCGCTCCCCGGTGTCGCTCTACAGCGAGTCGACGGTGACCTTCGAGGACGCCGGGCCCGCCGACACCTACCGCCAGGCCGACGCCACGGGCTTCATCCGGCTGCAGGGCCTCCGGCTGCGCCCGCGCAGCGCGGGGCGCTGACGAGCGCTAGCGACGGAGCCCCGTCGTCTCCGGCCGGCCGAGCATCAGGTTCAGGTTCTGGATGGCGGAGCCGGCTGCGCCTTTGCCCAGGTTGTCGAGCAGGCCGACGAGCAGCACGTGGCCGGCGGGGTTCGGCGCGACGTGGAGCTCGATCCGGTTCGTGCCGTTGCAGGCGAGCGGGTCGTAGCGCCGCTCGTCCTGTCCCAGGCTCTCCTCGAAGGGCGCCACGCGCACGAAGGGCTCGTCGGCGTAGCGCGTCGCGAGGAGCTCCCAGATCGCCTTCGCCGAGGCGCCGGGCGCGAGCAGGCTCGCGTGGAGCGGGATCTCGACGCGCATGCCCGTCGCGAAGGGGCCGACCGCGGGCACGAACTGGGGCTCGCGGGCGAGCCCCGCGTACTTTGCCATCTCGGGCACGTGCTTGTGCACGCGGTCGAGCGCGTAGGGCGCCTCGAACGGGAGCCGCAGCAGCGCGCGCTCCGGATCCTCCCAGCGCTCGATCAGGCTGCGACCGCCGCCGGTGTAGCCGGAGAGGGCGTGGATGGTGATCGGCGCGTCGCCGGGCAGGATCTTCGCGTCGACGAGCGGCCGCAGCCCGAGGATCAGCGTGATCGCGTAGCAGCCCGGGTTCGAGACGCGCCGGCTGCCGGCCACCGCGCGCCGCTGGGCCGGCGAGAGCTCGGGGAGCCCGTACGCCCAGCCGGGCGCGATGCGATGGGCCGTGCTCGCGTCCACCACGCGGGTCGCGGGATTCTCGATCCAGGCGACGGCCTCGCGGGCCGCGTCGTCGGGCAGGCAGAGCACGACGAGGTCGGCCGCGTTCGCGAGGCTCCGGCGCTCCGCGGCGTCCTTGCGCGCGGACGCCTCGATCTCGAGCAGCTCGAGGTCTTCGCGATCCGCGAGCCACTCGCGGATGCGGAGCCCCGTGGTGCCGACGTGGCCGTCGACGAAGACGCGCGGGCGGGCCATCGCCCGAGGTTGACACCGCCGGCGGCGTCCGCCAGCCCGGCGCACGCACGCGTCAGTCGTCGCGGGTCGCGAGGAACTTCAGGAGGTACGGCACGGTGAGCTTCATCAGGTCCACCTCCGGATCGAGGCGCTCGCCGAGGGCGAACAGGTAGGAGAGGGTCTTCGCGTACAGGAGGAGGTCGTTCGGGAGCTGGAGCCCGGGGGTGGACTGGAGGAGGAGCTTCGCCTCGTCCTTGAGCGCCATCACGCCCGCCCCCGAGAGGCCGAGCGGAGATGCGCCGCCGCCCGCCATGCGCTCGAACATCGACGCCACCGCCGCGCGCACGGCGCCCTCGGCCCCCGGCGCGATCATCGTCATGCGTTGCATCCCGCCGACGAAGGCGTCGAGGTCGCGCTGGAGGAGGGCGTAGATGCCGAGGCGCAGCTCGCGGCGGAGCTCGGGGGAGAGCCGCTTCGAGAGGCCGAAGTCCACGAACAGCACGCGCGGCCGCGCGCCCGCCTCGGGCTCGTCGAGCACGAACAGGTTCCCGGGATGGGGATCGGCGTGGAAGACGCCGTCGACGAAGACCTGCTTCGCGTACGCCCGCGCGAGCACCTCCAGCACGTCGCGCGGCCGCACGCCGAGGGCCTCGAGGCGATCCCGGTCGAGGATCGGGACCGCGGGGTGGTACGACATCGTGAGCACGCGGCGGGTCGAGTGGCTCGCGACCACCCGCGGCACCACGATCTGCGGATCGCTCGAGAGGTTGGCCGCGATCTCGGTCGCCACCGCGGCCTCGCGCTCGAAGTCGAGCTCCTCCGCGAGACCGGCGGAGAACTCCTGGAACAGCCGCTCGCGGTCGACGCCCCGCTGCGCGCCGGCCGGGGCCCGCCGGGTGAAGCCGAGCCAGAGCCGGAAGAGGAGGCGGAGCAGGGCGACGTCGGCGGCGAGGGACTCGGCGAGCCACGGGTGCTGCACCTTGACCGCGACCTCGCGCCCATCGTGCAGCCGCGCGCGATGCACCTGGGCCACGGAGGCGGCCCCGAGCGGCTCGGGCTCGAAGGCGGCGAAGCGAGTCTCCAGGCGGCCGGCGAGATCCTCCTCGAGGACCGCGCAGACGTCGTCGAAGGGCAGGGCCGGGACGCGGTCCTGCAGGGCCTCGAACGTCTGCCGGGCGTCGGGCGGGAGGGCGTCGTAGCGCAGGGCGGCGAATTGTCCCGCCTTCACGAACGGCCCCTTGAGCTCGCCGAGGAGACGGGCGACCCGCCGCGCCAGGCGGGCCCGCCGCGCCTCGCGCCGCCCGCTCCGGGCGGCGGCTCCCACGAAGAGGTCCGCCACCGCTCCGAGCGCGAGCGTTCCCAGCGCGCCCACGCCGCAGGCGGTGATGCGCCAGGCCGGGCCCCAGCCGCTCGTGCGCGCCCTGAATCGGCGCGGACGCAGCGGTCGTCCAACTCCCGTGACGAGGGGCGTGACCGCGGGGAGCGCGGCGGCGGGGCTGCCGTCGCTCGTCTCCTCGGGCGCGGATTCGGTGACAGTCGATTCCATGGAGTCGGCCGCGACCTTACCCGCAGGACCTTCGGCTTGACAACGAGCGCGGCCCTAGTTTAGAGAGGGCGGGCCGCAGGCTCGGGGGAGAGGTGCCGCTCCGCTCGAGCCTTCCCTCATCGCCCGGCCGAGGCCGGCCGGCGCGAGACGCCGGTCCGGATCGACCACGGAAGGAGTGCCGAATGCGATCGTTGGCTGGGACCCGACTGTCGACGCTGGGGGGAGTGGCGCTCACCGCTCTCGCCCTCGCGACGCCCTGCGCAGCCCGCGCCGCGGAAGAATCCGCCGTGGCCGGACCCACGTTCAAGGAAGGCGACGTCATCACCTTCGACAAGGTCGACTCCCTGAAGAACTTCCTGCCCGCGGAGTTCTGGAACAACCGCGACTTCTTCTTCTACGAGGGCATGAAGCTGCAGGTCGGGCCGTTCTTCCGCGACTACTCGCCGCCGCCCGAGTACCAGGCGGCGACCAACAAGTTCAAGGGCCAGTCGAAGATCGGGCCCGACGGCAGTCTCGAGAACTACACCGCCGGCCAGCCCTTCCCGATGGACCAGATCAACTGCAAGGGCGATCCCCAGGCCGGCACCAAGATCATGTGGGACTTCGACTACCAGTGGGAGGGGGACGGCGCGAACACCCACTACTTCTACTCCTACTGGGACCGCGGCGAGCAGCTCCCGCTCTACTACGAGGGCACCTCGAAGACGATCGCCCTCGCCCACCGCGTCGAGCAGGAGTACGCGGACCAGGACGGCGACATGTTCCGCGGCGAGAAGCGGAAGATGGCGTTCGGCATCGAGGTCTCGGCGCCCTTCGACGCGCGCGGCATCGCCCTCATGACCTACCGCTACAAGTCGTCGGACGGCCCGACCGCCGAGGCGAAGAACGACGACACCTGGGTCTACGTACCGACCCTGCGCCGCGTGCGCCGCATCTCGACCGCGCAGCGCACCGACTCGGTGTCGGGCACGGACTTCACGTTCGACGATCTCCGCAGCTTCGCCGGAATCGTGCCGCAGTACGACTGGCAGTGCCTCGGCGAGCAGGACCTGATCGCCCCGGTGAACAGCAAGGTGAAGGCCTATCCGTACGAGAAGGACCACAACTTCGGTCCGTACGGGCTCTCCTACGCCGACGACAACTGGGAGCTCCGGCACACCGTGAAGGTGCGCATGATCCCGAAGAACAAGGACCATCCGTACCACCACAAGGACATCTACATCGACAAGCAGACGCTGAAGGCCGTCTACTCCTTCGCCTACGACCAGAAGGAGGAGCTCTGGAAGATCATCTGGCACAACGGTCGCTGGAGCGAGGACGATCCGTCCTACTACCCCGGCTGGGAGGGCATCCCGAAGCCGATGGACCTCCGCGGCGTCTCCGACACCATCATCAACGTCCAGACCGGCACGGGGAACCGCATCGAGTTCTGGGACAACAACGGCACGCCCTTCGGCAACAAGGGCAAGGTGCGCCGCTACATCGACGTCGGCCGCCTGACCATGGGCCGCTAGCCGGCTCGACCCGATCGGCCCGCGGGCCGGGACGCCGCTGCGTCCCGGCCCTTTCGTTGCCGGCCGCCGAAACCGCGTAGAGACAGGAGACCCCCATGGCTTCGTACCGATCCGCCCTCGCCCTCGCGGCCGCGCTCGCGGGCGCGTGTCTCGGCTGTCACGACGTCCGCCTCCAGGCCAAGACCGCGGGCGGCGAGATCGGACTGTTCGACGATCTCTACAGCGTGTCGGTGTTCAGCGACAAGCAGATCGTGGCGGGCGGGTACTACGGAGCGATCTACCGCAGCCAGGACGGCGGCCAGAGCTGGCGCAAGGAGGCGACGGGCACGGAGCGTTCGATCTACGACGTCTCGATCGCGTCGAACGGCCAGGGCTGGGCCG
>Ga0335070_10009402_pt1 | contig 11450 bp, 14 predicted proteins | sample Lox_Sample_13_FD_206722 | JGI IMG/M metagenome (GOLD analysis project Ga0335070, IMG submission 206722) | Soil microbial communities from Loxahatchee National Wildlife Refuge, Florida, United States - Lox_Sample_1.3 | ecosystem: Environmental > Terrestrial > Soil > Wetlands | place: USA... | reverse complement strand
ACAAGGTCGGATATCTGCTGGACGTACAACCACAATGAACCTCCATGAACTCGCTCCCGCCAAGGGAGCCAAGAAGCGACGGAAACGCATCGGTCGTGGGCCTGGATCGGGCCACGGGAAAACCGCGACCAAGGGACACAAGGGACTGCTCGCACGGTCGGGTGGAGGGAAAGGTCCCGGGTTCGAAGGCGGGCAGATGCCTCTCATCCGACGTCTTCCGAAATTCGGATTCACGAATCCCTTCCGGAAAGAATATGCCATCGTCAATCTCAAGAACCTCTCCGAGGTAGGGGGAACGGGAACGATTACACCACAGATGCTCGTGGATGCGGGGTTAGTGAAGAGGAAGACGTTACCGATCAAGATCCTGGGCAGCGGCGAGCTGAAGAAGCCGATTGTCGTACAGGCGCATAAGTTCAGCAAGTCTGCGGAGGCGAAGATCCAAGCAGCGGGAGGGAGAATCGAGGTCATTCCCAGTGTTTGAGCGGCTCCTGACCAGTTTTCAGAACATTCTGAAAATTCCCGAGCTGCGCACCCGTATCCTCTTTACGTTGGGGATGCTGGTCGTCTACCGGATTGGCGCGCATATCCCGACCCCCGGCATCAACGGAGAAGCGCTCTCCGAATTTCTGCAAAAACAAGGCGGGGCGCTGCTCGGTTTCTTGGATATTTTCTCCGGCGGGTCGCTGTCGCGTCTGACGATCTTTGCGCTGGGTATCATGCCCTACATCAGCGCATCGATCATTCTGCAACTGTTGACCGTCGTGATTCCGCATCTCTCGAAACTGGCAAAAGAGGGAGAACGGGGTCGTAAGAAAATTATTCAGTACACCCGATTCGGTACGATCGGGATTGCGTTGATTCAAGGGTTTGGGATCGCCATCGGTCTCGAGCAAATGAATCAAGGTGCCTTCGTGTTGCACGGCGGGTGGGGGTTCCGTCTGATGACGGTCATCACCCTCACAGCCGGTACCGGGTTCTTGATGTGGTTGGGGGAGCAAATCACCGAGCGGGGGATCGGCAACGGAATTTCGTTGATCATTTTCGCTGGGATTGTCGCACGGCTGCCAGCCGCTATGGCGCAGACGTTTGACTTATATAAGGTCGGTCAGCTTAGTTTCGTTCTGTTGGTGGCCTTGGCGGTATTAATGGTTGCCGTCGTTGCCGCGATTGTGTTTCTCGAGAGCGGCCGCCGCAAGATTGCCGTTCAATATGCGAAGCGCGTGATCGGTCGGCGAGTGTATGGGGGGCAGAGCACACATATTCCGTTAAAGATCAATACGGCGGGTGTGATTCCTCCTATTTTTGCATCATCGATCATCGCGTTTCCGGCCACGATCGCCGGGTTTTTTGAAACCCCATGGGTGAAGTCTATCGGGGCACAACTGGCGCCTGGGTCACTGTTGTACACGCTGATGTATGTGGGGCTCATTCTCTTTTTCTGTTTCTTTTATACGGCCGTGGTCCTGAATCCTGTGGACATGGCCGACAACATGAAGAAGTATGGGGGATTCATCCCAGGAATTCGCCCAGGGCAACGGACGTCGGACTATATTTATAAGGTGCTGACCCGGATTACGTTCGCGGGGGCTATCTACTTGGCGATCGTCTGCGTGATCCCGGAGTTCTTGATTTATAAGTTGAACGTTCCCTTCTATTTTGGCGGGACGTCGCTCTTGATTGTGATCGGTGTTGGGTTGGATACGGCGCAGCAGATTGAATCGCACATGCTGATGCGCAATTATGAAGGATTTCTTGGAAAGGGCATGGGCCCCCTCCGTGGTCGGAGCGGTTGAGGACGATCATGCGGGTGGTGTTTCTCGGCGCACCAGGAGTGGGGAAAGGCACGCAGGCCGAGCGAGTTGCCGAGTTGTTCAAGATCGCAAAAATTTCGACCGGCGATCTCTTGCGAGGAGCCGTCAGAAATCAGACGAAGCTTGGGCTCGAAGCCAAGGGGTATATGGATCAGGGAAAGCTGGTCCCTGATTCGGTCGTGATCGGCTTAGTACGGGAAAAGTTGAGCGAAGCCGGTTGTGCCACTGGGTTTGTTTTGGATGGCTTCCCGAGAACCACGCCGCAAGCAGATGAGCTGGGGCGGGTGTTAGAGGAAAAACGGATGCCCCTCGATCGAGTGGTGAACTTTGAGGTTCCTCGGGAGGCGATTGTCAGGCGGCTGAGCGGGCGACGCAGTTGCCCGAAGTGTCAGACGACCTACCATGTTGACTTTTCGCCACCCAAGAAAGATGGGGTGTGCGATCGCTGTGGAGAGTTGCTCGTTCAACGAAGTGACGATCGGCGAGAAGCTGTCGAGACGCGGTTACAGGTCTACGAAGAGCAAACAGCTCCGCTGATTCGATACTATGAAAACAAGCAACTACTCTCTCATTTGGACGGGTCTGATGCCGTCGATGCGGTGTTTGCAAGGTTGACGAAGGTGCTTGAGCCGTACAGGGGAACATGATCATCCTCAAGACGCCTGACGAGATTGAAGTCATGGCCAAGGCGTCGAGGGTGGTAGCGGAAACGTTGGAGGTGCTCAAGAAGGCCGTACGGGCCGGGGTGACCACCGATGAACTGGATGCCCTCGCGGAGGCGGAGATCCTGGCTCGGGAAGCCAAGCCGGCGTTTAAAGGGTATCGGAACTATCCGAAGACGCTGTGCGCATCGGTGAACGAGCAGGTGGTTCACGGGATCCCCTCCAAAAGGAAACTCAAGGAGGGGGACATAATCGGCCTCGATCTGGGCGCGATCGTGGATGGATTCTACGGCGACTCGGCGGTGACGGTGATGATCGGTGGGGTCAGTGACAAAACCGTCAAGTTAGTCCAGGTGACGGAAGAAGCCTTGATGCTCGGCATTGAACAGGCAATGGTAGGCCGCCGTCTCTCGGATATCTCACACGCGATTCAGCGCCATGTGGAGGCTTCCGGGTATTCTGTTGTGACGGAGTTTGTCGGTCATGGGATCGGTCGCCAGTTACACGAAGAGCCGCAAGTGCCGAACTACGGCAGGCCCGGACAGGGGCCGCGACTACAGGCGGGGATGGTCCTTGCGATTGAGCCGATGGTGAATATGGGTGGGAGCGCGGTCAGGGTGCTCGATGATCGGTGGACCGCGGTGACGGCAGACGGAAGTCTCTCGGCTCATTTTGAACATACGATCGCGGTTCAGGCGAGCGGGCCAGCCAGAATATTGAGCCAGTTGTAAAGGGGGATTCGGATTGGCCGTTAGGCGAAAGAAAGGATAACGATTCGTGCCGAAGGAAGATATGATCGAGATACAAGGCACGGTCGCCGAAACGTTACCGAACGCGATGTTCCGCGTCCAACTCGATAATGGCCACAAAATTCTCGCACATATCTCCGGGAAAATGCGGATGCATTTCATTCGCATCCTGCCCGGGGACAAGGTCACGGTTGAGATGTCGCCCTACGATCTGACAAGAGGGCGCATCACGTATCGTTTTAAGTAGGAGTGTAGACGGCCATGAAGGTCAAATCGTCGGTTAAGCCGATTTGTGCAAAATGTAAAGTGGTGAGGCGGCGAGGCGTTGTCCGGATCCTCTGCGAAAATCCTCGGCATAAGCAGAGGCAGGGGTGAGCAGGACGCCCCGACCAGTCTCCTGCTCGCGCAACGCGCGGCCTCGGAAGGCCCTCGTTGGACGCGCGCACGAGAGCCTGATCGGGCCATCCTGCAGGAAGTAGAAGGGAGAACAAAGATGGCACGGATAGCGGGAGTGGATTTGCCAAGAGAGAAGCGAATCGACATCGGTCTGACCTATATTTTTGGAATCGGACGGGCGTCGGCGGTGCAGATTTTGACGAAGGCCGGCGTGGATAGCGCGATTCGGGTCAAGGATTTGAGCGAAGACAAGATTGTGAAGCTCCGTGAAATCATCGAACAGGATTATCAGGTTGAAGGCGATCTTCGGAAAACATTTTCGATGAATATCAAGCGTCTGATCGACGCGGGGACATACCGAGGTTTGCGGCACCGCAAGGGGCTTCCGGTTCGTGGACAGCGGTCAAAGACCAATGCGCGCACAAGAAAAGGCAAGCGAGCAGGGGTGGGTAGCAAGCCAAGGCCGGCAGCAAAACCGGCGCCAACCGCCTGACATCCCACACGTTGTCACTAGGGAGTTTGTATGAGCGTCAAAAAAGGGAAGAGGAAAGAACGCCGTATCGTGCAGAACGGCGTCGCACATGTGCAAGCGTCGTTCAACAATACGATTGTGACGATTACCGACATGAGCGGCAATACAGTGGTTTGGGCAAGTGCGGGGAACCAGGGGTTTAAAGGGTCCCGCAAAAGCACCCCTTTTGCGGCGCAGCGAGCCGGTGAAGCAGCAGCCCGGAAAGCGATGGAAAGTGGCATGCGACAGATCGATGTGTATGTGAACGGGCCGGGAGCTGGCCGCGAGTCGGCGATCCGCTCTCTGCAAGCAGCGGGATTACGGATCAATTTGATTCGCGATGTGACGCCGATCCCACACAACGGGTGCCGTCCCCCGAAGCGGCGGCGCGTCTAATAGTGAAGAACTTAGGAGCAGTCGTTTACCAGAATTCGTGGGCACATCCTGACGATGTGTCCGATAACCGGAGGTAGGGGCGTGGCAAAGTATCGTGGTCCTGTATGTCGACTCTGTCGTCGGGAAGGTGAAAAGCTGTTTTTGAAAGGCTCGCGCTGTATGACGGAAAAATGCGCGATCGAGCGTCGGAGTTATCCTCCGGGGCAACATGGTCAAGCGCGTCAGCGGATTTCGGATTATAGCACGCAGTTACGCGAAAAGCAGAAGCTGCGGCGCATTTATGGCCTTCAAGAACGACAGTTCCGCGGCATCTTTGAGCGCGCCGAACGGCAGTCTGGTGTCACGGGTGACGCGCTGCTTCAACTACTCGAATGCCGGCTCGATAATGTCACGTACCGATTGGGATTTGGAGCGTCGCGCAAAGAGGCTCGCCAGCTTGTGGGTCATGGGCACGTCACGGTAAATGGCCGCAAGCTGAACGTTCCGGGAGCGTTGGTGAAAGCCGGCGATGTCGTCGAGGTGCGGGAACGAAGTCGGACGCTGGTCCCGATCCAAGCTGCGCTGGAAGCGGTAGACGGACGCGGGATTCCCGAATGGCTGGAACTGGACAAGGCGACCTTCAAAGGGACCGTGAGAGCACTCCCCACGAAGAGTCAGATTGTTCTTCCGGTCAACGAGCAATTGGTCGTGGAATTATATTCGAGGTAGGGGAACGCTTCGAGAGAGATGGTGGCTGTCAATAGAGGCGATAGATACTCGATGACCGAGCTACTCGATGAGATGAAGGGGGAGTCATGATCAAAGCAATGAAAGACTTTCAGATCCCGATGCGGGTGGAAGTCGACAAAGACACACTTTCTCCGACGTTCGGTCGATTTACCACCGAAGCGTTTGAACGGGGATTCGGCACGACAGTCGGCAATGCTTTGCGGCGCGTGCTGTTGTCCTCATTGACCGGCGCGGCGGTGACGACGGTAAAAATCGAAGGGGTGCTGCACGAATTTTCCACGATCCCCGGTGTGACAGAAGATGTCACGTCGATCATCCTGAACGTCAAAGGTTTACGCCTGGCTTTGCATACGGATAAACCTAAAACGATCCGGCTAAAAAAGAAGGGGCCGGGTGAGGCCAAAGGATCTGACATCGTCCACGATGCCGACCTCACTATCCTGACGCCGAATCTCCATATCGCCACGTTGGACAAAGACGCCACGTTGGATATGGAAATGACCGTGAAGCATGGACGCGGATATGCTCCTGCTGAACGGAACAAGGAAGAGGGGCTCCCGATCGGGGTTATCGCGATCGATTCTATTTTCTCACCAATCAAGCGGGTCAATTTTCACGTGGAGAACGCCCGCGTCGGGCGCATGACTGATTACGACAAGTTGACGTTAGAAATTTGGACGGATGGCACGATTGCCCCGCGCGATGCGTTGTCTACTGCTGCGAGCATCTTGCGCGACCATGTCGATATCTTTATCAATCCAGAGGAGCGTGTCGAAGGACGTGCCGAGGCAGGGACTGATGAGTCTCAGCGCGAAGTCAATAAACATCTGTTCCGGAGCGTGAATGAACTGGAATTGTCGGTGCGTGCAGCAAATTGCTTGAAGAACGCGAATATCAAGACGATTGCGGATTTGGTACAGAAGACCGAAGGCGAGATGTTGAAGACCAAGAATTTCGGGAAAAAGTCGTTGAACGAGATCAAGGAGATTTTGTCGGAGATGGGGTTGACTCTCGGCGCGAAGCTGGACGGCTCCACTCCGAAAAATGGCAATCCATAATCTAACGAGCAACTCAAGAGGATACCTGTGCGTCACCGAAAAAAGGGCAGACAGCTCGGGCGGCAGACGAAACATCGGTGGGCGTTGTTCAGAAGCTTGGTCACCTCCCTCCTTGAACATGAGCGGATTGAGACGACCGAGGCGAAGGCGAAAGAAATCCGAGGCTTTACGGATCGGATGATTTCCTTGGGAAAGCAAGGCACGTTGCCGGCCAGACGTCGAGCATTGAGTTTCCTCCGGAGCAAGGAGGTCGTGGCAAAACTGTTTAGTGATGTGGCGGCACGCTTCAAGAATCGTCCCGGCGGGTATACACGGACGGTAAAGACTCGCCAACGGATTGGAGACGCGGCTGAACTGGTTGCGATCGAACTCGTATCGAGACCGGAGACCACGTCGAACAAGAAACAGGCTGCAGCTGCTCCGTCCCCTTCAAGTGAGAAGACCGCTTAGGTTTCCAATCCCATGTGCGGCATACGGGTGGTGGATTCTGGTCCGACCATCCGCGTTGCTCGCGTATCGCTAGCCCTGCCTCGAGTGACTTTTCTTTTCTGAAAGATGTCGTGACTGCGGCATACGTTTACTTGGCTCATGGCACATGCTATTATCGTGCCAGGCATTGTTGAATGAGGGATACCAAGTACTGTGTGGCAACACTGGGCCCAACGAAGTTTGTTCGCAATTAGCGCGATTCTAGCTTGCTTTCTGGCATACCTGCTCCTGACAAACTCCACATCAGTTCCCGCTCCGACCACGACCGTGCCTGGATCAATTGACCAGGCTGATGCCACGATCTCGAATTTTACGTTTACTCAAACGAAGGGTGCGACTGTTCAATGGCAAGTTCAGGCCCAACAAGCGCGGCTTTTTGAACAGGACAAGCGAGCCCTGCTCCAGACTGTGGCGGTGACCTTGTTTGGTCAGCAGGGGAAGGAACTGACCGTGACCGGAGAGGAAGGGACGCTGGATACCGCCACGAAAAACTTTATGCTCGCAAATCGAACTACGCCGCTTATCGTGGAAACGACGAGTGGATACATCATCTACACGAATCACCTCGTATGGACTGATCACACGCGAGAGATCCGTACGCAGGATCCGGTGCGCATTGTCGGTCATGGATTGGAAGTCAGAGGGCGTGGGCTCTTGGGACATCTGGATACGGAAGAGTTTGAAGTACTTGAGGACGTCCATGTGGATCTGGTTCCTGCTTCTTAACATTCTGACATTCGGGGTTCCCTCCTATGGTCGATCGGAGGAAGCCGGTCTTCCAAAAGGGGCGGCCGATCAGGCGGTCAGCACTACCATTACTGCAAAGAAAATGACTGTCAAGAATCACGATAACCAAGCAGTCTTTGAAGGGGCGGTTGTGCTCACGCGCGGGTCACTGGTTGTGTATTCCGATCGGATGGTTGTTCTGTTTAAGCCTCAAGAGTCCACTGGGGAAGATGAACGTCATTCACGTGATGCGACAAAGAGCACGACGGCCTCAAAGGGGTCGGATGTAATGCCGACCGTCTCGAATCGAGCTTTGAATCGAATTGAGGCGACCGGGAGGGTTAAGATTGAAAAAGAGTCTGGTACTGCGACCTGTGAGAAGGCGGTGTACTATCAGAGCGAAGAGAAAATGGTGCTGACAGGGAACCCTGTGGCATGGGACAAAGGGACCAGAGTGAGTGGGAAGCAGATCACGATGTTTTTGGCAGAAGATCGAAGTGTTGTCGAAGGTGGTTCCCATGTTCGCATCGAACCGGATGGAGGAGGCAGTAAGTGAGAGAGACCGTTGCGCCCAACGCCGCGCCGAGTCTCGTTGGGAGAGAAAGCCACGAGGTTGCCTGCTTGAGCGCGAGAGGACTGGTCAAAGGGTTTCGCGGGCGAAAAGTCGTGAAGGGGGTTTTCGTTGAAGTCAGATCTGGAGAAGTCGTCGGACTCTTGGGGCCTAATGGGGCAGGTAAGACGACCATCTTCGATATGATGGTGGGGCTCTGCCAACCCGATGAAGGAGAGATCACCCTCAATGGGGATGTCATCACGGATCTGCCGATGTATAAACGGGCTCGGAAGGGCATCGGGTACTTGCCTCAGGAATCTTCGGTGTTCCGCCGCCTGTCCGTAGAAAACAATATTCTCGCAATTCTAGAAATGCTGGATTACTCTCAGGCCGAACGGGCCGAGCGCGTTGATGCACTACTGAAAGAACTCGACCTGAGTCACATTCGGACCAGTATGGCCTATGCCTTGTCGGGCGGTGAGCGGAGACGGTTGGAGATCACGCGCGCACTGGCGACAAGCCCCTCCTTCATGCTTTTGGATGAACCGTTCGCAGGAATCGACCCGATCGCCGTTGCTGATATTCAACAAATCGTCATTCGGCTGAAAGAAAAAGGCATCGGAATCCTGATTACCGACCATAACGTGCAAGAAACCCTATCAATAACCGACAGGGCCTATATCATCAACGAAGGCCTGATCCTGGAATCCGGGCCTCCTGATGTTATTGTGAAAAGTGAAACCGCGCGAGCAGTATATTTAGGAGACCGGTTCAAGCTCTAGCCGATCAATTCTGTGGAGTGCCATGAAACTGAGACTGGATCTCAGGCTTAGCCAAAAGCTGATCATGACCCCGCAATTGCAGCAGGCCATCAAGCTGCTGCAGTTGTCCCGTTTAGAGCTCCAGCAGAGTCTCGCGCAGCATTTGATGGAAAATCCTCTACTTGATGAAGTGCCGGCTGAGACGCAAGAAGGAGAAGCCGAAAACGCCGATGATCGGAAAGAGGAAAATTCGGCGTCAGGGGGACAAGAACAATCGAATGAACAAGAATCCACTCGGGAGGAACGCGACACGGCTGATGAAGTCTCGGCATCCGGATGGGAGGAGTATTTTGGAACCGACCGTCGAATGGGAGGTGGGGAATATGCTTCCTCGTCACAGGATGAGTTTCCTTCCTATGAGCAGACTCTAGCCAAACCTACCTCGCTGGAAGATCACTTAGTCTGGCAACTGTCACTTTCTGGCTTGTCTGATCGTGAGAAAGCAATCGGTCGATTGCTGATTGGGAACCTCGACGACGATGGGTATCTCCGCACGCCGTTGGCCGAGATCGTCAGTGGAACTGATTTTAGTGAAGCGGAGGCAGAATCAGTTCTAAAGGATGTGCAGAGCTTTGACCCAACCGGGGTGGCTGCGAGAGACCTGTCTGAATGTCTGATGTTGCAGATCGGCCATTTGGGCAAGAGTCCCATGGGATCGCTCGGGGCCCGTCCTGGTGCGCTGAAGGGGTCGATTGTCGAAGGCATCGTTCAACACCATCTGAAGGATTTGGAGAAAAAACAATATGCTCGTATTGCGAAAGCGTTAGATGTGACGGTTGAAGAGGTGTTTCAGGCGACCAAGGTCATCGAATCACTTGAACCTAAGCCGGCTCGACCGTTTTCCAATACGCACAATTATGCCATTGTACCCGACGTGTTCGTCGTGAAAAAGGAGGGGGAGTGGGTTGTCTTGCTGAACGACGATGGACTGCCGCGCATGCGGATCAGCCAGGATTATAAAAAACTCATGACATCCAATCGCGACGGATTGGGTGAGACAAAGGCCTATCTCGAAGAGAGATTTCGGGCAGCTCAATGGGTCATTCGCAGTATCGAGCAGCGGAACAAGACGATCGTGAAGGTGGTATCGAGCATCGTCAAGTTTCAGGAACAGTTTTTTGAGCACGGGGTACAATATCTCAAACCACTTGTTCTGAAGCAGGTCGCAGAAGACATCGGCATGCACGAGTCTACGATCAGCCGGGTCACGGCCAATAAATATATGCATTGCCCACAAGGCATGCTTGAACTGAAGTTCTTTTTTAACGCGGGACTTCAGCGGGCTGATCAACCGATGGATATGTTGTCTTCAGTTACGGTTCGAGAAATGATTCGAAGAATGGTGGCTGAAGAAGACGCTCGGCGACCGTTGAAGGACGAAGAGATCGCCGCGCGGCTGCGCGATAAACAAATTCTGATCGCTCGACGGACCGTGGCTAAATATCGGGCCGAAGAGAACATTCCCTCTGCGAACCAACGCAAACGGTTCTTTTGAACCAGCAGTCCCCGTGCACAGTTTCTACCTATCATCGGGCAAGTCTTTCTGGTCAGGAGCAGGCTCATCTTACAGTCCTGCGCAAGCCAGATCTGACAATTGGGCATCTGCAGCAAGCGACAGGAGTTGAGGTTATGCAAATCACTGGGAGACAGCTTGTCATCACACCGGCTATACGGCGTCATGTGGAGTCCAGGTTGGCTCGACTAGATCGATATGACGTGCGGATCGCACATATCACCGTGATTCTCGGAGTAAACAAGCTCCAGCATACGGCAGAAGTCGTATGCACGCTGCAGGGGAAACGTGTGTTAGCAAAAGTGTCAACCCATGAAATGTATGCCTCCATTGATCAGGCTATTGCTCGACTTGAGGCACAAATCAGAAAGCGGAAGGAACGTCTGGTTGATCGCAAAGGTATGAGGAAGCGAGTGTATTCGAGTGGTGGGCATAGCGTATCGGAGAGTATTGACGGCATTGATGTGATACGCCTCTCGCTGTCGACGCTTTCGCTCGATGAGGCGAAGAGGCGGCTTGAATCAGCTCCTGGCTCTCTCGTGGTTTTCGCAAGTTCGACCTCCGGGAAGCTGCAAATATTAAAGCGTCTCGAGAACGGACGCATGGCCTTGATTGATCCCTCGCAGTGAATCCTCATGGCAGGACTCAAGCTCGTTGTTATCAGCGGTCTCTCCGGTTCAGGAAAGTCTCATGCCCTCAATTGCTTCGAGGACGCGGGATATTTCTGCATTGATAACCTGCCCCCAGCTTTGCTCCCGACTTTTGTGGATCTGTGCAACCAGCAGGGCGGTGAAATCAAAAATGTGGGCCTGGGAATCGATGTTCGGGAGCGGGTGTTCTTTGCCGATCTCATCGGCATACTGGAGCGCATGAAGTCGCTTGGTCACTCGGTCGAATTATTATTTCTTGAAGCCCGAGAGGAGGTGTTGGTGCGTCGATTTTCCGAATCTCGCCGTCCTCATCCGCTCATGCCCCACCTCCCAGTATTAGAAGGTGTACGGTTTGAAAAAGAGCGTCTTCAGGAAATGCGCCG